>ERZ807291.275-NODE-275-length-84964-cov-6.436503_pt1 | contig 84964 bp, 86 predicted proteins | sample MGYA00521257_ERZ807291 | MGnify/ENA primary metagenome ERZ807291 (study PRJEB31413, sample SAMN03169783) | marine metagenome | biome: Marine; feature: Water; material: Subsurface seawater | place: North Sea | collected 2011-04-28 | depth 1 m m ... | reverse complement strand
ATGTCGAAAGAGAAGTTTGAACGTAATAAGCCGCATTGCAACGTAGGCACGATTGGTCACGTTGATCATGGCAAGACGACGTTGACGGCGGCGATCACGAAGGTGATGTCTGAGGCTTCAGGTGGCGACGCGATTGCGTTTGACCAGATTGACAAGGCTCCCGAGGAGCGCGAGCGCGGCATTACGATTTCGACGGCGCATGTTGAGTATGAGACGGATGCGCGTCACTACGCGCATGTTGATTGCCCGGGCCATGCTGACTACGTGAAGAACATGATCACGGGCGCGGCGCAGATGGACGGCGCGATTTTGGTTGTGAATGCGGCTGACGGCCCGATGCCGCAGACGCGCGAGCATATTCTTCTGGCCCGCCAGGTTGGTGTTCCCGCGTTGGTGGTTTACCTGAACAAGGTTGACCAGGTTGATGACGAGGAGCTTTTGGAGTTGGTCGAGATGGAAGTGCGCGAGCTTCTTTCGTCTTATGACTTCCCGGGCGACGATATTCCGATCGTGAAGGGCTCGGCGCTTGCAGCGCTTGAAGGCCGTGACGAAGAGATTGGCGCGAACTCGATCATGGAACTGATGAAGGCGGTGGATGATTACATTCCGCAGCCTGATCGTCCGCGTGATCAGTCGTTCCTGATGCCGATTGAGGATGTGTTCTCGATTTCGGGTCGTGGCACGGTTGTAACGGGTCGTATTGAGCGTGGGATTGTGAATGTTGGCGACGAGATTGAGATCGTTGGCATCAAGGACACGCTGAAGACGACCTGCACAGGCGTTGAGATGTTCCGCAAGTTGCTCGATCAGGGCGAAGCGGGCGACAATGTTGGTGTGCTGCTTCGTGGCACGAAGCGTGAGGAAGTTGAGCGCGGCCAGGTTCTGGCGGCGCCGGGTTCGATCACGCCGCATACGCGTTTCAACTGTGAAGCGTATATTCTGACGAAGGAAGAGGGTGGTCGTCACACCCCGTTCTTCACGAATTATCGTCCGCAGTTTTACTTCCGCACGACGGATGTGACGGGGACGGTTGACCTGCCTGAGGGCACCGAGATGGTGATGCCGGGCGACAACATTACGATGGTTGTAAATCTGATTGCGCCGATTGCGATGGATGAAGGCTTGCGCTTTGCCATCCGTGAAGGTGGCCGCACTGTCGGCGCCGGCGTCGTAACTTCAATCATCGAATAGGACAATTGCGTACGGCGGTCTCACCTGAGGCCGCCGTTCACTTTGACGGGATACCGCAATGGACAGTCAACATATTCGGATCAGGCTTAAAGCCTTCGATCATCGCGTGCTCGATCAGTCGGCGAGCGAGATCGTGGGAACTGCCAAACGAACCGGAGCCGAGGTTCGCGGACCAATCCCGCTACCCACGCGTATTGAGAAGTTCACCGTTCTTCGTTCACCTCATGTGAACAAGAAGGCGCGTGAACAGTTTGAAATCCGCACCCACAAACGTCTGCTCGATATCATCGACCCGACCCCGCAAACCGTAGACGCGCTTATGAAGCTCGATCTTGCGGCCGGCGTCGACGTAGAAATCAAGCTGTAAGAGGCCAAGATGCGAACCGGCGTCATAGCTCAGAAACTGGGAATGACCCGCGTCTTTGATGACACGGGCAATCATATTCCAGTTACAGTACTCAAACTCGACGGCTGCGATGTTGTTGATCAGCGCACAGTTGATCGCGACGGATATACCGCGCTGCAGCTCGGCACCGGGGCCGCAAAGCCCAAGCGTGTCAGCAAGGCCATGCGGGGGCACTTTGCCAAAGCCAAGGTGGAGCCGCGCCGCAAGATCGTCGAATTCCGTGTCGCAGAAGATGCGCTTATCGATATCGGTACGCGCATTGTGGTCGACCATTTTGTCTCCGGGCAGTATGTCGACGTGACGGGTACTTCGATCGGTAAGGGTTTTGCCGGTTCGATGAAGCGTCACAACTTCAGCGGACTTCGGGCAACTCATGGTGTTTCGATTTCGCATCGAAGCCACGGTTCAACCGGTCAGTGTCAGGACCCTGGTAAGGTGTTCAAGGGCAAGAAAATGGCCGGTCACATGGGCGCGGAACGGGTGACCACCCAGAACCTGCGTGTTGTGAATACCGACGGTGACGAAGGACTGATCCTGATCGAAGGCGCAGTCCCGGGATCCAAGGGCGGATACGTGCTGGTGCGCGATGCCATCAAGAAGACGCTTCCCGAGGATGCGCCTTACCCGACGGTAGCCTCCGATGTCGCTCCGGCTGAGGAAGAAGCTACGGTTGATGCGGCGCCTGCTGAAGATGCTGTGGTCGAAGATGCAACTCCTGACGAAGCGCCTGAGGGCGATTCCGAAGCTACGGATTCGAAGGACTGAGGCGATGAAACTCAAGGTTATCAATCTTGAAAACAAGGACGTCGGCGAGATCGATCTCGACGATGGCGTCTTTGCTGCGCCTATCCGCAAGGATCTGCTGGCGCGGATGATCAACTATCAGTTGGCCAAACGACGTCAGGGTACGCACAAGACCAAGACACGTGGTGAGATCAACGGTTCTACAGCACGCCCCTGGCGTCAGAAGGGTACCGGCCGCGCACGTGCCGGTGACCGGAAGGCCGGACATTGGCGTGGTGGTCAGACGACCTTTGGTCCGCAGCCGCGCGATCATTCGATTGAGCTGCCCAAGAAGGTTCGCAAGCTGGCATTGAAGACGGCACTGTCTTCGAAGCAGGCTGATGGCAAGCTCGTTGTGGTTGATGTGGTTTCCGCGTCGGAGCCGAAAACCAAGGCATTGGCCGCTCAGTTTAAGGCGATGGGGCTGTCTTCCGCTCTGATCGTCGATGGTGCGGACATTGACCGTAATTTCCAGTTGGCTGCCCGTAATATTCCGGGCGTGGATGTGCTGCCGCAGCAGGGTGCGAATGTGTTCGACATTCTGCGTCGCGATACGCTCGTTCTGACCAAGTCAGCAGTTGAGCAGTTGCAGGAGCGCCTACGATGAGCAGCAATCGCAAACCACGCGGTCGCATCGAAGTCTCCGCAGAACGTATGTATGAGCTTGTTCGCTCTCCCGTGATTACGGAGAAAGCGACCATGGTCTCAGAACACAATCAGGTTGTTTTCCGTGTTCCGGTCGATGCGACCAAGCCGGAAATTCGTGCCGCGGTTGAAGGCCTGTTTAAGGTCAAGGTCGTGGGCATTAACACTCTGGTGCAAAAAGGTAAGACGAAGCGTTGGAAGGGCCAACCCGGCCGACGCATTGACGTCAAAAAGGCCGTGGTTCGACTCGCTGATGGCGATTCGATTGACATCACGACCGGCGTATAGAGGTTCGAAATGGCACTGAAGCAATTCAAACCGAATACCCCTGGCCAGCGTGGACTTGTCCTCGTTGACCGGTCGGAGCTTTGGAAAGGTGACCCGGAAAAGTCACTGACTGAAGGCCTGACCAAAAAGGGTGGTCGGAACAACACCGGTCGGATTACTGCGCGTCGTCGCGGTGGCGGACATAAGCGTCTCTATCGTCACGTCGACTTTAAGCGTCGGAAATTCGATGTCCCTGCGACCGTCGAGCGCATTGAATATGATCCCAACCGCACGGCGTTTATCGCGCTGTTGTCTTACGAAGACGGTGAGAAGAGCTACATTCTGGCGCCTCAGCGTCTCAATGTTGGTGACTCAGTGATTGCTGGTGATCGCACCGACGTGAAGCCAGGCAATGCAATGCCCATTCGGTCAATCCCGATTGGCACGATCATTCACAACGTTGAACTGAAAGCAGGCGCTGGTGGCAAGATGGCCCGTGCGGCGGGGACTTATGTTCAGCTCGTCGGACGTGATCGTGGTTATGGCCTGTTGAAGCTGGCTTCCGGTGAAGTCCGCATGGTTCGCCAGGAATGCATGGCAACAATTGGTGCCGTGTCGAACCCGGATCAGAGCAACATTAAGCTGGGTAAAGCTGGTCGCAAACGCTGGTTGGGCAAACGCCCGTCCGTTCGCGGTGTGGCCATGAACCCGATCGATCATCCGCATGGTGGTGGTGAAGGCCGGACATCCGGTGGTCGCCATCCTGTGACCCCATGGGGCAAGCCGACGAAGGGTAAGCGTACCCGGTCTAATAAGAAGACCGACTCGCTGATCATTCGCCGGCGCGCGAAGTAGAGGAGAACGGCAGTGGCACGTTCTGTATGGAAAGGTCCTTTTGTCGACAGCTATCTGCTCAAGAAAGCAGAGGTTGCGCGGGCATCCGGGCGTAATGATGTGATCAAGACCTGGTCGCGTCGCTCGACAATTTTGCCGCAGTTCGTCGGACTGACGTTCGGTGTCTACAACGGGCATAAATTTATTCCTGTTCTGGTCACTGAAAATATGGTCGGGCAGAAATTCGGCGAGTTTTCACCAACCCGTTCTTATTTCGGACATCAAGCCGATCGTAAGGCGAGGCGGGGTTAGTTATGGGTAAGAAATCCGCAGTACGAGATCTCGCTGATACAGAAGCGCGTGCAATTATTCGCAACCTTCGGATCAGTCCGCAGAAGCTCAATCTGGTTGCTGAACAAATTCGTGGCAAACCAGTTCAGCGCGCCCTGATGGATTTGGAATTCTCGCGTCGCCGTATTTCGGGCGCGGTGAAGGCCGGTCTTGAAAGTGCCATTGCCAATGCTGAGAACAATCATCAGCTCGATGTTGATCGACTGATCGTTGCCGAGGCGACAGTTGGCAAGAACATGGTCATGAAGCGCTGGCGCGCCCGCGCGCGAGGCCGCGTCGCCCGTATTCAGAAACCTTTCGCTGAGATCACGATCGTGGTTCGCGAACAGGAAGAGGCATAAGCATGGGTAATAAAATTAATCCAATTGGGCTTCGCCTCGGCATCAACCGGACCTGGGATTCCCGCTGGTTCGCCGACGGTTCGTCCTATGGCGATCTTCTTCTCGAGGATCTCGAGTTGCGCAAGATGCTCGAAAAGCGTCTTGCTGGTGCTGGCGTCAGTCGCATCATTATTGAGCGTCCTGCCAAGAAGGCCCGCATTACGATTCACTCGGCACGGCCGGGCGTTGTGATCGGCAAGAAGGGCGCGGACATCGAGAAGCTTCGCAGCGAAGTGGCGACGATGACCGGTTCTGAAGTCAGCCTGAATATCGTTGAAGTTCGCAAGCCTGAGATTGACGCCAATCTTGTTGCTGAAAACATTGCCCAGCAGCTCGAGCGTCGTGTCGGTTTCCGTCGCGCCATGAAGCGTGCGGTCCAGAGCGCCATGCGTCTTGGGGCACAGGGCGTTCGCGTCATGTGTGGCGGACGTCTGGGCGGTGCTGAAATTGCGCGGACAGAACAGTATCACGAAGGCAGTGTGCCGTTGCACACACTGCGTGCCGATATTCAGTACGGCACGGCGACAGCCCAGACCACTTATGGCGCCTGTGGCGTGAAGGTCTGGATTTATCGCGGTGACATTATGGAGCACGACCCGATGGCGCAGGATCGTCGGATCGAAGAACAGCAATCGGGCGGAATGCCGGCTCGCTAGGCGCCGTTCGGAGGTAAGAAAATGCTAAGTCCCAAAAGAACAAAATACCGCAAGCAGCATAAGGGCCGGCTGCACGGCGTTGCCCAGTCCGGGACGTCGTTGAACTTCGGCTCTTATGGTATGAAGGCGGTCACGCCGGCACGTGTTACGGCGCGGCAGATTGAGGCCGCACGTCGTGCGATGACGCGCCACATGCGTCGTGCGGGACGTGTCTGGATTCGTATTTTCCCCGATGTGCCCGTCAGCCAGAAGCCGGCTGAAGTGCGTATGGGTAAGGGCAAGGGTACGCCCGAGTACTGGATGGTTCGCGTTAAGCCGGGCCGTGTGATGTTTGAAATCGACGGCGTTCCCGAGAATGTTGCGCGCGAAGCCTTTGAATTGGCAGCCGCGAAACTTCCTCTTCAGACCCGCGTCGTTTCGCGTGAATTGAGCTAAGACCATGAAGCCGGAAGATATTCGCGCCAAGAGCGAAGATGAACTGCGCGACGAATTGCGCGATCTGAAAAAAGAGGCGTTCAACCTGCGTTTTCAGCAGGCTAGCGGACAACTCGAGAATACCGCACGTGTGCGTGACGTTCGTCGTGACATTGCACGGGTTCAGACAGTCCTCAGCGAGCGCCGTACGGCGCAATAACGAGCGTACAGGAGTTAACAGGATGCCGCGACGGGTACTCATCGGCACAGTGGTGAGCAACAAGATGGAGAAGTCGGTGACCGTACAGGTCGATCGCCGGGTGAAACATCCGCTCTACAAAAAATTCATGACCCAATCCAAGAAGATTGCGGCCCATGATGAAACAAACACGCTCGAAATTGGCGATCAGGTACGCATTCGTGAATGCCGCCCGATTTCCAAGAGCAAGCGTTTCGAAGTTATCGAAAAGGTCGACGCCTGAGGCATGAGCGCCCCGGGTATTTGAAGGACATAAGACAATGATTCAGATGCAGACCAACCTGGAAGTCGCTGACAACAGCGGCGCGCGCCGGGTGCAGTGCATCAAGGTGCTGGGTGGTTCCAAACGTATGACCGCCGGCGTCGGCGATGTCATCGTGGTTTCCGTAAAGGAAGCTATTCCGCGTGGCCGCGTGAAAAAGGGTGAAATTCATCGTGCCGTTATTGTGCGCACGAAGAAGGACATTTCGCGAGCTGACGGAAGTACGATCCGCTTTGACAGCAATGCAGCAGTTTTGATTAACCCCCAGGGCGAGCCCATCGGGACACGCATCTTCGGGCCGGTAACACGTGAATTGCGTGCACGTCGGTACATGAAGATCATCTCGCTGGCACCGGAGGTGCTGTAATGGCGACAAATGCAAAAATGAAGATCAAGAAGGGCGACCAGGTTGTCGTGCTGACGGGTCGTGAGAAGGGCAAATCGGGCGAAGTGCTGCGCGTTGACCGTGAGCGCAATCGCGTTCTGGTGCAGGGCGTGAACATGATCAAACGTCATGAGCGCGCAACCCAGACATCCCCGGGTGGAATCAACCAGTACGAGGCGATGTTGCATGCTTCGAATGTGTCGCTGATTGATCCCGATACGAGCAAGCCGACACGAGTTGGTTACAAGACTCTCGACGACGGCCGCAAGGTCCGCTTTGCCAAGCGGTCCGGCGAAGTCATTGATTGATAGGTGAGAGATGACCACGCGATTGGCAGAACATTACGATAGTGTTGTGAAGACGAAGCTCAAAGAGCACTTCGGCTACACGAACAACCATGCAATTCCGCGCCTCGACAAGATTGTCCTGAATATGGGGCTTGGTGAGGCAGCTCAGGATTCCAAGAAGGTGGATACAGCGGTCAATGAAATGGCCCGTATCGCCGGACAGGCGCCTCAGATTACGCTCGCCAAAACGTCCGTCGCCAACTTCAAGTTGCGTGAAGGCATGCCCATTGGCTGCAAGGTGACGCTGCGCCGCGAGCGCATGTACGAATTCCTTGATCGTCTTGTGACGATCGCTTTGCCGCGTGTTCGCGATTTTCGCGGCCTGCGTCCGACCAGTTTTGACGGTCGCGGCAACTACTCGATGGGGCTGCGCGAGCAAATCGTGTTCCCGGAGATCAATTACGACGAAGTTGACGACATCCGCGGCATGGATGTGATCATTTGCACGACGGCGAATACGGATGACGAGGCGCGCGAATTGCTGCGCGGCTTCGAATTTCCGTTCCGCGATTAACGTCGGTCAGGAGACAAGACGATATGGCAAAACAGAGTGCAATCCAGAAGAACAAGCGGCGTGAAAAGCTTGTAAACCAGTATGCGTCTAAGCGCGCGGCACTGAAGGCAATTGCGCGGGATTCGTCTCGCCAGCCTGAGGAACGCTTCGCAGCTCGGATGAAACTGGCCAAGCTGCCGCGTAATTCTGCAAAGACCCGCCTGCGCAACCGTTGCGAAATTACTGGGCGGCCACGTGGTTACTACCGGAAGTTCCGGATGTCGCGTCTCGCGCTTCGTGAACTTGGTTCGAATGGCCTGATTCCAGGTCTCGTTAAGTCGAGCTGGTAGGGGGATGCTGATATGAGTATGACCGATCCTCTTGGAGATATGCTGACCCGCATCCGTAATGGACAGCGCGCCGGCCACTCTTCCGTGATATCGCCCGCCTCTAAGTTGCGTGAGCGCGTTCTTGAAGTGTTGCAGCAGGAAGGGTTTATCCGTGGTTACAGTGTGGCCGAACTGCGTGCAGGCATTACTGAAATTACGATTGAATTAAAGTACCAGGAAGGAACACCTGTGATCCGCGAGATCCAGCGTGTGTCCCGTCCGGGACGCCGGGTTTATTCGAAAATCCGCGACCTGCGTCAGGTTTATGGCGGTCTTGGGATTTCAATCCTGTCAACGCCCAAGGGCGTGGTGTCCGATCAGACCGCACGTGCGGAAAATGTCGGCGGCGAGGTTCTGTGTCACGTCTTCTAGACGCTGGCACGGTTTGAGGAGACATAGACAATGTCACGTGTAGGCAGCAGTCCAGTAGCAATCCCTGAGGGTACAGATGTCCAGGTTTCTGGGCAGATGATTTCCGCCAAGGGTAAACTGGGCGAGATGTCGGTTAAAATTCCGACGGATATCGAGATTACGCAGGAAGATGGTTCAATCGTCTTCAAGCCGCGTTCGAACAACAAGCGTACCCGGATGGCTTGGGGAACTTCGCGTTCGTTGGTGAGCAATCTGGTGACGGGCGTGACCGATGGTTTCTCCAAGACGCTCGAAATCACGGGTGTTGGTTATCGTGCCGCTGTTCAGGGGAAAAATCTGAACCTGCAGCTCGGCTTTTCGCATGATGTGAACTTTCCGATCCCGGACGGAATCGACATCAAGTGTGAAGGCCAGACCACGATTGTAATTTCAGGCTCGGACAAGCAGGCAGTCGGTCAGGTTGCCGCCAAGATCCGCAGCTATCGGAAGCCGGAGCCCTACAAGGGCAAGGGCGTTCGTTATCGGGACGAGCAGATTCTGCGTAAGGAAGGTAAGAAGAAATGACGTCGAATTCGCGCAATCTGGAGACACGTCGTCGCAATCGCGTCCGCGCGAAGCTGCGTCGTGTATCGAAGGGCGATCGCCCTCGGCTGAGTGTTTTCCGCTCTGGTCGCCACATCTATGCCCAGGTTATCGATGATGGTCAGGGCCTGACCTTGGCGTCGGCGTCTTCAGCCGACAAGGAATTCAAGGCCGGCAAGGGCTGGAACGTTGAAGGGGCGAGTGAAGTTGGCAAATTGATTGCCACGCGCGCCAAAGAGGCCGGTGTATCGAGCGTTGTGTTCGATCGTGGTCCGTATCTTTTTCATGGCCGGGTGAAAGCTCTGGCAGAGGCCGCCCGCGAGAGCGGCCTGAACTTCTAGGGAAACTGGCATGGCACAGGCACCAGCACGCAACCAGCGAGATGGCGGTGGCGGACGTCGCGACGGAGGACGTCGCGATGGCGGTCGTCGTGAGGAGCGCGAAGAGAGTGAATTCATTGAACGGCTCGTTAGCATCAATCGCGTAGCGAAAGTTGTAAAGGGTGGCCGTCGCTTTGGCTTTGCGGCCATTGTGGTCGTTGGCGATCAGCGCGGACGCGTTGCGCATGGTTCGGGTAAAGCACGTGAAGTGCCCGAGGCTATTCGCAAAGCCACTGAGGCTGCCAAACGTGAAATCGTTCGCGTCCCATTGCGCGACGGTCGTACGTTGCATCACGACGTTGAAGGTCATTTCGGCGCCGGACATGTTGTCCTCCGTGCGGCACCTCCGGGAACGGGGATCATTGCCGGTGGACCGCTTCGCGCCGTCTTCGAATGTCTTGGCGTTCAGGATGTGGTTGCGAAGTCGATCGGCACGTCTAACCCGCACAACATGATCAAGGCGGCTTTCGAGGCACTTGAAAACATGATGTCTCCGCGGGCCGTGGCAAACCGTCGTGGACTCAAAGTGGCCGACATCATCAGCCGCCGCAGTGTGCAGGATTCCGCTGCCGGTGCGGGTAGCGCTGAAGCAGAGACTGTTGAGGCGGAGGCTTAGGAATGGCTGCTGCACAGAAAACCATCCGCGTGACCCAAATCGGTAGCCCTATCGGGCGTCGGGGTGACCAGCGTGCGACATTGATTGGCCTTGGGTTGAACAAGCGCCATCGTTCGCGTGAACTCGAAGATACGCCGTCTGTACGAGGCATGATCAATAAGGTCAGGCATCTCGTACAGGTTGACGAAGCTGAGTAACGGAAAACTGTTATGAATATCAACGAACTATCAGACAACCGCGGCGCGCGTCGTGCTCGCAAGCGTGTTGGCCGTGGACCGGGTTCGGGCCTTGGCAAGACCGGTGGTCGTGGCGTCAAGGGCCAGAAGTCCCGTTCAGGCGTAGCCATCAATGGTTTTGAAGGCGGCCAGATGCCGATTTACATGCGCTTGCCGAAGCGCGGCTTCAAAAAGCCGAACCGGGTCAAGTTGCAGGAACTGACACTCGGGCGTCTTCAGGAAGCAATTGATGCGGGCAAGGTCGATGCTGGCGCGACTCTTAACGAAGAGGTGCTCGTCACGTCTGGTGTTGTTCGTCGCAAGCTGGATGGTGTTCGTCTGCTGGCATCTGGTGAGATTACAGCGAAGGTCTCTCTCGAAGTGACAAGCGCCACGGTGGGTGCGATTGCAGCAGTAGAGAAGGCGGGTGGATCGGTGACGGTTTCGGTGCCGCCAAAGGTGAAGACCCCGCGTACGATCAAGACAGCGCCTGCTGATGCGAGCGGTGACGAGGCGTAGGCCTTCCAGACAGAGTACGTATCAAATCTTGCGTTGACCGGAATTCGGTCTGACCCACATGGATCGTAACAGACAGTTGCGAACGGATATTTAGATGGCGAGTAGCGCTGAACAGATGGCATCGAGTTTTAATTTCGGTGCATTTGCAAAAGCGACGGAACTTAAGAAGCGCCTGTGGTTTACCCTCGGCGCTCTTATCGTCTATCGCCTTGGCACCTATATTCCGATCCCCGGTATCGATCCGATTATCATCGACGACATCTTCAGCCAGCAGGCTGGCGGTATTCTGGGTGTGTTTGATGCGTTTGCGGGCGGCGCCTTGTCTCGTATGAGTATCTTTGCCCTCAACGTGATCCCCTATATCTCGGCTGCAATTATCATGCAGCTGATGACGGCGATCTCTCCGAGCATCGAGCAGCTCAAAAAAGAGGGTGAATCGGGTCGTAAGAAGATCAACCAGTACACGCGTTATCTGACCGTGCTGCTGGCTGTGATCCAGGCTTACGGTCTTTCTGCTGGCCTGGAGGGTATTTCCACCTCTCAGGGGCCTGCTGTTGCAGATCCGGGCATGTTCTTCCGCCTCAGCACTGTGATTACGATTGTCGGCGGAACGATGTTCCTGCTCTGGCTGGGCGAACAGATCACCGCGCGCGGTGTGGGCAACGGAATTTCATTGATCATTTTCGCCGGTATCGTTGCGAATTTGCCGACGGCTTTTGCGTCCACGCTTGAGCTTGGACGAACCGGTGCATTGTCGGCGCTGTTCATCATCGGCTTTCTCGTTTTTGCTGTTGCGGTCATTACCTTTATCGTTTTCTTCGAACGCGCCCAGCGCCGGATTATTGTTCAGTATCCCAAGCGCCAGGTCGGCAACCGCATGTTTGGCGGTGAATCCTCTCACATCCCGTTGAAGCTCAATACATCGGGCGTAATCCCGATTATTTTCGCGACATCGATCCTGTTGACGCCGGTCTCGATCGCTGGATTCTCAGGCGGCGGCGGTGAGGGTACACTGGGGCTGATTACGGCCTGGATTGGTCGCGGTCAGCCGCTGTTTTTCCTTCTGTTTGCGCTGCTGATCATTTTCTTCTCGTTTTTCTACACAGCGATCGTCTTCAATCCGGAAGAAACAGCTGACAATCTGAAGAAGAATGGCGGCTTTGTGCCGGGTATCCGTCCGGGCAAGAATACGGCCGAATTTTTCGATTATGTGCTGACCCGTTTGACGGTTATTGGCACAACTTATCTGGTGGTGGTGGCATTGCTGCCCGAAATCCTGATCACGCGTTTCTCAGTCCCGTTCTTCTTTGGGGGAACAAGTTTGCTGATTGTGGTCGTGGTTGCGCTGGATACGGTTGCACAGATTCAAAGTCATCTGCTCGCCCATCAATATGAGGGCCTTATTCGCAAGGCTAAACTCAAAGGGCGCCGCGGATAGCGACGTGCGGGGGCGAAGCAGGCAATGAACATAATTCTTTTAGGGCCACCAGGTGCCGGCAAGGGTACGCAGGCAAAGGTTTTGGTGGACGGACATGGACTGGTCCAGTTGTCGACAGGAGACATGTTGCGCGCCGCAGTGGCATCGGGCAGCGAACTGGGACAGGAAGCGAAGTCGGTGATGGATGCAGGCAAGTTGATGCCTGACGATATTATGGTGCAAATCATCTCGGATCGTATTTCCGAGCCGGATTGCGAAAATGGCTTCATTCTCGACGGGTTTCCGCGCACCACGGCTCAGGCCGAGGCGCTGGACAAGATGCTCGCTGAAAAGGGCCTGCCGCTGGATCATGTGATCGAAATTTCGGTCAAAGATTCTGTTCTGATTGATCGAATTAACACGCGTGTTGCGCAAACGCCGGAAGCTGAACGGCGCGATGATGACAACGCGGAAACATTGAAACACCGCCTTGAGGTGTATCACGAGCAAACCGCCCCGATTCTCCCGTATTACGAGGGTTTGGGCATGTTGAAGATGGTCGACGGTATGAAGCCGATCGATGAAGTTTCGAAACAAATAGAGGCGATCATAACGGCTGGCTAAGCTATTGACCCCGCGGCGGAAAATTCTATAATCCCGCCGCCCGGTTAGCCTTACATTTGGCCGTTTTGACCGCACCGTAACCACGAAGGAGTTCGGAGCGTGGCACGTATTGCAGGTATCAATATTCCAACGCAGAAGCGGCTTCCGATCGCGCTGACCTATATTCATGGGATCGGACCGACGAAAGCTGAGGAAATCTGCGAACAATGCGGAATTCCGCTGGAGCGTCGTGTGCATGAACTCACCGACGACGAAGTGATCCGCGTTCGCGAGACGATCGATCAGAACTACCAGGTCGAAGGTGATCTGCGTCGTGAAGTTGCGATGAACATTAAACGCTATATGGACCTTGGGTCCTATCGTGGCGTGCGTCATCGCAAGGGCTTGCCGGTCAACGGACAGCGCACACATACGAATGCGCGTACGCGCAAAGGTAAAGCACGGCCGATCGCCGGTAAGAAAAAGGCCTAAGGGCTCAATAAACTAGGGTATTCAAGTTATGGCAAAAGCCGCAACAGCACGCGTTCGTCGGCGCGAGCGTAAGAACATCACTTCGGGCGTAGCGCATGTAAACGCGACGTTCAACAACACCCACATCACGATCGCTGATGCGCAAGGCAATGCCATCGCATGGTCGTCCGCGGGGACACAGGGTTTCAAGGGGTCGCGTAAATCGACGCCTTATGCTGCCCAGATGGCCGCAGAGGATGCCGGCAAAAAAGCCCAGGAACACGGGATGAAAACCCTTTCGGTTCAGGTCAAGGGCCCGGGTTCAGGTCGTGAATCTGCACTGCGTGCGCTTCAGGCCGTCGGTTTCGAGATCACAATGATCCGTGACGTGACGCCGGTTCCGCACAACGGATGCCGCCCGCGCAAGCGTCGGCGCGTCTGATCACGCGCCCTGAGGGGCGCGGTTACCAATTACCAACGGTTCGTCATGACATTGGGTCGAGGCGGGCCGAAAAAGGTTTAAGGAAAGCAATATGCTTCAAAAGAATTGGACCGAATTGATTAAACCCAACAAGCTCGACATTGCCGGCGGTTTGAACCCGGCACGTCAGGCAACTGTTGTGGCTGAACCGCTGGAGCGTGGCTTTGGCCTGACGCTTGGCAATGCATTGCGCCGCATTCTGCTTTCGTCTCTGCAGGGTGCAGCCGTAACGTCGATCCAGATCGAAGGCGTTCTGCACGAGTTTTCGTCCATTCCGGGTGTTCGCGAGGACATCACCGATGTGGTCCTGAATATCAAGGCCCTTGCCTTGCGCATGCATAGCGAAGGTCCCAAGCGGATGACGCTCACTGCGACAGGTCCGGGTGAGGTGACAGCAAGTCAGATCGATACTGGTCCCGATATTGAAATCATGGATCCGGATCACGTTTTGATGACGCTCGATCAGGGCGCCCGTGTTGTGATGGAATTGATGGTTGAATCCGGCAAGGGTTATGTGCCGGCCGCACAGAACCGCGCTGCGGATGCGCCGATCGGTCTGATCCCGGTGGATGCGCTGTTTTCGCCGGTTCACAAGGTTTCTTATCATGTCGGCAATGCCCGTGTTGGCGAGCGGACTGATCTTGATAAACTCACCCTTGAGCTAGAGACAAACGGTGCAATGACACCGGAAGATGCAGTGGCACTGGCCGCGCGCATTCTTCAGGACCAGCTTCAGCTCTTCGTCAACTTCGACGAGCCGAAAGCAGCTCAGCCGGTTGAGGAAATTGATGACGAGCTTGAATTCAACCGCAACCTTCTTCGCAAGGTTGATGAGTTGGAGCTGTCCGTTCGCTCCGCGAATTGTCTCAAGAACGACAACATCGTTTACATCGGCGATCTCGTTCAAAAGACTGAAGCAGAAATGCTTCGTACGCCGAACTTCGGTCGTAAGTCGTTGAACGAAATCAAGGAAGTTCTGGCACAGATGGGCCTCCACCTCGGTATGGAGATCCCCGCCTGGCCGCCCGAGAATATTGAAGATCTGGCAAAGCGCCTCGAAGAACCGTTCTAACGGTCCTGAAGCTTAGGAGTAGTTACAATGCGACACCGTAAAGGTCCGCGGAAACTTAATCGGACGAGCAGTCACCGCAAGGCGATGTTCGCGAATATGTCCACCGCACTGGTCAAGCACGAGCAAATCGTGACGACGTTGCCCAAGGCAAAAGAGCTGCGGAGCATCGTTGATAAGCTGATCACACTCGGCAAGCGGGGAGACCTGCATGCGCGCCGTCAGGCCCTGAGCACGATCAAGGATCGCGCTCTTGTAGAGAAGTTGTTCTCTACTTTGGCAGAGCGGTATGCGGATCGCCCGGGTGGCTATACGCGCGTTCTCAAGGCGGGTTTCCGCTATGGTGATTCTGCGCCGATGGCCATTATTGAGTTGGTGGATCGCGACGAAGACGCCAAGGGACAGGATTCAGGTCCGGTTCAGGTCAATGAAGAGGATTTCGAAGAGGTTGCGGCCTAGGGCGCACATCGACGATAATTTGATCAAGGCCGCTCTTTTGAGCGGCCTTTTTCGTCTCCGGCAATGAAACTTTGCGCGAACCGGACTAGAATTGAACCATGAGTGCTATTTCAAGAATTATCGCCCTGTCCTTGGTCCTGCTGGCGGCCGTTTATGTGTCGGATGCTGCTGCTCAGCGCGTCGCACCCGAAGGCCGTGAACAGGTGATGTTGTCATTTGCACCGCTTGTGAAGCAGGCCTCCCCGGCTGTGGTCAATGTGTTTACCCGCAAAGCTGTTCAACCGCGAGGCCCGGCTTCACCTCTGTTCAATGATCCATTTTTCCGGCGTTTCTTCGGTGAATCCTTTGATCGCGTGCAGCCACGCGAACGTTCCGAGAACTCTCTCGGGTCCGGGGTGATCGTTCGTCCGGACGGGCTGATCGTGACGAATTTTCATGTGATCGAGGGAGCTGACACCATCAAGGTGGTGTTGTCCGACCGCCGTGAGTTTGACGCGCGAATTCTGCGCGAAGACGAACAAACCGATCTGGCAATCCTGCAGCTCGACACCGATGGTGAGAGCCTGCCCTATGTCGAACTGGGGGATAGCGATCAGCTGGAAGTGGGCGATCTCGTACTGGCAATCGGGAATCCCTTCGGTGTTGGTCAGACCGTCACCAGCGGTATCGTTTCAGGCCTGGCACGGACAAATGTTGGCATTTCCGACTTCAATTTCTTCATCCAGACAGATGCCGCAATCAATCCGGGTAATTCGGGGGGCGCGCTATTGCGGATGGATGGAACACTTGCCGGCATTAATACCGCGATCTTCTCCCGAAGCGGAGGCAGTCAGGGGATCGGTTTTGCCGTTCCGTCCAATATGGTGCGAACCGTCATTGCAGGCGCTGCGTCGGGTGATGCGTTGCGGCGGGCGTGGCTCGGTGCCAAGGCCGGTACGGTCACGCCTGATATTGCCAGCGCGATCGGCCTTGCGCGACCCGAGGGGGTCATACTTTCTGACATCCACCCGGAGGGCCCGGCTTTGCGTTCGGGTCTCAAATCCGGCGATATCATCATTGCCGTAGAGGGCCAGCCTGTCTTTGATGAAGAAGGTCTGCGGTTTCGGATTGCCACGGGGCTTGTGGGTGAAACGACCCGGTTGTCTGTGCGGCGCCCCGATCAATTGTTTGATGTTGATTTGATCCTTGAACATCCCCCTGAAATTCCGGCACGTAACGAACATCAACTCCGCGGCCCGCATCCCCTGGCGGGGGCGACGATCGCAAACCTATCTCCTGCGCTGGCGGCAGAGATGGGCCGGGATCATTTTGATACCGGAGTGGTGGTGCGTGATGTGGCGTCCCGCAGCCCCGCCCATCGCTTGGAATTCCGACCCGGTGATGTGGTTGTTGAAATTAATGATCAGAAGATCGACCGCGTTTCACAGTTACGGGCGGCGGTCTCTGAGCAGCGTCCCCGGTGGCAAATAACGGTGCGGCGCGCCGGACGCCTGTTTTCAATCTCGATCACAGGATGACTGGCCCACTGGACCAGTCTGAGATGTTTTCTGCGCAAGCGCCGCGTCCGCTTGCAGACAGATTGCGCCCAGTGACGATCAGCGAAGTGGTCGGGCAGGACCACCTTCTTGCGAAAGAGGGGCCCATCGGTCGGATGACGGTAAATGGCCGACTGGCGAGCATGGTGTTATGGGGGCCGCCGGGTTGCGGAAAGACGACGATTGCAAGATTGCTTGCGCTTGAGACAGATCTGGAATTTGAGCCCCTTTCTGCGGTTTTTTCCGGCGTTGCGGACCTCCGTAAGGTCTTTGAACGTGCGTCTGCGCGTCGTGCGGGTGGGAAGGGGACGTTGCTGTTTATCGATGAAATCCATCGCTTCAACCGCGCCCAGCAGGACGGATTCTTGCCTTACGTGGAAGACGGCACGGTCACCCTGATAGGGGCAACAACCGAAAACCCTTCCTTTGAAATCAATGCTGCATTGTTGTCGCGATGTCAGGTCTTCGTCTTGAACCGTCTCTCGGATGCTGCGCTTGATGAATTGTTGTCGCGGGCGGAAGCGATCGAAGGGCGATCGATGCCTGTCGATGAAGAGGCCCGTCATGCCTTACGTGCCATGGCCGATGGGGATGGGCGTTATTTGCTGAACCTGGCTGAAGAACTGTTTGCGCTGGACCGCGACACCCCGCTCGATACCGCGCAATTGATTGAGACTGTCCAGAAGCGGGCGCCGCTTTATGATAAGGGGCAGGAAGGCCACTACAATCTGATCAGTGCTCTCCATAAATCCCTGCGGGGGTCAGATGTGGACGCAGCGCTCTACTGGCTGGCGCGGATGCTTGCCGGCGGGGAAGATCCGCGTTTTATCGCGCGACGCCTGGCGCGTGCTGCGGTGGAGGATATCGGTCTGGCCGATCCTCAGGCATTGCCCCAAGCGCTTGCAGCCTGGGAAGCTTATGAACGTATAGGTTCGCCGGAGGGGGAGCTTGCGCTGGCGCAATGCACGATCTATCTGGCCAGCGCCCCCAAATCCAATGCGGCCTACAGTGCCTTTGGCGCTGCTATGCGGGCGGCCAAAGAAACGGGCTCACTCATGCCGCCAAAGCACATCCTGAATGCGCCAACCGGCCTTATGAAAGACCTGGGGTACGGGGCAGGTTACAGCTACGACCACAATGCCGAAGATGGGTTTTCGGGGCAGGATTACTTCCCGGAAGACATCGCACGCCAGAACTTCTATCAACCTGTTGAGCGCGGTTTTGAACGCGAGATTTCCAAACGCCTAGAGTACTGGGATAAGTTGCGGTCACAGCGTCGCGTTGAGGATTCAGAATCATGACAAACAGGCTGATTTTGCCGGGCCCCGGTGTGACGTGAACATGATTCTTGCGATCGCCTGTGGTGGTGCCATTGGTGCCGTGGGGCGACATTTCGTGAATGTGGGGACGGTTGTTCTTCTGGGTACAGGCTTTCCGTGGGCGACATTGACCGTCAATGTGGTGGGGTCGTTCCTCATGGGCGCACTGGTACATGTTTTTGCAGTGTCTTGGCCCGTGTCTATGGAAATGCGTGCGCTGCTGACTGTTGGCGGACTGGGCGCTTTTACAACCTTTTCGACGTTTTCGCTGGATGTGGTGTTGCTCTATGAGCGCGGGCAGCTCCTGCTTGCAGGTGCCTATATAGTGGCATCAGTTGCGCTATCGATAACGGCGCTTTTTGCTGGGCTGAAGCTCGCGCGGATTTTGTTTACATGAATACAACAGAAGAAAATGCCGTTCGGCATATGGAAGTCTCGGCCGATGACGACGATATCCGCGTTGACCGGTGGTTCAAACGACATTTCCCCAACGTCCCCTATGGGCAACTGGCGAAATGGTTGCGCACAGGTCAGGTGCGCGTTGATGGCGGCCGCGTAAAACCCGGTGTGCGTTTGTCCAGCGGTCAGGAAATTCGACTGCCGCCGATGGCACCGGTGACTGCGAAAACAGAACGCACCCACCCGGTGGTTCCGCCAAAGGTTGCTGCTGATTTGCAATCCCGTGTCATCTACAAGGACGACCACGTGATTGCGATCAACAAACCATCTGGATTGGCTGTGCAGGGCGGCTCTGGCACCACGCGCCATGTCGATGGAATGCTCGATGCGTTGCGCTACGACGCCTCTGAGCGCCCACGGCTGGTCCATCGGTTGGATAAGGATACAAGTGGTGTTCTGTTGTTGGCGCGGACCAGACAGGCCGCTCAGACCCTCAGTCGCTCCTTTCAGGGCCGGACGGTCGAGAAAGTCTACTGGGCTCTTGTTATGGGTCTGCCTGAGGTTGAAGCGGGAACGATTGATGCCCCGCTTGAGAAGCGCGGCGGTCTGGGACATGAAAAGATGGAGGCTGCGGATGAGGGCCAGTTTGCCGAGACCGACTACCGTGTCATCGACAATGCAGCCGGGCGGGTCGCCTGGCTGGAACTGCGCCCGCGGACAGGGCGTACCCATCAATTGCGGGCTCATTGTGCCTTGATGGGGAACCCGATTTTGGGGGACGGAAAGTATGGCGGCCGCGAGAGCTTTTTTGCGGGGCTCCCCAAGCGACTGCATTTGCACGCTCAATCCCTGTCATTGCCTCATCCGGCGGGCGGAGAGCGCCTTCAGGTTTCTGCCCCGCTTGATGATGAATTGCACGAAAGTTGGAAATTCCTTGGATTCAATGCCAAAACGGCTTGAAACAAGGTTATTTTGCGTTCATTCCCGCGATTTAGAGGAATGGCAATCGAACAAATCCGGGTGATGCGCTATGTGTGCTTGATGGGGTGGCGGAGCTTTTTCCGACTTCAGTCGTTGATGTCGTTACTGCATTTTCTAACAGAAGGCATTGTTGATGCGCCTGCGCACGATATTGAAAATTGTCGGAATTCTTCTGGTGGCCGTGGTTGTTTCCGCGGTCGCCTATATCCTCAATCTGGATCCCAATAATCACAAGGACCGGATCACGGCCTACGTCGAGAAGGAAACAGGGCGGAAACTCTCCTTCGATGGGGTGATCGATCTGGATATCGGATCAACGACAAAGCTTGTTGTCCGCGACGTCACCTTCGCCAATGCCGAATGGGCCAAGGTTCCCCAGATGTTGTCATTGGAACGGTTGGAACTCGATGTTCGTATTCTGCCGTTGCTCTCTGGATATGTTGATATCGAACGACTGTTTATCCGCGGTGTGAACGGGGATATCGAATTCGATAATGAGGGGCGGAGTAATCTCGATTTTTTGTCGAATCTGGAAAGCGATCAACCGGAGGACGACAGCAGTATATTTGATGAACTGCCGTTCGAGATCGCCCAATTTCGTCTGGAGAACGTGAATTTCGACATTGTTGATGGGCGCGCCGGAACGCAAACCCGCGCTTCGATTAAAAAGGCCATTGCCGAACCGGGTGCGCCTGGCGACCCTCTGGATATTGATATCGAGGGAAGTTTGCGTCTGGCCGATGAAACCGCTGAAGTTGATTTGAGCGGCAGGATTGGGTCATGGGATTCAATCTTCTCTGGTCGACAACCGGTGCCTGTCAATTTGACAGGTACGGTATTCGGTCTGGAGGTTGAAGTGGATGGTGGTGTGCGCCAGCCTCAGGAACCCGATGGTTTTGATGTCAGTATTACCGTGTTGGGTGATGCGATTGGCACGGTCGACCCATTCATAACAGCCCCGTTGCCTGATATTGGTCCGTTGACCATAAGCGCACGGATTTCCGGAAAACCGCTTCAGCCGGTTGTTGAGGGAATTTTGGTCCAAGCCGAACATGCGCGTCTGACGGGCAGAGCGGAAATTGATCTCGACGATGAGACAATCGAATATGACCTGTCGATGACGCTTGATGGCCAGTCTCTGGGGCTTGCCGATGCCTATGTCGATTTACCTCTGAAGACCCTTGGGCCTGTCGACGGTGTCTTTGGAATTACCGGCAATCAGGAAGGGCTGCGGATTGACGCGAAAACGGCACGCGTTGGGCAGTCTTCCGTGAGCGGGGGAGCGACCGTGGACTTCCTCGGAGAAGCCGGTGCCATCACATATGACGCCACCTTCGACATGAAGGATCAGTCGATCGACATTGCCCGCCCTTTCCTCGATGTCACACTTCCTGTGATCAGCCCGATGACAGGGAAGGTGCGGATGTTTGGTGATCTGGTCGAAATGCGGATCAAGCCTGAGGGTGTTCAGGTTGAGAACGTCAATTTTACCGGCTTCCTTCAAACCGGCCTGACCGAGGAAGTCTCTGGCTTTGCGTTTGATGTATCAGCCGATCTTAGCGGGCAAGTCCTGACCATCGTTGCGTCTTATGTGGATGATCTTCCCGACTTTGGTCCGGTCACCGGCAAAGCCCGCCTGCGGGGGGATGATAAAAACCTGCGCCTTGATCTTGAGAATGCGCAGTTCCAGAACGCGTCGGTGAACGGAAAGTTCACAACCGGATTCGAACAGGATTCGGACGCATTGACTTATGATCTCTCGGTCACGGCAGATGGGCAGTCACTGGCCATCCTGGATCCGATTGTGGATTTGGATTTTCCGGATATTGGCCCGATAACCGGAAATATTGCGGCCAAGGGCACAGATAAGACTGTGGCCCTAGATTTTGACCCTGTGTCTTTTGAGCAGACAGCGCTTACGGGGTCCGTGACGGTTGATACTGCCGGTAAGGATCAGAGCATCGACTATGATCTCGTTCTTGATGCCAAGGCGCAACGGCTGGGGTTCCTCAAAACGTTTGTCGACTTTGATCTGCCACAGGATCTGCCGATAGATCTGACAGCAATTGTAAAAGGGGATGAGGGGCAATTCAGTTTTGAGAACCTCGTTCTTCAGCTCGAAGATTCCGATCTAAAAGCACAGGGACGTATCGTCTTTTCAGGTGTACAGCCCGACATCTCAGGAACAATCGATACAGTGCGTTTCGATTCCACACTGGTCTTCCCGGACGAGACACCGGCAATTGTCCCGCTCTTGCCTGCAAAAGAGTCAGTGTTGGCTGAAGACGCGAAAGATACCAGCGACAAGATATTTCCGGCAGACTTGCTGCCGCTCGATTTTCTGCGTGCTGCAAAAATTGATGTGGCATTGAAGGCAGGAGAATTGGTGACCCCCTACGGAATCTACCGGAGCATCGATTCTCGCATTGTCCTGGATTCCGATGTGCTGAGTTTTCAACCCTTGGCACTCACCTACAGACAGAGCGATGTGCAGGGTGAGTTCAAATTTGATGCCCGGGCTGAAAAGCCTTTGCTGGTGCTAAACCTGCAAAGCCCGAACCTGCAGATTGGTCAACTTCTTAAGGATTTCGTCAATCTGGATGTGATTGAAGGGAAGGGGACTTTCGATGCTTCGATTACGGGATCCGGACACTCTATCGCTGAAATTGTTGGAAGTCTGGATGGTGATGCGCGCCTGTTGATGTCTGAAGGACGGATGCGGAACGAGGGTCTGGGGTTTGTCAGTGGCCTGTTCTCAGGTATTGGCGAGGTGCTCAACAATAAGCAGTGGGTGGCAATCGAATGCCTGGCGAGTGATTTCGACATCGCGCAGGGTATCGCAACCAGTAAAGTTGGTGTTTTGAAGACCGAAGTTATCGAACTGGGAGTTTCCGGGGATATCAATCTGGCGACAGAGCGCTACAACCTGAAGATAAAACCGTCTCCGCGTGGTTTTGATCTCAGTCTGGCTGTTCCGATTGATGTGCGCGGACCATTGAGCGATCCGAGCTTTCGTCCCAATACACTTGCAACACTGACAAAACTTGGAGCCTTGCTGGGTTCGGTGCTGTTTCCGCCTGCTGCGCTCATTGGTCTTACCGAATTGGGAGGTAGCTCGCATCCTTGCGTGCAGACCGTCAGGGGGGCAGACGGGCAGAAAGATGCCGCGCCATCCAAGCCTGTACAGGGCGGCAATCCCGGGGGAGCGCGAGAACCGGACGCATCGCAAAAGCCGGGTAATGGTAGCGAATAAAATTCGACTGGATAGCAAGCTGTGAAGAGATTTTATGACACCGTAGTTGTGGCCCCTGTCGATGACGGGATTGGACTTGAGGTTCATTTGGATGGTCGTCCTGTCCGCACGCCTATGCGGAACCCGTTGCAGGTTCCCGGAAAGACATTGGCGACAGCCATTTCGGACGAATGGGATGCGCAGGCCGAGGAGATCGACGTCGAGACGATGCCTCTGACGCGCATGGCGGCGACAGCTGTTGACCGGGTCCGGGGGGACCGCAGCGGCTATACCGACCAGATCGCCGCTTATGCAGAGACAGATCTCGTTTGTTATCGCGCACCTGCGCCGTCGGGGCTTGTCGTGATGCAATCGAGAATGTGGCAGCCTTTGCTGGACTGGTCGCGGGACTCCTTTGGTGCAGATCTCAAGGTGACCGAAGGGATTTCGCCTGTGGATCAAAGCCCTGAAGATATTCAACGCTTACGATCTGCACTTGATGAGCATGATGAATTTGAACTTGCCGCGCTATCAGTCGCGACGGCAGCGAGTGGATCCCTTGTCATTGCCCTGGCATTGGTTCGTGAACGGCTCGATGCGCAGGCCGCTTTCGAGGCGAGCCAGCTTGACGAAACTTACCAGAACTCCCGCTGGGGCGTGGACCCAGAGGCGGAGGCGCGGCGGGAAACTCTTCGGGCTGACCTCGAGGCGTCTGCGCGGTTTGTTGAGCTTGTCCGCGCAAATTGAATCGGGCCGGCCAATCTGGCCTAAGCCGGATCAAAACTGCTATTGAAAATGCTCACGCAACGCGATCAGGGAATGGTTATGCAGGATATTCTGGAGCAGTTGGAAATTCGTCGCGCCCGTGCACGGTTGGGCGGCGGCGAACGCCGCATAGAATCCCAGCATGCCAAGGGAAAGCTGACGGCGCGGGAGCGCCTGGAAATTCTGCTCGACGATGAGACGTTTGAGGAGTTCGATATGTTTGTCGAACAGGCCCCAAACGAGATGACCGCAGATATCGAGCCTATTCCCGGTGATGGCGTCGTCACGGGATGGGGCCTGATCAATGGCCGCAAAGTCTTTGTGTTCTCGCAGGATTTCACCGTGTTTGGTGGTTCCCTGTCAGAAGCACATGCGCTGAAAATCTGCAAAGTCATGGATATGGCCATGAAGGTGGGGGCACCGGTCATTGGGTTGAATGACTCGGGCGGGGCCCGCATTCAGGAGGGCGTGGGCTCGCTCGCGGGCTATGCCGAGGTGTTCCAGCGCAACGTCAACGCTTCGGGCGTGATCCCCCAAATTTCGGCGATTATGGGCCCCTGTGCTGGTGGTGCGGTCTATTCGCCAGCCATGACGGATTTCATCTTCATGGTTCAGGATACCTCCTACATGTTCGTGACCGGTCCGGAGGTGGTCAAAACCGTTACCCATGAAGACGTCACGCAGGAGCAACTTGGCGGCGCGAGTACACATACCACCAAATCCAGCGTGGCCGATGGCGCCTTCGAGAACGACGTGGATACCCTGCTGGAACTGCGTCGCTTTTATGACTTCATGCCGATGAGCAATCGTGAGGACCCACCGGTCTGGCCGACCAGCGATCCCTATGATCGCGTGGAGCCGTCGCTGGAAACGCTAATCCCGCCGGACCCGCAGAAGCCCTACGACATGAAGGAATTGATCACGAAAGTGATCGATGAAGGAGACTTCTTTGAGTTGCAGCGTGACCATGCAGCAAACATCATCATCGGGTTTGGTCGCATGGAGGGCCGCACGGTGGGCTTTGTCGCCAACCAGCCCATGGTGTTGGCCGGTTGTCTGGACATTGATTCATCCAAGAAAGCAGCGCGGTTTGTACGCTTCTGCGATTGCTTCAACATTCCGATTGTTACCTTTGTCGATGTTCCGGGGTTCCTGCCCGGTACGTCCCAGGAATATGGCGGCATCATCAAGCATGGTGCCAAGCTGCTGTTTGCCTATGCCGAAGCCACCGTGCCCAAGGTCACACTGATCACGCGCAAGGCCTATGGCGGCGCCTATGATGTGATGTCGTCCAAGCACATTCGTGGTGATTTGAATTATGCCTGGCCGACAGCGGAAATCGCGGTGATGGGGTCCAAAGGGGCCGTGGAAATCATCTATCGGGAAGAGCGTGACAATCCTGAACGAATTGAGGAGCTGACCGAGGAATACCGGCAGCGTTTCGCCAATCCGTTCATCGCGGCGCAAAGGGGATTCATCGACGACGTGATCCATCCGCGAAACACCCGTCGGCGACTCTGCCGGGCGCTTCGGTTGCTCGAAGACAAGCAACTCGAGAACCCCTGGAAGAAGCACGATAATATTCCGCTCTAGCGTCGAGTTCGTGGTGCTGGCAGATGTGGCCTAGTCGGAAGTTTTGCTGCCCCAAACGAAACCGCGGCACTGCGAGATTCGTTGTGGGTTGTCGGTGAGCTTCCAGCCGCGCACGGTTTCAAAACCGGATGCTTTGACCATGCTTCCCATGCATCGGAGAGTGGGAGCCCACCAATTGGTCTCGTTCTCACCGTATTCGTCATTGGGATAGAACTCGGCAACCATGTCGGATCCGAATCCCTTCCCAAGACCACCGCGGTAAGCGCTGAAATCATCTGAAACGGCCGATTCCATGAAGAGATCGCCGGTGCAGACATCCGACAATTTGTCGATCGCATACATCGGCCAGCGCAGGTGATAGAGCACGCCAAAACAGAACACGACATCGAACATCCCGAATGTCTCGGGCGTGAGGTCATAGATTGTCATTTCGTGACGCTGGCAGGCCTCGTGGTCATAACCAAGCGCCTCACGGCAAAGATCGAAATTCTCCCAGGCTTTCCTGTCTTTGCTTTCCAGCTCGCCAACGAAGTCCGAGAAATCATCGATCGCGATGACCTGTTCGGCTCCCCGCTTCATGGCTTCGAATGTCCAGTAGCCATCCCATGCGCCGATATCCAGAACGCGCTTTCCAGACAGGTCGTCGGGAATACGGTAGGCGTCGGCGGAAATTGGTGCCCAGCCCGGTGTTGTGACCCCATCAACCAACTCGATTCGATGATACCAGTAGGGGAACGCAGCAATCCGCTGCTGGAGTTCTTCGGTGTTCATGATGCGCGTTGATTACCGATCTGTTTCATGTGCGTCCAGCCGGAATATTCGGACGGTTCCCTGACGGCCGCGAATTTCTTGCTCGCCCATGGCGGAAAGGTCATAGCCGTCGTTTGGCCCAGCCTGTACGTGATCGCAAGTGTCGCTGCTGACCAGAACAATACAGTCCTCATCCTTGGCGATTTGTTTGGCGAGTGAGTCGATGCGCGATGCGATATTCACGGCATCTCCCACAATTGTGTAGTTGATCCGGTTTCGCGAGCCGATATTGCCAACAACCACGGGGCCGGTGTGAACGCCCACACGGACGGCCAGTAACGGTTCTCCATTGGCGCGTCGTCGTTCATTGTCTGCATGAACAACGCGCTGGATTTCGGCTGCCGCCCGCATTGCGCGAGCGGCATGATCGGGCATTTCCTCGGGTGCACCCCAGAATGCCATGATGGCGTCACCGATGTACTTGTCGACGGTCCCGCCTTCTGCCTCGATTGGACCCGCCAGCATGTCAAAATGCAGGTTTAACAGTTCAGCGATTCCCGTTGCATCCATATGCTCGGCGATGGTCGAAAACCCGCGAATATCAGTAAACATGACTGTCACAACGCGTTCCTGCGTTGTTTCGACTTCTTCGCCTCGCTGCATCATCCGGAGCACAAGTTGCTTGGGGACATAGACCTCGAACAGGCGAAGTGCTGCAATCATACGATTGAAAGCTTGAGCCGCGTCCGACAACTCCCGGATGCGACTGTCAGGCACGTTCGGTGCTGCATTGATGTCCAGCTCGGTGAGTGCGCCTGCGGAGGTCACCAGTCGTCCGATCTGGCGATTGAGGTACCGGGCCAAAACAAAACCAAGAACCACAGCGAGAACAAGGATAATGCTGCCGACAATTGCTGTTGTGACGAGGCGGTCGACTTCCTGACCTACGATTGCGCGCTGAAACGTGACTCCGAGCGTCCAGACTGCTGGGCCAAACTTGTCGGTGTCACGTGTCAGGACAATCAAGTCCTCGCCAACGCGTGCATTGGTGATATCTGCAGCGTACTCCAGAAGCAGGGTCGCCTCATCTCCGCCACCTGTGAGCAGGTCGAATGCAGGGTCGGACATATCCTGCAGGAGCGGTAGCGGGGTCTGTGTGACCGTGTTCGTTTTGCTGAAGTCAGCCTCTTTCATCCTTGGGTGTGCAAGGACCCGGTCCCGATTGTGGAGAATGAAGGCGCTCAGGTCGCCCTTGGTCTCGAGATCGAGAAGGAAAGCCGAAACATTTGTCAGAACGACAGGGGCGACCATGACCCCCAGCAAGTCATCTCCTCGTTTAACCGGTGCGATATAGGTGAGGACGGGTTGTCCGATATCTGAAACCCAGATTGGGTCGCCCCAGACCGGGTGGCGATGTGTGCGGGCGAGGTTCAAGGCAAAACTTCTTCGCTCCGTTGACGCCGGGGTGGACGGCACTTCGATCGGATATCCTTCGCTCCGGGAGACAACGATTGAATCCAGTTCGACATCCAAATAGAGCAGCGCTGTGACCTGCGGATGGGCTGAGAGAAAGCCCGAAAATGCATGGAATACATTGTCGCGCTTGTCTTTGATGTTCAGGCGGCCATCGGCGAATTGATCTGCGAATTCTTCCGTGCCGCCCATGACGGACAGCAACTGGCCATCAACCTTGGCTTCAAGCACGTCCAGGGTGGCATTTGCCCTTTGTCCAAGAAGTTCAAATGTGTTTCGCGTCGCGCTGGTGAGTGTGATCCAGAGTACACTTCCGACCGCGAGAAGGATCAGCAGAGTCACGCCACCAACCAGGACAGCGGACAGAGACGCTCTCATGCGTGTCGGTATTTTCGTGTGTCGTGCCTCACTCATCATGCGCAGGCTACGTATGTCAGGCGTTCGCGTCTACGCTGGCTTCTCACAATGTAAAAACACTCTCGATCATCCATTGCGCGCTGCAACATGCTTGCTTAGTTTCTCATCATGTTTTCGAAAATCCTCATCGCCAATCGGGGCGAAATCGCCTGCCGTGTCATCCGAACTGCTCGGGACATGGGTATTGCAACTGTGGCTGTCTATTCGGACGCTGATGCGGGGTCGCTTGCTGTCCGGATGGCCGATGAAGCCGTTCATATAGGCCCGTCACCGGCCGCTGAAAGTTATCTGATTGCCGACAAAATTCTGGACGCCATTCGGCAGACCGGAGCTGAAGCTGTTCACCCGGGATACGGGTTTCTCTCTGAGAATGCTGATTTTGCTCGTGCTCTGGAAGCCGAAGGAATTGCGTTTATTGGACCTCCGCCGGACGCCATTGCAGCCATGGGCGACAAGATCGAATCCAAAAAGCTGGCGGATGCCGCAGGGGTAACCACGGTCCCGGGGCATATGGGGATTATCGCTGACGATACCGAGGCGCTGAAGATCGCGCGGGAAATCGGCTATCCGGTGATGATCAAGGCGTCGGCTGGCGGCGGTGGCAAGGGCATGCGTATTGCCGCAAGTGACGATGAGGTCGCAGAAGGGTTTCGCTCTGCGCAGAACGAGGCCCGGTCAAGCTTTGGCGATGATCGTATTTTTATCGAAAAATTCGTCGTTGAGCCGCGCCATATTGAGATTCAGGTGCTCGCGGATTCCCATGGCAACGTGATCCATCTAGGTGAGCGCGAATGTTCCATTCAGCGCCGTCACCAGAAGGTCATTGAGGAAGCGCCGTCACCTTTCCTGAAGGAAGAGACCCGACAGGCGATGGGGGAACAGGCCTGTGCACTTTCCCGTGCCGTTGGATATCGGTCCGCCGGGACTGTCGAGTTCATCGTCGACAAGGATCAGAATTTTTACTTCCTCGAGATGAACACGCGACTTCAGGTGGAGCATCCTGTCACCGAGATGATCACGGGGCTTGATCTGGTCGAACAGATGATTCGGGTTGCTGATGGCGAAAAGCTGTCGATCTCCCAGGATGATGTGAAGGTCGATGGCTGGGCGATCGAATCCCGGGTTTATGCCGAGGATCCCGCGCGTAATTTCCTGCCGGCAATCGGACGTCTGGCGCGCTACCGCGCCCCAGTCCAAGAGGAGGGAAGTGTCCGGATAGATACCGGGGTCGGTGAGGGCTCGGAAATTTCAATGTATTACGACCCGATGATCGCAAAACTGGCGACCCACGGCGCGGATCGCAATGCGGCGATCATCCGGATGCAGGATGCGCTCGATGGCTATTATATTCGCGGAACGGGTCACAACACCGCATTTTTGGCCTCGATCATTTCCCATCCGCGCTTTGCCTCGGGCGACTTCACAACCAACTTCATTGCAGAAGAGTATCCTGACGGTTACGCGCCACTGGCACCAGAGGGCGATCTTCTGGACAGGTTCTGCGCTGTCGCGACGTTTGTACATGCGCGCTATGCCGGTCGCGCCAATCAGTCAGGTCATGCCGGCGAACCCGGTATCCCGCGTAACGTGCAGGACTGGCAGGTTCAAATTGGCGGCGAAATGAATGCGGCCTCCGTAACATTCCGCGAAGACGGTGCGGATATCAGCGTGAGAGATCACACAATTGCGCTGGATACGAATTGGTCGCTCGGCGATCCCGTTTTTGCCGCTCGTCTCGATGGGGAAGCCGCAATTTTCCAGATCGATCGGCTGGGCGTTTCCTATCGCGTGACCCATCGCGGGGTTGAGGCCTCGCTGAGAGTTTTGACCCCACGTGCTGCAAAGCTCGCGGTATTGATGCCGGAGAAAGAACCACCGGATATGAGCAAGTTCGTGCTCTCACCGATGCCGGGGCTGTTGGTGTCTTTGTCGGTTGAGGAAGGGGTTAAGGTTCTTGCCGGCGAAGAGGTCGCCGTTATAGAGGCGATGAAGATGGAGAATGTTCTTCGCGCCAGTGCCGATGGTGTCGTGAAAACCGTCCACGCCGCATCGGGCGACAGCTTGAGTGTCGATCAGGCGATTATCGAGTTTGAATAGTGTCCGATGTCCTGGCGACGCGGGTTGTGATTTCTGGTCGTGTCCAAGGCGTCTGGTTTCGTGCTTGGACGGTTAACCTTGCGCGCGACCTTTGTCTCGATGGCTGGGTTCGCAATCGCACAGACGGTTCAGTGGAGGCGGTGTTCTGCGGGCCGGCTGCGCAGGTCGAACGCATGGTCGGGAATTGTGCGGATGGACCGCCGGCGGCTTCGGTGGAGAATGTTTTCTGCGAACCCCTGAAGGCAAGCGAATTTGCGGGTCAGGGGTTTCGGCAGCGTTCGACGGCCGAGATCCGCTGAACACTAGCCGAAGATGTTACTGAAGCTCTTTTTGAGAATCGCGTCGACGTCTTCGAGGCTGGCATTCACGCCAAGATCTCTCAGGCTTGTGACCCCTAGCCCTTCATCCCCGATACCGCAGGGGACGATGCCCGAGAAATGGTCGAGATCCGGTGCGACATTGATCGAGATGCCGTGATAGGTCACCCAACCGCGCACCCGCACACCGATCGCGGCAATCTTGTCTTCACGGCCATCAGCGTGAGCTACCCAGATCCCCACGCGCCCGTCACGGCGTTCACCCTTGATATCAAACTGCGCGAGTGCATCGATCACCCAGCCTTCAAGGCCGCGGACATATGTGCGCAGGTCCTGCCCGCGTTCGCGCAGATCCATCATCGCATAGGCCACGCGCTGACCCGGACCATGATAGGTGTATTGGCCACCGCGCCCGGTATCAAAGACCGGAAACCGATCGGGTTCGAGCAAGTCCTCTACGCGCGCACTTGTGCCCGAGGTGTAGAGGGGTGGGTGTTCGACCAGCCAGACAAGTTCGCGCGCCTTGCCGTCCCGGATGTCCGCCACACGCTCTTCCATCGCGGAAACGGCCTCGGGATAAGGGGTGAGGCCTGATCGGGTCTGCCATTCCACCGGTGGTGAACCTGCGGGGCGACCAAGTTTTGTTTTGAGTGTCGTGTTCATGTCTTTCTCGAGGAATATAGTGCCCTTGTACCCGATTTTCCCGTTTTCCGGTTGCCACCTGCGAGCGGAACGCGCATCTAAACAAGATATCCATCGAAACGGGGATTGAGACGTGGCTGAAGATATGCGCGAAACCGCATTGCGGTATCATCGAGAAGGACGGCCTGGAAAGGTCGAAGTTGTCGCGACAAAGCCGTTGGCCAACCAGCGAGACCTTTCCCGTGCTTACACCCCAGGTGTTGCTCACGCCTCTCTGGCAATCGCAGAGGACCCAAGTATGGCCTCTGAGTTGACCATTCGCGCAAATTTGGTCGGCGTTGTCACAAATGGTACCGCGGTACTTGGCCTGGGCAATATCGGGCCGCTGGCATCCAAACCTGTGATGGAAGGCAAAGCGGTCCTGTTCAAGAAATTTGCAGGGATCGACGTTTTCGATATCGAGGTTGATGAGACCGATATTGATAAATTTGTCGATGTTGTCGCAGCCCTTGAGCCGACCTTTGGAGGGATCAATCTTGAGGACATCAAGGCGCCGGAATGCTTTGAAATTGAAAGAAAACTCCGCGAGAGAATGAACATTCCGGTTTTCCATGACGACCAGCATGGAACCGCGATCATTGTGGGGGCTGCGGTTCGCAATGCGCTCCGGTTGGCAAACAAGAAAATTCAGGATGTGCGACTTGTTACGTCGGGCGGCGGAGCTGCAGCGCTCGCCTGCACCCATTTGCTGGTAAGCATGGGTTTGCCAGTCGCGAATGTCACGCTCACCGATATCAATGGCGTGGTTTACAAGGGCCGTGAGAAGGGCATGAACCCGTATCTTGAGGCCTACGCACAGGAGACGGATGCACGGACCCTCGACGACGTCATCGAAGGGGCGGATATTTTTCTCGGGCTTTCAGCACCCGGTGTGCTGAAGCCCGAAATGGTGGCGAAGATGGCAGATACGCCATTGATCTTTGCGCTCGCCAATCCAACTCCAGAAATCATGCCGGAAGAGGCCAGAGCTGCCCGGCCAGATGCGTTGATTGCAAGTGGTCGCTCGGACTACCCCAACCAGGTCAATAACGTTCTGTGTTTTCCGCATATTTTCCGGGGCGCACTCGATGTCGGAGCGACTGATATCAACGAAGAGATGAAGATCGCGGCTGTTGATGCGATTGCAAATCTTGCGATGAAAGAAACGTCTGACGTTGTGGCGTCGGCCTATGGTGGCCAGGTTACGAAATTCGGGGCGGATTCAATCATTCCCAGCCCATTCGATCCCCGTCTGATCGTCGAGGTTGCCCCTGCTGTGGCCCGCGCGGCCATGGCAACGGGCGTTGCGACACGACCGATTGAGGATTTTGACGCTTATATTGATCAGCTCAGCCGCTTTGTGTTTCGGTCCGATATGCTCATGCGCCCGATTTTTGATCGCGCCAAGGCGGAACTCAGGACAGTTGTTCTGGCGGAGGGTGAGGATGATCGTGTTTTGCGGGCTGCCAAGGCTGCTATTGACGAAGGGATCGCTCAGCCCATCCTGATCGGCCGGCCTGATATTGTTCGCAACCGGGTCGAACGCCTTGGATTGAACTTCAAGCCGGGTGAAGATTGCGAGATTATCGACCCTCAGGATGATCCGCGTTATCGGGACTACTGGCAGCTCTATCACAAGCTCGCCCAACGCAGTGGTGTTTCGCCAGATGAAGCGCGCACGCGCGTTCGCACCAATTCCACGGTGATCGCGGCTCTGGCTGTGATGCGCGGCGATGCGGATGCCATGATCTGTGGGAGTGAGGGGCGCTATGACCGACATTTGCAGCACCTGCGGGATATTATCGGTTACCAGGCTGGCGTAAATGAAATGTCGGCTGTCTCGGTCCTGATCCTGTCCAAGGGAACCTTCTTCCTGACAGATACCTATGTCACGCCAGACCCGACTGCCGAAGAAGTTGCCGAGATGACCATTCTGGCGGCGGAGCAGGTTCGTCGCTTTGGCATGAACCCACGTGTTGCGCTGCTTTCACACTCGAATTTCGGGAGCTCGAACTCGGCCTCGGCGCAAAAGATGCGGCGTGCGCGAATGTTGGTCAGTGAAAAGGCGCCTGACATTCAGGTGGAGGGCGAGATGCATGCGGACGCGGCAATCGATTATGAGATCCGCGAACGTATTTTTCCCAACAGTTCTCTCGAGGGGCAGGCGAACCTTCTCGTCATGCCGGATCAGGACGCTGCCAACATTGCCTTCAATCTACTCAAGACGCTCGCTGATGGCCTGGCCGTGGGGCCAATTCTCGTTGGTGCGGCGCGTTCTGCACATATCGTTACGCCGTCGGTAACGGCGCGCGGTCTTTTGAATATGTGCGCAGTGGCTGCTGTCGGAGCTCAGCACAGCATCCGCCAAGATGAATTGGCGATATGACGGATCAGGCACAAATTAGCCTGGAAGCTGTGGTTGACGAGCCTGAGCGGGGCTATGGCGTCGATGAAGCCCTTGTGCGTGCGTGTGACGCGGCTGTGGCTGACGGTCGGATGGAGGAAGTCGAAAGTCTGATTTCCGGGCTTCATGTATCAGATCTTGCCGATTTGCTTGAAGAGCTGGTGGGCGAAAACCGGCGCAAGCTTCTCGACCATGTGCGTGATCATCTCGATCCGGAACTCCTGACGCATATGGACGATGTTGTCCGCGAAGATGTTCTGGAAATCCTTGAGCCTGAAGAAGTGGCAGCCGTGCTTTCCGAGTTGGATACGGATGATGCACTCGATGTGTTCGAGGATATCCCGGAGGCTGATCAGAAAGGTGTCCTGCTGCAGCTTTCTCCTTCGGACCGCGCCTTGCTCGAACAGGCAATGACCTATCCGGAAGACAGTGCCGGTCGCTTGATGCAGCGCGAGTTGGTGACAGTTCCCAAGGATTGGTCTGTCGGCAACACCATCGACTATCTGCGCAACCGAGCCGCCAGCTTGCCGCGTGATTTCTACGAGATTTATGCTGTTGATGAAGAGCGGATTCCGGTGGGAACGATCCCGCTTTCCCGGTTGATGCGCAACCAGCGCGATGTTCGGATTGATGACATCATGCTGACCGAATTGCGTTCGGCTTATGTAGAGATGGATCAGGAAGAAGTCGCCCTGATGTTCACGCAGTACGCGCTTGTTTCCGCGCCGGTGGTCAATGAAAACGGCCAACTGGTCGGCGTCATCACGGCCGATGACGTGGTCCATGTCATTCAGGAAGAAGCCGAGGAAGATTTTCTGCGACTTGGTGGTGTGCAGGAAGATGACTTCTATGAAGCTGTCTTTGAGACCACCCGTGCGCGCTTCTCATGGCTTCTCGTCAATCTGGGAACGGCAATTGTCGCGTCACTCGTGATCAGCCTGTTTGATGCCGCAATCGAAAGGGTGGTGGCGCTGGCGGTCCTGATGCCGATTGTTGCCTCGATGGGCGGAAACGCGGGCACACAGACGCTGACTGTTGCGGTGCGCGCGCTGGCGATGAAAGAGCTGACGCCGACAAATGCCGCGCGCATCGTCGGAAAAGAGGTCATCGTTGGTGGCATCAACGGTATCCTCTTCGCGTGTTTGGTCGGGCTCGTGACCTGGGCATGGTTCGGCGACGCCGCGATTGGCATCGTGATCGGTGCGGCTATGATCGTGAATATGCTGATTGCAGGCTTTGCAGGAGTCACGATCCCCATCGTGCTTCAGAAAATGAAAGTTGATCCCGCCGTCGGGTCCGCCGTCATTCTGACCACCATCACAGACGTTGTCGGTTTCATGGCCTTCCTGGGGCTGGCAGCAATCGTACTGCTATGAGCGGCGCGCGCGTTCAGGCTCCGTACGGGAGCTGGAAATCACCCATATCGGCGAGCATGATTGCCGACACGACCATTTCGCTGGACGGTGTCTTTGTTGACAACGGTCAGATTTATTGGCTCGAAAGACGACCCAGCGAAGGCGGGCGGGTTGTGCTTGTCGGGGATGTTGAAGGCAGCCATACCGACATTACGCCAGAGGGCTATTCGGTGCGGACTCAGGCGCATGAGTATGGCGGCGGTGCTTTGCATATCCATGACGGCACGATTTACTTCGTGAACGCCCAAGACCAGCATATCTATCGCCACAAGGTCGATGAACCTCCTCAGGTTCTGACAGGCAGCGCGGACGACCGGTTTGCCGATATGATCGTTGATGTGTCCCGGGCGCGGTTGATTTGCGCACGAGAACGGCACGGGGCTGCGGAAACCGCGAACGCATTGATTGCCATTGGCTTGTCCGACGGCGCGGTCACCGAGCTCGATAGCAGTCATGATTTCATCTCCAACCCACGGATTTCTCCCGACGGAACCCGCCTGGCATGGCTGAGTTGGGATTTGCCAGACATGCCGTGGGATGGTGCCACGCTGTGGGTGGCTGATCTCGCTGCAGACGGCAAGCTTGGCGAGGTTTTGAAGGTCGCAGGCGGTGCTGGAGAGGCGGCCTTCCAGCCGGAATGGCGTCCAGACGGGTCGCTTGTATTCGCACTGGACCGGACAGGCTGGTGGAACCTGCACGTCTGGGACGGCGAGACGGTTTCGATCCTGATTGAACGGGACGCAGAGTTTGGCCTTCCGCAGTGGAATTTCGGTATGCGGACTTATGATGTGCTCCCGTCCGGAGACATACTGTGCGCTTATTCTCAAAACGGCCTCTGGCAGCTTGCGCAGATTACCGGCAAGCGAATTCACGATATTGCAACGCCTTACATCGATATCTCGAGTGTGCGCAGCATTGGTGAAGGTGTCGTGTTCCTTGGGGCAAACCCACAGGAATCAAAGGCTGTTGTGCGGTTTGATCTTGAGGCAGAAAATTGCGTGGTGCTCAAACGCGCCGCTGCAGAGATGATTGCGAAAGATGATCTTTCAGTTCCTGAGCCAATAACCTTCGAAACGAGCGAAGACGCCTCTGCCTATGGGTTTTATTATCCCCCTCGGAACGCCCTTTTCGTGGGTCCGGATGGTGAACGCCCACCGCTTATCGTGCGCGGTCATGGTGGCCCCACAAGTGCAGCCTCGCCATCGTTAAGTCTGGCGATCCAGTACTGGACCAGCCGGGGCTTTGCTGTTCTCGATGTAAACTATCGCGGCAGCACTGGCTTTGGTCGTGCCTACCGGGAGGCGCTCTACGGCAGGTGGGGTGATTTTGATGTTGAAGACATGGTCGCCGGGGCTGAATATCTCGTTTCGAAGAACAAGGCCGATCCGGAGAAACTGGCGATCCGGGGCGGCAGTGCAGGCGGCTATACGGCGCTGGCGTCTTTGACGTTCAAAGATACTTTTTCGGCGGGTGCGAGCCTTTATGGGATCGGCGACCTGATGACATTGGCACGTGACACGCACAAGTTCGAAAGTCGATATCTGGACCGTCTGATAGGACCACTTCCTGAGACAGAAGCACTTTACCGGGCACGCTCTCCGATCAACCATGTGGCGGGACTGAATTGTCCCGTCATCTTCCTGCAGGGCAGCGAAGACAAGGTTGTGCCGCCCAACCAGGCCGAAGCGATGGTTGCGGCGTTGGACACCAAGAATATCCCGGTCGCCTATGTTCTTTTCGAGGGAGAGGGCCATGGTTTTCGGAAGGCCGAAAACGTTTGCCGTGCGTTGGAAGCAGAACTCGCGTTCTATGGGTGCGTGTTCGGATTTGTCCCCGCCGATAGGTTGCCGGAATTGGACATCCGGAACCTTTAAGGTCGGCGCGACCATGGACTCTGGAGAGGCGCGAACTATGAAGCTTTATGATTATTACCGATCGTCTGCGGCGTTCCGCATGCGCATTGCGCTGAACCTTCTGGGAACGGCTTACGAGCGCGAATACATCCATTTGCGGCGCAAAGATCAGGTCTCGGAAGCCTATCTGGCGGTTAACCCGCAGGGGCTGGTCCCCGCCCTTGTTGATGATGACGGCACGGTCCTTACCCAGTCGATGGCAATGATTGAGTATCTCCACGAGACGCGACCGGAGCGTTCGTCATTCCTGCCCGACGATGCCAAGGGTCGGGCGCGGGTTCGTGCCATTGCCCAGGCGATCTCGTGCGATATTCATCCGATCAACAATCTAAGAGTGCTGCGATTGCTGGGAAGTGAGTTCGGCATCGATGAAGATGCGCGCAACGAGCGTTGGTACAAGCACTGGATCACAGAAGGCATGACGGGTCTTGAGGGCATGCTTTCCTCGGACGCGACTGGTCAGTACGCGCATGGTGACAGCCCGACCATGGCGGATATTTGCCTGGTTCCGCAGGTTTTCAATGCCCTACGCTTTGGCTGCGATTTGTCAGCTTTCCCGACCGTGCTTCGGATTTATGAAACCTGCATTGCGCTCGAGGAATTCAGCTCGGCCTTTCCAGACCTGCAACCTGACGCGGAATAGCTTTTCTCTTCAGGATTCTTCGCGTTTGCGCGCAATGAGATCACGCATGGCCTGGGGGCTCAGCGCGCCGGGGATCAGCTCATCACCGATGATAAAGGCGGGTGTGCCGCGGACCCCAATCTGTTGGGCCAGCTGGTAGTTCGCCTGGATCATCGCTTCGATTTCTTCAGATTGCATGTCTTTCCGCAAGCGCTCTTCGTTCAACCCCAATTGGTCGGCGAGGCGGAATATTGCTGTTTCGGAAGGGGCGCCGCGAAACCCCATAATGGCGACATGAAATTCTGCATATTTTCCCTGCTTTGCGGCTGCAAGTGCGGCGCGGGCAGCAAGGGTCGATTCCGTGCCGAAAACTGGAAATTCCTTGAAGACAATCCGCAGATCGGGGTCTTCTTCGGTGAGTTTGACCAGATCCTCGGCCATACGTTTGCAATAGGGGCACTGGTAGTCAAAGAACTCTACGACGGTGACACTGGCGTTCGGGTTGCCGATTGACGGGTCCTGTCGGGAATTGAGCAGACGGTCGGAGTGGGCCGAGAGCGCGCCACGGGACTGCTGTTGCTCGGTCTGCTGCTGACGGGCCTGAAGGGCTTCGAGAGCTTCGACAATGACCGTCGGGTTCTCAAGCAGGTATTCGCGCACGGTATTGCGAATGTCGTTTTTCTGGATATCGGAGAATGATGTCGTGACGGTTCCCGTGCGCGGTATTTCCGTGACAATGGGACCATCCTGTTGACCGAATTGGGGGAAGACAATTGCCAGCGCAACAAGGGCAGCTATTAGAACGGCAACAAATATGGCCCCGCGGGATTCTGGCACAACAACTCTCCTTGAAGAAACGAAACGGAATTGGACGGCGCGATGATGATGAACAGGGACCCCGCGATCAACCGTGGGTGCGAAATGTCACGCAAAGGTGACCTTTTGCGAGACTGCGGGTTCAAACCGTGTCAGCGGTCCTTCAGTTGCCGTTCGGATTCACTGATAATGTCCTGCGCGCGGATCCATGCGGGCGAGCCAGTGGCGAGGATGTCGAGGGCCCGGTTGCCAAGTGCCTGCGCGGCCTTGGGGTCGCCGCTGAGAAGGTTGAACTCGGCCTGACTCAAAGCTAGCTCACCCTGCATGCCAAGGCGGCCATAGACAACCGTCAGCAATCTCCAGCTTCCTGCCAGTGTTGGCTCGGACCGCGTTGCGACAAGCAGGTTTGAAAGTGCGTCTTCAAGTAGTGCCGGATCACCGGTTTCAACCTGTGCCTTTGCCAGAGCAGAGCGCAGCAGGGGTTCACCGGGAGCAAGGTCTACCATCCGTTGATAGGGTGCGAGTGATTCTTGAACCCGACCGTTTTCCAGCAGCATCTGCCCCTTCAGTTCATAGAAGTACGGGTTCTCCGGTTCGTCGGCAATGAGTCCATCAATCAGGGGAATGGCGCGATTAAGGTCGGATTGCTGATAGAAGCCGATGGCGCGTGCATACCGGGCGGGAATGGAATTGTCAGAGGGAGGATAGGCCTTGAGCGTATTCGGGAGAGGTTCCAGGAAGCCGATCAACTTGGCTCGCATCATGGCATGCTTGCGGGCGAGCTCAGGTGGGGTCGGTGTGTTGGCATAGCGGGAGAATGCCAGATGCGATTCGACCGTCGTAATTCGTTCATTGGTGAGCGGATGACTGCTGAGATAGGGGTGCTCGCGCCCTCCGGTGACGCGCATCTCTCGTTGCAGAAGTTCAAAGAACTCGCGCAGCCCGCGGGCGGATGTTCCCGTTGCGTCGAGATATTTGAGGCCTGCCGCATCAGCTGAAGATTCCTGAGTCCGGCTGTACTTTAGCAAATCCGCAAAGGCCGCTTGAGACCCACCGCTTATGATTGCACCTGCAACACGGCCATCGCGCGCGGCAAGGCCGGCCGCTGTGCCGATGATCATGGACAGGATCGATTTTAATTCGGCATTGCGCAGTTCGTCCTGCAATCGTGCAAGATGACCGCCTGAGATATGCCCGGCTTCATGGGCGATCACTCCCTGGACCTGTTCGGGTGTCTGAGCCTGTATAAGGAGCCCGGTGTTCAGGAACATTCTCTGGCCACCTGCAACAAATGCGTTTAGCCGGGGGTCTTGTACAAGATGGATGCTCACAGAATCGGCATCCAGTCCTGCCGCATTGAAAATTGGCGTGGAGTAGTCTCGAATGATATTTTCTACTTCTGCATCGCGAATCAGGCTGATTCCACGATTCTGACTGAAGGCGGGCTGAATTAGTCCGACAGCCAAAGCGGTGATCAGAGCAACCAGGCGTATAAGCGAGTGCACGTGTCTATCTCCAAAGCTGTATTCCAACCTAGGTACACGAAAATGTGGCGTCAATCAGGTCGGGGGTCGCTTTTAGCGCTACTCCTTTTACTCACCGCGTGCGGTGGAAAAGGGCCCGAACAGGGCGATATCGGCTTTGTCGATGGGTTTTTCGGGGGGCTGATCGCAGATGAGCCCCGCGCTGCCCTTGTTGGTCGCGAGGTGCTGTCAGCAGGTGGTACAGCGGCTGACGCGGCTGTTGCGGCTTATTTTACGATGGCTGTGACCATGCCGGGCGCAGCCAGCCTGGGGGGCGGGGGAGTTTGTCTTCTGCACGATGCCGTTCAGGTCAAAACCGAAGCGATAACGTTCTTGCCGGGCCTGGCCCAGAGCGCTGACGGGAAGTTCGCAGTTCCTGGAAATATTCGCGGAATGTTCCTGTTGCATGCTCGTTACGGTCAAATTGATTGGTCTGCCCTTTTGGAGCCGGCCGAGGACTTTGCGCGTAACGGTCACACTGTTTCCCGCGCCTTTGTTCGCGACTTTCAGGCCTCTCGCGGCTTTCTTGAGAAGGATGCAGAGGCCCGCGAAATTTTTGATCCTGCAGTGATTGCGGAGGGCAAGTTGCTTCGACAGCTGGAATTGGCAGCGCTTCTTGCCAATTTGCGAACACGCGGGCCGGGCGAGTTCTATGATGGCTCGATTGGACGGTCATTTTCCGAAGCTGTGTCATCAGCTGGTGGCAACATTACCATCAACGACCTTCGTGGGTACCGTCCGGCGCTCCTGGAGCCTGTTCGGTTCCCGCTGGGGAACAATGTCGTGGTTTTCCCTCCAACTGATGGAGGCCTGATCGGGGCCCGTATCTGGGAAGTCGGCGTGGAAGACGATCAGTTTGAAGATGAAGATCCGGCGGGGCGGTATCATCTGGTGCTCGAGGCGGCTGCGCGTTCGTATCAGGCTGTCGCGCAACGCAATGGCACGGCTGCGATCCCGGATGCTGCAACTCTCATGGCGAGTTACTCAGCAAGTACGCACAACGCCGTCATGCCCTCGGTTACGATTGCAGAAGACACCGCTCATGATGGGGCCAGCATAGTTGCAGTCGATAATCAGGGGCGGACAGTGGCTTGCTCATTCACCATGAATGGCCCATTCGGCAGTGGTGTTGTGGCGCCTGGAACGGGAATCATTCTGGCCAATCCGCCAGGTGCGCCGCGTGCTTCTGTTCCGTCCGTGGCGATGATGGTTAACGAGAAAATTGGTCTGACCTTCTTTGCGGCCGCAGGATCGGGGCCGGTGGTTGAAACGGTCGCCAAGATTGCGCTGGAAACTGTGCAGGATGAGGACGGTGACGCGGTGGCCGCGATTGGCGCGCCCCGTGCGCACACAACGGGAAACCCCGATGTCACCTTGGTTGAAGCGGATATGTCAGTGCCCGATCAGGACGGGCTGCGCGCATTGGGTCATGACATCACGGCTGCCCCGAAGATAGGACGTGTAAATGGCTTCTACTGCCCACGGGGACTGCCCAGGGTGCAAACCTGTCAGTTCGTTAAAGATCCTCGATCTTTCGGACTTGCCGTGAGTTCAGACGAGTAGTGGTTCTGCAATGAGCCTGAAAACATCGAACCGGGGTCAGATTGACCCGTTCATCGTCATGGATGTCATGCGCGAAGCCAATGCGCTTGATGCTGTGGGTGAGAACATTGTTCACCTCGAAGTGGGGCAACCAAGCACCGCAGCTCCGGTGCGGGTGCGAGAAGCCGCGATTGAAGCGTTGCAGTCAGACCGATTGGGGTACACCGATGCGCTAGGGATAGCTCCGTTGCGGGACGGGCTGGCGACGCATTATCGGGATTTCTATGGCGTGGACGTTGATCCCGCCCGTATTGTCATCACAACGGGTTCGTCGGGTGCGTTTCTTTTGGCTTTTCTGTCGGCCTTTGACGTAGGAGACAGGGTCGCGCTGGCCGCACCCGGCTACCCGGCCTATCGCAATATCCTCTCGGCTCTGGGGGTTGAGCCGGTGGTTGTTGAAACCCGTCTTGAAGACCGCTTTCAGCCAACACCTGAACTCCTGGCCCAGGTGGAAGGTGATCTGGATGGACTTATCGTGGCCAGCCCATCAAATCCAACTGGAACGATGCTCGGTGATCCGGAGATAGCCGAGCTTACCCAGTATTGCCGTGAGAACGGGATCCGTTTTATTTCTGATGAGATTTATCACGGCATTACTTATGGCCATGAATCAGTCACCGCCCTGACTCATGATCCGGATGCCGTGATCATTAACAGTTTCTCGAAGTATTTTTCGATGACGGGCTGGCGGCTGGGATGGTTGATAATTCCGCCAGAGATGACGCGGTCCGTAGAATGCCTCGCGCAGAACCTGTTCATATCTCCACCCACGCTTTCGCAACATGCAGCTCTGGCTGCGTTCGACAGTCATGATGAATTACGTGACAATATTTCGCGATATGCCCGCAACCGGGAGATTTTGCTCAGGGAGCTTCCCAAGGCGGGCTTCGATCGTCTCGCCCCGGCGGACGGCGCTTTCTATATCTATGCCGATGTCGGTCATATGACGAATGACAGCGCAGAGTTTTGTCGTCGAATGCTGACGGAGGCGCAGGTGGCCGCGACACCGGGGCTGGATTTCGACCCGTATCGCGGCAACACCTATATCCGCTTCTCCTTCGCGGGTAGCGAAGATGATATGACGCGTGCTGTCGAGCGCCTGCGCGGTTGGCGCAAACTTACCGCTTGAACAGCCAGAGGCGTATGGCCTTAGCTTGTTGCGCGGCTCCACCAACCTGATCGACGTGGCCGGTCGTCATCCTCTTCCTCTTCGGGCGTTTCTGCCACCACAGGTTCGTCGTCTTTTGCCAGAGTTTCTTCGGCGACCTCGTCGGCTGCCTCGTCAGCTTTAGCGGCGATCTCTGGCTCTTCGGCTGAAGTGTCCCCGTCAGAGGTTTCTGCCTCAACATCGGACTCAGGCTCGACTGCTTCTTCGGCTTGTTTGGGTTCGGGGATGTCCAGGTCGGAATCGACCTCAGAGTCATCCGCGGCGGCGTTTGTCGTATCGTCTGCAGTCACCGTTTTTTCGACAGTCTCGCCGTTTTCTTCTGTATCGGAATCCGCATTGTCGCGGGTACGACGACCACGCCGACGGGGCCGACGTCGACGGCGCTTGGGCGCATCTTCTTCTTCGTCCGTTGATTCGGTTTCGACATCACTTTCAGACTTCTCAGCGGGATCATCGGCGCCGGCTTCTGCGTCGGGTTTCTCCTTGGAGTTCTCCTGCGTCTCAGCGTCAGAGTCTGATTTCCGCCGTCTGCGACCACCACGACGGCCGCGTCGGCGACCGTTGCGCTTGGCGCCATCCTCATCATCGCTTTCGGCCTCAGGGGTTTCCCCTTCGGCCTCTGATTCGTCGGCTACGTCTGCTTCTTTTGTGCTTTCGGAATCGTCGGCATTGTCATCCGTCCGTTTGCGGCTCCGACGACGCCGACGCTTGGGCGCATCATCCTCGCGTTTGTCGCCGCCCTTTGAGAGGCGCGCATTCTTATCGTCCTTGGCGTCATCGCCATCAGCGCGTGATGGTCCAACCTCATACTCGGAGGCGGTTCGGGCTGAATCAGCCACGACGAGCACACGGATATTGTGCCGCTCCTCGATTTCGCGCAAAGAATCGCGCTTCTGGTTGAGCAGATAAAGCGCAACATCAGTTTGTGCCGTTACGACGACTTCTTCCGAACGCTTGCGCAGGCCTTCTTCCTCGAGTTCACGAAGGATTGCCATGCTGTTGGATTCCGTGGAGCGGACGAAACCGGCACCCTGACAGACGGGGCAGGTCTGGGTGTGGGCTTCATGCAAGCTCGAACGCAACCGTTGACGGGATAACTCCAGCAAACCGAAGGATGATATCCGTCCAATCTGGATGCGCGCCCGGTCGGTCTTCATCGCTTCCTTGAGCTTGCGCTCAACGGCATGATTGTTTCGCGAAACGTCCATATCGATGAAATCGATCACGACAAGTCCGGCGAGGTCACGCAACCGCAATTGGCGTGCGACCTCTTCGGCGGCTTCCAGGTTCGTTCGGTAGGCCGTTTGCTCGACATTTCGTTCACGGGTAGAGCGCCCCGAGTTCACATCGATTGCCACCAATGCTTCGGTCGGGTTGATCACCAGATAACCACCCGACTTCAGCTGGACGACCGGGTCGTGAATCTCATCAAGCTGCTGATCAATCTGATAGCGATTGAAGAGCGGGATGCTTGCATCATCGTACTTCTGCACCCGTTTCGCATGAGACGGGATCATGGTGCGCATCAAGGCCTTGGCAGCCTTATAGGCGTCATCGCCTTCGATCAGCACTTCGTCAATGTCGCGGTCATAAATGTCCCGCAACGCACGTTTGATGACATCACCCTCTTCATAAATCAGGGAAGGGGCCGTCGAATCCATCGTCAGCTCACGGGTTTCGTCCCAAACACGGCGCAGATACTCATAGTCGCGCTTGATTTCGGCCTTGGTGCGCTCGACACCTGCTGTGCGCATGATCACGGCCATGCCATCGGGGACTTCCATCTCCGACATGATGCTCTTCATCGCCTTGCGATGCTTGGGGTCTGTGATCTTTCGGCTCACGCCACCGCCGCGCGACGTGTTGGGCATCAAAACGCAATATCGTCCGGGCAGGGACAGGTAAGTGGTCAGAGCTGCACCTTTGTTGCCGCGCTCTTCCTTGACGACCTGCACGAGCAAAATCTGGCGACGTTTGATGACTTCCTGAATCTTGTAGCTGCGGGTGAGCTTGCGCAGTCGTTTGCGATGCGCCTCCGCCAGTTCCTTGATGTCATCATCATCGTCATCACTGACGACATCGTCGTCACCATTTTCGGATTCGCCGTCAGGCTCGCCGTCGGTCTCTCCGTCTTCGGTCGTTTCCCCGTCTGCGACAACTTCATCATCGTCATCATCGCTACTGGATTCTTCCGCGAGCAGTTTCTCGCGATCCTCGACGGGGATCTGATAGTAGTCCGGGTGGATCTCACTGAACGCCAAAAAGCCATGGCGATTGCCACCAAAGTCGACGAAGGCGGCTTGCAGTGATGGTTCTACACGGGTGACCTTGGCCAGATAGATGTTACTTTTGATCTGGCGTTTGGTTGAGGTTTCATAATCGTATTCAAGGAGGTCGGTGCCATCCGCGACAACAACCCGGGTCTCTTCGGGATGGGTTGCGTCGATAAGCATGCGCTTGGGCATGAAATTTTCCTTACGGAAATCCAGTTGCCACACCCCGCGAACAATGGGTGTGGGTGGTTCCGCATTGCACGAACCCTGTATCGGAACCTGAACCGTCGAACGGGCGTTTTGCACCAGGACGGCAGGTTTTGTCCGAATACCCGTACACCTGTCGCCCAGGGCACGGTGGCTTCGAAGTTGGACAAACCGCCACTCAATTCTGCGCGCTGTTGAAACCTGATGCCGAGGCGGCCGGGAAACACTCTCGGGAGCCACACATTCTGGTCGCAAACCACGCGCAGCGACGTTGAATCGCGGGTGTTCGCAACACCACCATAGCTTTCACAACCTGCTTCGACAATGGATTGATTATAAAAAGAGCAATGCGATTGTGAGTTGCAGCGGATCGGATTGTAACGATATATGATTCACCGATGTCTTTGATTCTGAAACAAATCTTGGCCTATTTGCCGCATTCGCGCGTGACTTTGGCTGCTGTCCTGACCTGCGTGATGTTGGTTGGAACTGCCGGGTCTGTGGCTGCTGCTGGTTTGGAGGTCAGAGATATCAGAATTGGGGTCCACGACGGCGCCACACGCTTTGTGGTTGACCTGAGCGATAAGGTTGAACCGCGTGTGTTTGGGCTTCCCGACCCGTTTCGGGTGGTTATTGACCTGCCTGAGGTCAATTTTTCGCTGTCTGAAGAGCGTATTGGTGATGGCGCGGGGTTGATCAGCAAGCTCCGCTACGGGCTTTTCCGGCCGGGAACAAGCCGGTTTGTGCTTGATCTCACGACCCCGGCAAAGGTTGCCAAGCAATTCCTGTTGCGCCCTGAGGGTGGCAAGCCCTGGCGCTTGGTTCTTGATATCCAACCAACAACACGTGCTGACTTCATTGCATCGATGCGGCCAAAGCCGGACACGGCGCCGCGCGTGGCTTCCAAACCCCCTCCACCGCTGTCACGCCCACCCAACGAGAAACCTGTGGTCGTTATTGACGCCGGTCATGGTGGGGTCGATCCCGGTGCCATCGGCGTTTCCGGTGTTTATGAAAAGAAAATTGCACTCGATTATTCGCGTGATGTTGCCAAGCGGCTGCGCGCGACGGGGCTTTACAAGGTGGTAATGACCCGCGACCGGGACATCTTTCTGCCATTGCGGGAGCGTGTTCGGATTGCACGAGCTGCAGGTGCAGATCTGTTCCTGTCGCTGCATGCCAATACCCATCCCAAGCGCGCGACCAAGGGGTTTTCTGTTTACACCCTGTCCACCAGGGCTTCGGACAAGGAAGCCGCCGCTCTCGCAGCGCTTGAAAACAAGTCTGATGTGATTGGTGGTGTCGATCTGGATGGTTACAGCGACGATGTGCAAAATATCCTGATCGATTTTGCGCAGGCCAAGACCAACGAGTTGTCAGTAAAGTTTGCCCGGGGGAACCTTGTTGGCGAGATCGGACAGCGTGCGCGTCTCTTGGGGCGTCCCTGGCGTTCTGCCGGGTTTGCGGTCCTCAAGGCGCCCGACGTGCCTTCTGTGCTTCTGGAGCTGGGATATATATCGAATCCTGCCGAAGAGCGACTTTTGATGTCCAAAGCCCACCGTGAAAAGATGTCTGCAGCGATCGTCCGGGCTGTTGGTGCATATTTCAAGGAAACCCAGAACGCGCGTCTTTGACGCCTGCGCGGTATCGGGCAACATCTGCTTGCCACAATCGGTGCATATTTGAGGGTTATCACGAGGGTCGGCTCGGGTATGCTGCGCGCCGCGAATTTTATTGGAATCGGGTATGTTGCGTCTTCTTGGATATCTGACAGGGTTCTTTCTGTTCTGCGGTCTGTTGGCCGTGGGAGGGGCCTTCTGGCTGTTCTGGAAGTACGGTCAGGATTTGCCGGACTACACCCAGCTGGGAAACTATGCGCCGCCGATCACCACACGCGTGCATGCGGGGGATGGCAGTCTGCTCGCCGAGTATGCCGTGCAGCGTCGTGTGTTTGTTCCGATATCCACCATACCCAATCTCGTGCGAGACGCGTTCCTCTCGGCTGAGGACAAGAATTTTTATACTCACCCCGGCATTGACCCGATGGGCATAGCGCGGGCCATGGTCACGAACGTTAAAAACCTCGGTACAGGACGTCGGCCCGAAGGGGCTTCGACCATCACCCAGCAGGTGGCGCAGAATTTTCTGCTGACCAAGGACGTTTCGATTGAACGGAAGATTCGTGAGGCGATTATTTCGTTCCGGATCGAGCGCGCATTCTCAAAGGATCAGATCCTTGAGCTCTATCTGAACGAAATCTATCTCGGTTTCGGGGCCTATGGCGTTGCCTCGGCAAGTTTGAATTATTTCGGCAAACCACTGAGCCAGATCACGGCCGATGAGGCCGCTTTTCTGGCGGCGTTACCCAAGGCACCCAACAACTACAATCCGGTCAGAAATCAGGCTGCGGCTGTGGCACGCCGCAACTATGTGTTGGGCCGGATGGCCGAAGATGGCGTTGTCGCGGTTGAGGAAGCTGAAGAACTGAGCAAAGAACCCATTCGGGTCGCGCGCACAGATGTGGGCGCCGTCGTGAAGGCTCCCTACTTCGCAGAAGACGTGCGACGGGAACTCGTCGACCGGGTTGGTGAAGATGGGCTCTACAAAGGCGGCCTTTCGGTCCGCACGACGCTCAATCCTCGTTTGCAGCGTATCGCGCAATCGGCTCTCCGTGAGGGACTGGTTGCCTATGACCGTCGTCATGGGTGGCGCGGACCCGTTTCAACATTGGACTCCAAGCGTCCATGGCAGGAACAGCTGCCCGATGTGGCGGTGCCGCCGGGGGCGGGCGACTGGCAGCTTGCGGCCGTCCTTGAGGTTTCCGCTAAGCAGGCCAATCTTGGATTTGAGGACGAGGCCACCGGCAGCATTCCGCTCGATGAATTGAAATGGGCCCGGGAGTGGCGTGAAGACCAGAATCGTGGCCCTCAAATCAAGTCTGTGGATGCCGTTCTTTCGGTCGGCGATGTGGTGCTGGTTTCGCGCAAGGCCGAGGACTCAGACGGGAAACCTTATCCTGAGGACACCTATCGCCTTGAACAGGTGCCCGACATAAACGGGTCGATCGTTGCGATGGACCCGCACACCGGTCGCGTTCTGGCGATGACGGGCGGACTCGACTTTGCAGAGAGCGAGTTCAACCGAGCGACCCAGGCCTGGCGCCAGCCGGGTTCGGCTTTCAAGCCGATCGTCTATATGGCCGGACTTGATAACGGGTTTACGCCGTCGACACAGATCCTCGATGCCCCCTTCGTCATTGATCAGGGTGCGGGTCAGGGGAAATGGAAGCCTGCGAACTACACAAAGAAATTCTATGGGCCGAGCCCGATGCGGCTGGGGATCGAAAAGTCGCGCAATTTGATGACGGTCCGGCTGGCCCAGACAATTGGCATGGAGGCCGTTGCGAGCCAGGCCGAACGTCTGGGCGTTGTCGAAACGATGCCGCGTCATCTCAGTATGTCGATTGGTGCCGGGGAGACGACCCTTATGCGCATGACAGCGGCCTATGCGATGATCGTAAACGGTGGCAAGAAGATTACGCCTTCGCTTATTGACCGCATTCAGGATCGCTCGGGCGCAACGATTTTTCGCCATGACGCCCGGGCCTGTGAGGATTGCGTTCAGGGTTTCTGGGCGGATCAGGCTCCACCGCAACTCGAAGACTTGCGGGAGCAAGTGATCAACCCGGCCACGGCTTACCAGATGGTGTCGATGCTGAGCGGGGTTGTACAACGCGGAACCGGACGTCGCATTGGACAACTGGGCTTGCCGCTGGGCGGCAAAACCGGCACCACCAATGAATCGCTCGACACGTGGTTTGTCGGTTTTGCTCCCGATCTGGCAGTTGGTGTGTTTGTTGGATTTGATGAGCCCCGGACGATGGGGAAGCGAGAAACCGGTTCATCTGTTCCTGCGCCGATTTTCAAAGACTTTATGGCACAGGCGTTTGCGAACCAGACCATTGAGCCGTTCCGCGTGCCGTCCGGAATACAGCTTGTGCGTGTGAATGCCGATACCGGTTATGTTTCTCAACCGGGAGACCGGGCGAGTATTCTGGAGGCTTTTAAGACAGGAACAAGCGCACCAGAACCAGAGGAAGGGCGACTTGCGCCGACTTTGGGTGACGGAACGCCCGCCTCCCGCAGTCGTGGCCGCGGAACGCGTCGTGGTATCTACTGATTGGGTTCTTGACCGGTAAATTCGCTGCGTTAGTTTCCCTGATACAACCCTAATATCGCCACCTGGCCAACGGACAGAATCATGCGTGCGGAAGTCACCCAACAGATCAATGCCATAGAATCTTCGCTTAGCCTTATGCGGAGGCATCTTTGACTGGCCGACTGCCCTTGAACGTCTCGATCAGCTAAACGCCGAGGCAGAAGACCCCGCTCTTTGGGAGAACCAGGAGCGTGCGCAGAAAATTCTTCGGGATCGCACGCGGCTGGAGAAATCCATCGAGCAGGTGCGAAATCTTGAGCAGGAGCTTGAGGACGCTGCGACCTTGATTGAACTCGGGGAGGCCGAGAGCGACCAGGATGTGGTGTCGGAAGGTGAAGCCACGATTGCGGGTCTGCAGCGCCGGGCCGAAAAGCTGGAGCTGGAAAGCCTGCTTTCGGGTGAGGTTGATGGAAACGATTGTTACATCGAAATCAACGCGGGTGCTGGTGGAACCGAATCCCAGGATTGGGCCGAGATGCTCGTTCGGATGTATCTGCGCTGGTCAGAAAGCCATGATTACAAAGTGGAGTGGATTGAGGAGAGCGCGGGCGAGGAAGCTGGTCTGAAATCCGCAACCTTCAAAGTGGTGGGGCCTAATGCCTATGGATGGATGAAGACGGAGTCGGGTGTTCACCGCCTCGTTCGTATTTCCCCCTATGACAGCCAATCGCGGCGCCACACCAGTTTTGCATCCGTGTGGGTCTACCCCGTAATTGATGATGAAATTGATATCGAGATCGAAGACAAGGATTTGCGCGTTGATACCTATCGAGCCTCGGGCGCTGGTGGGCAGCATGTGAACAAGACTGACAGCGCCGTTCGGTTGACGCATATCGCAACAGGCATTGTCGTGCAGTGTCAGAACGACCGCTCGCAGCACCGCAATCGCGCGCAGGCCATGGCGATGATGCGGGCTCGTTTGTACGAGCATGAATTGCAGAAACGTGAGGAAGAGGCGCAGGCGGAGCAGGATTCCAAAACTGATATCGGTTGGGGGCACCAAATTCGTTCCTACGTCTTGCATCCCTATCAGATGGTGAAAGACATGCGGACGAGCGTTGAAACCGGAAACGCCCAAGCCGTGCTTGACGGCGATCTGGATCGCTTCCTGGAAGCCTCTCTGGCGTCTGCACTGGGGCGCGATGTCGAAGCCGCAGACGAGAGTGCGGTGCCTGAGGCGGGCGCCTAGGTGGGTTGACGGGCCACTTCGGTGTTGGCCCGCAGTCAGCGTCTCGTTGAGAGGAAAATTCCCGGAAGAATAAGTGCCGCACCCAGCAGATGGTAGAGGCGGAGGTCCTCGCCGAGCAGTATCCAGGCCATCAGGGCCGTGTACACGGGCGCGAGATACAGAATAAGTGCCGTCGGGCTTGCTCCCAGTGCTCGCTGAATGCGCGCGTAGCCAAGATATGCACCCAGCCCGGGCACAATAGCCACAATCAGCACAGCACCGATTGTCTCGGGATTGAGTTGAGGAATCTCTCCGTTGGTCAGTTCGACAATGTGAAACGGCAGCAGCGCAATCGCGCCATAGAGCATGGTGGCGGCAAATCTTACGCGGCCGGGAAGCCTGCTGGGCCGGTAGCGAAGCATGACGGAATACACGGCCCACGCGATGGCTGACGTCATGATCCAGAGGTCACCGGGCACGAGCGAAAGTGTTCGCAGAGCGTGGATGTCTCCCCGAAACACGATCACAAGGACACCACAAAGCGAGATCAGGATGCCCGTTGCCTTGGCGCGACCGAGGGGTTCGCGATAGAGCAATGTCGCTGCGCCCGCGATGATGATTGGGGCGGTTGCATAAATCAGGCCGATATTCGTGGCCGATGTGGTGTCGGCACCGATGTAGACGAACGCGCCGCATATCCCCATGCCGAGAATACCCAGCACGAGCAAGTCTCTCCATTCCCCCAGAATCTCGCGTCTGTAGCGAATGAGATCCGGGGCGATAAGGGGAAGAAAAAGAAGAAAGGCCAACCACCAGCGCCAGAAGGCGAGTGCAAAAGGGGGGATGAAATCGTTTACCGCACGCGCGGTGATGATGTTGGTGCTGAACAAAACGGGAATGATGAAAAGAAGAATGACAGCGATCTGACGTTCGCGATTGTCCACGCCGGGCGTGGGGTTTGTCTCGCTCACGATCCGGTTCCTGAAATGTTGGTGTACCAGCCTTCCGGAAGGCCGGCCTGATCGCGCGCGTCAATGTTGAACGGAGGCTTCAGGTCGCCGCGAAAGTGTTTGGTTACCAGCTCACGCCATAGAGTTTCAGGCTCTTTGCCCTGACGTTCACATTCGAAGGCGTACCAGCGCTTGCCGATCCGCACGTGACCGATTTCGTCGGCATAGATTGTTTCGAGTATTTCGGCAGATATGGGGTCATCCACGTCGCGCAATTTGCCGATCATCATCGGCGTGACATCCAGCCCACGTGCTTCGAGGACAAGAGGCACAATGGCCAGTCGTGCGGTCAGACTGTGTTGGGTCTCCAGAGCAGCATCCCACAATCCGTCATGGGCGGGCAGGTCTCCATAAGCGGCTTCAAAATCCCTCAGCCTGTTGGTGAGCAACGTAAAATGACGCGCTTCCTCATCGGCCACGCGGACCCAGTCATCGAAGAATTCTGTCGGCAATTCAGCGCCCGAGAATCGAACAATAATATCCCATGCAAGATCGACAGCGTTGAGTTCGATATGTGAAAGCGCATGCAGAAGTGCGATGCGCCCCAAAGTGCCGCGATTGATCTTGCGGCGCGGCACATCGGACGGGTCAAGCAGGACTGGACGTTCCGGACGACCGGGTCGATCAGGGGCTTTCGCGATGCCGACTGTCGTAATTTGCCCGGATTGCCAAAGCATCGCCATGTGCCGCGATTGACGGCACTTTTCATAGGGATCAGGTGTGAGAATGACGTCCCTCGCGGCTTCCGCGAGGTTCACGGGAGGTGTGCTCAAAGTGCCTTAACAGCTTCGAGTACGTCTTCCACATGACCGGCGACCTTCACCTTGCGCCAGACTTTTTGAACCTTGCCTTTGCCATCAATCAGGAAGGTGGCGCGCTCGATCCCCATGAACTTTTTGCCATACATGGATTTTTCGACCCACACGCCGTAGCTCTCGCAGACCTTTCCGTCTTCATCGCTGGCCAGCAGGAACGGCAGTTCGTATTTGGCCTTGAAGTTGTCGTGGCGTTTGACGCTGTCCCTGGAGACCCCGATGATTTCAGCATCGACTTTGGAGAAGTCCGGCATTAGGTCCCGAAACCCGCAAGCTTCCTTGGTGCAGCCTGGTGTTGAATCTTTCGGATAGAAGTAAAGAACGACTGCCTTTCCCTTCATGTCCTTGAGGCTCACCGAGCCGCCACCATCGGTGGGCATCGTAAATTCGGGTGCCTTGTCGCCTTCGTTTACGTTCATGAATTCAGTCCTTTTTCGGTTCGGTTTTGTTGGCGGCCCGGATTGTGGCTGCCGGAGTTTCGATGATGTTCTGGAAATGGCCATAGGCAATTCCGGCGATCCTCTGAATGTCGGATTCCAGATTTTCGAAACTATCTTTTTGTCCGGCCTCTGCAAGTAGTTGCTTGAGAGGGGGTGGGAAATTCTCCGGATTTGCCGGACCATCCATTGTTAGACGCAGTAAGCCTTGCAGACGCCGCCAGAGGCGCGTGGCTTCGATCAGTTGGTCGGCTGTGTTTTGTGGCACCAACCCGGCCGAGGAGAGATTGCGGAATGCACTGACCGTGCCGGTGTCAAGGATGTCGGGATGTTCGTGGGCATGCTGCAGTTGCAGGTACTGCGCAATGAATTCGCAGTCGACCAATCCGCCGCGAACATGTTTTACGTTCCAGGGGTTCTCTGTTCCGTTCTCCTTGGCCATGCGCTCCCGCATTTCCGAAACGGAGACCAGAAGGTCTTTTGGTGAACGTTGCGTGGCAAGTGCGTTTGCAATCGCAGCCTGAATGCGATTGCTGAAGTCTTCGGCGCTACTGACGACCCTTGCGCGCGTCAGCGCGAGGTGCTCCCAGGTCCATGCGCTTTCTCGTTGGTAGATCGAGAAGCTCTCTAGGCTCACAGACAGGGGTCCTGCATTTCCCGAAGGTCGCAGGCGCATATCGACTTCGTACAGTTTCCCCTCCCCCGTGAGGGAGGTGATGGCGTTGACCAACCTTTGTCCGAGGCGCTGATAGTAGTGCGAAATCGAGAGTGGTTTGGGACCATCTGACATGATGATGTCGTCACCACCATCGGGTGGTGTGTCATAGAGAAACACCAAGTCGAGGTCGGATGTCGCCGATAGTTCTCGTCCGCCAAGTTTGCCCAATGCCAGGACGGCGAATCCGTCGCCCGGGCAACGCCCGTGAAGTGCGGTGAACTCTTCTTCTATCGGGGGGAGCAATCCGCGTATGACAGTGTCGGCGATGTCAGAAAATGCGAGATCGGCTCGGTCAATGTCACAAGTGTCACGAAGAATCTGTACTCCCACTTGAAACTTTGCATCGTTTGCCCAACGGCGGGCGATATCGAGGACATCCTGCATGTCGCGTGCGCGGGCGAGACGGTCAGCGAGGTCGCGTTTCATTGCCTGGGCATCGGGGAGGTCGTCAAAGAAATCCTGTTCCAAGACGCCGTCGAGCAACAAAGGGTTCCGGCCCAACCACTCGGCCAGCCGCGGCGCGCCGCCGACAATTTCTGCCATCAGTGTTAAAAGCGGCGGATTGGCTTGGAAAAGCGAGAAAAGCTGAACGCCAGCCGGCAAGCCAGAAAGGAAATCATCAAATTTTCGGAAGGCGGTGTCGGGATTGGACGTTTTCGACAATGCTTCGAGCAGGGCTGGCATGATCTCGGTCAGAATTTCGCGCGCCCGGTTGCTGCGGACGGCACGGTGACGGCCGTGATGCCAGCCGCGCACGGTGGCGGAGATGCCTTCAGGGTCGCCAAAACCCATCTTTTTCAAGGTGTCTATTGTATCCGGGTGGTCTTCACCGCCAGTGAAAGCCAGCACGCCGTCGCCACCCAGAGAACCAGATTCTTCGAATAATTCGGCGTAGTGACTTTCGATGGTACGTAGGTGCCGCAGCAAATCCAATTCAAAGCTGTCGCGATCCGGGTATCCCATGAATTCGGCAATGGCCTGGAGGCCCTCATCGGTATCAGGGAGCGAATGAGTTTGCTGGTCGTCGACCATTTGCAAACGGTGTTCCAGACAGCGCAAAAATCGGTACCCGGAGATCATGTCCGCGGCGGCTTCGGGTTTTACGCGTTCAGCCTCGACCAGTGCGTTGATGGCGGAAACGGTTTGCGGAATCCGAAGTGCGGGGTCTCGACCACCCCAGATGAGTTGCTGTGTCTGAGCAAAAAACTCGACTTCTCGAATGCCGCCGCGGCCAAGTTTGATATTGTGTCCACCAACCGTAACGGTGCTGCCGCCCTTGTGTGCGTATATCTGTCGCTTGATGGATTGGATGTCTTCGATAGCCGCAAAATCGAGATGCCGGCGCCAGATAAACGGCTGAAGTACGTTCAGGAAGTCTTCGCCTGCAAGTTTGTCACCGGCCACCACCCGCGCCTTGATCATGGCAGCGCGTTCCCAGTTCTGTCCGAGGCTTTCGTAGTAGGTTTCTGCCGCGATTGTGGAAAGCGCCACTGGCGTGGATCCAGGGTCGGGCCTGAGACGAAGGTCGGTACGAAACACATAACCTTCTCCTGTTCGTTCATCCATCGATTTCACCAGACCACGAGTCATCTTGATGAAGTGTTGTTGAATTTCCTCCGGGTTCGTCGCTGGGGCGATCTCATGGTCGAACAGGACAATCAGGTCGATATCACTGGAGTAATTCAACTCTCTGGCGCCAAGCTTGCCCATGCCCAGAATGAAGTAGCCCGAACCGTGTTCAGGGTTGTCCCGATCGGGCAATTGGAGAATTCCCCGGTCATTCAGGCCGCCCAGCAAATGGCCGGTGGTGGTTGAGAGTGCAACTTCACAAAAACCGCTCAGGCGTTCGGTCACCATTTCCAGTGGCCAGGCACCTGAAAAATCGGCTAACGCCGTGACCAGTGCGACACGACGTTTGGCGCGCCGTAACGCGATATCGACGTCCTTTGTGCTTGTGCCCGGTTCCAGTGAGCGTAAGTCCGCAATGACTTGGTCATAGGCGGCATCAGCTCCATGACCGAAAATCATCGGCGCAAATTTGACCTCTCGGGCCAGACACTGCGTCAGAAAACCGCTATTGCCGAAGACGCCGGATAGCAGGTTTCGGATATCTGCATTTTCGAGGAGTTCAGTGACAAACCGTTGAGTCGTCGTATCTCCGGAACTTTCCGAAGCTTCCAACAGGCGCTCAAACCCGCGTGCTATACGGTCCTGATCAGAGGAGCGCGGCAGATTCGGCGTGTCTGGGTTGAGAGTGAAGCTCATGGTGCCATTTTGATTTTTGGGCACACTGATGTATGGCGTGTAAGGGGTCAAGCTCGCCTCGTCGGATGCAGTTGATCGCGCGAAAGGTCCGCAATTGATCGTTCGAAGTTCACGTGTTCTCGTTCTCTTTTTCGCTGCCGCACTTGTCGGTCTGGCGATGTTTTCGGGCGTCCTGATTTTCCAACTGAGTCGCGGTCCCATCAGCCTGAGTTTTTTGACCCCGCTGGTCGAACGGGCATTGAGTTCAGAGTCCCGAAACACCTACGTTCAGCTGCATGACACGGTCCTGACCTGGGAGAGCGAAGCGCGTGCGCTCGATATTCGCGCGACGGGTTTGCAGTTTCTCGACAGTGCGGGCCACGTACGGGCAACCATTCCCGAAATGACGGTGAAGTTCAGCGCACGCGCGCTTTTGCGCGGGTTGGTGGCGCCGACAAATCTGGAACTGCTCGGCCCGCGGGTCAAAATCGTCCGATCGGAAACGGGTGAGGTGAGTGTTGATTTCGGCGGGGATGCGGCACCCGACGAAAATACGGGCACCCCGGTCGGGCTCGTGCAGGAATTGTTAAGTCCACCTGACCGCAGTCTGGCGAGTGGTTATCTTTCCGGTGTCGCCGTCCGCAGCGCATTTGTGGAATTCGAAGACCGGATGACCGGCCGCAGATTGCTGGCGCCGAACACCAACATTCTTGTTGAACGTGACGCGGATGGCATTCGTGCTGATGGATCGGTGACTCTCGGAGAGGGGGAAGATGCGATCCATCTCGGCCTTTCGGGTGCGTACCGGGCGAATTCCCGATCTGGCGATGTCGGAATTGTTTTCAGCGACATCGAACCTTCGGCGTTTGTGCAGTTTGACCCGTCTCTCGCTCCGCTGGCGCGGCTCGACGCAAGGATCGATGGCACGATCACTGTTGCGATCGATGAGGCCTTTCAGGCGATTGTTGGCAGTCTTGATTTACGGGTCGCGGCGGGCGCTATTGATGCGACGCCTGTCTATGAAGCGCCGATGCCATTTGATTCCGTCTCATTGCGACTGAACATCGAGCAGGCGACTGAATCAATCACATTGGAATCTCTTGAAGTGGTGCTCGGTGAGACCATCATCGAGGTGTCAGGTGATGCCAATCGCGTTGACGGTCTTTGGGAGACCTCTGCCAATGCTGAGCTTCGCGATCTTTCTGTTGACGATATTGGGCAATATTGGCCGCCGGCTGCGGAACCCAATGCACGGGATTGGGTGACCGAGAATATTCGCGACGGACATATTGATATGGCCAACGCGGAAATTCGCGCAACCATTCCTGAGCAGGATCCGGGCGCTCTTTCGATTGATGATATTGGCGCCGAAATTCATTTCCATGGTGCGACGGTACATTATCTGAGGCCAATGGAGCCGATCACGGACGGTGCCGGGGTGGTGCGCGCCGACTTGGGTGAGGTCGTGGTTGATGTGGCGCAAGGCCGCTTGCGAAATATAGTGGCCGAAAAGGGACGGGTGGTGATCGCCGGACTGGATGGGCCTTCGAAAGATGAATCAATCAAAATAGAGGCCACTGTTGCCGGGCCGGTTCGCGATGCACTTGAGGTTCTCGACGAAGAGCCGTTGGGTTTCATCAGCGGGTTTGGCATTGATCCTAAAGAAACAGCGGGCACGCAGCGGACCAATGCTGTTTTCGCATTTCCTTTGCTCAACGAAATAACCGTCGACGAAATTGCGGTCGCCACCTCCTCACGACTGGTCGGGTTTTCCGCGCCAGATGCCGCGTTTGGGTTGCCGATTTCGAATGCAAACTTTGATCTGCAGGTGAATCGGGATGGGTTGGAAGCCCGTGGGACAGCTGATATTGGGCAGATTCCCATCGGGCTAACCTGGGTTGAGCGGTTTAGCGATGATGGGGAACTGCGAACGCGTTACGAAGTGCGAACAACGCTTGATGAAGCGGCACGCGAGATACTCGAGTTCGAGGCCGCCCCCTATTTGACCGGACCGTTGGGTGTCGGTCTGACCTATTCGGTCGGGTGGGATGACGTATCCGCCGGTGCGGCAGAGATTGACCTGACTGAAACAGCACTATCGCTTGATCCGTTCGGCTGGACAAAGTTGCCAGGGGTCCCCGGGCGGGCTTTCGTGCGCTTTCATTCCAGTGACGAGGGGGTCCTTTCTGTTCCCGAGTTTGATGTCTCTGCCGATGATCTGTTTCTGAAGGGCGGGGCACATTTTCGGATTGGCGACGATACGTTTGCGTTGCGCGATATTCAGTTCTCCCAGTTGCGGTTTGGTGACAACGATGTCGTTGCGGCCGTCGATTGGCCCGAGAACGGCGTCCCGGCAATCTCGTTGGGGGGCAATACGATCGACCTTCGTCCCGTGATGGAGTTGGTCTTCGGTGACGAAGCAGATGCTGAGAACGAGGAAGATGGCAGTGCGCCCGCGATGCGTATCGTTGTCAGCGAGAAGACGCCAATCGGTTCAATTCGCCTGGGCGCAGAGACGAGGCTGCAGGGAGCCTACGGAACCCTCGTAAGTGACGGGGTGAATTGGTCGCCGGTTCTCTTGCGTGGAAAACTTTCCAACGCGGGCAACATGTTTGTGCAGATTGAGCCCGAAGGTGACCTTCGCCGTGTCCTGATTGAAACGGATGATGCCGGGGGGCTTCTCAATGCACTTGATTGGGTCAACACCATCAAAACAGGCGAATTGCGTGTGCGCGGGACGTTTGCGGGTACGGGTGATGAGGAAGTGTTTTCAGGACAAGTGGACGCCCAGGGTTTTGTCCTGACCGAAGAACCGTTTGCAGCCCAGATTCTCGCGCTGGCATCTTTCTCCGGAATTGCGGATGTCCTGGGGGGCGAGGGGATTACGTTCCGCCGTGCCGAAGTGCCGTTCCAGATGACCAAGGATGAGATCGTCATCAAGGATGCAAAGGCGCGTGGCGCGGAAATTGGAATCATTACGAGCGGCAAGATTGATCGCAATGCCGAGACACTCAGCCTCGAAGGCGAAGTGGCGCCTGCCTATACGCTGAATTCTCTTCTCGCAAACATACCGTTGATTGGTCAGGTCCTTTCCGGGGGTTCTGAGGGAATATTTGCCGCGACATTTGCGGCAACCGGACCGCTGAGTGACCCGCAAGTGTCGGTTAATCCGCTTTCGGTTCTCACTCCCGGCATCGTTCGCCGGTTGCTTTCAGGTTTTGAAGGCGACGCGCTGGGCGAAACGGAGCCCGCATTGCCCGTTCCCGTAGCGCCTGAAATTTCCCAGTAGAAGTATCAGGCTGGGCGAATCAACGCGTGCCGTTTTTTCCCGGCTGAAAGTTTGATGACACCGTCATCGTTGATTGCGTCGGCATTGATCTCGGCTGTTTCTTGGCTAACGGCAACGTCGTTTACCCGCGCGCCGCCCCCCTTGATCAGCCGCCGTGCCTCGCCGTTTGACCCTGTGAGTCCGACGCGGGTCAGGAGAGCAAACACGGCAATGCCGCCCTCGAGTTCTGCGCGGGGGACGTCCGTTGTGGGCAGGCCATCGGCCGTAACCCCGGACACGAATGTTTTCTCAGCCGTTTCGGCAGATTCACGTCCGGCGTCTTCACCATGAAGTAGCGCTGTTGCCGCGGTGGCGAGAATCTTCTTGGCGTCGTTGATCTCCGAACCCTCAAGGGCTTCCAACCGCGCAATTTCATCCATAGGCAGGATCGTGAACAGTTTCAGAAAGCGTCCGACATCGGCGTCTTCAGTGTTTCGCCAGAATTGCCAGTAGTCATAGGGGCTGTAACGCTCGGGTCGCAGCCAGACCGCGCCGGCCGCGGTTTTGCCCATCTTGGCGCCGGATGCGGTGGTAATCAGCGGCGTCGTCAGCCCGAACAATTCACGTTCAGCTGCCCGTCGACCCAGTTCAATCCCGTTGATGATATTGCCCCACTGATCCGATCCACCCATCTGCAATACGCAGTCATGGCGTTTGGCCAGTTCCATGAAGTCATAGGCCTGAAGGATCATGTAGTTGAATTCGAGGAATGTCAGCGGCTGTTCACGCTCCAAACGCAGTTTTACGGAATCGAAAGTCAGCATCCGGTTGATCGTGAAGTGCCGACCGATTTCGCGGAGTAACGGAATGTAGGCCAGTTCGTCCAGCCAGTCCGCGTTGTTCACCATCATTGCATCGGTTTCACCATCTCCGAAGGACAGGAAGCTCGTGAAAGTTTCACGAATGGAACTGATATTGGCATTGATCCGGTCATCGGTAAGCAGCTGGCGGGTTTCGTCCTTCCCGGAAGGGTCACCAATTTTCGTGGTGCCACCACCCATCAGCACGATCGGTCGGTGTCCGGTCTGCTGCAGCCAATGGAGCATCATGATCGAGACAAGGTTTCCGATATGCAGGCTGTCTGCCGTTGCATCGTAACCGACATAGGATGTGATCACGCTCTCGGCGGCGCGCTTGTCGAGCGCTTCCAGGTCTGTGCATTGGTGCAAAAACCCACGTTCAACGAGGGTCTGGACGAATTCAGATTTATTGTTGCTCATAGTCTCACTACCGGCGGGCGGATCACGTTTGGCGGTAACTAACACATCCTTTGTGTGTCGGTGTATATCTTCCGGCAATCAGCATGAACGGGAAACGTGATGGGCGAGTGTCAGATGAAGATGGCCATAGGTCTGATGAGTGGCACATCAATGGACGGCATTGATGCTGCGCTGATCCGCACCGATGGGGGCGCGGTGATTGAGCCAATCGCCTCGACATCTTTGCTCTATGCCCCGGCATTTCGTGAACAATTGCGCAAGGCTCTGGGGGATGCAGCCCCTGTTCCAAAGTTGGCCGAAGATCTGACCCGTCAGCATATTGCCGTTGTGGAGGATTTGCTCGATATCGCCAGGGTGCGGCCAGCGGAAGTCGATATCGTTGGATTTCACGGCCATACGACCTTCCACGACCCGAAAAACCACATCACCGTGCAAATCGGGGATGCCGATCTGCTCGCGCGGGAGCTGGGCGTGGACGTGGTCCATGATTTTCGGTCGGCCGATGTCGCTGCTGGCGGAGAAGGAGCCCCATTCGCGCCGCTTTATCATGCCGTGCTCGCACCACCACGACGCCCGATGTGTTTTCTCAATATCGGAGGAGTTGGCAATCTGACCTGGATTGGACCCGGGGCAAACCCGGATCGTGATGATGTCTTCGACGACCTTCTGGCTTTCGACACCGGACCCGGTAATGCGCTGATCGATGATTGGGTGCAGCGGCACACAGGCGCAGCGTTCGATGAAGGGGGGCATCTGGCGTCGCGCGGAAAAGTCGACGAGAGTGTCCTCGAAGCATTGATGACAAGCAGCTATTTCGATCAGTTGCCGCCCAAATCTCTGGACCGAACCAGTTTCAGTTTGCCCCATGACTCTAAGCTCTCGCTGGAGGATGGAGCAGCGACGCTTGCGATGTTCACTGTGAGTTCGATAGTGCACGCGACCCGGTTCCTGCCAGTACCACCTGTTCGGTGGCTCGTCACCGGAGGGGGGCGCAAGAACCAGTTTTTGTTGCGTGAACTGGCGTCCGCACTTGGCGTTCCGGTTCAGCCGACAGAGGCTGCTGGAATTGATGGTGATGTGCTCGAAGCACAGGCCTTTGCATATCTTGCTGTGCGAAGTCTGGCCGGGCGACCGCTCAGCGGGCCGACGACCACGGGAGTTCCTGCACCACAAACCGGCGGACGCCTCAGCGCCGCCGGTGCCCGCAACGTGTCGGCCTAACTGCCGTCTTCAGCGGCTGCAAGCCGGGCAGCGGCTGCCGCATCAATCTCACCAATTCGACGGTCGAGATAATTTGTTGTGGTCTGTTCGAGCTCTTCAAGATGGTCATTGTAGAAATGGGTCGCACCCTTGAGCACCTGGAAGTCGATGATGACGTCCTTCTGCTTGGCGAGTTTCGCGATCAGATCCGTAACGGAATCCTGCGGCACAATATCGTCCTGATCGCCATGCGTGATCAGGCCAGAAGCCGGGCAGGGGGCCAAAAACGAAAAGTCATACATATTTGCCGGCGGTGAAACCGAAACAAATCCGGTGATCTCGGGCCGGCGCATCAGCAGCTGCATACCGATCCAGGCACCAAAGGAGAAGCCAGCGACCCAGCACATGGGGGCGTCCTGGTTCTGGCTCTGCAGCCAGTCGAGAGCGGAGGCGGCATCTGAAAGTTCGCCTTCGCCGCGATCAAAGCTGCCCTGGCTGCGCCCCACACCGCGAAAATTGAAGCGGAGAGTGGCAAATCCGCGCCGCACAAACATCTGATAAAGTTGATAAACAACCTTGTTGTTCATCGTGCCGCCATGCTGCGGGTGCGGATGGAGCAGGAGTGCGATCGGCGAGTTGGGGACCTTGGCAGGGAAGTAACGTCCCTCGAGGCGGCCTTCAGGGCCGTTGATGATCACTTCAGGCATATCATTTTCCATTCCGCCGGATGGCGTTTCGAATACTTGACCAATTTACTCGGGCATCCTATATCCCGCTTCGTAACGCACATGATGCGTTTCTTGGCAGGGATGAGCGCCGTGGTGCGCTCTATATCATAAAGGTCGACATGGTCTTCAAGCATCTCTTTGACGATCTGGACGCTTATCTCGAAAGAGACCCGGCGGCGAGCTCTCGATTTATGGTCGCAATCAGCTATCCAGGTTACCACGCGGTGGTCTGGTACCGGCTGTCACACTGGCTTTGGTCGAACCGTTTGTTCGTCTTCGCACGTTTTATCGGCAATATCGGACGCTTTCTGACGGGGGTAGATATTCATCCGGCCGCCAAGATTGGAAATCGTCTGGTCATTGACCATGCGATCGGTGTGGTGATCGGAGAAACGGCTGAAATTGCTGACAATGTGACGCTCTATCACAACGTAACCCTGGGCGGCATTGCGCCTGCGGTTGAGAGCGAGACCCAGAAAGATGTGAAGCGCCATCCGACGCTGCTGGAAGGCTCGATTGTGGGTTCGGGCGCGCAGGTTCTTGGGCCCGTCACGGTCGGACGAAATGCGCGCGTAGGCGCGAACGCGGTCGTTGTAAAGGATGTTCCCGAGGGTTGCACCGTCGTTGGCATCCCGGCGCAGCCGGTGGCGTCTTCGACATGCTCGGGAGAAAGTTTCTCGGCCTATGGCACCCCGACCGAAGATATTCCTGATCCCGAGAAGAAATCCATTCACGCCATGCTTGATGAAATCAGCGGTTTGCGCCGCCGCGTCGAAGAGCTGGAGCATGAACTCGAAGAGCGGATAGCAACGCCGCAGTCGGTTCGCGATGACGACACCGACACCCCCAATCGCTCTGTTTGAGCCAGACCAGTCGATATAGGCCGGGAGACTGACATGAAATTGAGCACCAAAGGACGTTACGCCGTCATGGCCATGGTCGATCTGGCACAGAACAGTGCCGGACAGCCCGTATCGTTGGCGGACATCTCCGACCGGCAGGCGATATCGTTGTCCTATCTGGAGCAGTTGTTTGCGAAATTGCGTCGTGCCGGGCTGGTGCAGAGTGTTCGCGGGCCAGGCGGTGGCTACAAGCTTTCGGATTCGTCCGAGGAAATTCGCATCTCGGAAGTGATTGTTGCTGTGGACGAGCCGATCAAGACAACGAGTTGCACACCGGGTGCTTCGGCGGGTTGTATTCGGAAGACGACACGCTGCATGACCCACGATCTGTGGGAGGAACTCGGTCATCAGATTCACGGTTATCTGAGTTCGGTTAGCCTTTCAGATGTTTGCGCCGGTCGCATCTATGCCGGTCCAATGCGCGCCCAAAATATGGCCGCACACGATATTGCGGCGGAGTAGGGCTGCGCGTCGTGGATATCTATCTCGACCATAATGCGACGACGCCGGTTCACCCGGAAGTGGTGGACAGGATGACGTCTGTGCTCGCCCAGACAGGCAACGCCTCGTCGGTGCATCGGTTTGGACGTCTGGCACGTCGCATGGTGGACGATGCGCGTGAGGCTGTTGCCCAACTGGTCGAATCCTCCGCTGCGAATGTTGTGTTCACTTCAGGCGGCACCGAGGCCAACAATCTGGCGCTGTGCGGGTTTTCTGGTCAGGCCGTTGTGTCCGCGGTGGAGCATGATTCTGTGCTTGCGGCACGCGCTGATGCCAGCAAGATCCCGGTCGATCACAAGGGTGTTGTTGATCTCGACCAGCTTCGAGAAATGCTTGTTGGGCGGGATGAGCAGGTTGTTGTTTCCGTCATGTATGCGAACAACGAAACCGGCGTTATCCAGCCGATCGCCGAAATTGTTTCTCTCGCGAAAAAGCATGGTGCATTGGTCCATTGCGATGCGATTCAGGCTGCCGGAAAGCTTTCGGTATCGATGCGCGAACTGGGTGTCGATCTGCTGTCGCTTTCGGCGCACAAAATTGGCGGCCCACAGGGCGTGGGCGCGTTGGTTGTTCGCAACGGGCTGGATCCTGAACCATTGCTGCGCGGTGGCGGACAGGAGCGTCGACGGCGCGCCGGTACGGAGAACGTTTCGGGTATTGCAGGCTTTGGTGTGGCTGCAACTCTTGCCGCAGATAGGCTATCGGAGTTTGCAAGCATTGCTGCCCTTCGCGATCACATGGAACACCGTCTGTCTGACGCGGCACCTGATGCCATATTTCATGGCGCGAGCAGGGAACGGCTGGCCAATACGAGCTGTGTCGGTCTGCCAGGCATGACCGGCGAGATTCAGGTGATGACACTTGATCTGGCGGGCGTGGCCGTAAGTGCTGGGTCTGCCTGTTCAAGCGGAAAGGTCACACCGAGCCACGTGTTGTTGGCGATGGGTGCGGATGATGAGACCGCCAAGAGTGCAATCAGGGTTTCACTTGGTGCAGATACGCGCGCTGAAGAGATTGATCGATTTGTCGATGTCTGGTCTGACATGGCCGGTCGCCGTTCTTTAAACAATGAGAAGCGGAGGTCGGTGGCATGAGCGGCGCCCCGACAGCTGTCTATCTTGATCATCAGGCCACCACACCGGTTGACCCGCGTGTGCTTGATACGATGCTGCCTTGGTTCAGCGAGACCTTTGGCAATGCTCATTCCGAGCAACATATCTGGGGCCGACAGGCAGCTGACGCCGTAGAACTTGCTCGAGAAAAGGTGGCGTCCCTGATCGCAGCTGAGGCGCGAGAAATTGTGTTTACGTCAGGTGCGACGGAATCCAACAACCTGGCGATCAAGGGCGCGGTTCGGTTCGCGATGCGCCATGGTCGGGGCAAGCATGTTGTGACAGTCGTGACCGAGCACAAATGTGTTTTGGAATCTTGCGAAGCTCTGGTTGAGGACGGTGCCGAAGTCACTTACCTGAGCGTGGATCATGAAGGTTTTGTTGATCCCGTCGCGGTTGAGAGCGCCATTCGTGAGGATACTGTCCTCGTATCTGTGATGGCTGTGAACAACGAAATTGGTGTTATTCAGCCGCTTGCCAGAATTGGAGAAATCTGTCGGGCGCGTGGTGTTCTGCTGCACACCGATGCCGCGCAAGCCGCCGGAAAAATCGATCTCGATGTCAATGCGATGATGATCGATCTGCTGAGTGTCTCAGGCCACAAGATGTACGCACCCAAAGGCATTGGAGCGCTTTATGTCAGACGCCGCCCGCGCGCACGGCTGTTGGCCGAAATGAGCGGCGGCGGACAAGAACGCGGGTTCCGGTCCGGGACATTGCCGGTGGCGCTCACAGTTGCCCTCGGGGATGCAGCAGAGATTGCCCAAAGCGAACTCGCTGCAGAAGGTGTGCGTCTGTCGAGCTTGCGCGCGGATATGCTCGCCCAACTGCGCAGCAGATTGGGCGAAGTCATTGTGAACGGTAGTATGGACAATCGCGTTCCCGGAAATCTGAATGTCGGATTTGCCGGCGTGGATGCTGAAGCCTTGATGACGGAGTTGCCGGAGCTGGCAATTTCAACGGGTTCGGCCTGTACTTCGGCATCTGTCGAACCTTCTTATGTGTTGAAGGCGTTGGGCTTGAGCGATGCGGATGCCGGTGCGTCCGTTCGGATCGGCTTTGGACGCTATACAACGCCGGGCGAAGTGAACGCTGCGGCGGAAATGATCGTAGAAGCAGTTGAAAATCAACGGTCGGGCAATTCTGCCCGCGCCGCGGAATAAGCGAAGCTGGAAGGACGTTATGGCAGCGGACGCAGAAGCAGTTGAACAGGTCAAATCGATTGGCGAGCAGTACAAGTACGGCTTTGTCACAGATATCGAGATCGAGTTCGCCCCCAAGGGCTTGAACGAGGATATCGTTCGCCTGATCTCCGAAAAAAAGGAAGAGCCCGAGTGGATGCTCGAGTGGCGGCTCAAGGCCTATCGCCATTGGCTGACCATGGAGGAGCCGAAGTGGCAGAAACCTCAGTATCCGGCGATCGACTATCAGGATTCCTATTACTACGCGGCACCAAAATCCGGCGACAAACCTAAGTCACTCGATGAGGTCGACCCCAAGCTGCTCGAGACCTATGAGAAGCTTGGAATTCCGTTGCGCGAGCAGGAAGTTTTGGCCGGCGTCGAAGGTGCGCCTATGGTAGCTGTGGATGCCGTGTTCGACAGTGTTTCTGTTGCCACGACCTATAAGAAAAAGCTCGAAGAGCAGGGGATCATCTTCTGTTCGATTTCTGAGGCCGTGCGCGAACACCCCGAACTGGTCAAACAGTATCTGGGTTCGGTCGTGCCGTATTCAGATAATTATTTCGCGACACTGAACTCTGCAGTCTTCACCGATGGTTCGTTTGTCTACATCCCCAAGGGCACCCGCTGCCCAATGGAACTGTCGACGTATTTTCGGATCAACGCCGAGAACACCGGGCAGTTTGAACGCACGCTGATTATCGCCGATGAAGGCTCTTATGTGAGCTATCTCGAAGGCTGTACGGCGCCCCAGCGTGATGAAAATCAGCTGCATGCAGCTGTGGTTGAGCTCGTGACACTGGATGATGCAGAGATCAAATACTCGACGGTCCAAAACTGGTATCCGGGCGACGAGAACGGCAAGGGCGGCATCTACAATTTCGTCACCAAGCGCGCGGCTTGCCGTGGCAAGAATTCCAAGGTTTCGTGGACGCAGGTCGAAACCGGTTCGGCGATCACCTGGAAGTATCCGAGTTGTATTCTGCAGGGTGATAACTCGGTCGGTGAGTTCTATTCGGTCGCGATCACCAACAACGCTCAGCTTGCTGATACCGGCACCAAGATGATCCATATCGGGAAGAACACCCGCTCACGGATCATCTCCAAGGGTATCTCAGCGGGGAATGCGGATCAGACCTATCGTGGGCTGGTGCGTATACAACGCGGCGCCAGCGGCGCACGTAATTACACCCAGTGCGACAGTCTTTTGATTGGCGACAAATGTGGTGCGCACACAGTGCCTTATATCGAAAGCCAGAACCCGTCTGCTCAGGTGGAGCATGAAGCGACAACGAGCAGCATCGGTGATGACCAGCTGTTTTATTGTCTGCAGCGCGGGATGGATGAAGAAGAAGCAGTTGCGCTGATTGTGAACGGGTTTTGCAAGGAAGTTCTGCAGACCCTTCCCATGGAATTTGCAGTTGAAGCACAGAAATTGGTCGGCATCAGCCTCGAAGGCAGCGTCGGTTAACGGAGAGTATTTGAAATGGCATTGCTAGAAATCAGAAACCTGCACGCAACGGTCGACGACAAGCCGATTATCAACGGCCTTGATCTGACCATTGGTGGCGGGGAAGTCCACGCGATCATGGGACCCAACGGTTCAGGGAAAAGTACGTTGTCCTATGTGCTGTCGGGTCGTGCTGGCTATGAAGTCACGGAAGGTGAAGTGCTGTTCGACGGTAAGAATTTGCTGGAGATGGAAGCCGATGAGCGCGCGCGTGAAGGCGTGTTCCTGGCGTTTCAGTATCCCGTTGAAATTCCTGGCGTGACGGGTATTACGTTTCTGCGGACCGCTGTAAATGCGGTACGTCAGCATCATGGCGAAGCACCGTTTGATGCGATGGATTTCGTGAAGTTCGTGCGCGAGAAAGCCGCCGGCCTGAACGTGTCTGATGACATGCTCAAGCGTGCCGTAAACACCGGCTTTTCCGGCGGCGAGAAGAAGCGCATGGAAATCCTGCAGATGGCCGCGCTGGACCCCAAACTGGCGATTCTCGACGAGACGGATTCCGGTCTTGATATCGATGCGCTGAAGGTCGTTGCTGATGGTGTTAACGCGATGCGGACCAAAGAACGTGGCCTGCTCGTCATCACTCATTATCAGCGACTGCTCGATTACATCGTACCGGACCATGTGCATGTGCTGGCGAAGGGCCGGATCGTGAAGTCGGGTGGCAAGGAACTCGCGCTTGAGCTGGAAGAAAGCGGTTATGCCGAATTCCTTGAGGACGCAGCCTGATGCCAGACGGTAGTGGACATATGCAGCCTTATCTCGATCAGGCACTTGAAGGTTCGGGCTCTTTTGCGGGTGCAGGAACCGACTGGGTTGATGCGTTGCGTCGCGATGGTGCGCATGCCTATGGCCTCCATGGCCTGCCAAAGCGCCGTGATGAGTATTGGCGTTACACCAACCTCAATGCGCTGGCCGATGAACAATTCCGTTTGTCCGATGGTGCGCCTGCGATCGGCTTGCCGTCGCTCCCGCATAAACTGGTGGCGGAGTTGGCAACCTATCGCGTGGTCGTTGTGAACGGACGTCTGCGTCCCGACCTGTGCGCGCTGGGTGAGTTGCCTGACGATGTTCTTGTGTCCGGACTTGAAGACATGCTTACAGCGGCGCCGGCACGTTTGGAGCCGTATCTGGGGAAGATCATTCGCCTGAATGACATGCCCATGGCGGCTCTCAACACGGCGTTCCTGAACGATGGCATGGTGATGTTTGTGGGCGACGGTATTGTTCTCGACAAGCCGGTGCATTTGATATCGATTACCGCCCCGGGCGCGGATGCGATGATGGTGCAGCCGCGCCATCTCGTGGTGATGGGGAAAGACACGACGGCGACACTTATCGAGACCCATATCACCACCGAGGGTGGGTCGAGCTTCAACAATATTGTTTCCGAACTTCATCTCGATGAGGGTGCAAACCTCAACCATTTTGTGTTTCAGGAAGAGTCCAAAACAACCGTGCATCTTTCGGGCACGGCCGTCGCGATGGCGGCAAAGACCACCTATGACAGCTTTGTGTTGCAAAGTGGCGCGGCGATCGGGCGGAGCGAAATTCGGGCATACATGAATGGCCCCGGTAGCGATTGTCGGCTCGATGGCGTTTATCTTGCCACCGACAAACAGGTCGTCGACAACACCACGTTTGTGGAACATGCCGCACCGGAGTGCCGTTCGCGGCAGGTCTATAAGGGTGTGCTCGATGGCCAGTCCCGTGGGGTGTTTCAGGGCAAGGTGCATGTGATGCGCGATGCCCAGAAGACCGATGGGCATCAGCTCAGCCGAGCCTTGTTGTTGTCACCGCGGGCAGAGATTGACGCCCGCCCGGAATTGGAAATTTATGCTGACGATGTGAAATGCAGCCACGGCGCGACCGCCGGTGAGCTGGATGAGGATCTGATGTTCTACCTGCTCAGCCGCGGCATTCCGCGTGAGCAGGCACGTCGCATGTTGATTGAGGCTTTTCTCTCGGAAGCGATAGCTGAAATACCGCTGGAGCAGGTGGCCGAAGATTTCACGACCCATGTGCGGCAGTGGTTGGTGGATAATGTTGATGCGCATGCCGGGCAGGACGCCACATGACGTCGTCTAACCCCGCCGAGATTGGCACTGGCATGTATGACGTTGAGGCCGTCCGGGCTGATTTCCCGATCCTTTCGCGGACCATGCATGACAAGCCGCTGGCGTTTCTCGACAGCGCGGCCTCTGCGCAGAAACCGCGTCAGGTAATCGATGCCGTGAGCGATGTGTACGAACGCGAATACGCCAATGTGCATCGCGGTCTCTACCAGATTAGTGAAGCGGTCACCGCGCGTTATGAAGGCACGCGTGACATCATTCGCGATTTCATCGGTGCCGCCCATAGCCACGAAATCATCTTCACACGCAACGCAACGGAATCGATCAACCTGATCGCTTACAGCTTCGGTCGGAATTTTCTGAAGGAAGGCGACGAGGTGGTGATCACCGAACTCGAGCATCACGCCAATATCGTTCCCTGGCAGATGCTGCGCGATGAAAAGGGCATTGTCCTGAAGGTGGCGCCGATCACCGATGATGGCGAGCTGATTATGTCGGCCTTTGAGGACCTGCTCGGGCCGAAGACAAAGCTCGTGGCGGTGGCTCAGATGTCGAATGTTTTGGGCACGATCCTGCCAATTGAAGACATTATCCATCGCGCCCACGCTGTCGGTGCCAAAGTGTTGATCGATGGTTGTCAGGCGGTGACGCATTTCCCGGTTGATGTGCAGGCGCTGGGCTGTGATTTTTATGTATTCTCGGGCCACAAGCTCTATGGGCCCAGCGGGATTGGCGTGCTGTATGGGCGCGAGGAACTGCTGAACGCGATGCCGCCCTTCATGGGTGGTGGCGACATGATTTCATCCGTCACCTTCGAGAAGTCGACCTGGGCCAAGCTGCCGCATAAATTCGAGGCCGGAACCCCGGCCATCGCGCAGGCCATCGGGCTGGGGGCGGCGATAGAGTATGTGAACGGACTTGGTCTGGACGCCATCGGGGCACATGAGCAAGACCTGCTGAACTATGCGACCCAGCAACTCTCGAGTGTCGATGGGTTGCGGATCATCGGGACGGCACCGAACAAGGCGAGTGTGATCTCCTTCATGCTGGACTATGCCCATCCCCACGATATCGCGACGATCATTGATCGCGCCGGTGTTGCGGTACGGGCCGGGCATCACTGCGCACAGCCGCTGATGCAGCGCATGGATGTTCCTGCGACGACGCGTGCTTCGCTCGGCCTTTATAACAATCGCGCCGATATTGACGCGCTCGTCCGCGCCCTGGGCGAAGTACAGGAGTTTTTTGGCTGATGAGTGATGATCTTCGAGAATTGTACCAGGAGGTTATCCTGGACCACGGGAAGAACCCGCGAAATTTCCATGAGAGTGACGGCGCGACCAATGAGGCACGCGGCAACAACCCGCTCTGTGGCGATCAGCTGGTGATTTATCTGAAGCTGGACGCCGACGGCAATGTCGAGGATGCGTCATTCCTGGGCAAGGGTTGTGCGATTTGTATGGCATCGGCCTCCATGATGACGGACCTGCTCAAGGGACGCAGCGGAGAAGAGGCCAAGCATATGTTCGATGCCTTTCATCATATGTGCACGGGTGAAGGCGATGATGTGGAACTGGAAGAGGATGTCGAGAAGCTGAAAGTGCTCTCAGGCGTTCGTGAGTTCCCCACCCGGGTGAAATGCGCCACCTTGCCATGGCACACAATGGTTGCCGCTCTTTCGGGCGAAAACGAAATCTCGACGGAATAGGAAAGCGATATGTCATTCGATCATGGAATGGGTTCCCCGCTGGGAATGTTTGCCCCGACCCCGCCGGGTGAAGAGATCACTGCGCGTGCGGGAGAACCCCTGGCTGCGGGAACACCGGTAGCCAGCGAGGCAGCCGTGATTGCGGCGCTTCGGACGGTGCACGACCCGGAAATTCCGGTAAATATTTATGATCTGGGCCTGATCTACGAGATCGAGGTCCACAGTGTGGGCTCGGTGCGTGTGGATATGTCCCTGACAGCGCCGGCATGTCCGGTGGCGGGTGAAATTCCCTTTTGGGTGGCCAATGCTGTTGCCGAGGTCGAGGGTGTTGGCGAGGTTGAAGTGAATTTGGTTTGGGATCCGCCGTGGTCGCCTGACCGTATGTCTGAAGATGCAAAGCTGGCGCTCGACTTCGGTTGACCTATATTCTGGTTTAAGGAGTTTTTTTTATGGCCGACCCGATTATCAATCTGACCGATGCTGCAGCTGACCGTGTGCGTTCGCTCATGGACAAGGCAGAGGAGACCGTCTCCGGCGTTCGCGTGGGGCTATCGACCCGAGGCTGCTCTGGTCTTTCCTATGTTGTGGAGTATGCCGAGGAAGCCAAGCAATTCGAGGAAGTGATCGAGGACAAGGGTGTGAGAGTGTTTGTTGACCCTGCCGCGACCATGTTCCTGATTGGCGCGACGATGGACTACCGCGAGGGTAAGTTTGAATCCGGGTTCGTGTTCGAAAACCCCAACGCCAAGGGCACATGCGGCTGCGGCGAATCCTTCCACGTCTAGTGCACAACAGCGGTCAGGACAGTTCATGCCGCGTATGACTTTCATTGATGCAGACGGAAACCCGCGTGAGGTCGATGCCCCGCTTGGTCATTCTCTGCTGCAGATTGCCTGGGACAATGGGTTGGACATGGAAGGCGCCTGTGAAGGCGCGATGGCCTGTTCGACCTGCCATGTCATTGTCGACCCGTCCTGGAATGATCGTCTCGATGCGCCGACCGAGGATGAGGAAGATATGCTCGATCTCGCCCCCGGCTTGAAGGCCACGTCGCGGCTGGGCTGCCAGATCATCATCACCGAGGCTATGGATGGCCTTGTTGTGCATCTGCCGGATTCCACCCGAAACCTGCTCCTCGCCTGATGTCCTATCTCGACGACCTGAAGCTGTTTCCGCATCTTCGGGAGGCGGGTTCGCAGGCGTGGTCCGACTATGTCGAACATGAATTTGTGTCAGGCGTGGCGGACGGCACTTTGCCTGAAACTGCGTTTCGTCATTATCTCGGACAGGATTACCTGTTCCTGATTCATTTCGCGCGGGCCTATGCGCTGGCTGCTTACAAGGCAGAATCTTTAACTGAAATACGAGATGCCGCCGCGGGGATGAGCGCGATCGTCGACACCGAAATGGCACTTCACGTCGCCTATTGCGGGGCGTGGGGACTCAATGAGGGGTCGATGGAAGCTTTGCCTGAAGCAACAGCCACCATGGCTTATACCCGCTATGTTCTGGAGAAGGGCGGACAGGGTGATTTGCTCGACCTCTATGTGGCGCTGGCACCCTGTGTGATCGGTTATGGAGAGATCGGCGCGCGTTTGTCGGCAGATTCCAAGACACGCCGTGAGGGAAACCCCTATGCGAGCTGGATCGAAATGTATGCCGGTGACGAGTATCAGGGGGTGGCCAGGGCTCATGGTGAGGCATTGGACCGCCTCTGGCAGTCACGTGCCGGTGGAGAGCGCCTGGATGCCCTGAAGCGCAACTTCGAGCAGGCGACGCGGCTGGAGGTTGATTTCTGGCAAATGGGGCTCGATGCCCCCCAGAACTAGCGCGTGGCCGCGGCTCCAAGGCCGGTGACGACAATACTGATGTGTTCGTTGGCACTCCGAACACGCCCGTCATCCCAGAGTAGGGGCTCGGCATCGGCGCCGCGCGTGATCGTATAGCGATCTATCGGCAAGCCGCTTCGTTCCGCGCCGCTCTGCGCCTGAATAAGTAGTTCCTGGCCCGAATAAGGGCTTCCACGACTGAGCGAAACCTTGCCGCCATGCACGGTGATGGCGAGAGACCAGTCTTGGATTTCACCGAGTGCCTTGGTGGTCCGGCGCATTGCTTCTTCGACTTCACGGGCGGCAAAGGTTTCTCGACTGAGTTGCAGATTGCCGCTGACCTCAAGCGTCAGGGCGAGCGGTCCCGTGAGCGTGTGCCGATCGAACCGGAATTCCTGTGCGAGAGCGGCGACCGCATTGCTTGCCGCAACACTGCGTTCGCTCTGCATGTCCGTGGCGGCTTTATCAAAACAGGCAAGCCGCGCAGCGTCGTCGGAAATTGCTGCACATTGGGCAACATCGGAACGAATATCGGCATGCGCAGATGGGCTCACCGCCACACCAAGAAGCGCGAGAAGCGGTGCCAGAAGGGTCAGGCGCGCTGCGCCTTTTGAGCGTGAATTGGTCTGAATATTGATCATCCCCAAAGGATGGGGACTTTAGGGCCTTCGATCAAGGTCGCTATGTGATTGTGACCAGTTTGCTGATTGCCGCTGCGCGCCTATATTGCCGGTATGAATGTGCAAACAAACAATCGGGAATCGACCCCTTCGGTGGCAGAGACGAAAATCGTCGTGGCGATGTCGGGTGGCGTGGATAGCTCCGTGACCGCGGCACTGCTCCATGAGCAGGGCTATGATGTGGTCGGTATCACGCTCCAGCTTTATGACCATGGGGCGGCCACAGCGCGCTCCAAGGCCTGTTGTGCGGGACAGGATATCTATGACGCCCATCGGGTTGCCGATGCGGTCGGGTTTCCCCATTACGTGCTGGACTACGAATCCCGTTTCCGGGAAGACGTCATTGAGAATTTTGCCGATGCCTATGTGCGCGGCGAGACGCCGATCCCGTGCGTGACCTGCAACCAGACCGTTAAGTTCCGTGATCTGGTGGCCACCGCGAAAGATCTGGGGGCTGAATCATTGGCAACCGGTCATTACATTCGCCGGGTTGATGGTCCTGATGGTCCCGAATTACACCGCGCCGTCGATGCGGCCCGGGATCAAAGCTATTTCCTGTTTGCGACCACGGCCGAACAGCTGGCGTATTTGCGGTTTCCGCTGGGCGACATGCCCAAAGACGATGTTCGCGACCACGCGCGTCGTTTGGGTCTGGAGATTTCCGAGAAGCCCGACAGTCAGGACATTTGTTTCGTGCCGGATGGCAAATACGCTTCAGTGGTCGAACGCCTGCGCCCGGAAGCGGGCGAGCCGGGAGAGATTGTACATCTCGATGGCTCGGTGCTCGGTCTGCACAAGGGAATCATGCATTTCACGATCGGCCAGCGCCGTGGACTGGGGATTGGCGGTCGCAAGGGGGCTTCGGAGAATGAGGAAGTTCTCTACGTCATCCGGATCGAGCCGGAGGACCGTCGTGTTGTGGTGGGCCCCCGTGCGGCTCTTGCGACGTCCCGCGTGCGTGTTAGCAATCTGAACTGGCTTGGCGCTGGCGACGGACCGCCCGCCGATGGGCTGGATGTCATGGTGCGTATCCGCTCAACCATGGAACCGGTACCCGGCCGTGTCTTCGGAACGGGAGCTGGGTTGGCAGAAGTTGAACTGACGACACCGGAGTTCGGTGTCTCGCCGGGGCAGGCCGCTGTCTTCTATGATGGCAGCAGGGTTCTCGGTGGCGGCTGGATCATGCGGGACGAAACACGGAGTGAAGCAGCATGACGACCTTTGTTCTGGTGCACGGCGCCTATCACGGCGGCTGGTGTTACGAGAAGATCGTCCCCTTGCTGGAGGCGCAGGGGCACACAGCAATTGCCGTTGATCTCCCCGGTCATGGTGACAACCGCATACCGGTCGGTGATGTGACCCTTGCGGGATATGTGGATCACGTCTGCACGATCATCGAAGCGCAGGACGAGCCTGTTGTGCTTGTCGGACATAGTCTGGGCGGGCTGACGATCTCCTCAGTTTGCGAGCGGATGCCCGGCAATATCGCTTGGGTGGTCTACTTGACTGCGATGATGCTCAAGAGCGGTCAGGAGCGTTCTGAATTGGCCCGGTATGACAATCCTGAACCGATGACAGCCAAGCGGGTTATTGCCGAGGATGGCCTCTCCGCGACCATGCCAGCCGAGATCATCCCTGTGACGTTCTATGATGAATGTTCGGATGAAGATGTTGCCAATGCCATGGCACGTCTGGTGCCGCAGGCGACCAACCCGATCATGAGCACGGTGACGACAACGCCGGAGAAGTTCGGCAGCGTGAAGCGCGCCTATATCGAGTGCCTGCGTGACAACGCCATCCCCATCGCGATGCAGCGTGCCATGATTGAGGCCCAGCCTTGCGATAAGGTGTTCACCATCGACACTGACCATTCCCCATTTTATTCGGCTCCCGAAGATCTTGCCGCGCACTTGCTGGCATTGGCCGACTGATCAACAAATCTGACCAAAACCTATCAGGAGAGAATTTATGCTGAAAACACGCAACCCAGCCAATATTGCCCCGCCGGCCGCCATGTACAGCCATTCGGTTGAAGTGCCCCCGAACGCGCGCTGGCTGGTGACTGCCGGTCAGGTAGGCATCACGCCCGAAGGCGAAGTGCCCGAGGGCTTTGAGGCCCAGCATGACCTGATCTGGCAGAACACCATCAAGATTCTCGAAGATGCGGGTTTCGGCCCGGAACATATCGTGCGCCTGAATGTCTATTCGACGGATCCTGATGGTCTGCAATACCTGAAGGCCCATCGGGAGAAGTATCTCGCACCCGGACACGTACCGGCCTCGACCTGGGTCGTGATCAGCCAGCTCGCCAATCCGAAATGGAAGGTTGAAATGGAAACCATCGCGGCCAAGCCCGAGTAGGCAAGCGCCCGGCCAAAGGCCGCTTGGATGAGCGACCTCAACCAGAGCCGGTATCGGCAGGGGCTGTGGCCCTACGCCCTGATGCTGGCAGCTGCGACCATTCTGGCCTCGAACCATATTATTGGTCGCTGGGTACAGGGCGAGATGCCGCCGATGGGAATCGGGTTCTGGCGTCTCGCTATTGCCACCGTGGTTCTGTTGCCTTTTGTGGGGGCCTCACTTTGGCAAAAGCGTTCCGTGTTACGTCGTCACTGGAAGCTGTTTCTGGTGATGGGCGTGGCGCTGGGCCCATTTGGCAACGCGGCCGTCTATGTCGCGTACCATTTTACGACAGCAATCAACGGGGGCGTGGTTTCGACCGCACAACCTGTCGCGACAGTGCTGCTGAGTATCCTGTTGTTCAAGGACGGCATCACACGCAGCCAGTGGGTCGGCGTGGTGATCGCCACGCTTGGCGTTCTGGTGATTGTCTCCAGCGGTGACATTGCGGTTCTGGCGGCGCTCGAACCCAATATTGGTGATTTGATCCTGCTGGCTGCGATGTTCGGCTTTGCGGTTCACAATGTGCTGTTGCGACGTGTTCCGGGCGATTTCTCCACCGCCGAGATTTTGCTCACCATCCAGTTGTTCGCGATGGTGGTGATGCTGCCGATCTATGTTCTTGAAACGATTTTCTATCAGCCGATGCCGGTCACATGGGAATCTGCCGCCGTGATGGCCTGGGTGGGGATCGCGGTTGCCATTGTTGCTGTCGGGTTTACCAACACAGTCGTGCTCACGATTGGTGCGAACAAAGCTGTGATGGGCAACTACATCAGGGCGGTGATAACCGCCGTACTCGCGATTCTGATCCTGAGTGAGGAACCCGAGGCGTTTCACCTTTTCGCATTCGCTCTTGTCGTCATCGGCGTGGTGATGCTCGGGCGCGGAAAGCGCAAACAAAGTCCGGTTCCTGAACCGATGAAACCTTCCTGAACAGACGGTTGTTGCAGGTCATTTTTCCTATGCTTCGCACACCATCTTGACAGGTGGGGAGGGGGCCGCCTATATCGCTGCCGCATCTCGGGGCGGAGTAGCTCAGTTGGTTAGAGCAGGGGAATCATAATCCTCGTGTCGGGGGTTCAAATCCCTCCTCCGCTACCATTTTTCTCGAAAAGTCGGTCTCTTGGACCGGCTTTTGTTGTTTAGCGAGATCGCCTTGGGCTATCTACCATTTCCGAGATCATGGGCAGGACTTGATCCGCCAGTTTTGTCGAAAGGAAATGACGCTCACCCGGGATTTCCAAAAAATTTGCGATCCCGCCGCGCTCACGAATTTCGGCCACGTAGGACTTCGCCAGTCCAGGTTGGGTGTTGTCGTCGTTGCGACCTGTCACGGCTGTGATCTGCAGGTCCGGACGGACCTGATCGACATAGTCGCTCGGCGACAGAGATGACGGCCAGGCGCTCCCATTGCGCTCCAGACGCCAGCGCGTGATGTCACAGGGGCAGGAGATCAGAACCATGCCATCCAGAACTTCGGGCTGGCGTCCTGCGATCAACGCCGCTGTCGCGGCTCCGCCGGAATGTCCCACGACAATCGTGCGTGGGGCCTTGTGATGGGCCGCAAGGTTCCGGATAGCGTCGCCAACAGCATCCACATTGACGCCGGTATAGTGATCGCGTCGCCCGTTGGTGCTGCCTTGTGATTTCTTGCCGTCGCCGTTGTCATAGCCGGGGCGGAGCATGGAAACGATTGTGATGTCGGGGTTTCGTTCCGTGATGCGTTTGGCGAACCGGGTGGCGTAGCTCGGTGGTTTGCCGCTCGACATGTCGCCGTGCAGGACGACAACAAGAGGTGCGCCTGGGTTTGTGGTCACCGTCTCGACGGCGATGCAGTAGTTCCCGCCCGTGACACCGTTCGTGGGATCACTCCGGTCGCAGTCATTGGCAAGTGCGGATGACGGAACCATGCCAAGCGCCATCAAAACCGCAGTTAAGGCTATGCGGGTGAAATTTGGAGTTCGCATGGCGTGCACCTTTCAATCTTGGTGGTCACACCCCAAATAACATAGGAACGATGTAATTTAGGGGCAGTAATGTGACCAGTGATCCGTATACGGTTCTTGGTGTTGCGAAGTCGGCCTCCGCGGGTGATATCCGTAAGGCCTATCACAAGCTCGCCAAGCAACTCCATCCAGACTTGAATCCCGGTGACCGGGATGCCGAAGAGCGTTTCAAGGAAGCGCAGGCCGCTTACGATATTGTGGGCGACGCCGACAAACGCGCGCGTTTCGACAAGGGTGAGATCGATGCTGACGGGCAGGAGCGCCCCACGCAACAATCCTACCGTCACTATGCCGATGCAGGGGCTGACCACCCATACCACTCGGCTGACGGTTACGCTGATTTTGGCGACATGGGCGATGTCTTTTCCGACCTGTTCGGCCAGGCCCGCCGCGGTGGCCCGGGGGGCGGGCAAAACATGCGTATGCGCGGCAGCGATGTCCGCTACACCTTCGAGGTTGATTTCATGGATGCTGCGCGTGGTGCCAAGCGCCGCATCACCATGCCCGATGGGCGAGAACTTGATCTCACGGTTCCCGCCAGTTTGCGTGATGGACAGGTTCTGCGCCTCAAGTCCAAAGGTATGCCCGGTGTTGGCGGTGGGCCCAATGGCGATGCGCTCATCACCGTTCATGTGAAGGCGCACAAGCTGTTCCGTCGTGAGGGCAACGATGTTCATGTGGAGTTGCCCATTGCGTTGCATGAGGCCGTGCTTGGCGGGAAAGTGCGTGTCCCGACCATCGATGGACCAGTCACCATGACGGTGCCCAAGAACACGAACAGCGGCGACCGGCTGCGTCTGAAGGGGAAGGGTTTTGCCGTCGGCAAGGGCGACAAGCGCGGTGATCAGCACATCAGCTTGCGGGTCGTGTTGCCCGAAGAACCCGATGCTGAACTCGAAGCCTTTCTGCAAAGCTGGGCCGAAGCGCATTCCTATGATCCCCGCGTGGATATGGAGGTCTGATCATGCGCGAATCCGAACTTCTGAAAACTGTTTCCAATGTGCGGCGTGTCGAATTGCGGCGCTGGGTGGAAAAAGGCTGGGTTGTCCCTGAACGCCGAGACGGTGAGTTTTGGTTTCGGGAAATCGATGTCGCGCGGGTGCAGCTTGTGATCGAGATGCGACGCGATCTTGCGATTGCAGAAGACGGTATACCAACCGTTCTTTCGCTGGTCGATCAGGTGTATGGTCTTCGTAACCAGTTGCGCCAACTGGGCGAGGCCATTCAGGCCCAACCCGGAGACGTGCGAAAGGCAATCGCGGACCGGTTGCGCCCGGACGACTAGGCGCATCCCGTGTTTGTCGTCGGGAGGACCACATGCACAAAATCGGCACCTTTGATCCCAAGACATTGTCACCGCACCCGAAATACGGTGACCACGCCAACGGGTTGAACTGGGCACCTTTCGTCGAACATGTCGACGAGACTGTTCACATCTCTTACGGGGTCATTGAGGTCGTCGCGGGTGGTGAAACCCAGATGACGACCCAGGCGCATGAAACCGGCATCTATATGACCTCTGGCGAGATTGAGGTGATGCGCGATGGCCGGACTTACCTGCTAACTGAGGGCGACTTCATGCTGATCCCGACCGGGATTGAGCATGCCTATCGCAACACGGGTGGGGTGCCTGCCCGCTGGGTCGAGATGTGCGCGCCCCAGCCCAAGGCACCGGATGCCTGGAAGGACACTTGGTTTTCCGGGCCTGCGTCATGGGACAGCGAGGCCGCGCCGATCAACCTGCGAGATCGCCGCGCCTCAATGCTTGGGCACTACGACCATGCATAGCACACGCCGCCACTGGCGATCTCTCCCGATCTAAACGGTTTATCTCAGCGGATGATGATGGATGATGTGTTCGGGGCCGTGCATTTCAACATGTTCGTCATCAGCTTTGCCGATGGCGGGCTGTGCAATCATCACGATCATCCGTTCGAAGAGGCCTATTTTGTGCTCGGCGGGGAAGTCGATATCGTTTTTGATGGGCAGGAGTATGTCCTGCGTGAGGGTGATTTTGCCTGGACCGGCGTGGGCGCGCAGCATGCATTTTTCCCGCGCAAGGGAACGCCGGTGCATTGGCTGGAAATTCAAGCGCCCCAGCCTCCGGTTCGTGAAGGTGTTCGCTTTCACAGTCCGTGGGACTACATGAGTAATGTTCTGAAATTTTAGCAGCGCAGAGTCTTCATCGGGCTGGATATCTGCTAACTAGACGTATCAATTCTGACCTTGTGAGATTCCATGTCTGATACTGCACCGCTGACCATTCGCCTCAACAGCAATGACAATGTTGTTGTCGCGCGCGCTGAAATCCTTCCCGGGACTTCGATCCCGGGTGAAAATGTCTCGACGAATGCGCCCATTCCGCGTGGTCACAAGATCGCGACACAGGCGATCCCAAAGGGTGCGACGGTTACAAAATATGATCAGATCATTGGGTTTGCCTCTGAGGATATTGCACCCGGGGATCACATCCACACCCACAATTGCGAATTTCGGGCCGTTGATCGCGACTATCAGTTTGCGACTGATTTGCGCGAGACACAGATGGTTCCCGAAGCCGAACGCCGGACCTTCGAAGGCTATGTGCGCAAGAACGGTTCGGTCGGGACTCGCAACTATATCGGCATCCTGACGTCGGTGAACTGTTCGGCGACCGTTGCCAAATATATCGCGGATTCATTCAACGCGACGGGCAAGCTCAATGACTATCCCAACATCGATGGTGTGTCGGCGTTTGTGCATGCCACGGGTTGCGGCATGGCGGATTCGGGCGATGGTTACGCCAATTTGCAGCGCACCCTCTGGGGGTTTGCGCGCCATCCCAACTTTGCCGGTGTGCTGATTGTCGGGTTGGGCTGTGAGGTCAATCAGATCCCGTTCCTGCTCGATGCCTATGGCCTTGAGCTAAATGACACATTCCAGACCATGACCATTCAGGAATCCGGCGGCACGCGAAAGACGGTGGACGGCGCGATTGAACGCATCACGACGATGCTCGAGCCTGCCAACGCGGCTGTGCGGACCAAGGTCCCGGCGAGTGAGCTGACGGTTGCGCTGCAGTGCGGTGGCTCGGATGCCTATTCCGGCATTACGGCCAACCCGGCGCTGGGCAATGCGGTTGATCGTGTTGTTGCCAATGGCGGCACCGGCATCCTGGCCGAGACCCCGGAAATTTACGGTGCCGAGCATCTTTTGACCCGTCGCGCTGTGAATGCAGAAGTTGGCCAGAAGCTTGTCGACCGCATCAAGTGGTGGGAAGACTACACCGCACGCAACCATGGCTCGATGGACAACAATCCCTCGCCGGGGAACAAGGCCGGTGGCTTGACCACCATCCTTGAAAAGTCCCTCGGTGCAGCCGCCAAGGGTGGCACGACCAACCTGACCGGCGTCTACAAATACGCCGAGCCCATCGACACCAAGGGGTTCGTGTTTATGGATTCACCGGGCTTTGACCCGGCTTCGATCACCGGTGAAGTGGCATCGGGTGCAAACCTTGTCTGCTTCACGACCGGGCGTGGCTCGGTCTATGGCTGCAAGCCAGCCCCGTCGATCAAGCTGGCGACGAATACGCCGATGTACAACGCCATGTCTGAAGATATGGATATCAACGCCGGTCAGATCGCGGATGGCGACGCCACGATCGAACAGGTTGGCGAAGAAATTTTTGACTACATGCTCGATGTTGCGAGCGGGAAGAAATCGAAGTCCGAAGAGCTTGGCTTTGGCGACAACGAGTTCATCCCGTGGCAAGTCGGCGCGGTGATGTAGCTGGAGTTGGATGTATGAAGGTCTTTGATCTTTCCGGCCGGGTGGCGCTCGTCACCGGCGGCAGTCGAGGTATTGGCGCTGCCTGTGCGTTGGTGCTGGCAGAGGCGGGGGCCGCTGTCGGCGTGAACTATGTTTCCAACGAGGAGGCAGCGCTCAAGACCGTCGCAGCCATTGAGAAGCTTGGCGGCAAAGCGATCCCGGTGCGTGGTGATGTCACGGACAAGGATGCCGTCGCGCTGATGACGGGCACCGTGGAGGAGCATCTCGGACCGATTGATATTCTGGTGGCCAATGCCGGCATATCCCAGCGCAAGGAGATGGAGGAAACGACCGAGGAGGATTTCAACATGATCCTTCAGGCCAACCTCACATCAGCCTTTCTGTGCTCGCAGGCCGTTATTCCGGGGATGCGAAAACGGGGTTGGGGGCGTCTGATCTATGTGAGCTCCGGGGCGGCCTACAATGGCGGCCGCGTCGGGGTCCATTACTCGGCTGCCAAAGGCGGTATGGAAGCGCTGTGTCGCGCTTATGCGCTGCGTATGATGGAAGAGGGCGTCACAGCCAATTGTGTTGCGCCTATCATGATCGAAACGGATATGAGCAGCACGGCGACGGAGACGAACAGGCGGTTCGCGCCGCCCGTCGGTCGTGGTGGCGATGTTGATGAAGTTTCCACCGCCGTCCTGATGCTCGCCACGAATGCCTATATGACCGGCCAGACCGTCCATATGAATGGCGGGCTGTACTTCAACTAGGCACTGACGCCAAAGTCCAGTCCCAGATCCAGCGCGGGCGCAGAATGCGTGATCCAGCCCGCGGAGATGATATCCACGCCTGACGCGGCGATGGCGGGCACCTGTTCGGCGGTGATTCGGCCCGAGGCTTCCGACATCGCGCGACCGTCGATGGTTGCGACCGCCTGGCGCAGCAGATCTGGGTCCATATTGTCGAGCAGGATGGCGTCGACGCCTTCGGAGAGCGCTTCGTCGAGCTGCTCCAGCGTGTCGACCTCGACCTCGATCTTCACCATATGGCCAAGGCCCGCTTTGGCGCTTTGAATGGCCGGGCGGATGCCGCCAGCGAGCGCGACATGATTGTCCTTGATCAGGATGCCATCATCGAGCCCGAAGCGATGGCTGACGCCGCCACCGGCACGAACAGCATGCTTCTCGAGGGCCCGCAGGTTGGGCGTGGTCTTGCGGGTGCAGGTGATCCGGGCCTTGTTGTTGCCGACACCGGCGACAAGCTCTGCGGTGACCGTGGCGATCCCCGAGAGATGACTGATGAAATTGAGCGCGGTGCGCTCTGCCGTGACGACCGATTGTGCCGGGCCTTTGATATGCATCACCGGCTGACCTGGCTCTACAACTGAGCCGTCTGGCTGCAGGATCGAGACATCGAGTGTCGGATCGACCAGATCAAAGGCGATGCGGGCCGCCTCAGTCCCGGCGATTGTCCCGGGACGGCGCGCGACCATTGCACCGGAAAACCGTGCTTCCTTGGGGACCACGGCGGCCGTCGTGATGTCTCCTGCGCGGCCAAGGTCTTCGACAAGGGCCGCACGGACGATCGGTTCCACGAGGAGTGTGGGGAGGGATGTAATTTCGCGCATGGTCAGGCTCTCCGGGACGGTTAGCGAATTTCGAGCATGCGCTCTACAGCGCGGCGAGCCGGGGCGATCAGTGTCGAGTCGATGAGAATTTCCTGGCTCATGGTCTCCAGGCTATGCCGGATTTTGGGCAGAGTGATCAGTTTCATATGCGGGCACAGGTTGCAGGGACGCACGAACTCGATCTCGGGAAGTTCGGCGGCCACATTGTCGCTCATGGAACACTCGGTCAGCAGCAGAACTTTAGGCGGGCGTTCGTTTTTGACATGATTGATCATTTGCGCCGTCGAGCCGACAAAGTCGGCGGCATCGAGCACATCGGGCGGGCATTCGGGATGGGCGATGACCACCAGTCCCGGTACACCGGCACGATAGGATTCGATTTCGGTCGGGGTGAAGCGCTCGTGCACCTCGCAATGTCCTTTCCAGGAGATGATGTCGACATTGGTTTGACCAGCCACGTAATTGGCCAGGTATTCATCGGGAAGAAACAGCACACGGTCTGTTCCAAGAGACTCCACAACCGCGACGGCATTTCCTGAGGTGCAGCAGATGTCGGATTCGGCCTTCACGTCGGCTGAAGTGTTCACATAGGTCACGACGGGGACGCCCGGGTAGGTTTCACGCAAGAGCCTGATGTCTGCACCGGTGATCGAATCCGCAAGAGAACACCCTGCATTCATATCCGGGATCAGAACGGTTTTGTCCGGGTTCAGAAGCTTAGCGGTCTCGGCCATAAAGTGAACGCCGCACATGACGATGCAGTCCGCTTCGGTCTCGACGGCCTCACGGGCGAGGGCAAGGGAGTCGCCCACAATGTCGGCAACGCAATGGAAGATTTCCGGGGTCTGATAGTTATGCGCGAGAATGACGGCGTTGCGCTCTTCCTTGAGCCGCAGAATGGCATCGACTTCGGGAGCAAAGACCGGCCACTCGACTGAGGGAATGACCGTCTTGACCCGATCGAAGATCGGTTCCATTCGCGCCGCAACGGCGTCGCTGTAGACGGGTTCAGACGAGGTGCTTGGGACCGTTGTTGTCATCGCAATAATCTCCGATTGAGAATATTAGTGAGCCAAAAAACGCCGAACACAAAATGTTCGGCAGCTGACTTAGACTATGTTTGAGAATAAGGTGTTCGTCAAGCTGAGAGAAACCGCCGTTTTCAGGCGAATATCGCCGAAAAATTAGCCCTTTTGTGACCGTGCAGAAGGAAGTCCGACGCCGATCGTGGGGCGTTCGCGCAGGATATCCCGGCGGAATCGGAGGAGGCGGGCAGGCCGCCCGCCAGTGTTCGTGGAGACAGAGCCGGTCTCCTCGACCAGCCCCTGATTTTCAACCAGGCGTCGGAAATTGGGTTTGTGAAGTTCGATTCCGGCCAGCGCCTCCACTGTTCTCTGGAGCTGCAGGAAGGTGAAACGTGGCGGCATCAATTCGAAGACAACCGGGCGATATTTGATTTTGCCGCGCAGGCGCGAAATGCCGGTGGCCAGGATCCGCCGGTGATCAGATTGCAGGCTTTCGGCTTCCACAAAGGCTGCTTCCCGAGGCGCCCAGCACGCAGCACCATCACGATGGGCTTCGGGAACCAGTCCGATCTCGTAGAGCAATTCGTAGCGCTCGAGAACGAGCTCTTCATTCCAGCGATCGCCGGATTTGCCGAATGCGTTGGTGGAGCGGCTCTCACGGTCCTGTCGCGCATCGTGTGGCGCTTCGGCGATCCAGCCGGCGATCGATTCGCGGATGCGGGTCATCACGCCCGGCTCATCTCCGCTGCGCATATCCTCCCAGGGGAAGAAACGATACCAACTCGCCCAACTGATACCGCTCGATTGCTTTG
>ERZ807291.274-NODE-274-length-84984-cov-27.222963_pt1 | contig 84984 bp, 77 predicted proteins | sample MGYA00521257_ERZ807291 | MGnify/ENA primary metagenome ERZ807291 (study PRJEB31413, sample SAMN03169783) | marine metagenome | biome: Marine; feature: Water; material: Subsurface seawater | place: North Sea | collected 2011-04-28 | depth 1 m m ... | reverse complement strand
CTTAATCAATTTCTTTTTGGAAGAGGCAGGACACAATGGGTACGAGGAGGTGCACGCGCCAATCGTTGTGAATGCAGCAAGCGCCACGGCTACAGGGCAACTACCTGATAAGGAGGGGCAGATGTACCTGGATCAAAACGAAGAGGTTTACCTAATTCCCACGGCAGAAGTACCAGTCACCAATTTTTTCCGGGATGAAATATTATCTGCAGAACAGCTACCAGTAAAGCGGTGTGCATACACCCCTTGTTTCCGTAGGGAAGCAGGTAGTTGGGGAAAAGATGTACGTGGACTTAATCGCCTTCATCAATTCGACAAGGTGGAACTGGTCAAATGGACCCATCCAGACAACAGCTTTGATGAACTTGAGAAATTAAGGAACGACGCAGAGGGACTCCTCCAAAAATTGGGACTTCCTTACCGTGTGCTCCTAATCTGCTCAGGAGATATTGGATTTCCACATTCCAAACAGTACGACTTGGAAGTATGGGCAGCCGGCCAAAAGCGTTGGCTTGAAGTTTCCAGTTGCAGTAATTTTACCGATTTTCAGGCAAGGCGTGCAAATATTCGATTCCGTGGAGAGGATGGTAAACCCCAACCAGTGCACACCTTGAATGGTTCTGCCTTGGCAATCCCAAGGGTGCTGGCTGCTATCTTGGAGAACAACCTGCAAACAGACGGAAAAGTAAAAATACCCGACTGCCTGAAAAAGTGGTTCCCTAAAGATACGATCGGGGGATAAGCATTATTTATGAGTCATTTACTGGACCTGCCGGATGACTTGCCCGAGCGGGCCGGACACCTGCTCGATTCAATCCCAAAGGATATGTGGCATGCCCATGCCCGCCAAGTGTTGGAACAGGGATTATCAACAAATCAATCCATTGGCATAGCCTGCTCAGGAGGAGCGGACAGTACTTTTTGCCTGCTTCTGACCTATGCCGCTTTTCCCGAAAAGAGAAACCAAATGTTTATTTCTCACTACAACCATCAATTACGGGGAGAAGAATCCCTCAAGGATGAATTGTTTGTAAAGGAAATGGGCAACAAGCTTGGCCTTCGCTGCCTTGTGGAGTCCCATCCTAAAAACCTTGATAAAGCCGATGAGAACAGCCTTCGCCAAGACAGGTTAAAGTTTTGGGAAAAGTTACAAATGGGGCAGGGTATGAGTTTGCTTCTCCAGGGGCATCACCTCGATGATGTTGCAGAGACTTTGCTTTGGCGAATCCCCAGAGGGGTATCGGTGGATGGTCTGATCAGCCCAAAGCCGATCAGCCAGATAGGCAACCTTACCATAATCCGGCCGTTTATTTCTCTGGGCAGAGATTTGATCCGGAATTCTCTCAAAAAAGTGGGGGTTGCTTGGAGAGAAGATGCCAGCAACTCAGAAAACAGGTACTTGCGTAATAAAATGCGCAATCAAGTCATTCCGTCCTGGAAAGAATCCTGTGATCGCGACCTCCTGCAAGGCATTTCTTCCACCCAAGAGCTCTTGCAGCTTGATTCCGAAGCTTTGGATTTTCATGCAGATCAAACATTTGAAGAATGCATGTCTGGTTCCAAATTGATGGTTGGTCCGCTCGCTCGGTATCCTGAGGCAACGCAAAAGAGAGTTTTAATCAAATGGCTGAAAGTACTAGCACCTGACCAAGCTACCTTTGCCCGCCTAAGCACCAAGGTTGGAAATGTTTTGAGTTCTTTGAAAGCGGGTAATTTTAGTGCCATACAATTATCAGACAATTGGACAGTTCGTGAAAAGGAAGGATTTCTGGAGTTAATCGATACAGGTTTGGACATAAAGGTACCATATATCTCAATTCCTCCAGGTTATTCAACTTACCTTCCTAATGCGGTAAAGATTACAGTAGAACAAGTTGAACTTGGGCCAGAATTGTTAACGAGAATCCACCAGAAACTTGTGGATCAAAATACAGAATCATTCCTCTCTCCTGCAAAATTAGACGGGAACATTTATGCCCGTTCACGCATTGATGGCGATACCTACAAGCCATTGGGTGCTGCGGGTACCAAAAAAATATCTGATTGGATGATCGACCGGAAATGGACAAACAAGCAAAAACTCGAAACCCCCATTTTTTTAAACGATTCAGGGGAAATCTTATGGATACCAGGCTTCCCGCCTGCTGAATCTGCCAAAGTTACTCAGGCTGATGTAAGGGTAATCCATTTGACTTATAGACATTCCGGCACATGATTTGTAGGCTGTGGAAAATAACAAAAAAGATGATTCGGGTGGGCAGCCAAAAGGTTTCCACCCAAAGGTTTTATTAATTTGGCTGGCGGTTCTTGCTGCAATTATTGGATTGGTCATGGCTCAATCCGGAGAGATTGCTCCGGGACAACTTTCGATTGCCTCAATAGACGAATTGATCACTGCCGCCAAACAGGATCGAGTGGACAAAGCAATCATTCAAAGTGACCCGAAAGGGGGCGAGGAGTGGTATGTCATTCAAGGTAAGATCCAAAATCCAGCTTTTGAAATTGATGAAAATCAGTACAAAACCCTTCCGTTTGTAGTCAAAGGCAGGGTCACGGAGTCCGAGTACAAAGAATTGCGTGATCTGCTTGGCACTCGGATGCGGGAAGAACCATCCAGTACAATCTGGACTGATTTACTCTTCAGCCTGCTTCCTTTTCTCTTAATTATAGGTTTGCTGTATTTTCTTTTCGTCAGGCAACTGCGCATGGCAGGAAAGGGTGCATTAAGCTTTGGCAAAAGCAAAGCCAAGCTATTGACCCGTGAAAATGAAAAGGTTGTTTTTAACGATGTAGCAGGCTGCGAGGAGTCAAAAGAAGAAGTGGCCGAGATTGTCGACTTCCTCAAGGATCCTAAGCGGTTTCGTAAAATTGGTGGGAAAATCCCCAAAGGCGTCCTGATGGTGGGCCCCCCAGGCACCGGGAAAACGCTTCTTGCTAAAGCCGTTGCGGGAGAAGCAGATGTGCCATTTTTTAGCATTAGCGGGTCTGACTTTGTGGAAATGTTTGTTGGTGTGGGTGCTGCCCGGGTTCGGGATATGTTCGAGCAGGGGAGAAAAAACGCACCTTGCCTAATTTTTATTGATGAGATCGATGCAGTTGGGCGACAGCGTGGAGCTGGGCTTGGCGGTGGTAATGACGAACGCGAACAGACTCTCAATTCATTTCTCGTGGAGATGGACGGTTTTGACGGTCATGAAGGTATTATCATTATCGCTGCAACCAACCGTCCCGATGTTTTAGACAGTGCACTTCTTCGCCCCGGACGTTTTGATCGTCAGGTAGTAATTGATTTACCTGATTTAGAGGGTAGGGAAGCAATTCTTAAAGTTCATGCAAAGAAGATCAAACTCGCTGAAGATGTTGAACTTAAATCTCTTGCTCGGGCAAGTGTGGGATTCTCAGGAGCGGATTTAGCCAACTTGCTCAATGAAGGGGCTTTAATTGCTGCCCGCCGGCGCAAAAAATCAGTCGAACGGATTGATTTGGATGATGCTCGGGAAAAAATTTCGTTTGGACGGGAACGTCGACGGGTAATGGATGATGAAGACCGTAAAATCATTGCTTATCACGAAGCGGGTCATGCAATTGTGCAGGCCAAAATCGATGATGGGATTCTGCCTATCCATAAAGTTACCATTATTCCAAGAGGACAAAGCCTTGGTAGCACGATGTTTACCCCAAAGAAAGACATTCTCAACCACAGCAAACTCAGGGTCCTCAACCAGGTTTGTTGTGCCATGGGGGGAAGGGCAGCTGAAGAAATTGAGATTGGCGATGTTACCAGTGGAGCTGCCGGTGATATCCGCATGGCAACCAATATTGCCCGTAGCATGGTTTGTGACTGGGGGATGAGCGAGCTTGGGATGATATCCTTTGGGGATAAACAAGACCAGGTATTCCTCGGTAAAGAGCTTAGCCGAGCCCAAAATTACAGTGAGGAAACTGCCCAAAAGATTGATTCTGCTATTAAAGAAATAATTGACCAACAATACGAGCGGGCAAAGCAGATCCTTTTAGAAAATTTAGACGCTTTACATGCTTCAGCAAACGCATTGTTGGAATACGAAACCATCGAGGGAAAACATATTCATGAAATTCTTGAACACGGTAAGATCGTTTCTGAGATTTCAAAATCGAGTGAAGATCTAAAAAAGGATGAGATGGTTGAAGATCCGCCCGAACAAACTAAAGAAAATTCCGATAAAAAGTCAGATTCCATAGAACCTGGTACTGATGTTATTGGTGCACCAGCCTGATTGAACTTTATCTCTTGAATTTTTCAACCCTCTGTAGTATTAAATTAATTCATGAGCAGACATCCTAGTTTCAGCCCACCAGGCGGATTAATCAAAAAAAGAAATGTGCTTAAACGCTTTGAACGTGTTGAGTTACTGAGAAAGCGTGGACATTGGAAAGAGGGTGACCGGGTAGTATCCTTGGTTAAAACCAAGCCCGAAGAATAATATCCAAACGGGTTGATTACCCGTTTACCCAGCCTGAATATTCTCTTGTCGAATCTCCCACTACTGAAACCCATTGTGGGGTTTTATATGGGTGTATTTCTTTTATAACTCTTTCGACCTCTTCTGCCTTTTGTGCAGAAAACTTGGTCGTCACTCTCCATTCCTGATCTCTTCTTAATTCGCCATCCCAATTGTAGAATGAATCAATTGGACCCTCAATCTGTCCACAGGCAATGATTTGCATATCCAACAAATCTCCGACCAGTTTTTCAGCATCTGATTTCTCAGATACCGTAGTCCATCCAATCATGATTTTGTTTTGTTCCTTGTTCTTCATAGAAATGCATTGCAATTTGAGCACATATTTATAGCTTACAACTCTTTTCCTTAATCCATATACCCAATTTGCCGTGAGAGACGAATATTTACAAGAAGCTCAAACCATAGTCGAGGATCCCAACGCACTCATTAACTTGGTATCGCGTCGCTCCAAGCAACTCAAGCATGGCAGCAAACCTCTCATTGAATCTCTGGAAAAGCTTGAACCTGAAGACATTGCACTTCGGGAGATTATCGAAGGTAAAATAACTTATCAGGCTTGGGACCCAAGTTCCGAAGACTGATCGTTGTTATCCCAAAAGTAACCGGCACTTTGCCTGTTGCTTAATGATGTATCCGGATGGGCAGTAAAAGAAAAGCTTCCGATTCATTGCCCAGCTTTACTAACTCCAAGGCTAGACATAAGTTTTTATTGGGTGACAAATTTTTAGCCGGGATTGAACTTCGTGGTACTGAAGTAAAATCAATCAGGAATGGAAAGGCTCAGATTTCAGAATCTTTTGCCCGTTTTGTCAAAGATCAGTTATTCCTCTATAACGCCTATGTGGATGAGTACCCCTTTGGGAATGAGAATAACCACGAACCAACCCGCCCAAGAAAATTACTGCTCAACCGGAGAGAATTAAACCGACTGCAGGCAGCTGTCGAAGCTTCAGGAAAAACGATTGTTCCATTAAAGCTTTTCTTTATGGGGGCATTGATTAAGTGTGAACTCGCTTTGGGCACAGGTAAAAACCAACGGGATAAGCGACAAGACCTGAAAAAGCGTGTTGCCCAGAGGGAAGCTGAACAGGTTTTAAAAAATTCCCTCAAAAGATGATCGATGTAATCCTCTTTCAACCAGAAATCCCTCAAAATACCGGCAATATAGGCAGATTATGTGCCTTTACTGAAAGTCGGCTTCATCTTATTCATCCGCTTGGATTTGAAATTACGGATAAAAACCTAAGGCGTGCCGGAATGGACTACTGGAAATCGCTCGAAGTTTATGAATATGAGAACTGGGATGACTTTGACCGATCGCCCAATCGTCCTAATAACATTTTCCTATTTACCACCCATGCAACATCCACTCTTTGGGATGCAAATTTTCAGTGCGGGGATGGGTTGCTTTTTGGCAATGAAGGAAGCGGTGCTCCTGAGTTTATCCATCAATGGGCAGGGGTGAACCGGCTTACCATTCCCAAATACTCTCCAGAATTACGTTCCCTCAACCTTGCCGTGTCCGTTGGCATTGCTGTGTACGAAGCAATTCGACAAATAAGCATTGCCAACTAATGCGTTGAGAGAATGTCTCCTCCCGATGTTTCGATTATTTTACCAGTTCGAAACGCAGAACGATATTTATCTCAGTGTCTCGACTCTGTAGACCGTCAAACCCTAAAATCTTGGGAATTGGTTGCGGTCAATGATGGCTCAATCGATCAGAGCCTTGAGATTTTACACCATTACGCCAAATGTGATCCGAGGGTATTGCTGCTGAACAACCCCGGCAAGGGATTGGCGAGTGCATTAAATTATGGGATTGAGCATGCAAATGCCAAAATGATTGCCCGAATGGACGCCGATGACCTGATGCATCCTCAACGGTTGGAAATACAGTTTACATACCTAGAGCAAAACCCTGAGGTAGATCTTGTATCCTCCAGAGTGGCACACTTCCCCAAAGCCCACAAAAAATTAAGAAAGGGGTATGAGGTTTATGTGGACTGGACTAATACGATCATCACTGCTGAAGAACATTTGATGAATCGCTTTGTTGACAGTCCATTTGCTCATCCATCCGTAACCTTCAGGAAAAGTATCGTGGAGAAATTTGGAGGTTACAGGGAAGGGAATTTTCCTGAAGATTTTGAATTATGGCTAAGATGGATGGGGGCTGGTGTAATGATGGAAAAAATCCCCCGTGTTCTGCTTGAATGGCGTGACCATCCGCAACGAGCGTCGCGGACAGATTCACGATACCACCAATTGGCCTTTCAAAAAATTAAAGCCGAATATGTTAATCTTTGGCTTAAGAATGAGGCGGATTTAAATGGAAGAAGGATTTACGGCTGGGGAGCGGGCAGGGTAGCACGGAAATTTGCGGGTCATTTAACCCGGGAAGGTATTAAACTATCCGGGTTGATTGATCTGGATTTGCAAAAAATAGGCAAACGGATGAACGGTTTACCGGTTCTATCGATTAAATCCTTACCACCCGCAAAAGAATGTTTTATTTTGATTCTGCTTGGAGCAAGAGGTAAGAGAGAAGAAATATCAAAATATCTAACAATGAAAGGATTTATTCCGGGTAGAGACTTCCTCCCCCTTGCCTAATGAAAACTTCACAACTGTTTCAAAATTGCCAGGGACATTATTCCCATACATTAGGTATATTATGAAACCGATTTGTATTTTCTGGATCAAAGTTCTTTTACTTTTGCCGATCCTTAACGCTCAACCTTCTGGGTTTCGGGCATTATTCAATGAAAAAGACTTAAGCGGATGGTGGGGTCTTGGCACAGTTAATCCTGCAAGCTGGATTGACCTTCCCGAGGAAAAATTAGCCGAAAAAAGAAAGGGCAGCCTGGAGGACATAGCTAAACATTGGCGGGTTGAAAACAATGAGCTTATAAATGACGGCCACGGGCTTTATCTTACTACGGTTGAGAACTTTGCAGATTTTGAATTCCTGCTCGAATACAAGACTGTGCCACTTGCAGACAGTGGTGTTTATTTAAGGGGTTACCCTCAGGTACAAATCTGGGATACGTCCGAAACTGGAGGGAAGTGGAAATATGGAGCAAAGCAAGGCTCTGGAGGTTTATGGAACAACAGGCCCAAGAATGGATGGTCTCCCCTGGTGCATGCAGACAAACCTTTTGGAGAATGGAACCATTTCCGTATATTAATGGTGGGGGAAAAAGTTACAATTTGGCTGAATGAGAAGCTGGTTGTTGACCAGGCAACTCTCCTAAACTACTGGAAAAAGTCTGGGCCCATCCTGTCAAAAGGCCCGATCCAGTTGCAAACCCATGGCGGTGAAATTCGTTGGCGCAATTTATTCATCAAAGAAATCCACTGAACTTTGATTTTTTGCTCCTGAACAATTCCTAAAATTGATTTCCTCAAAATTGCAGACCAAAAGAACTGGGACAACTGGATTTTTCCCTGAGATCGCTCAATCCTGCACGAAAGAGCTTCAACAACTTGGCTTTCTTGCCGATGTCTTTTTAATTCCGGGTGGCGTCGGCGTAAGGTTCAACTCTGACCGTCATTTTTGCAACCTTTCGGACCTCGCCCATCTCCCGATCAGGGAACTCGATTTCTCCAGGGTATCGTCCTTTGACCCAGAAAAGATTCAGTCTTTTCCCTTGGAAGCAATACGCCTTCCCTCAGGCTGTTCCTTTCCACTACGCGAATTTAAACTTTTTAGACTCAAAAGATTTTCGGCGAGGAATTGTCTGTCCACTGATTTTGAATCCTTGGCAATCTTACCCATTGAAGAATTATGCTTACCTTGTAGCAAGGTGGAGACTCTGTCCTTTACCCATTCAATGCAACTTACCCGCTTGGATATTTCCCAAACTGTTGTGCTTGATCTTCGACCACTTTCTGAAAAACCCTTGGAGAAACTAAATCTTCAGCACACCAAAGTGGATAATCTTTCCCCCTTGAGTTCCTGTCCGTTGACTGAAATTAACCTAAACCAGACCAAGGTTGAAAACTTGGAACCTCTTCGTGGCAGACCACTTACCCATGTTGAACTCAGAAAAACCCTCGTTGAGGACCTTTCTCCCCTGATGGAATCGCCCATAGAAAGCATATCGCTCCCGGGCTCTCCTGTGCGTTCCTTAAACCCGCTTACCTTTTGTCCGCTCAAGTATTTAAACATGATTGGCTTAAATCATTGCGACTTATTGCCCCTATCCGAAATGCAACTTGATAGCTTGGCGATTTCTCCGCTCGAATTAAACCAGGATGATCTCTCTTTCCTTAAAACTTTAAATTTAAAATCCCTCATTGGTCCGGGCGATGACCCGAACCAATCCGTCGAACAATTCTTCCACAAATATGGTCAGGGCTGCTTGTCATAAAAACAGGCAATTTGCTCGATACGATATTTACCTTAGTATATGCCATATAAATGAGTGCTTTACGCGACCACCTCAAAGGAACGGATGATTACTATGATGTGGTTGTCATAGGCAGTGGTCTGGGTGGCCTCACCGGGGCAAATTGTTTGGCAAAGCAGGGACACTCGGTCCTGCTGCTTGAGCATCATTATCAGTTTGGAGGGCTTGCCACATGGTTCAAAAGGGCAGGTGGTCATATATTTGATATTTCTCTGCACGGATTTCCGGTCGGCATGATCAAATCGTGCAAAAGATATTGGACCAAAGAAATTGCGGATTCCATTGTACAGCTAAAAAATATCCGTTTTGTAAACCCACAGTATGATCTAAGGACCACCTTTGACCGGGTTGACTTCACCAGGATTTTGCAGGAAACCTTCAAAATCGCCCGCAGTCATGTTGAGGAATTTTACGATCATTTGCGCAAAATGGATTATTTTGCAAAAGATGGCCGGACCATTGGTGATCTTCTTGAGGAATTTTTCCCGGGCCGGGATGATGTTAAAAGACTCCTACTAGAACCCATATCGTATGCCAATGGTTCATCCTTTATGGATCCTGCCATCGCCTATGGGATCGTCTTCACTAATTTCATGCGCAAGGGAATTTACACCTTTAAGGATGGCACCGATTCATTGATCCGGAAAATGGTAGAGGAACTGAGGAAAAATGGCGCAGACCTTAGGCGTCAATGCATGGTTGAAAAGCTCATTACTGAAGAGATTGGAGGCAAACCTTGTATCAAAGGGGTAAAAGTAAATGGTAAGGAGATTCGGTGTGGTGCGGTGCTTTCCAATGCCAACCTCAGGAACACCATCGAGCGTATGCTTGGCCTTTCCAAACTTCCTGATAAATTTGCCCAACAATCTAGAGAGGTACGCCTTAATAACACATCCTGCCAGGTATACATGGGTCTAAAGAAAGGGGCGGTAATTCCAGAATCGGTAGGTGACCTGATTTTCACATCCGAGGCACCCAAGTTTTCCACCGATGAATTAGCCGACTTCCATACCACCAGCCGTACCTTTTCTATTTACTACCCGGACACTCGTCCGCACCGAAAAGATCCCAGGTACAGCATCGTGGCCTCCCTGAATGCCAAATGGAAGGATTGGGACAAGCTTTCCGACTCAGAATACACCAAGGCAAAAGATCGACTGTGCGAGGAAAGCCTTGAAGCACTTGAAAGGATCATTCCCGATATCCGCAGCAAGATTGATCACATAGAAGCGGCCACTCCTAGAACTATCGAGCATTATACCAAGCACGCAAATGGAGCCACTTTTGGCACCAAGTTTGAAGGGCTCGAGGTCTCCAGCGAATTACCCAAGTACGCACCTGGCTTGTTTCACGCTGGCTCGGTCGGCATAATTATGTCCGGCTGGCTTGGCACCATCAATTATGGGGTAATTACTGCCAATAAAATAGATAGTTTTTTACGAAATAGAAAAATGGGAAAAAATCCGCTTGAATCTCAGGAGCAGGATTCATCCTTTGCCATTGCCTGAAGTTTTTAATTCCCCTAAATCTCTTCCCTAGTTATGGAAGAAATTTTTCGCAGAATTCCACACCGTCCTCCCTTTCTTTTTATCGATAGGATAATCGAAATAAGTGAGAATAGTGCTAAAGCCTCGTTGACGATTCGTCCGGATTTTTCTTTTTTTGAAGGGCACTATCCTGGAAACCCCATCATGCCAGGCGTGCTTCTTTGTGAAGCGGTCTTTCAAACCGGAGCGGTCTTTCTTTCAGATCATTTAAAGAATGAATCCTTAACCGATGAATCGGTCACACCTGTACTTTCTCGAATTCGTGATGCCCGTTTCAAAAGAATGGTAAAGCCAGGAGATGTTGTGGAGATTTCTGTAACGCTCGGAGAAAAAATGGGCCAATTCTTCTCCATGACTGGTGAAATAAGAAAAGATGAAAAGGTGGCCCTGACCATTTCTTATGCGCTTGCCATGGTTCGGGACGATTCTGCGAAGTGAGCTTCCTTAATCTAGAAAACAAAAAGTTCCTTGTAGTGGGTGTGGCCAACCGCAAGAGTGTGGCTTGGTCGGTCGCTAAGATACTGGAAGATGAAGGGGCAGAAGTCCTGTACTGTGTCAGGAATGAGAAAAGAAAGAAGGACCTTGAAAATCTCCTCCCATCTGCCCGGAAAATCTTCACCTGTGATTTTGAAAAAGAGGCAGAGATCCAGCATCTGCAAGAATGTCTCGAGGGAATAAAAGACCTGCAACTCGATGGTGTGCTTCACTCCATTGCTTTCGCTAATTATGCAGAAGGGGTAAAACCATTCCACGAGACCAAGCGGGGAGATTTTCTTCAGGCCACCCAAATTTCCTCCTTTTCCCTGGTCGAACTGGCCAGAGTGTGCAAACCATTCCTTGGCAAGGACGCCTCTGTAGTTACGGTGGGTATATCTTCCACCGAGGTGACTGCTGAGAACTATGGATATATGGCCCCCATCAAGGCCTCACTCGAAGCTTCTGTCAGGTATTTGGCTAAGTCTTTTTCAAAAGATTCACATGTCCGTTTCAACTCGGTCAATGCAGGTCCATTAAAAACCAGTGCCTCAGCAGGAATCCCGGGCTACCTGGTGAATTATTTATACGCGGAAAAACTTACATTCCGAAAAAAAGCTCTTCAAACTGAAGAAGTGGCCAACTTGGTAACTTTTTTATTAAGCACCAGATCTTCTGGTATTAACGGGCAGGGCATTGTCATCGATGCGGGTATGGGGCTGAATTACTTCGATCAGGAAATTGTGCAGAAATCCATGCAGCTTAATTCATGAATTTTACGCGCGTGGCGATTGAGGGAATGGCTTATTCCCTACCTCCTGACATTATTCCCTCAATCGAAATTGAGGAACGATTATCCCCCCTATACTCACGGCTCAACCTATCTGCTGGAAGGCTTGAACTAATGACTGGCATAAAAGAAAGGAGGCTATGGCCTACAGATTTCAAGCCATCCCAGGCATCCGCCCAAGCAGGAATCAAACTCCTGGAAGACGGGATCAACCCCAGTGAGGTTGACCTGTTAATCCATTGTGCGGTCTGCCGTGACCGCTTGGAACCCGCAACCGCTTCCTATGTGCACCGCCTTATGGAACTGGGCAGCAATACTCAGATCCTTGATATTTCCAATGCATGCCTGGGTTTTCTTAATGCCCTCATTCTTGCGGCTTCCATGATAGAAACAGGTCAGATTCGCAGAGCGATTCTGGTTGCTGGGGAAAATGGAGCACCACTGGTGCACAAGACGATCGAGCTATTAAATGAGGGCCCGCATGACCGTAAATCAATAAAGCCATTCTTTGCCAATCTCACAATTGGTGCAGGTGCAGTTGCCTGGTCTATTGCAGATCGTAGCTTGGTTTCCGACGATAGACCAAGGCTGGGCTGCTGGGCATCTGAAACGGATACTTCCTTTAATGAATTGTGTGAGGGAGATGCATCCGGTGAGGATCTGGTAATGCAAACAGATTCGGAAGAGCTTCTTCATGCCGGTATATCAGTTGCCCAAAAGGCCTGGGCAAAGTTTTTGCAAGTTCACAAGTTGAATCCTTTTGACCCTGAATTAGTTGTCACCCACCAGGTAGGAAAAGCCCATACGCAGGCGGTTTTAAAAGCACTAAACATTGACCCATCCTTAAATTTTTCAAGTTTTGAAAATCTTGGGAATTGCGGCTCCGTATCCCTGCCCATTACCTACACGCTTGCCTGCGAGAATGACCCCCTTAACCTTCGGCGCAAATCTGCTCTATTGGGAATAGGCAGCGGTCTTTCCAGCCTCATGCTATCCATAAACCCTTGAAACTCCCCGCAAGTTTAGCCTCCGAGTATCCGTTTGAACCTAAAAGGTTCCAGCTATCGAATCATCATTCCCTTAGTTATGTGGATGAGGGAGAGGATAAGGGAATACCCACCCTTTTTCTTCACGGCAATCCCACCTGGTCCTTCTTTTATCGAAAGGCAATTCTAGCATGGAAGGATCATGGCAGGTGCATTGCACCCGATCACCTTGGTTGCGGGTTGTCCGATAAACCAAATTCTTCCAGGTTTTCTTATCAGTTGCAGGACCATGCATCAAATATACGGGAACTGGTGGATTCCTTGGGCATCCAGGAATTGAACTTAGTTGTCCATGATTGGGGAGGGGCAATTGGTCTGACTGCCTTTTCTTCGGCACCCGAGCGGATTAAAAAAATCATCCTCTTGAACACCGCTGCCTTTCCCTCTACGGATGTGCCCAACCGTATTCTGTTCTGCAGGTTGCCAATCATTGGCGAATTTTTTGTTCGAGCCCTCAATGGGTTTGCCAGGCCTGCAACTTGGATGGCTTCGGCAAATGGAATGAGTGATGTAGCCAAGAAAGGTTTTTTGTTTCCTTACCGAAATTGGGCCGATCGCGTAGCAATCTGGAATTTTGTTCGGGATATTCCCTATGAAAGAAACCATGTCAGTCGTGCCACCCTTGAATCCACTGCTAACAAACTCCATGTTTTTAATTCCACTCCTACCATTGCGTGCTGGGGAATGAGGGACTTTTGTTTTCACGGTGAATTCTTAAAAGAATGGCAAGATCGTTGGCCATCCATGGAGACCTATCGATTTGAGCAAGCCGGTCACTACCTGCTGGAAGATTGTTTTGAAGAAGTTAGGTCAAAGATGGAACCATTCCTTTTCGGAGACTGAGATAAAATAAAATTTGCTTTGCTGTTCCGCTTGCCAATCGAGTTACTCGGTTCAATGTTACTGGTGGGTGATGAACAAGAAAGTACCTTTAAAAAATCGTTCTGAAAGGTCAGGGAATCTGGTGTCAATCCAGCCTTATGACAACACCTCCCGGGCATATAAAAGCGAAGCCAACCAGCGCCCACAAACAGGATTTGGGGCATACCTGACTATAGCTGTACTTGTTTTTCTGGTTATTTTATTTGCGGGTATTTATGAATTGGTCGTGGAGACATGGACTCGACTGAAATAAGGCATTCAGTTGAGGGGACTGGCTTATGTACTGAGATCTGCCAATTCCTGGACCATATTCTTCTGGAACGGCGGTTGTCCGAGCACACCTTAAGAAATTACAAATTTTCCCTTCAGCGCTTTAATCTCTGGCTCCAGAAAGCCTCCATTTCCAGTGGCATTCTTGAGACAAGTAAACAAACTGCCCGGTCTTACCTAATCGAAAGCCAAGGAATTTTATCCCGCAAAACTTTGGCCAATCAGGTATCAGCCCTTAGAAGTTTTTTTCAATTTTGCCAGACAAGGGGATGGTCGCAGGCTAATCCTTTTAAAAATTTATCCCTGCCCAAGCCCGAAAAGACACTCCCCAAGTTTTTGACTGAACAACAGGCAAAAGAATTAATGGATTCTCCGTACTTAGTTCACCAAGATTCCAATTCATCTGACTTTCTTTCTGCCAGAGACAGGATCATTCTGGAACTAATGTACGGTTCTGGTTTGCGCGTTTCTGAAGTGGTTGGACTTAATCATGAACATCTTGACATGAACCAGATGTTGATACGGGTTCGAGGCAAGGGGAATAAAGAACGAATCTGCCCGATTGCACCGAGAACTGCTGAGCGACTCATTGCTTTCCGTAATAAACACTCCATAGACGCATCCTTATCATCCCCATTATTTACCAACCAAGCGGGCAAACGGTTGTCCGCAAGGTGGATTCAGATGTTGCTCAAAAAATGTCTAAAGGTGTGCAACTTGCCCCTAGACCTGACCCCTCACAAGCTAAGACACTCCTTTGCGACCCATCTATTGGACAATGGTGCGGACTTACGAGCGGTTCAGGAACTCCTTGGCCATGCAAGTTTATCGACCACACAGGTCTACACCCATGTTTCGGTGGGGAGATTAAAAAAAGCTCACAAGCTTGCTCATCCAAGAGCTTAAACCTGTCCATGAAAAAGATAATTTCTATCGCGACTCCCCTTATTCTAACTTTGGGAATGTGGACCTATGACGGTGCTCGCCTTGCCTTTTGGGCGACCAGTATTGAGATAAGAGAGGAAGTACCGGTGGTCGATGGCATGCCCGAACTTGGCACTCAGACCAAAGTTACCTGGTTGGATCAATTTGTCTGCGGAATAGAAACACCACTCATCGGTGCTTTCCTTTCATTTATCATTTTTATTTTCCTAATGTATAAAAAGAGGTTTGAAAAATCTTCTCTCTTAAATGGTAATTGAAACATGAAAATTTACAGAATATTGCTCTTCCTCTTACCAGTTACTTTACTGGGTGAATCCAAATCTTTTGACTTTAAAGATGCCAAAGGGGTAAATACCGTAATTTTCCAGATGGATGCACTTCTGGAATCAATTAATGGTTCCGCGGGAGGAGTCTCCGGTCATGTATCTTTTGATGTTCAGGACCCCAAAAACACCAAAGGTTCGATTATCCTCGAAGCTGCAAGCCTTCGGGTGGATAACCCTGTACTTCAAGAGCATATGCACGGGGAAGACTGGTTAAATGTGAGCAAATTCCCCCAAATTGAATTCTCTCTTTCAAACCTGGAAAAGATTACCGTAGATGGACCATCCATTCGTGCGGAGGCTGAAGGAAAAATGTCCATCCGTAATGTTACCATGAAAATGCTCATACCCGTAGAAATTACCTACCTGCCTAACATGCTTGAAAAAAGAAATAAAGTACCCGGCGATCTATTGATCGTTCGTTCGAAGTTTAAAGTCAAAAGGGATGACTTCGGGATCAAACCCGGGGAATATCTTGACAAGGTCGCTAACGATATCGAGATATCGATTAATCTTGCCGGGGCATGCCCAATTAAGTAACTTTCGAATTACCCCACGAGGGATTAATTTCCCTCACCCCAATAAGCGGGAACGCCCCTAAGCGTTCTCGCTTTTTTTTATTTTTTTGTTATCCTTCTTCAATTCGTGAACAAAAATAATATCCACCCAATCAATGACCGGCTCATTTCGAAAACCGAAAAAGAGAAGCTTTTGGGGCACCGAGGAGCCGTCTTTTGGCTCTATGGATTATCCGGATCAGGCAAAAGTACCTTGGTTGTGGATATGGAAAAACGCTTATCTGAACAAAATACCCACTCGGTTGTTCTTGATGGCGACAATATAAGAACAGGGCTAAATTCAGATTTAGGTTTTTCGGATGCGGACAGAAAGGAAAATATTCGCCGCGTAAGTGAGGTTGCTAGGTTATTTGCTTTAAATGGAGTCATTGTGCTGGTTTCCTTGATTACTCCATTCCGTGAACTTCGCAGCTTGGCAAAATCGATTATTGGCGAAAATAGTTTTCACGAAATTTTTATTAAAGCATCCTTTGCAACCTGCAAAAGCAGAGATGTAAAAGGGCTCTATGCCAAAGCCACGAGCGGTAAAGTGGACCAATTTACTGGACAAGAATCTAAGTTTGAAGAACCCAGTAACGACTGTTTCGTTATTGATAGCGAAAAAGAAACCCTCCAGGAATCGGGTGACAAACTTTTTCAGTACATACTTCAATCCATTTCTCTCACTAAATGAAAAACTACAACCTTACACACTTGGAGCAGTTGGAAGCCGAAGCGATCTTCATTCTACGAGAAACTGCTGCACAGTTTGAGCGCCCAGGCCTTCTTTTTTCGGGAGGAAAGGATTCCATCGTGATGGCTCACTTGGCTTACAAAGCCTTTTATCCATCCAAGTCTCCATTCCCATTAGTTCATGTTGATACTGGGCACAATTTCCCAGAAACCATTGAATATCGGGATGAATTTGTCGAAAGGATTGGATCCCAGCTCATTGTTGGGCTGGTGCAAGATTCAATTGATCGGGGGACTGCAGTTGAGGAAACGGGTGCTAATGCCAGCAGAAATGCCCTCCAATCCGTTACCCTCCTCGAAACTATAGAGTCTGAAAACCTCGATGCCGCACTGGGGGGTGGGCGACGGGACGAAGAGAAAGCCAGAGCCAAAGAACGGTTTTTTTCTCATCGAGACGCATTTGGCCAGTGGGACCCGAAAAACCAACGGCCTGAATTATGGAATCTCTTCAATGGGCGAAAAGCACATGGTGAACATTTTCGGGTTTTCCCACTTAGCAATTGGACGGAGATGGATGTTTGGCAATATCTCAAGAAAGAAAACATCGAACTTCCATCCCTCTATTTCTCTCATCAACGTGAGGTGCTTGAGCGGAATGGATCATTGCTGGCAGTGAGTGATTTTGTAAGACCTACCGAGAAGGAAACACCCCGGACAGAAACCGTTAGGTTTCGTACGATAGGGGATGCCACCTGTACCGGAGCCGTTCTTTCTACGGCATCGACACTGGATGAAGTGATTGCAGAGGTTGCAGCCTCCCGTGTAACCGAGCGAGGAACACGGGCTGACGACCGACGGTCGGAATCGGCGATGGAGGATCGTAAAAAACAGGGATATTTCTAACCCGAAGGTTAAATTTGATGAGCGAAGACAAGAATTACTTGAATATGGATCTTTTACGATTCACCACCGCGGGAAGCGTGGACGACGGCAAAAGCACTTTGATTGGTAGACTGTTTCATGACACGAAGGCAATTTTCGAAGACCAACTCGAAGCAATAGAGCAAAGTAGTAAAAAAAGAGGGGATGAAAACATTAACCTTGCTTTATTGACTGACGGCTTACGGGCAGAAAGAGAGCAGGGTATAACCATAGATGTCGCTTACCGCTACTTTGCCACGCCTAAGAGGAAATTCATTATTGCGGACACTCCGGGCCATATCCAGTACACCCGGAATATGGTAACGGGTGCATCCACCGCCAACCTTGCCCTGATTTTGGTCGATGCAAGAAATGGAGTGGTTGAACAAACCAAAAGACACAGTTTTATTGCCGACTTGCTTGGGATTAAGCATGTCGCAGTGTGCATCAATAAGATGGACTTGGTGGGCTATGAGGAATCTGCCTACTTCAAAGTACTCGAACAATTTACTGATTTTGCAAGTCGTCTGGAAAATGTGACTGATATTACCTTTATCCCCATATCCGCACTGAAGGGGGATAATGTGGTTGATCGGTCGGAGAACATGACCTGGTATAAAGGACCACCCTTGCTTTACCACCTTGAAAATGTCTATGTGGGATCGGATTTTAACCATGTCGATGCCCGCTTTCCGGTGCAATGGGTTATCCGTCCGCATTCTGACGAACATCATGATTTTCGTGGCTTTGCTGGCAGAGTAGCAGGAGGTGTTTTTAAAACGGGGGATGAAGTTACCGTGCTGCCCTCTGGGTTTAACTCGAAAATTAAACAAATTTTGCTGGCTGACAAAGAAATTGAAGAGGCATTCCACCCTCAGTCCGTCACCATACTTTTAGAAGATGAAATTGATATCAGCCGGGGCGATATGCTGGTTAAACCAAACAATCAGCCCCATAGCACTCAGGACCTGGATGCAAGAATTTGCTGGTTTTCTGGGGCTAAAAAGCTCACACAGGGCACCAAACTGATTCTTCGTCATACGACTAAGGAAGCCCAAGTCATTGTTAGCCAAGTTAGTTACAAAATTGATGTCAATTCATTGCGCAAAAATGAAGAGCAAAAAGAACTTGGAATGAATGACATTGGCCGGATCACCCTTAGATGCTCCCAGCCCGTTTTTTGGGATTCGTACAGAAGAAACCGGAACACCGGGAGTTTCATACTGGTCGATCCGTTTACCAATGAGACTTTAGGTGCTGGAATGCTTAGGTGAACTCCCTGGTTTCATTGAACTGATCAAAATTCCTTTTCTTGGCTATTTGCCTGTAGTCTTAAGCAGGCTCACTTTTTGAACCTATTATTCATGAATAAAAAAATCTTAATTTCATCACTTGGCATTTTACTGATGTCAGTTAACTACTCCTGCCTTTTGGGTCTCAATCCAGATAATTCAGAAACCCAAAAATCAGATTCGGCAAAATCATATTCCTGGACTACTGACCATATGCATGTGGGCGTTCGCTGGCAGCCTTTTGGCCTTCCTGGTTGCGAGCTTTATGACGCCAACCGTCCACTCATTTCAAAGCACAGCAGTTACGCTCAATTCTGGGTAAGCTGGAACGCAGTAGAACCCAAAGAAATTAATACAGATTACGAAAATCATATGTCTGGCCAATTGCAGGCGATCAACAACGCCGTAAATCTGTGCGTAGAACGAGGGGTCAAGGTGGAACTGGTTATGTGGCACACCCCGGCATGGGCTTCCGAATCGGGCAAGGGTGGGCCCTGGCGTCCAAAGCCCAACCTCCATGCCGAGTTTGTAACCCGCATGGCAACTTTTTTTAAGGGGAGGGTGGATGCCTACCAATTGTATCACGAGGTCAACCTAGAGGGCATGATGAAAGATGGGGATATCCAATTCATCATTGATGAGATTTTCAAAAATGGTGCCCGGGCAATCCGAAAGGTGTATGATAGTGCCCCCCAGTTGCCGGTTATTATCTCTACCTCTGGCACTTCTCCCTGTGAGGCATGCGGTGCACTTGAAGGGCTTAAGGGCGGCAAAGGTGCCATAGCAGTCAACGATTATTATGATCAACTCATTGCATCTGCTGAAATGTTACAGGAAGTGGAGGCACTGAATATGAATGTATCGGATCATTTTAATGGATACGGAATGATGGACGGTCAGATTATTCCTCATGTGTGGGGACAATATGATTTAGTCAGAAACAAATTGGATCAGGCTGGTTTTGTGGAAAAGAAGATACTGTCCTCTGAATCGTGGATCGTCTGGGACGGTTCAAACAATAACCACGATGTAAACGCGGATGGAGTAAAAGACGAGAGAGATGCCTATGACAAGACAGTGACCATCTTTGGAAAATTACTTCAACGGGGATTAAACACCGTTAATATGCCTTGGTGTGACAATTCGAGCCGCTGGTCCATGGGGTTGGTCAAGCGGGTAGATTACAATGGAAGGGTCCAGCAACTGAAACCACAGTGGGTGGTACCAGCCAATGACGGAGGGCCCGGGATCATCTCTCGTAAAATAAATTTAAACGGTTCCCGATCCGGTTATTCAGATGATAATTTCGTACCTGCTGAAATGCCTGAAAGTGGACTCCCATTTACCGAGAAAGATTATATCAACCCGGGAGACCCTAACCATTTACACTACTATATCTGGAGATGGTACTCACAAATATCTGGCGGCTCGGATGAAGTGATTCGCCATGCCATAGCTGGTGAAAATGGTAACGATATCAAAGTACTCGGGATTGGGATGACTGGAAACGAGCAATACCGGATTTCTTCGTACAACCGGACCCAGAAAAAATTTGTTGTACTCATCTATTCGGGTGGTGCAAACGGTAAAGGATGGGCGGATGTCTCCATTCCTTCCACCATTCAAAATGGTAAGTATTATAATAACGAACACTCGGTTTTCGATTTTCGGGGGGAAGGAATCTCGAATGGTCAAAAATACACCGCTAAAGTCACCACCCATGACATAAGTCGCACAGATGGAAGTGAGCAGGATTTAAAGGAAACGATATATTCCAATCAAAAGGCACAAAATGGCATACTGAAAGCCCGGATTAACAGGATGAACAAATTCACAAAGATTGAATTTTCCCGTTCAAACTAGTTAAGTGGTTTTCATCTCATCAAATCGCTTTGTTTGAGAAGTTTATTTTTTTCAAAATTTAGGGAGTGGCTTTGTAAAGCCTTTCTCGATGCGACCGGTAATTTACAGAGCAAAACTACAACCAGTACACTGAAAAACCAAATAGCCAGCGTAATACTGGATAAATCAAACATTACAAAGCAAAGTAAAGTAGATAAGGCAAAGAACAGAAAGCCGATTATCCGGAACCCCCAGACCATTTGTTTGCAAGCTTTTAGGTAGTGCATTGCCGACCCACAAATTATGCAGTGCGGAATTTCGATATTTTCCGAATAACATCCGCCCTCTAAATCCGAGCGCGGATAACCATCCCATTTTCTTCGGTAATCGGTGAAACCCAAACAGGTGGAGCACCAAGGTTCAGCCTTTGGTGATTGGGTAAGCTCAATTATTTCATCTTCCATCAAACCGTATAGATTTTCCTAAATCATGACATTCTCATACACTTTAAGCAAGGGGAGTAAGATGATCAGGCAAATTCTTTGCTTATATTTAGAGTTGTCACATTCCCCATCAAGACATTGATGTTATTTATGTCTTTTCCTAATGAAAAAGAAGAGAGAGACGGAAGGATGCTACTCAATTCTGTCCCCGGGATTGGTCCCGTTCTTGTAAGCCGGTTAATGGAAAGATTTGGGGATAATCCCTGGGAAATCATATCGGCTAAACGTTCAGAGCTGAAGCAGGTGCTGGGTGTTGGCGATCAAATCGTGGACTCGCTTGGAAGTGCGATTAGTTCTGACTGGTTGGACAAGGAAAAGGCAAAACTCGACCATTTAGGCGCCAAGTTCGTACATGGGAATGGATTGCCAGAATTCCTTACCGAACTCCCGGATCCACCCATTGGACTTTATTGCCTGGGGGAAATCCCCGCACTTCCTTGCCTCTCTATAGTTGGCACAAGAGTGCCATCTTTGTACGGAAAAAAACTTGCCCGGAAATTTGCATCCGAATTAGCAAGTTCTGGAATATGCATCGTTTCGGGGATGGCAAGAGGGATAGATAGCGAGGCGCACTGGGGAGCATTAGAAGCCGGCGGCAAGACTATCGCGTTTATGGGAAGTGGGATGGATGTGATTTACCCGCCCGAAAACCTTGAACTCTATAGAAAAATCCAAAATTCTGGTGCCGTACTATCAGAGTTCCCACTTGGAAGAAGAGCGGACCGAAGAACATTTCCGATGAGAAACCGTCTGGTCGCGGGAGTCTCACTTGGTGTGTTAGTCGTTGAATCTGCAAAGTCTGGCGGGAGCATGATCACGGCAAAGTTCGCTGCGGAACAAGGCAGGACAGTATTCGCAGTTCCAGGAAGGGTAGATCAGCCTGAGTCCCAGGGATGCCTGGATTTATTAAGAGATGGTGCCACTCTTGTGCGAAATACAAATGATATCCTTGAAGAATTATCCCCCATGCTGGGAAACTCTAAGTTTTCGGATCAATTGACCCCTTCCTCCTCCCCGAAAGATCTTTCTGATCTTGATAAGGATGAGCAGGCCATCATGAAAGTTCTCACAAGCGGGGAAATTCTCGGCAGTGAAAAACTTCAAGAGATAACTAAAATTCCTCTTCCAAAAATTACTCCAGCAATCACCATGCTTGAAATCAGGGGGCTTGTCACAATGAGGCCCGATGGTAAATACGAGGCAACCTAGTCTACTCATCAATGCAAAGTTTATAATTTTGTATGGTTGCGTTTCCAACTTTTGTTCACTTGAATGGTTCTTAGTTTAGGGGAGCCCAAGGATGATGGGCTGAGAAGTTGGATCCATCCCACCAGCGACCCTTTGAACCTGATGCATCCTAAGCCGTAGGGAAAACTTTTCTTTCGGTTTAATGCATAATAAAAATTATTAGCATGATCCAAAAAGTCGAAGATTCCAAGTTCTCCAATTCTCTTTTCCCCAACTCCCGTAGAGTGTATTTAAAAGGGGTTTCCCACGATATTTCTGTGCCAATGAGAGAAATCACACTTTCGGACACAAAATTGCCAGATGGCACAGCAGAAAAAAATGAGCCCATTCGCGTTTATGATACTTCCGGCCCTTGGGGTGATTCTGGCTTTCATGGGGATGTTAAAAAAGGCCTGCCCAAATTAAGGCACGATTGGATTAAAGCTCGTGGAGATGTTGAGCCCATAGTGGGTAGGGATGTCAAACCTGGTGATAACGGTTTTTTGTCCACCCGGCATGACGAAAAATCCCGTGAGCGTTCCCAGGAACTCCCCGATTTCGATCGTTCTCAAGTTTCAGTACTCCGTGGGAAGCCTGGTGCACCGGTCACCCAACTGCATTATGCCCGCAAAGGGATCATTACTCCAGAAATGGAGTTCGTCGCAATTCGGGAGAATATGAAATTACAAACTCTTTCCGAGGCGTTACAATCTTCACCGGAAGAGCCAAGTAATTCGCTCAAACATCAGCACCTGGGTAATTCCTATGGTGCAGCTATTCCTACCGAGATCACTCCGGAGTTTGTTCGCGATGAAGTAGCCCGCGGACGTGCAATTATCCCAGCCAACATCAATCATCCGGAGCTTGAACCAATGGCAATTGGGCGAAATTTTCTTGTGAAAATAAATGCCAATATTGGCAATTCCGCAGTTGCATCCTCCATCGAGGAGGAAGTGGAAAAAATGCGTTGGGCCACCAAGTGGGGGACGGACACCTTGATGGATCTTTCCACCGGTAAAAATATTCACCGCACCAGGGAATGGATTTTGCGCAACTGCCCGGTTCCGGTTGGCACGGTTCCTATCTACCAAGCTCTTGAAAAAGTTGGGGGTAAACCAGAAGATTTAACCTGGGAAATTTTCCGGGATACTTTAATTGAACAAGCTGAACAGGGTGTGGATTATTTCACCATTCACGCAGGCGTGCTGCTTCGCTATGTCCCCATGACTCGCCATCGTATGACTGGTATAGTCAGCCGGGGAGGATCCATCATGGCAAAATGGTGCCTTTCACACCACAAAGAAAACTTTCTCTATGAGAGATGGGATGATATCTGCGATATCATGGCTGCTTATGATGTTTCTTTTTCGATTGGAGACGGTCTCAGACCTGGATCGATTGCCGATGCCAATGATCAGGCCCAATTTGCAGAACTTAAAACACAGGGGGAATTGACCACCAGAGCATGGGAAAAAGGTGTTCAGGTTATGAACGAAGGTCCCGGCCATGTGCCCATGCACATGATTAAAGAAAATATGGAGAAGCAACTGGACTGGTGCCATGAGGCACCATTCTATACTCTCGGTCCCCTCACCACAGACATTGCTCCTGGTTATGATCATATTACCAGCGGTATAGGTGCCGCAATGATCGGTTGGTATGGCTGTGCAATGCTATGCTATGTTACTCCCAAAGAACATCTTGGTTTGCCAGACCGGCAAGATGTCCGTGAGGGTGTTATTACATACAAACTTGCCGCTCACGCCGCTGACCTGGCCAAAGGTCATCCCGGGGCACAGTACCGGGATAATGCACTATCAAAAGCCCGATTTGAATTTAGATGGGAGGATCAATTCAACATTTCCTTGGATCCAGAAAAAGCAAAAGAGTTTCACGATCAAACGCTCCCTCAAGAAAATGCCAAAACCGCACACTTCTGTTCGATGTGTGGTCCCCATTTCTGCTCAATGAAAATCACCGAGGATGTACGAAAGTTTGCGGATGAATTGGGCCTGGATAATGAATCCGAGGCCATCGATGCAGGGATGGCAAAAAAAGCCAAGGAGTTCCTTGATTCTGGTGCAGAAATTTATACCGCTCATTCCTCAAACCAATGAGAATATTTGTTAATGATGAGCCAAAGGAACTTGCGCAGGAAGTTGACCTGGCAAGCCTGAGCCAGCAACTTGGGCTTAATCACAAAAAAGGGTGGGCATTTGCCGTGAATGAAACCATCGTACCCAAGTCAAAACTGCAGGATACAATGCTCCGTGATGGAGACCGTATTCTTCTGATCCAAGCGACTCAGGGCGGATGAAAACGCTCCCTCTTGCCATCTTGATAACAGGGGCCTCCATTCGCAAGGGAGAGTCCTCAATCCTGTCTGATTTGTTTGAAGTGGGGTTGGAAAGATTGCATTTACGAAAGCCTGATAGCAAAGCAACAGAGGTTGCAAATCTTCTGGGCCAAATCCCTGAGGCATATCATAAAAAGATCGTCCTGCATCGTTTTCCTGAACTGTTAAAAGATTTTGATCTTGCCGGTTACCATCATTTTGCCGGGGAGAACTTGTTGGAGTGCAAAGGGACCCGGAGCCGTTCGCTTCACCGGCTCGAGGAACTTAGCTCGTTAAATGAACCGTTGGACTATTGTTTATTTGGCCCAGTTTATGAATCGATATCCAAAAAAGGATATGTCCCCAAGGTTTCATTACCCGAACTTGGTGGTGTCCTGTATAATTTAAAAAAATCAAAATCCCCCAAGCCACTTATTTATGCACTCGGAGGGGTCAGGAGACGTAAAATACCCGAAATCTTCAACCTAGGTTTTGATGGGGTTACCTTGCTCGGTTCCATTTGGGGGAAAAAGGATCCGGTGGCAGCATTTGAAAGGTATCAATTCATCGAGCGAAGTGTTTGGGCAAAAAAGGAAAAAGAGAAAAGCTTGTTTAAGAGACTTTTAGCCAAGGATGAGTCCTAATCCCTTAAACCTAGGGTCCGTAATGTGCCTGACCAGGGACGACCCTAAACTAAATCACTTTGAGCAAATAGAAACCTTAGTGAATGCGGGTGCTCAATTAATTCAATTGCGGGCTAAATCCATCCCTTCATACGAACTCTATGTGCAGGCAAAGCAAGCCATTGAATTGACCAAAAAGAACAATTGTAAATTAATCATTAACGATCATTTCGAGTTGGCTAAAGAGATCAATGCAGATGGCGTTCACCTTGGTATGAAGGACGCTCCAGTTGAATATGTTCGAAGGCAATTAGCCCCTGGTACACTCATTGGCAAAACCATACATTCAAAAGAGGATGCCTTGATTGGGGTTTCTGAAAATCCTGACTATTTCGGGCTTGGTCCCTACCGCCATTCTTCAACAAAAAAAGAATTACTACCCGTGCTTACCGATGAGAATTTCATAAGCATAATTGGGATACTAAACCCCATTCCAGTATTTCTTATCGGGGGTCTCACCTTGGAAGATTTACCCCTCGTTGATCAATTTAACATTCAAGGAATTGCTTTATGCTCAGCCCTTTACTCTGGAAATGAAACTGATATCCAAAAAGTTTTTGAAAAAAGCAGTTTGTTTGAGCAAACGCTTAACTTCTCATGTCCATGATACCTGATTCCATCGAAATTGCCGGTGAGTCTTTACAGTCTCGATTATTTGTGGGGACCGGAAAATTTTCCTCTGGCGAAATATTGCAAGAAACAGTCAGGAACTGCCAATCAGAACTCGTCACCGTTGCGATGAAAAGGGCGAACCCCAAGGGGTTGGAGGATTCGATCCTTGATTTCCTAACCGATAAAAACCTGCGTATACTTCCAAACACTTCTGGAGTAAGGGATGCAAAAGAAGCTATCTTTGTTGCTCAAATGGCCCGTGACGCCCTGGAAACGAATTGGTTAAAGTTAGAAATTCACCCCGATCCCAAATATCTCATGCCGGATCCGGTTGAAACTCTTCTCGCAACCGAAGAGTTGGCAAAGCTGGGCTTTATTATTTTACCCTATTGCCATGCCGATCCGGTGCTCTGTAAACGGCTCGAAGATGCCGGAGCTTCAGCGGTTATGCCCCTCGGTTCGCCAATCGGTTCCAACCGAGGGCTGGAAAGCAGGGAGTTCCTTAAAATAATTATAGAACAGTCCAGTCTTCCCGTTATAGTAGACGCAGGAATTGGATGCCCCTCCGATGCCTCAGAAGCTATGGAGATGGGGGCATCTGCTGTCCTGGTTAATACGGCTCTGGCTATTGCAAAAGATCCGCCAACCATGGGGACGGCCTTTCGCAAGGCGGTTGAAGCCGGGCGTTTGGCCTACCTTTCAGGAATAGGCAGTAGATTTGAAAGTGCGCGGGCAACATCTCCCCTCACCGGATTCTTAAGTTAATTGTCCTACAGTATGGCCAACTCCATCAACTTTTCCAATTTCCTCATTGATCAGTCTTGGGACCACCATACCTATGCATTGGAAAATGTTCGCTCGTGTCATATAGAAACCGCATTAGGAAGGGAGGGCAAAGGAGGTTTTAAAGACTTACTCGCTCTTCTTTCGCCGCTGGCCGGTGAAAAATATTTGGAAGAGTTAGCTCAGTTAAGCCATTCGATTACCAGGAGAAGGTTTGGTAAAGCGATCCGCTTGTTTGCTCCCTTATACTTATCTAATGAGTGCAACAATGTTTGTGATTATTGCGGGTTCAGTATGAATAATAAAATAGCCCGAAAAACTCTCTCGGATGCTGAGATTTTGAGGGAGGCGGGCATACTTAAAAGGCTTGGATTTGATCATGTGCTCTTAGTCACCGGTGAATCGAGCACCAAGGTAGGAGTAGATTATCTTGCCCATGCCCTAAATTTACTTCGTCCATACTTCGCCAATTTATCAATCGAGGTTCAACCACTTGACACCGATTCTTACCAATCCCTGGTGAAGCATGGAATGCATGCGGTGATGGTTTATCAAGAAACCTACAACCCGCAAAGCTTTGCCAAGCACCACTTGAAAGGAAAAAAGACCAACTTTGAGTGGCGTTTAGACACAGCGGACAGGCTGGGTAAAGCGTGCGTGAATAAGATTGGATTGGGATGTTTGTTTGGACTCACAGAAGAATGGAGAACCGATGCATTGTACGCTGGCATGCATCTTGACTACCTCGAAAAGAAATATTGGAAAACCAGTTATTCCATGTCATTCCCCAGAATTAGACCGTACGAGGGAGAAAACATTGTTGCTGTGGACATTAAAGACCGCGACCTTGTCCAATTAATTTGTGCATTCCGGATTTTTAACCACGAATTAGAAATTACTCTATCTACCAGGGAAAGTCAGAGACTCCGGGAAAATCTCCTTCCACTTGGGGTAACCACAATGAGTGCAGGATCCAAAACAAACCCCGGTGGCTATGGAGAAGAAGATCAATCCTTGGAGCAATTTTCGGTTTCGGATGATCGATCTCCACATGAAATTTCCACCCTCCTGAAAACCAAGGGATACGATCCGGTATGGAAGGACTGGGATCTCTCCTATGACATGCATAGAAAAACAGCAAAAAAGGACAGTGCCTTACAAAATGAGCAAGTCCCTGAATCATTGCTGATGGCTAATTAGGGGATTTGTATAAATTTTAATCCCATGAATAACGCGGAGATCGAACAGTACCGCAGACACATATCGCTCGAAGGGTTTGGCCTCGAAAACCAGCAAAAACTCAAAAATGCATCGGTCCTGGTTGTCGGGGCAGGGGGATTAGGATGTCCCGTCCTGCAATACCTGGCAGCAGCGGGCGTGGGCAATCTTGGTATTGTGGACGATGATCTGGTTGAAATTTCAAATCTGCAAAGACAGGTGCTGTTCAATCACGACGATCAAGGAAAGCCTAAGGCAATTTCAGCCGCCCAAAAACTGGGCAAAATGAATCCCCTTATAACCATTCGTTCTTATCAGGAAAGACTCACTAAAAAAAACTGCGAATCCTTACTGCAGGACTATGAAATCATAGTTGATGGCACAGATAACTTCACAAGCCGATACTTGATTAACGATGCATGTGTATTGTATGGGAAAACCCTGGTTCATGGTTCGATTAATCAGTTTGAAGGAATGGTCAGTGTATTCAATTATAACCAGGGTCCCACCTATCGTTGTCTCTTTCCCGAGCAACCGGATCCTTCAAGTATTCCATCCTGTGCCGAAGCTGGAGTCCTTGGGGTATTGCCTGGGATTATTGGCTGTTGGCAAGCACTTGAGGTGATCAAAATAATTACCTCAATCGGAGAACCGCTATCTGGTAAAGTACTTCTCCATCACGCCCTTACCCATTGCACCCGTACTATTTCTCTCAAAGCCCTTCCTGAAAGCCGTAACATCAAACAATTGCCCGAACCTTTGGAGGTTTGTATGTCAAATCATAGGGGTGATCCCCATACCGCTGGTATCAAAGAGATATCCGAGCATGAGTTGCATGAAATGATGCTCGCAGAAAAAGAACTGCAAATATTGGATGTGAGAGAGGACTGGGAAAGGCAGCAAATTAGCCTACAACCATCCTTACACCTGCCCTTAGGTCAATTGATGGCAGGGGGAGCTGATGATTTATCAACTTTGGGCATTTCCCCCGCTAAGAAACTAGTAGTCTATTGCAAGGCTGGCGTACGCAGCAGAATGGCTTGCCAATCATTAGAAAACCAAGGTTTTTCGGATCTCTTCAATTTATCCAATGGAATGGATGGTTGGTCGCAAGAATTTCCGGGGCTTTGCATCCCTCAATAATGTCGTTCAATATTGGGATCATAGGAGGAACGGATTCCTCGGGAGGCTCTGGTTTAGCAGCAGATGAAGAAACGATTCTTCACTATGAGTGCAATGCAGTACCTGTGATAAGTGCGATTACATTTCAAACCCCAACGGCTATGCCCCGTATTTTCCCTATTCCTGGTAATGGTTTTAGCAGTCAATTGGACAGCCTGCTCACGCAGCCTTTGGATGCGATTAAAATCGGGATGTTACCAGACACTCAATGTATCGAAGATTTAGGCAGGTTCCTGGATCAAGTAAAATGCGATAAAATAATCCTGGACCCTGTAAAAAATACCAGTACGGGACATGCACTGATTTCAGAAAAGGGATGGGCTGCCTTAATCAAAGACTTGCTGCCTAAAATCAGTTTAATTACCCCAAATTTTGAAGAAGCGTTATCTTTACTGGGGCTAATCCGTACCCATGACATCATCCCAGTTACCCTAGCCAAGGAATGCCTAAAGCTAGGCTCACAAGCAGTTCTCCTCAAAGGGGGACACATTAATGACCCAAAAATGAGTACTGATTTTTTGATTACGCAAAGCCCAAAGGCTGAAGCCTTTTCTTATCCAAGAATAAATGGGGGCAGCGATGTGCGTGGAACCGGATGTAGGCTAGCCACTGCCATTGCCTGTGAATGGGCAAAGGGCAGGGATTTAATCAACGCGGTCCAAAATGCAGGCAAGTATTTGCAAGGTTATATTCAAAGTAGCTTAACCTCAACGGCCTAACGCCTTGCGAATTAATTCCTCAGTGGAACAGGTTTTCCCCAATGCCTCGGCTGCCCTGCGCACCGCCTGATCCGCATCGGTAGCCTTATAACCAAGCGTGAGAAGTGCCGAAACCGCATCGCCATAGGCATTCAGATCCTGGGAGATATCCGAAAAATTTGCTGAATCTGCTCCGGATGAATTCCCCTGACTTGAAGGGGCTTGAATCACTGTTCCCTTTGGTAACACCTTATCCTTTAACTCCACCACAATTCTCTCCGCGGTTTTCTTTCCCAGTCCCTGGGCTTTTGAAAGCATGCCCACATCCCCTTGAGCAATGGAGTTCTTTAATGTGGGCAAAGACAATGAGCCCAAAAGATTGAGAGCAATCTTGGGACCTATGCCCGATACCTTATCCACGATCATGCGAAAAAAATCGCGGGATTCCCGGTCAATAAATCCATATAAAGTCTGGGAATCTTCACGGTATGTTGCCTGGATGTGCAACCGTACCGACTCGCCCAATGCGGGTAAGCGTTCTGAAGTAGTAAGGGGAACATTCACTTCGTAACCAATTCCGCCCGTTTGAATAACTGCAAGGTTGAGCTGGCATTCCATTAATTTTCCTTCAATAAAAGCAATCATTTCAACTTATCCAACAAGCCCCAAAACATCCTGCATCGAATAAAGACCAGGAGGCTTACCCACTACCCATTTTGCCGCCTTTAGAGCACCAGCCGCAAAGATTTTACGATCCGTGGCACGATGCGTAAGTTCAATCCGTTCACCGATACCTGCAAATAAAACGGTATGATCCCCCACAACATCTCCGCCCCGTAAAGAATGAGAACCGATTTCCCGAGCGGGTCTCTCCCCAACCATCCCAGATCTGCCATGAGCAACCTGTTCATCGGTTAATTCACGGGATAATTTTATAATTTCAAGCAACCGATCAGCCGTGCCACTTGGAGCGTCTTTCTTCAATCGATGGTGCATTTCAATCACCTCGGGGTCAAAATCAGACTGCGAATCAAGAACCTTTGCTGCAATTTCTGTGAGATAGAACAGTAAATTCACTCCAGTAGAAAAATTCCCAGCCCAGACGACTGGAATCTTTGAGGTTAATGCCACTATATCAGCTTTTTCAGCAGGATCATGACCGGTAGTGCCGATAACCATCGGTTTACCGGAGGTAGCTGACAACCTGGCTAAGGGTAGGGTGGCATCACGCAATGAAAAATCTATGACCACCTCGCAACGATCCATACCTTCTGCTGGATCATCTCCTAAATCGACCGGATAGGCAATATGGCAGCCATGATCACCGGAGATTTCAGAAATCGAACGACCCATACGACCTCCTGCACCACATAATAAAATACTTAGGCTCATGAACAAATATTTTCAGTTAATTTGATTTGGGCAGCGATCCCCTTAAGTAAATCCAAGTTTTTAGAGGACGGAGGGCAAAGAGGTAAGCGGACCTCTGCAGATTGAATCATCCCACTCATTTGCATAAGTACTTTGACGGGGACTGGATTTGGCTCGCAAAATAAATCCGTGAACAGGCTGTAGTTTTCAAGATGCAATTTTCTCGCATTTGTATAATCACCCCCCAGGGCATGGCGGACCATACCTAATACGACATCGGGCACCAAGTTCGAGGCAACACTGATAACCCCTTTTGCCCCGCACGCCATAAAAGGTAGGGTAAGGCCATCATCTCCAGATAAAACCACAAAGTCATCATCTGTAGAAACAATGGTTTCCGAAACTTTAGCGGAACGCCCACCTGCTTCCTTCAGTGCGCAAATGTGGGGAAATTTATCGCGAAGCCTGCAGACAACTTCTGTGGAAATTTCAATTCCGCATCTTGAAGGAATTGAATACAGCACAATTGGTTTTTCGGTAACCTCAGCGAGTGCTGAAAAATGGGCCAAGAGTCCATCCTGGCTAGGTTTATTGTAATAAGGGGCCACCAGCAAAAAGGCATCCGCACCCGCTTGATCCGCTGCCTTGGTTAAGGATAGTGCCTCGGAAGTGGAATTGGCACCTGTGCCAGCAATAACTTGAGTTTTCCCATTTGCTGTTTCAATACAAGTACGGATTACCTGTAAATGCTCGTGCTCAGAGAGGGTGGGGGACTCCCCCGTAGTTCCGCACGGAACAATGCCCGTGATCCCGCTCTCTATTTGCCGCTCAACTAAGCGTTCGAGGTCTGCATACGCGATTGAACCATCCGCCATCGGGGTGACCAATGCGGTGTGTACTCCATGAAGTCGATTCTTGTCCATTGTTTAGTTTTGTGAGATAAGCCTACTAACACTTAAGTGTTCTCTTTCGACTTTTGTCGAGAGAAACACGGAGTGGTCAACTTTTTAATGGTGGAAACTCAAAGGATTCGCAATTTTTGTATTATCGCACATGTCGATCACGGCAAGACAACCTTGTCTGACCGTCTCCTCGAACGCACCCAAACGGTGTTGTTAAGAGAAATGAAAGATCAGTTGCTTGACTCCATGGACTTGGAGAGAGAGCGGGGCATTACCATCAAATGCCATCCGGTTACAATGAAGTACCGAGCCCAAAACGGGCAGGACTATCTGTTTAACCTAATTGATACTCCTGGCCATGTGGATTTTGCATATGAAGTATCCCGAAGCCTTGCGGCTTGCGAGGGTGCACTCCTTTTGATTGATGCATCCCAGGGGGTTGAAGCACAGACACTGGCAAATGCCCAACTGGCAGATGCGCAGGGGCTCACCATCATTCCTGTAATTAACAAGGTGGATCTACCCAGTGCTGACATTAAAAGGGTATCCAATCAAATTGAGGAGATTCTTGCCATCCCTGCAGAAGATGCAATTCATGCAAGTGGCAAGTCAGGAATTGGGGTAGATGAGATCCTGGAGGCAGTGGTCCATCGTCTGCCAGCCCCAAGATGGACCGATTACCCTAAGGCAAGGGCTCTTATTTTTGACAGTCAGTATGATTCCTACAGGGGAGTGATCTGTTATCTCAGGGTATTTTCGGGGACTTTATCTCTCAATGCTGGGCTTTTATTGATGAGCGATCAGCGAAAAACTCAGGTTAAAGAACTGGGCACATTCATTCCCGCCCCATCCCCCAAGCCCACATTAAGTGAAGGGGAGGTGGGGTATGTCGTGACGGGAATCCGCGATGTAGCTGACATTAAGATTGGAGATACATTAACCCTTGCTGAATCTCCGGCAGAAGAAATGCTGCCTGGCTATAAGGAAGTCAGGCCAATGGTTTTTAGCGGTTTGTACCCTCTGGATACATCCGATTATGAAAAACTTAAAAGAAGTGTGGGTAAGCTTAGGCTAAATGATGCATCATTCAGCTTTCAGGCTGAAACTTCGGTAGCCTTAGGCTTTGGTTTTCGATGTGGATTCCTCGGCTTACTGCATATGGAAATCATTCAAGAAAGGTTAAGGCGAGAATACGAACTCGATTTAATCTCGACCTACCCAAGTGTGATATATCGAGTCACCCTGACCGCAGGCGAAGTCATTGAAGTCGATAACCCTCTGGATCTTCCTGACCCGTCCGAAATTGAAAAAATTGAGGAACCCACAATTATTGCCCGCATTCATGCTCCAAACCAATCGATAGGGGACCTTCTCGCTTTGGTCACTGAGAAACGGGGAACATGCAGCAATACCGAAACCATAGATGAAACCAGGGTGATGTTAACCTGCCATCTTCCCCTAAATGAAATCTTGGTCGATTTTAATGATCGATTGAAAAGTGTGACCCATGGCTATGGATCGATGGATTATGACATGGACGAATATTCTGAGGCATCTCTGGTCAGAATGGAAATTTTGGTGAACGCTGAACCAGTCGATGCATTCTCCACAATTGTCCACCGCGACAAGGCGGAATCGAGAGGTAGGACACTTTGTGCAAAACTCAAAGAGATTCTGCCTAGGCAACTTTTTAAAATTGCACTGCAGGCGGCCATCGGCGGAAAAGTAATTGCCCGGGAAACCATCAGTGCCATGAGAAAGGATGTGACCGCAAAATGTTATGGCGGGGATATTTCCAGAAAACGAAAATTACTGGATAAACAAAAAGAAGGCAAAAAAAGGATGAAGCAGATTGGCAGCGTCAATATTCCTCAGGAAGCCTTTGTGCAAATTCTTAAAAGTTCGAATTAATCCTTCCCCTTGTTCAATATTTCATTTCCAATTCAACGCGATCATATGACCAACTCAACCTCAGACCGAAAAGCAAACAGAAGGGAGCGAAAGGGCGCCAAAGAACTCCTAAGGATAGGAATAAAGACCTGGCTTTACCGGAAGGACAGATTAGCAGCAATTGAAGAGCGTGCTCTTAAAATTGCGATTGAAGGGGTTAGGGCATCTATTAAAGACAAGACCATCTCAGCGATGGAACTTGAAAAAAAGGCCCGGATACTGGATGAGGCTCTACGAAAATCGGGCGGGCACTATTATCACAAGAAAAACTGGGTAGAAAATGTCGAAATGCTGTTGGTTGCTGCGATTGTAATTTTGGGCATTCGAAGCTTTTTCGTTCAACCCTTTATCATTCCGACCAATTCGATGTATCCTTCGTTTTATGGAATGACGCCCTATGTTTACGAGGATGAAAAGCCTCCCAGCATTCTCCAACGGTGCGTCGACAAGGTGTTGCTTGGTGCATCTCATTACCGGATGGAGGCAGAAACAAGCGGAACTCTCTATCTCGTTTTGCAGAATGGGTCCAGCCATCAGTATGTTCAAAGCAATTTCCCCAACGGACGTTTTTTTATTATTCCCACCATGGTCAGGAAATATATTTTTGAGATTGGAGGAAAGGAACATGGCCTTACCGTTCCCGCTGAGTTTGATCTCGATGAACTACTGGCCCAAAAGTTTGCTGGTATTGAAAACCTCAGAGATTTACCCATGGTCGTCGGACAAGATGCTTCCCTTGCCCAAGGCCGGCTTAAACTGTCTGACCGAAAGTTTAACAAAGGGGATGTGCCATTGGCTTTTGATGTTTTACTCGGTGATGCCTTATTTGTAGATAGAATGAGCTACAATTTCATTTCACCAAAGGTGGGTGACCCGATCGTTTTCCGCACGGCATCGATAGACCAATTCAATGCCCAGCTAAACAGCCAAACCTTTACTCAAATTGGTGAAGACAAATATTATATTAAAAGATTGGTCGGTGAACCAGGTGACAAGCTGGAGATCCGAGTGCCTGAAAATATTTTCACTAACGGAACTGATTTACAAAAAGGAGTTCCTGGAATCCTATTTCGCAATCATAAACCAATTACTGGTTCCATTGCCTTTACGGAGAACCAAAACCAAACGGAAGCATTTTCCAAATCCGCAAACCACCGCATAGACGGATATCCAGGATACCGTGCTGACGGCATGTTATCCAACCGAAATATCGTGAGCGTCCCTCATAAAAAGGATCCCTCCAATAAGACCGGGAAAAATGGCTACTTCGCCATGGGGGACAATTCCACCGACAGCCTCGATGGACGTGCCTGGGGTTTTGTCCCTGAAAACGAATTAGTTGGGCGTGCTCTTTTTATTTATTATCCATTTACTAAACGCTGGGGCTTAAGTAATTAGTTCGCACAATATACATTATGTCTAATTAATATTTTGCTATGGCTCCTATTGATGTTGGTCTGCCCGGTTGGTTAAGTAAACGAGGTGCAGGAGTTCTACTACACCCCAGTTCGTTGCCTGGGGGTTATGGGATCGGCAGTTTAGGGCGTGAAGCATACGAGTGGATAGATTTTTTAGCTAGTTCAGGGTTTACCTACTGGCAGATGTGCCCAGTTGGGCCCACCGGTTATGGAGACTCTCCTTATCAGGTATTTTCCTCATCGGCTGGCAACCCATACTTTATTGACCTTACCCCCTTAGTTGAGCTTGGCTATCTCGACCCATCCGATCTGGGTTCATTATCCAATCAATCCTCCCATTTTGTGGATTATGGGAATCTTTACACAAACTTTTTCCCAACCTTACGGATTGCCCACACAAACTTCCTCAACAACCCCGAGCAACTTGAGGAAAAGTATGGCAGCATTGAATCTTTTAAGGAGATTCACGCTCAATGGTTGGAACCTTTTGCCAAGTACCAATCGATCAAAGCAAAAAATGATTTCACCCCTTGGTGGGAATGGAATCCAGAGGACAAAGATGCTACCCATGCTCAACTTTCCGGACCATTACTCGAGGAATACCATTTTCAAGTTTTCCAACAGTACCTCTTTCGGGCTCAATGGAATGAACTTCGTCAATACGCCAAAGTAAAAAAAATATCCCTGATTGGTGATCTCCCTATTTATGTGGCACCCGACTCAGCTGACACATGGCATAACCGGGACCTTTTCCAAATTGATAAGAACGGGAAATTTGAAGCAGTTGCCGGTGTCCCACCTGACTATTTCAATGAAAATGGCCAGTTATGGGGAAACCCTCTCTATAACTGGGAAAAATTACATACAACTCAGTACGATTGGTGGGTTCACAGGATCAAGGATCAGCTTGAGCTTTTTGATGTCATTCGAATTGATCACTTTCGGGCTTTTCACGATTTCTGGTCTATCCCGAGGAATTCCGACAATGCCAAGCTGGGCAAATGGGAGAAAGGTCCAGGATTGGCTTTCTGGGAAACAATCAAATCTAAATTCCCAACCCTGCCCTTCCTCGCTGAAGATTTGGGAGAGATTAGCAAAGGTGTGCTAAAACTAAGGACCTCCCTGGGCTTACCCGGGATGGCAGTTTTACAATTTGCGTTTGATGGAAACCCTAAAAATGCCTACCTGCCTCACAACCTTACCAAAGACCTGGTCCTGTACACTGGTACGCATGATAATGATACCTCTTGCAGTTGGTATGATTTGGCCAGCGAAGACATTCGGTCTTTTTTCCGCAGTTATTTAAATATTGATGGATCCACCCCGGGTTGGGATATGCTCAGGTGTGCCTACCGGAGCACATCTCAACTTGTTATCGTACCTGCTCAGGACCTCCTGTCCCTCGGCCATGAAGCTCGCTTCAATACCCCCGGGACTGCCCACGGAAATTGGCATTGGCGAATGACAGCCGAGCAATTTGGAGACCTACGAAATCAGTCCGCCCAATACCTTAGAGAGCAAGCTTTGCTTGCCGACAGGATACCCAAGGATCTAAGTTTGTCCAAAGATGATGAATAAACCAGACGCGGATTCGGCTGACTATCCTCAAATAAGCAGTTTAGTCCCCTATTTCTTTTACCTAAAGCCTCACTGGAGGGCGTTTAGCGGGGCTCTTTTGTTTGGGGCAATTTATGGAATTTCAAGTGGTTTTGGTCTTCCTTTCATGACTGATCAGGTATTCCCAAAGATCTTTCCTTCACAAGACAATCTTGCCCCACTCACAAGTTGGGAGATTTTCTTTTATGTATCCTGGTTTCCTTTAGTCTTTTTGGTTCGGGGTGTGAGTAGCTTTTTTAATTCTTACCTGATCAATTATTGCGGAATGAAAGTTTTGGAAAAGATAAGAATCGAAGTCTTTACCAAAATTCAAAGACTGCCCCTTGCTTTCTTTCAGAAACATAAATCTGGAGATCTACTTAGTCGGGTAACTGGAGACACCGCCCAGTTACAGACTGCGGTTCTTTCCGTCAGCAATGATTTAATACGGCAACCCATTACCTTTCTCGGTGCAATCTCCGCCTTGGCCGTAATGGCTATTCAAAGAGAAGGCATGGCTTTTGTGCTCCTCTGTCTACTCGCCATACCATTGTGTGTATTTCCAATCCGCAGAATTGGAGCCCTATTAATGACGAAAGCCTTGAGTCTCCAGCAGCGGGCTGGCGATTTATCTTCGGTTTTGAACGAAAATCTTGCCGGACCGGCAGAAGTACGCTCCCTGAACTTGCAGGACAGAGAGGTGTCCCGCTTCACCAATGAATCAGAGAAGTTTCTTGGTGCCAGGATGAAGGTTGTTAAATACGCACACCTATTAACTCCCTTGATCGAGATTATCACAGCTACTGGAGTTACAGTTGCCATATTCCAAGCTGCCAGAACATCCATCCATTTGGATGCGGTGGTTCCGGTGATCGTGGCATTGTACATGTCCTACGAACCAGTTAAAAAACTCGGCTCTATTCATAATTCTATCAAGCAAGGGCTCGCTTCTTTAAAAAGACTTCAAGAGATTCTCCACTCGGACGAGAGCATTGCTGAGCCTGCTTCCCCTACCCTGCTAACAAAGATCGAAGGTAAACTTTCTCTCCAGGATGTAAGTTTTCACTACCCCAATCCCAATCAAAATTCAAGGAGCTCAATCAAAGCAATTGACTCGATTACTCTTGAGATTAACCCGGGAGAATTAGTGGCTTTGGTTGGACCAAGCGGAGCTGGGAAAACAACTTTGGCAGGTTTGCTGAACAGGTTACATGACCCGACTCAGGGGGATGTGCTTTTGGATGGGATCAACCTTAAGCAACTATCTTTGCACGAGGTCAGGGAAGCAGTTGCCTTGGTTCCTCAAAAACCTTTCCTCTTTGACGATACAGTTGAAGAAAACATCAAGCTCGGAAGGTCTGCTCATACAAACGGCACAATTGAGGAAGCTCTGAAAAATGCCTATGCATGGGAATTCGTTGAATCAATGCCCATGAAGATAAAACAAAAGATAGGCGAAAAAGGAAGCCGGGTATCTGGTGGACAGCTGCAAAGGCTTGCCTTGGCTAGAGCTTTTTTCCGAAATTCTCCTATCCTTCTATTGGACGAAGCAACCTCTGCCTTAGATACTGAAAACGAGGAAAAAATTCATCAGGCCATGAAAAGGCTTACCACTGGTAAGACAACTATCATGATTGCACACCGCTTTAGTTCGATTCGTCTCGCAAACCGAATTATTGTAATGGATCAGGGCAAGCTCGTATCAGACGGCAGCCATAGTGAACTATATTCCAACTGCTCCTTATATCGTACCCTCTTTGACAACCAGTCAGAATGAACGGCAAACAATGCCTTTAAGGTTTTTTGTGCGACGAACCTGTTAGCAAAAGGTTAATAATTTGTAAACCGTCACTCGGTGGACCCTCCGGAAAGGTTGCAGTGGGTTTTAAATAGACCGGGATCACAGATCGGAAAAAGGCTAATAGGTTTGCGCAAAACCAACTGACCAGGAGCAGTTCAGCCCAACCTGGCAGGTATCGAGACAACAATAAATACCCTGATTGACAGGTTAAGCATAGGGTGAACATCGGACCGGCTAAAAGAATCATCAGCTGTACCCATTTTTTTTGCTCTTCAAACTGGGTGTAGCCGGCCCGGGTATTTTTCAGACTGATATCTATACAGAAACGTTTTCCAAACTTTATGATTTTATTTCTCAATGAACCACCCTCCTCCCCCACCTGAATACGCACAGTTCCATCAGTCAATAAGAGTGCCATCAAACCATGACCAAGTTCATGGAGGAAGGTTACAATTGGTTGAAAAAGCCAAATATTACAAACAGCAATCAGGACAAAAGGTATGCCCTCTGCACTGAAATAGTCGATAGATGCGGATGAAATCATCTTTGGATCGTAGAAAAGGATTGATGCAGATTGATGCTTAATGCAAGTTTTTGTATCTTGAGTTTCTATTCATGTTCCAATTTTTCAAGAAAGTCTTCTCCGGACAAAAAATTCAGGTTTCTGTGCCCCATGCCCGGGGTTTACCAATTACAGATATGAATCAATACGGCGAAGAAGCTGAGTCCCGACAATGGATAGGGGTAGATTTGGATGGAACCCTTGCCGAAGCTGATGCGTGGCAAGGTTTCGAACATATCGGAAAGCCTGTCCCCAATATGGTAAAGAGAGTTAGGATTTGGATTGAAATGGGGTATAAGGTTAAAATTGTTACTGCTCGTGCAGAGCAACCTGATTTAGCAGTGCCACCTATTATTAAATGGCTAGAAACCAACGGTTTACCAATCCTAGAGGTTACAAATGCCAAAGATATGGACATGATTGAACTCTGGGACGATCGATGCGTACAGGTAGTCCCCAATACCGGGAATCCTGTAGGTCCCAACCCGGACCCCTATCGTTCAAGATAAATAGATCTAACCGTAAGCCTGCTTGGTAATGAATTGGTGGGGAAAAGTGATCGGATCCAGCGTTGGTTTACTTGCCGGACCAATAGGAGCAATTGTGGGCGGGTACCTTGGTCATCAATTAGATGAAAGAAGTTCGCCTCAGCGGGATGAAAAAAAAGCAAAGCTTTTATATTATGCTTATTTTTTCTCCGCCGCTGCAAAGATTGCCAAAGCGGACGGAATTATCTCTGAAAAAGAAATCAATAAAGTAGAATCAATCATCCAGAGAATGGGACTAACTCAAAACCTTGAAAAATTCGCCAAGGATATTTTTCGAAAAAGTAAAACAAGCAGGAGATCCATCCATCGGGATTTCAAAGAATGTGCGGAACTTATTCAATATGACCAATCTATTGCCCATTCTTTTATGGGTGGATTGTTTGAAATCGCAACTTGTGACAATAAAAAACCAAGAAACAGCCAGATTCAATGCCTACTTTCCGGGCAGGAGTATTTTAAAATGCCCCAGGGGACCGTTCGTTCTTGGTATGCAGGAGGATATGCCACAAATGAATCAAGGAAAGGAACAAACGACTTGATCGAATGTTATGGCATACTAGGGATCCCCAAAGATGCCAGCCTTGCCGAGGTCAAAAGTTCGTACAGGAGAAAAATGAGTGCTCTGCATCCTGACAAACTTGAAAACAAGCAATTACCCGATGAACTGGTTGTCTTTGCCAAGGAACAGGTTATCCGCCTGAACCTAGCCTTTGAACAGATAAAAAAAGCCCATAAGGGTTAAGCAAGAATTAAGCCGTCTTTCATTATGAATCTCCTATCGGCTCGGCCGGCAAGTTTTTCATTATGGGTAACTAAAACAACAGACAGGTTTAAAGATTGGGCCATTTGAAGCAAAAGCTCGAATACACCATCTGAGTTTTTGGAATCAAGATTGCCGGTGGGCTCATCTGCGAGAAGATACTTTGGAGAATTTGCCAATGACCTGGCAATGGCTACCCGTTGCTGTTCTCCCCCAGACAATTTGTAAGCCGGTCTGTGGGACTTATTTTTTAATCCAAGATCATTAAGCAAGCCTATTGACTTTTCATCGGCCGTCGATCGATCGGTTCCACTTTTGAGCAGAGGGAGCCTAACATTTTCCAAAGCGGTTAATTCCTTGATTAGAAAATGAAATTGAAAAACAAAGCCTATCGATTCATTGCGAGCCCGAGTACGATCGATGTCATTAAGGTCTTGTACCTCAACATCGTTCATAAAAATTTTACCAGAACAGGGCCGGTCAAGCAGTCCCATTAAATAAAGCAAAGTGCTTTTACCACATCCGGATGGACCGGCGATCGATGTGATCTCACTGCTGCGGGCTTCCAGCGAAACTCCCTTCAGCACATCGACCGATGTACCTGCATCGACAAAAGAGTGGCAAAGATTTTCAACTCTTAAAGAATCGCTCACTGGATGATTTCCGCCGTTTAAATCCATCAAAGAGTTTCCCGAATAATTTTAGCCGGCTCAACCTTGGATGCCCTTCGTGCAGGTATCCAGGTGGCAAAGGATACAAAAAAGAGGGCAATGGTGGCAGCCATTAGATAATGATCCAAGTCCCAATTTACCACAAAGTTGTCAGTAGAAAAAATTCCTCTAATCCGAAGCGGAATGACCGAAATCAAAAAAGTTCCTGCGTAGCCGAACAATGAACCAACAAAAACGCCAGCAGAAAGCAAAATAGCACCTTGCCAAAGAAAAATTGCGGAAACATCTTGAGGTGAAAATCCAATCGATCTCAAAATTGCGATATCCCTGGTCTTTTCGATCACTAAGATCGCAAATACATTAAAAATTCCCAATCCCGATAACAATAGTATACAAGATACAGTTATTCCCGATGAAACTCGTAAAGCTTTGAATACATCCAACCATACTTTTTCCCTTTCCTGCCAACTTACAGCACGGTGATTTAGCACATTCTGCAATTGCTGGGCAATTGCTGGGGCACGGTTTGGGTTTTTTAACGCAACCTGAAAAACAGACCCACCTGAAAATCGGCCCAAGAAGGATCGTGCGGTACCCATGTGTAAATAAATACGGTTCTTATCAATCTGGCTAACGCCCGTTTCAAAGATACCGGATACCCGAAGGTGTAAATTTCCAGTTCCTCCGATAAGCCTTACACGGTCACCGACTTTAAGGTTTAATCTTTGGGAAATTCTGGACCCCAATAAGACAGCCATCTGATCTGCGGCAAATTCGTCGATTGACCCGTCAATTATCTGGGAAATAAGATCCGAGGCTTGAGCATGATCAACCCAGCGAATCCCTTTAATTTCTATTGAGCTTTTCCGTGATCCTGTGTTCAGCACTCCATTTCCTTCGATGATTTCAGATACTCCCATAATTTCAGGATAATCCTTTAGGGCTTCATAAATCAAAGCAGGCTGATCAACCCCCTCTCTGTAGAGAGAATCTTCTCGGGAATGAAAGAGAAATTCCACCTTTCCATCTTGATCAACTTTTTCGACGGTTCCCACATTGTCCTGAAACTGATCAGATATACGAATCGCCCCATTTGTGCCTAAAATGGTACGAATGAAAAATTGTTCAAACCCGGAGGTTTGGGCCTGTGTAAGTACAAAAAATGCGACACCAAACACAATGCCAGACAAAGACAAAAGCATTGGCCTTTTTCGGGCAATTATGAAACGCCAGGCTAATTCTAGGCAAAGCATCAAAAAAATTAGGGGTAAACTATTTTCTGAATCCAATCAAAGTAGAATTGATTCGCTCGCCGTCCCTTAATAGGTGCGGAGTCTCAACAACGACCCGTTCACCTTCTTTTAACCCATCAAGCACTTCAACCGTCAAAAGGTTTTTGGCTCCGGTTGAAACCTTACGAAACTGAGCAACACCTTGTTTATCAACTACGACAAAATCTCCCACCAATGCCTTTCGGGGAATAAGTAACGCAGCACTTTTCTCAGATTTTATAATTTCTGCCCGGCCGGAACTTCCAACTGGAATCGAAAGGTCATTGCTGACCAGACTCAAATATAGTTTTCGTATACCAGAATTAGATTCAACCGTAGCAGACAGGGCAGACACATTGGCATCAAAAACTCTTTGTCCTTGAGAAAAAAAGGTGATTCCAGCACCTAACCCAGTTTCCAAACCGTCAAACTCCTCTTCATTGAGCGAAACCTCAATAATTCGGTCTTTTGCATACACTTTGCCCACTACATTGCCAGAAAACACCTGATTTCCTGGAGCAACAAAACAGGAGGAAAACTCTCCATTAATTGGACTTCTTATGGTGCGTTTCTCAATCTCGGCATTTAAATTTGCTAATGACAAGGTGTTGTTTTCTATAAAATGTTCGTTGCCTAACTTTTCAAGTTTTACCTGGGTTTTCAAACGATCAACCTCATTTTCAATCAGGTCTAAATCGCGACTTGCAATAGTTTCACTCTTTGCCAGTTCCCGGATAGAAGAAAGCTCTTTTTCTTTGATTCTGAGTAATATTTCGGTCAGGGATCCAATTTCCTTACGATCATTAAATTGTGCCTCGTTCAGCAAAAGCCTGTCCATCTGGCGGTCCAAGTCATCCTGGACTAATTGGATCAATGTCTGGTTTTGCTCAACTGCCAGGGTTCCACCCAAGGGTAAAAGAGCAACCCAATCTACCCGGGCATTTGCTTGAGCCCTTAATTCAAAAGTGGCGGATGCATGGACATGGACATTCCCGGTGACAGAATCGCGGATCGGTCCATACACCGCCCGTGAAACCATAACCGTTGGACTGGATTGGAGGAAAATATAATAAACCGTTGCTGTGATCAGTAAAACAACCAGCACCGAAAGATAGATAAAGTTATTTTTCATTATTCGACAAAAAGCTTCTTATTTTAATCACTATCCATGAGGTTTTCGTACTGATTGAGCAAAACCATATAGTTGCACACCGCTTCCAGGTTGCTAATTTTAGCCAAATCAAAGGCCACCACCGAATTAAAGTGGTCCATTGGGGAGATTCGGTTTAACTCAAGTTCTAATTTACTTTTATCCAGTCTACTTTGAGAAACGGACACCATTTTTCGACCAAGAATGATTCTTTCTTTAAGGGATTTCAGTTCAGTCACTATGGTGTTCATATGATCACGCAGTGCACGAGTCTTGGTATTAATTGAATGCTCGAGCTTAGCCTTCCTTGCAAGGGAGGCTTTTTTTTGAGCTAAGCTTTTACGGGAGTCCCAAATTGCCCAATTGCCTTCAATTCCAACTAAAAAGTTATTTCTGTCCACACTATCCCCGCTCTTTGCTGTATCAATTTGATCCTGAAAATAGGAGCCTACTAAATTGATTTTTGGCTTCAATTCTGCATCTGAAATAATGATTCTTTGATTTTCTATAAATATTTGCGTGTTTAAATTTTCAATTTCCGCCGAATTGATGGCACCCACAATTACGGGGAAATTTGTGTCTGGTTCATGAGTTGAAGCAAAATTCCAGAACTTTTCAGAAATACTTAAATTCAACGGATTAGAGTGACCAGACAGACTGACAAAGGTTGATAATTTTCGCTTTAACAAAATTTTAATTTCAGAAAGAGATATTTCCCGGTTAAGTAATTCAGCCTTTACCTCATCCAGTAATAAAGGAGTGACCATACCCACATTTAACTTGTCCTGGGCAGACTTAAGGTTCCCTTGGGCAATCTTTATCTGTTCCGCAGCAACTTGTGAACGATAATTAAGGATGACTAATTCAAGAAAAATTGCTCTTAATTCAGAACTTAAACTTCTCTTTCGATAACTAAGGCTTCGATCCGTCCACTGTTTGTTTAATGACCCGATTTCCTCCCGTGCCCGCAATGCACCCCAATGGTAAACCGGCTTTCTAAGATAAATTTGATTTAAGGTACGAAACCGATGGGTAAAATCTTCATTTGGACGATCCTCATGAATGGAATGACCAAACACATTCACACCAACCCGAAAACCTTGTTCTGACTTTGCTTCCAGGTGGTTCGCAACTGCTATCTCTAGGTCAAACTCCTTGTCAAGTAACACAGGAGAGTTATTCCCTAAATCCTTAAGCACATTTAATAAATCAGCAAAAAAGTACTCTGGTCTTTCTTCAAGTGGTACTTGAAACGAATACAACTTAAAAAGACAAAAGAATGTAAATAAGTAAAGTAGGGATAAGGTCTTGCTCAAGGCTTTATAATGGAAGACCATACCAAATCGGACAATGAGAAAAGTCCGAGGAAAAACTGATTAATTCCCGAATGAATCAGAAAACATCGACCTTAGCTCATCACCCAACCACTGGTCTTGTTTTGCTGCATGCTCAGACCGTACTTGAGAAACAAATTCTTCAGTGACTTCCACAGAATCATTTCCCCAAGCTTGCCTGACATAAGTGGATACGTTGGCAATTTCACGGTCAGAAATGGGTACAGCAGCCATATTCACGGCAGCAGAAGTTCCATACTTCACACCGTTCACGGATATCTCCCCTTTCAAACCTTTAAGAATAATGTTGGAGATCACCCCGGCATCAGCAGAAACCCATTCCGAACCTGCTAAAGGAGGGAATTGGCCCTCGATCCCCATTCCATTGGCTTGGTGGCAGGATGCACAACGAGCGGCAAATATCTTCTCTCCAGATGAGATCTTTTTCTCCAAGCGCATAGACTCCTTTTCTTCAGCGGTAAGCTCAACGACATCTACAGGAGGGTGCAATTGAAAAGAATTAGTAGAGTGCGCCAATTGAATCGAACAAACAAAAATCAAACATCCAAAGACAAAAACGAAAACCAGAGGTGCCTTTAAGAAGTTTTTAGTGGGTTCGTGCTTAAACTTTGCAAGTTCTACATGTGACTTAACAATTTCCTCATCCGAAAATTCAGAGGGGTTAGACAAGTTGCGACTCTTTTGTTGGTCTTCGCTCATTGCACAGGAGGTATAAGTTCGGGAGCAGTAAACATTTGCATCGGTGCACGCCCTTTAAGCGAAGCACGAACTGTGGCAACTTCCTCAGCAGAAACCGCCGAAGCAGAATTACCCCAGTCATTACGAATGTAGGTAAGTACATTTGCAATCTGATCATCTGTTAAAGATCCGGGAGGGATGCCAGGCGGTGCCATGACATTATTATACTTTATACCATTTACCTCAATTTCGCCCATTAAACCATACATAGAAATTTTGATTAATCGGCTTTTATCACCCAAAACCCAGTCTGATCCTGCAAGGGGGGGAAACTGACCTGCTAAACCTTGACCGTTTGTCTGGTGACAGGTGAAGCACATACCTCCCCCACTTGCCGCCTTCATATAAACCTCTTTGCCTGCATCGATTTGAGCCTGTAACCATGTGGGTGCACTTGAAAGGTCGGCAGCAACCGGACCCTGGGTTGTTTCAACAAGAGTACCCTCTTCCATTTCTTCATCCACAAAAGATACTTCTGGTAACTCATAGTCCTGCTTAAGAGCCTGTAAATAAGCAACGAGACGATTCGCCCGAACGGATGGACGAACATAAAGAGTGTTCCCGCCAGTTGGTTTAGAGCTTACTTCGATATCAGAATGAACAGGTTCATCCACTTCCTGATAAAGGAAAGGGCTTGGCGGACAAAGAGAGGATGAATCAATCGACTGTGGTTCGTATAAATGTTGATGCATCCATTCGTTGGTATGACCACGAGAACCTAAATTGGTTAAATCTGGTCCAATTCTTGAATTACCAAGCAAGACATGATCCTGTAAAACATAGTCACGAGGGGCAGATGGGCGCAACCCCCACCCTCTGTCTACATCATAACCTGCTTCCACACGCCTTACTTGCTGGGTATGGCAGGTTACGCAACCAAGAGCGGCATACTCTTCTGCACCTTGCTTAGCAATGCCAGAGAAAGCTATAGGGAAAAGATCCGAATCCACAGGGACAGAACCATCATCTTCTAAAGACTCTGCGGTGGGTTGTAGATCACCGTACTGGGAACGTGCCCCTACAACAAAGGCAAGCCAAGCTATACCTAAAGTGATGAAAATACCTAAAATAAATTTGGCAAGATTGTTCATGCGCTTGCCTCCTTTTTATTGGAGAAACAGCAGGAAAATGGATTGGGGAAAATTACCCTCCACACATTGATCACAAAAACAAATTGGGAAAAAGCCAAAATGACAAATGCAATTTTAGTGATAAGAAAATATGGCTGTACCGACTGGATAACGGATGAAGACCAAGGCAAGGTAGGCTGGCCTGCCAAGACCCCATGAGTAAGACCTCCAAGTAAGTAAGCTAAGAGCAGCAGTAAGACACCAAAAGTAGATGTCCAAAAGTGAAAAGACTTAGCTGCCTTTGGAATTTCACGTCCAGTGATACGGGGAAGAGCAAAATACACCGCACCGAAAATTATCATACTGAAAAACCCATAAACCCGTTGATTGAAGTGAAACTCATTGATGATGGTAAACTGAGTAATTTTAGCGACTGCTGGCAAAGAAAAGACCACACCAATGTAGCTGGAAACGGTGTAAGAGAGTGTACCAAATATAACAAACCTTAAGGGTAAACTACTCCAGACTTTCCCAATATCCAAGAAGGCGGTTGAATGAAAATTTGTAGATGCAACTGCAATAGGGAAGACCATCGCAATGCTCATAACCGTCCCGATGGCAGGAATCCACATGGGAACAGGCCCACCTTCCAAATGATGTAAAACAGACCATGGGGCGAGCGCCGCAATGCACCAGAATCCAAAAACTGCCAAATAATACTTATCAATTGTTCGACCAAGAACAGCAGGGATTAAATAATAGGCTGCACCGAGGGCAACCGGTGTGAGCCACAACCAAATAAGGCTTTGCCCATACCACATGGAAAGCACCGTTTGCAATGTGCCCCGTGAGGGGTTCAACTCTAAGCCGTTCCAAGCAATCAAGAACAAGGCGGGGAACCAAAGTAGAGCTGACAGTATGAACCATTGTGGTGCAATGGTTTCCTTGATTTGACGTGATCGGTGAATGACCAAGGCAAGAAAAGTTATAATAAGGTAGGATACCAGCATGGCGGGCCATACTTCACTAGGCATTTCAAGCATTTCGTGCCCACTCATGTGACCATCAAGGATACCCAAAAGACCAAAGGTTATGGCAAGATTCCAGATAACACCTGCAAAAATTAAAAATACAGAGCCTCTGACTTCAGCTTGTGACAGCCGGGCCAATATCCATAGTGACACAGCAAAAATTGCATTTCCTCCCCATCCGTAAACAAAGGCATTTGCCTGAGCTACTTTTATTTTTCCGTAGGTTAAAAACTCACAGGTGGATAGGAAATATGGATCAGTTAATTTAGCAGCGGCAAGGTAAGCGAAAAGAGCGGCCGCAAGAAGCCACAAGCCCGCAGAGGACAGAAAGAATGAAAAAACATACTTTGCGGAACGGTCTATAATTTGATCTGGAGATTCTTCGGACATACGAACTATTGAGGTTGTTTTTGATTAGCTCGGAAAGAAGCTCGATAGTTTTTGAGCACCTCACGCATTGAGGATTCTAAGGTGGTATTTGCATCTGTGTGAACTTGATCCACCTTTGAAATGAAGAGGGTATCCTGTTCACGGAATGCCTGTGCTTTGGCTTTTCGTGCGGTATCTACAGCATCCGTGACCGGAGCTGGTGATTCGGGCTCAAAAAATGCTTGAGCAAAATAGAAGCCACAAAGCAATAATACAAAAACCAAAAAAGTGAAAAAGACGCTGCAGCCGTCCGCCCGTTGGTTGGTAGGATCACTCATGATGATTAATGGATTCACGAATGCGGGGATCGCGAATCGGAATAATTTCAGCTATACCAGATTGAAAACTTTTTAAGACTGCCCAGGCACACAAACAACCTACCCCAATAAGTGTAAATAAACCCCATAAAAGATGACTACCTAAGACAGACCTTGCTTCGTAGCCAACGAAAGCACCAGGGGCGATCTCCCGGCCAGGGATGATGTTCCAATAGAGATCAAGTAAGTGGAAAGCAAGAATCCAGCAAACGATAAAAATCAGTTTGGGGGCATCTACTTTATTGCGGTAAAAAAGAAGGTAGAGGAAAGGAAAAAAGAAATGCCCGAAGATTAAACCCATACTAACCCAAAACCATCCTGAGCGTAACCCAGTGTTAGGATCAATTTCACGAATGGTAAACCAAAAGGTTTCCTCAGGAATGTTTGCACTGTAGATCAGGAAGTATTGAGAAAAACTGATGTAAGCCCAGAAAACAGTGAATGCCAGAGACAAGCAGGCTAGATCGTATTGATGGGCCTGTTTGAACAACCCCTTAAGCGTACCAGTTGAAACGAGGTAGATGCATAGCAAAATGGTTACTGCAAGTGCAGCACGAATTCCTGATGCGAAAAACCAGACTCCGTACATGGTAGAAAACCACTGATACTCCAAACTCATGAACATGTCAAAAGCACCAAAGGTAAGGGATAAAGCAGCTGCAGGTATCCCAATTGCAGAAACCTTTGAACCCAGTCTTGTCCAATTAGGATCCCCATCTTTGTCTTGGCTAAAAGATGCTTTTCTAAGCCAATGACTTAATCCACAAAAAATTATGAAATAGGCGACTAGGCGAAGAGTGAAAAAGTTCAGATTAAGGTAACCTGCTTTCTTTTGATGTAACACATCCTCACCTACAGTAATTATACTGCTTACTTCAATGGTGGGACTGGTGGAGTCGACCCATGCCCAAAGAATGCCAGCCTGATCCTTACCAAACCATGCAACAAGCAAAAGAGGTAAGAAACACAGACCGATCCAAGGGAATGCAGATAGCCCGTGTTCCAATTGTCGTCGAACTACCGGGCTCCACTTGGAATTGAAGACACGGAAAATCATGATTAGCATGAGCATCCCAATGGCAATGCTCAGCCAAAACGAACAACCCCATAGCCAGCCAAGGAAGGGTGCTTTATCGCCGGACTGAAGCCCCTGAAAAAGACCAACTAATCCAGCACCTATTCCCAGAATTGCACCGGCAAGCAATTTAGTGGAAAAAGACGAGACAGCCGTAGTATTTGAGCTAGAATCGATACTCATGACCCCTGACCTTTCGTTGATAAAGTAGCTTTGCCTACATAGTCTTGAAGTGCACGAAGGTAGAGAACAATTGCCCAGCGCTCATCTGGAGATAATCTATCTTTTAAGCCAAGCATAATTCCGGAAGCGGACCCGTTCGATATCGCATGAAATAACTGACCATCCGACCAACCAGCAGAAGATTCCAAATAAGTACCTGGATTGGATGGATCGCTGAGATTACGTGGATTCAGACCAAAGTATGAAGTTACCCCAACACCATTTCCGTAATTTCCATGACAAACAGAGCAGTGGATATCATATTTTTCTTTCCCTAGACGCATGGTAGACATATTGAGACCAATTTCGGCAGGAACATTTTTTACCCAACTGCCATCAGGTTGCTTACCAGTGGTAAAAGACTCAGGAGAGTATTGAGGTTTGCTTGAAAATACATTGGAGGGATGTAAAGCAGTTCCACGAAGTACGGTACCGGCAACAGGTAAACGGTCTGCACTGCCATCCGCAAAACGAGAATTAGCGGTCTGGGCCTTAAACTTCGCTTGCCTGTCCATGTCAGGAAAAACCTCGATGGGCGTGTTCTTGGAACGATCACCACGAAATCCAAGGATCGAAATTACAGTGACGATTAGAATCGCAAACAATGGTATAAAATATCTCACCGATCTAATCTATGGGTTCACGAATAAGTTGTACGGACTCCCCGCCAACCCTTTTTAAAAACTCAACGGTTTCCTCGTCATCGAATTTGGGGTCATCCACTTCAATCACAATCATAAACTTGTCGTCTCCAGTAAGACCAAAATCCGGATGCTCAAATACAGGATGGTTATGCCTAGGTAAACGGTTCAGGAAAAACATCCCAAAAAGGGTGCCAAATGCCGCAAAAAGAATGGTCAACTCGTAAAAGACTGGAAAAGGATAAATTGGACTGAAGTAAGGTTTACCACCCACGATAAGTGGATAATCGTACTCATTCATAAACCAGACAATGAGCATGCCAGTAAAAAACCCAGTAATTCCACCCGTAAGAGTGAACCTGGGAACTTTTGATCGAGCATACCCCATCTGAGCATCCAAGCCATGTACCGGTATTGGGGAGAAACATTCCCAATTGGTGTAGCCTTCCTGCTTCACCTTTCCGGCAGCATCATATAGACCTTTGGCGGAAGAAAAAGTAGCCGACGCTGCATACTTGATGTCCATGATGTCGCTCATTATCAATGATCTGAATGGGGGTCAGCTTGTGGCATTACCGACTTTACTTCACACATCGGCATAAGAGGTAAGAACCTGAGGAAAAGAAGGAAGAGTACAGAAAAGAAACCAAAAGTTCCGAAAAAAGTAAAAATGTCTACGACTGTGGGTGAGTAATATCCCCAAGAAGAAGGCAGGAAATCACGAGAAAGAGTGGTATTTGCAATCACAAACCTTTCAAACCACATGCCAACATTTACAAAAATGGAAATAATCCACACAAGAGGGATATTCTGACGTATCTTTTTAAACCAGAAAAGTTGTGGACAGATGACGTTGCAGGAAATCATAATCCAGTAAGACCACCAGTAATTACCGAAAGCACGGTTAATGAATGCGAACCCTTCGTAGGAATTAGCACCATACCACGCGATAAAAAACTCCATAGCATAGGCGTAGCCAACCAAGCTACCGGTGGCCAAGGTAATCATACACATGTTAGTGATGTGCTTCTGAGTAATTAAATCGTGCAAGCCATAAACAGCACGAACAGGCAGCAAAAGGGTAAGTACCATGCCGAAGCCAGAAAAGATCGCCCCGGCAACAAAATAAGGCGGGAAAATTGTGGTGTGCCAACCAGGGAGGTTCGCAACTGCAAAGTCAAACGAAACGATGGTGTGAACGGAAAGAACGAGTGGAGTTGATAAACCGGCGAGAAGTAAATAAGCCATCTCAAAGTTACGCCAGTGATTGTTCGCATTTCTCCAACCCATGGCGAAAAATCCATAAAAGTATTTACGCCAAGTCTCTTTAGCTCTGTCCCTTAAGACTGCCAGATCAGGAATCATCCCCATATACCAAAAGAGAACCGAAACAGTGGCATAGGTGGATACGGCAAAAACATCCCACTCCAGCGGGCTTCTAAACTGAGGCCAAATAGCGTTTGAATTGGGGAGTGGGAAAAGCCACCATGCAAACCAAACCCTGCCCACATGAAAAAGAGGGAAAATCCCTGCACACAAAACAGCAAACACAGTCATTGCTTCGGATGCACGGTTGATAGAAGTCCTCCATTTCTGCTTTAAGAGACAAAGAACAGCAGAAATCAGGGTACCCGCGTGACCGATACCGATCCAAAAAACGAAATTCACAATGGCCCAACCCCAATTTACGGGATTGTTATTACCCCAAACTCCTACACCCGTTGAGACCAGATAAACCAGCCCCATACCTGTAAAACTGGCAACGCATAGGGCAGTAATGAAACACCACCACCACCAAGTTGGTGTTTTTGATTCAACGATCCCACAAATTTTGTCGGTCACCCATTTGAAACTTCGGTTGTTTAAAACCAAAGGAACTTCTCTCCAAGGTGCAGGATCTACCTTTTCAAGAATTTCGTGGTTTTCTGCTTTCACCTCGGACATAACTTAATGGGTTCCATGGTCATCCCCATGATGTGCGGGATGGGCACGATCACTATACTCCCGGGCGGAATGGGGAGAAGATGTAAAATCTGGCATCCTGGGATTGGGGTTACGAACCTTCGCAAGAAAGGTGGTGCGTGGACGGGTATTTAGATAACCGAGTACCGAATAATCCCTGGGGTTATTTTTAAGCTTACTTACTTCGCTCTCAGGATCACTGATATCACCGAAAACGATTGCATCACTTGGACAAACTTGCTGACAGGCGGTTTTGATCGTACCATCAGGTACCTTCAAGTCTTTAGTCTCTAGTTTAATGCCGGCACCATCCTCGCCAGAGCTAAGTTTTGCCGAGCGCTGGGCATTCACCTTAGTCCGAATTTTCGACTCTTGAATGCGTTGCACACAGTAGGTGCACTTCTCCATGACTCCACGCATACGAACAGTGACATCGGGATTTTTCCCCATATCTACCAGCGTATCGTTTTTGTCACCAAGAGGGCCTTGGTAGAGGCTGTCAGTATCGCGTTTATTCCAGTCAAAGAAATTGAATCGTCGAACTTTGTAAGGACAGTTGTTGGCACAATATCTTGTGCCCACGCAACGGTTGTATGCCATGGCGTTCAAACCTTCCTCGTCATGGACCGTAGCATTTACTGGGCATACACTTTCACAAGGAGCCGTTTCACAATGCATACAAGCAATGCCTTGAAAGGATACTTGCACATCTGAAGGAATGTCAGCACCTTCACGTTCGGTTGAGCTAAAGTAGCGGTCTAAACGAATCCAGTGCATTTCTCGACCACGCAAGACCTGGTCTTTACCCACAACCGGAATGTTGTTTTCGCTCTGGCAAGCAACCACACATGCACTACATCCTGTGCACTGATTTAAGTCTATGGTCATTCCCCATTGATGAATACCGAAAACATCTGACTTTTCGTAGGTGTGATCGGGATGCTCATAGGCTGAGTTACCACGGGGTGTAGATGTGGCTTTTTCTGCTAATGATTTGCCCTGGTCTTTGCCCCACATTGGAGGGGAGTGGGACTCTGCACCCATATGTGCAGCAAAGCTTGGATCCGCAGCGTATTCATCGGCATTGGCTTCCCGGACAATTGCCCGGCCTTCCATTGACCAATGTTCTTGAACATTTGCTAAAATCTTAAATTGCCCAGTAGGCTCAATGGACGCTCCTGTTAACACCAGTGACCCGGGTTTGCTTAAAAGAGGAGTTGCATCATACCCCGAACCTTGCCCTACCCTGCCTGTATGAGTACGACCAAGACCAACGGATGCAACAAGGGTAAAATCTGCAAGCCCTGGCTGAACATAGAGAGGAGCTAAAATTGATCGATCTCCCAATTGCAACGACACAACCGGTGCTTTTTGCTTACCCCCTTCAAACAAGGCGGCATCAGGAGCAATCTCACCGTTCTTGTTAAGCATGGTGGCTTTGGGAAGAAGACCTAAGTCTGGGTACTTGGCTTCCAAATGTTTTGCCATAACCGGACTGATCAAGAGAGCATTATCCCAAGTTAGTTTACTGATTGGGTCGGGACATTCCTGCATCCATCCATTATTGGCATATTGACCGTCATGGGCATGGAAGTCAGGGATGACAAGTACCTCAAGGTTACTCGAAGAAAAAGAGGGATGAATCAAATTCTTCCCTTTGATAGCCAGAAGAGAAGAGGTTGGGTCCACATCCCCAGCAAATGTGGGAACGACTGGATGAATTCCGAGACGGAGAAAATCTTCAAATTTTGTTCCGGATGATAAGCTTTTGTGCAATGCTTTGACTTGAGAGTAATCATCCGAATCATCGCCAAGTAATTGAGAAAGGACAGTCGACTCAGATACGGTGTCAAACAATGGTGCGAGCAAAGGTTGAACGGGTACAATCGCAGTATTATCCCAGGTTTTCCCCAAATCCCAGGACTCAAGGTAGTGAGATTGCCCAATATGGAATTCAGCAATTTGGGAACTTTCATCGATGGAGGACCCAAGGCGACAGATCGATTTTAATTTCTTGGATAGCTCGTCCCAATTAATAAAGCCTTTGGTTTGGTAAACAGGGTTGCCACCCAAAATAATCAAACGCTCGATATTGCCCTTTTCAACTTGGTCTACAAATGAAGAAATTGATTCAGCAGAAGTCTCAGTCCTGATGTAATCAATAGTAGAACCAATTGCACCAAGTGCACGATTCATTGAATAGGCAAGCAACTGTACTTCCTTAGGAAGATGAGACCCTGCAAGCACGACCGATTGTTTAGGGTTAGTAAGTAAATCGGCAGCAACCTCAGAGGCCCATTTTTGATGTTTTTCTAGTCCGGAATCCAGTCTTTTTAAATGGTTTATGGAGGAACTATTAGGAAAGGAACTCTTGGATTTGGACAGTATTTCAGCCGCCACCAGGGCAGCAAATGCAGAGATGTGAGAAGCCTCAAGCCGCAGACGGTGATCCGCAACCCCACCTGTGCGGGAAAGATCGGATTCCACAATGTAAAGGCGGTTCATCTTCTTGGCATCCGAAGGCTTCAGCACCTTACGACCGCCCATGAAAGACCTTGTATTGGCCAACTCATTGGACTCCCGATTACCTAAGAAATCACAATCCAAAGAAAGTACCCGCTTTGCCGAATTTAGCTTGGGGATTGCACGCAAACCAAAATCAACGCCCAAAATATCACCAAGTTTTGATTCTGCTAAGGAAGGATCAACGGCATCATGTTCGAACCATTTAAACCCTTTGGATGCTAGCTTGTCTTTAAGAGAATTCCGAACCAATGAATGGGAACGGGGTGCAAGTATGGCAACCTTACCATCGGTGTAATTTTGAGTAAGATCATCCAATACAGTGGAAGTGGAAACCTTCTGCCAACGATTTACACCATTTTTGAGGGACTGTCTTTTGAAACTGCCCATTGCCCGGTCTGGATCATAGAGGTCAAGCACACTTGCTTGAGCATAGATGTCTGTGCTTCCACCATAGGGGAGGTAGGAAGGATTGCCCTCGACTTTAGTGGGACGACCTTGATGGCTTTCAATGATCAAAGGCTGAAAGCCACGTCCTGAAGGTTGCGCAGTCGCATAGTAAGCGGGAACACCAGGGATCAGCTCTTCCGGGCTCTTGCCATAGGGAAGGATTACGTGCTCTGGGCGCCTGCATCCAGACATGCCAAGACCGGCAAGGCCAAAGGAAGCGGCCATTAATTTTACAAAGCTCCTTCGTTGAACACCGTCCAACATGCTAGCACCTTCAGGGAATTCACGAGAAACCCAGTCCCTGAAACCAGGAGTCTCGGCCAAGCTGTCTAGGCTTTTCCAGTACTCTTTACCCACAGGAAGAACTGATTGATTGGTTGGTGATTTCATCGGTGGCAACCTGTGCAGCTAAGTGGGGGGTGCACGCCCCAATTATCTTTTAATTCAAGGCCCGCATGCACTTGGGCAATCAAGGGATCCACATCTTCGCCAGTACTAACTTCCCAGGAGAGGTTGGTCACCTCATCGAGGGGACGAAGGGCTTTTTCAGGATTCCGGTGGCAATCAAGGCAAAATGCCATACTCAAATGCTTGTCGTGATGAACTTCTACCATTTGGTCAACCCGACCGTGGCACTCAACACAACTAATCCCCCGGTTCACATGAATGGCGTGATTAAAATAAACATAATCCGGTGCTTTGTGAATGCGCACCCATGGAATTGCAGGACCGGCATTGAGGATACCGTCTCCGTTTAGGTCCTCCCCTTCTGAAAGTTTTCCGTCCTTATCAGCATCCTCCCCATAGTAAGACAAACGGACAGGTTCAAGAAGAGGGGAATCCGCCTTGATGTTTTGATGGCAGGACATACAAACATTTGCACCAGGGATGTTTGCATGGGATGACTTGTCCACGCCTGAATGGCAATAACGGCAATCGAGACCTAATTCACCTGCATGAAACTCATGGTTGTAGGAGACAGGCTGGGTAGGCTGATATCCCACACGCGTGTATTTAGGAGTGGCATAATAGGTAATACCAGCGACAACAGCCCCCCCAATCAGCCCCAATCCAATGATCAGCTTTACCGGAACGGTATTAGACCATCTTGGAAATATGTTTCTCATAGTTGGGCTGGTAAGAAGAAAATCTTTATTTTAGAGAGCTGATAAATAAGAAAGACTACTGAAGTATCTTCAGATCACTTGCCACACAATATTAAAAAAATTAAACACAACCTATTAATTTTACTTAATGCATTTCATTAGCAGTCTTAAGAATCGCAAAATTGAAAATAAAAAGAGAATTATTATGAAAATGTACAACCTTTACGGAATATTTATCCCTTGAAGAGTAAACCGAGCAGATCAGATATTTTGATTATCGGGGGAGGCGTGAATGGAATTTCAGCCGCGGTTTCCGCTGCCCGTGAAGGGGCCATTACTCATTTGGTCGATCCTCTTGATGAGCTTGGTGGAAGGATTGGAATCACAGGGCAGTTTCCCCTGGATTTCCCTGCAAGCTGCAATGATCCTTTTTTTAGAGAGTCTGGAATTTTTGAGGAAATTATCGGAACTCTGAGAAAGGAAAATATTGAGGGCACCTACACCGGGCAAGCCAGGGTGCTTTTGTCCTTTTTAAAAAAAGAGTCCAATATCAAGGTGATGCTTGGGCAACAGTGCCTCGATGTCACACTCAACCCGTCCAACGACAGGATTGACTCGTGCACCAGTATCAATCGCTTTGATGGATCCCAATACGTTCACCGGGCTGAGTATTTTATCGATTGCTCGGAAATGGGGGGCTTCTCAAAGTTGGCTGGAGCCCCGGGAGAAGTCCGTACCCCAAGCAATCCATCTCAAAATAATTTGCAAAGGGACCTTCATAAATCAGCTGTTCTTATCGAAGTTGACGCTTCATCCGAAAATATTCCGTTCAAATGTCCTGAATGGATCACCACACGATGGGAAAATAATTTAACAACATCCAAAATCTCCTTGATGGAATCCCTTGGGATAAATCTTTGTGGGTTTCACCACCTCGAATGGATTGGCGAGGACCCGAAGACACCCGATCCCATTGAACTGGGTTGGTCTGCTTGGGATTTCATCAAAAACCGATCCGAATTAAAGGATATTACCCGCAAGTTATTCATCAGAAGAATTATCGCTGTTCAAAATGTGGATCCTGCTTTCAGGGGAGTTGGTGACTACCTAGTGTCTGAAAAAGATCTCTCGGGCACGAATTCATTTGTCGACTCCGTTGCGGTTAGTCGATCGCCTCATATCATGGCTGATTCGCCCATTTTTTCCTTATCCAACAGAATTTCCCGTTCTGACCATTTTGAAATACCCCTCAGGTCTCTTTATTCCCAGAAGATCAAGAACTTATTATGGGCAGGCACTCATGTTTCATGTGATGCACAGGTATCTTTATGTCTATCGCATCCACCTACATTATCTCAAATGGGTACTGCAGTTGGCCATTGTGCAGCAAAATGTATATCTGAAAAACGATTGCCCCGTACGCTTGCCAAAGAAGGACATATTGAGAAATTAAGAAGAGAGCTTGAGGGAAAAAATCACCGCACGGGAAAATTTTCGCTGGAAGATGAACGAGACCTAACCACCCGAGCAAAGGTTACTGCGTCCACCACTTGGCAAGAGAAAAACCTGCTAAGTTTATCCAAGGATCCGGGGATTCAAACCAATGCATGCCTGATTCAATTCCCCGTGACTTCTGGGCATATTGAAACAATCAGGGTTTTTATTATTTGTAATGAAAACCAGCGGATCGATGCAAGGTTACTACAAGGTGCCAGGCAAAACCCCCACATTCCCGGCCCCTGTCTGGAAACGGCAATCATTGAAACTCAAAGCGGTAACCAGTGGATCGAATTTACCTTCCAAACCCCGGTACATCAAAAGGGCTGGCACTTTTTAGAACTTCGTTCAAATCATAGTTTTCAAGTACAGGAAGGGCTCAATGCACCGGTTGGATATATCGTTCAATACCCTCGAACCATCTTCGGATTGTCAGGAGAAAACCCTTACTCTGAATACTGCGTGCAACCATTCCAAAGCCCACAGCCTCACCGCTGTGCCATCATGGAGATTACTCCATCCCAAAAGCCTTATGATGCGGTTGAGATCGTTTCCAAAAATGTACGGCCATACTCCCTGCCTGGGCTTTGGATTTCCCAACCCACTCAATTCACCTACCCAGAATTCCTTGAATTTCATTGGTCTGACCCTGTATCCATTTCCAGGCTAGATCTTTTTTTTGATCCATGCTTTGGATATAGTTCCCCGCCCTTCCCTACGGTGCCCCAGGATGTCTTCGCTACTGCTTTAGTCCGGGGCTACAGAATATATCTCACGATGGAGGACAGGAAATCAAAGTTGGTTGAAGAAGTATCCAATAACGAATCCGCGCACCGAATACATCATCTCACCTCCAGTAAGATCAAATCTTTGGAGATTGAAATTCTTTCCACCCACGGGCTCGACCGGGCTCAGGTTTTTCGCGTTGCTGCATACGAATAGTCGGTGAATCTTTGATTGATTTTATTTAATTTCTGCGATTGATTGGATCTATGAGAGCCCTTGCCACAATTTTTCGATTGCTTGCCACGGTTGCCTTATTTGGACTGGCGGGAATCCTTTGGTTAAAATGGGATACCTTTACTTCCCAAACCCATTCCTTCCTTGATGAAATTGTGTCCGACGCTTACACCATCTTACAATCGGAAAGAGACGCTCAATGGAAAGACATATCAGATAAAAAGAGTTCCTTTAACGAAATCTACGATGCCAATGATCCGGTTGGGCAAAATGATGAAAACCCTCTTTCCATGGCAGCTGAATCTTTGGCCTCGTCCGAAAAAGCGATCCTCAAGAATCCAGATTACCGCGAAAGCTTAGACAGCCTCAACATGGAGTATGGGGTGGACGCCCTTATCTGGAATTCAGAAACCAAGCAATGGCAAGTAAATCCATCCACCAAGCTTACCCCGCCTGCAAGTTTCCAGGATCCCTTTGCGGATGAATCGAAATTCCCTAAAGCAGACATTAAAAAAGAAGATGGCACAGTCATTCGTGGAGTACCCAGACCCAACCGTCTCAGAACCGTGATTGGCATGTTTTATAAAGACCGGGACGATAAATTTAAAGAAATCGCAAAGCTCCGGGAAATGCTTGTCAGCCGAGATATCGAACTTCGGGAGTACCAAAATTTATATGCCAAAGAAAAGGAGCGCAAAGAACAATTGGAAGATGAAGTGGGTGAACTAACTGTGAAGGTAGCCGGGCTTGAGGAAGATCTGAAACGGGAAAAGCAAGACAGACAGGCAGAAAAAGAAGCTGCGGAGCAAAAAGAAGAACAATTAAACCGATTGGTTGCTGACCTGGAGGATCAGAAAATTAAAACAGAGCAAGCGCACCAGGAATTTATTGATACCCTTCGAAATGAGCAAAAAGAACAACTTGCCGCCTTGCAAGATGAAGTGCGAAAAGCAGATGCGGAAGGTTACAAAAGAGGCATCGATGAGATGATTTCCAAACAGCAAGGCGGAGAAGTTGACCAACCCAACGAAGAGGTAAGCGTCAATCCATTCCTCCCTACTGAGGATGGTCCACCCAAGCTTTCACAAGCCGAACTCATGCTTGCCGCCCAAGCAAAAACAATTGGAGAGAACGGTGTACCATCCACAGTTGGGCGAGTGGACGGAAAGTCAGGCATGATCCTTCTCCCCTTGGGCAGCGAAAGGGGAGTTGAACTTGGCAATGTATATACCTTGTGGAAAGAAAATAAAAAAGCCGCTCGCATACGCGTACAAAGCGTCAGCCAAGGCTTCTCTTTGGCCTACCTTTTGCCGCAGTTTGGCAATCCTCAGGAACTTCGACCGGGTGATAGTGTTCATGTTGTTCCGGAAATAGAGGAAACCTTATGAAAATTCTGTTTTGTAGTATAATCTGCACCATGCTTTTATCCATGAGTGGATGCTTCACCGCATCACCTGACGACTCGCGCCTACCACATGCCAAGCCTGCCAGTTGGGAATATAGTTTGCCCGGTGGTTTTGATCGTGGTGGGTTTAACCGTTAACTAAACTTTAATTCATGAGCCCGGATTCTCATCCATCCGGTTGCCTATTTCTTGTCGCCACCCCCATTGGCAATCTGGGCGATCTGTCCCCCAGGGCATCAGAAACTCTAAAAGACTGCGATTTTATTGCCTGTGAGGACACCCGAATCTCCGCAAAACTGTTGAATCATTTAAAGATTCAAAAAAAATTAATCTCCTACAGGGAAGAAAACGAGAAAACCAAATGCGTTGAACTTGCGACCCAAATTGAAGCGGGTCAAAAAATCGCCCTTCTATCCGATGCTGGTTATCCCTGCATCAGTGATCCGGGATTCCGCTTGGTAAGGGAATGCCACAAAAAAAACCTCAAAGTGATTCCAATCCCGGGCCCCAACGCCGCCCTTACCGCACTGGCCGCTTCTGGATTACCCACCCATCAATTTACATACCTTGGATTTTTGCCCAAGAAATCTGCTCAGGTCATGAAAATTCTTGAAACATGGAAAGAATACGATGGATCCGTCATTTTGTATGAATCCAAATACAAGATCGAAAAGACTTTAAGCACGATTATGCAGGTCATGGGACAAGAAAGATTTATTTGCCTAGCAAGAGAGTTAACCAAATCCCATGAATCAATTTTTACAGGAACTGTACAAGAAGTGGCCAAGAGACAAGCGAGCAGAAGTGGCAAGGGAGAGTTTACTTTAGTCATTGCCCCATCTGGTTATTCATTCAGCTAAGCCATTTCCCATGAAAATTGGCCTGATAGATATTGGCTCAAATACATGCAAATTATTAATCGCGGAACGGAGACCTGGGTTTAAAAGCAAAAACCTTAATGTTTTGGAAGAAATATCTCTTCCCTGTCGCCTCTTTGAGGTATCCCCAACCGAAAACCTTAAAATTGAACAGCCAAAGCTCAACCGCTTGATTGATTGCCTGCTAGGGTTTGTAGAGATTTCGCAAAAGCAATCTGTGGTTCAGTTGAAAACGGTTGCTACCGAGGCTTTGAGAAAGGCGATAAACTCGACCGAAATCCTTGAGGCGGTCGAAAGGAAAGTTGGTTTAAAAATTCAAATTCTATCGGGCGAGGAAGAAGCCAGGGCAGTGGCCCAAGGGTTACAAACTGATCCAATCATTCGTAATTGGGAGAATTTTATCGCAATGGACATGGGAGGAGGTAGCACCGAATTTATCGAAGTAAAACGAAAAAAAATTGAGGGAGTAAAAAGCCTCCCCCTTGGGGCTGCGACGGTTGCATACAGCATATGCTCTGATATAAGTACAAAAATAACGCTGGATGATCAGCAAAAGGTGAGGAATTTAGTTCAAGATGCTCTTCAAGCTCAGTTGATTGACTTTTCTCGCCCGCAAATTCCATTGGTTGCAACCGGAGGCACGATCGTTTTTCTCCGCAAAATTTTAGAGCAGGATGCACTTCATGAGCAACCAGGCTGTATGGAACTCAAAAGAATTGAACGCCTCGCTAAGTCAGTCTGCTCCCTTTCCTTGGATAAACGTATCTCCCACTATACAGAAATACCTTCTGACCGGGCCGACATTTTCCCATATGGTGTTCTGACCCTTGTGGAAATCATGAAATTCCTTGGTGTGGACCGCTTAACCCATTCATTTCACAACCTGAGATATGGACTGGTAGAGGAGTTACTTTAGGATAGGGAGAACCAGGAAAAAGATAATGGTATAGCTTGGCCTATATCAGAATTATTCGATCTGTATCCAGCCAATAATTTTGGACTAATCCTCCAGGAATCAGGCAAGTTAACATTACTTTTTTGCGTAGTTGGATTTGCGATGATCAAGAACTTTTCCAATGTTTTTAAACTTTTCCAGCCCATGGCAATGACGGATGGTAAATCAGAAGAAAAGGAATGAATTTCCCATTCATCTGCACCCGCACTCCTCGAACGCCGACCAGGCTCAGACAGCCTGAGTTTGATTAAGTCTCTAATGAACCGGCACTCGCTAGCATAGGTTTGCTCAAGTTTGTAATCCAGTGCATTAACCTCGCCCATGGTGTAAGTATTCCGGATGCCATTTTTATGCCGCAGGAAATCCTGGCCTGCACTGATCATAGGGACCCCAGGTGCCAGCATCAGTAAACCCATCGCCACCATAATTCGATAAATCACTTCATCGGGTATCGTGTCCTGATCCTGCCATACTGCGAGATCGCGAAAACGGTCAACCAACGAATAATCGTCATGTGATTCCAGGTAGTTGACAGATTGATAAGGGGTAAGATTTTGTGGGTCCAGTCCGTGCGTCAGAAGTTTAACCACCAAATCTTTTCCAGATTCATTTTTGGCATAATTCAATAATTCCTCACGGCACGCATCACTCCATAGAGCAAAGCTGGTTTGTTTCATATCACTGGGCAATCTTCCTCGAAAGCTCCATGGTTCTGCGAAGAGTAATATCCCAGGCTTAATTTTCTTCAGTTCGAGCTCAATTTCTGAGAGCAATTCAAAACCAAGTAACTCACCCAAATCAAAGCGGAAACCATCCACATCAAAGACCTCTACCCAGTAGATTAAACTGTCGATGATTATTTTTTTTACTGGTTCCGCTTCACACCTCAAATCATTTCCACAACCGCTAAAATTGGTAAGGTTTCCCTTTTCATCGGATAAGCAGTAAATTCCCATGTCCAAATGCATCAAATGCGGTGGAATTCCCACATGGTTATATACAACATCCAGGACCACTGCTAAACCGGCATCGTGAAATGATTTTACCAGTTGGGAAAATTCCTGAATCACACTTCCGTCCGTTGGATTATTGCTATAAACCGAGGCCGGGGAGAAGAAATTTACCGGCATATACCCCCAATGGTAGTCCTCTTTTGCCCTGGCATCAAATTCATGAACGGGTTGCAGTTCCACCACATTTGCACCCAATTTCCTTAGGTAACAATCTTCAGATTGAAGATACCTGGTCAAACCACCAAACTCCAATCTTTCTGCGTCAGTTAAATCACATGATGCATGTGCCAACAAATCTCGTAGATGTGCTTCCACCACAACCGCGTCACCAATGGACGGGGGATTAAATTTTTCATCCACTCCACGGGGGGGTAGATTCAATGCAACCGCAGGTCCATTTCTCCCCACCATTGCCCGGGCATAAGGATCGATAATTTCCTTTGTGTAGGGTGCCTCTCTATTGTCTTTCTGGGTTATGGAATACTGGTAATGTTTACCACTCAAATTCTCCTGACTCTCAAAAGACCAACTTCCATCCTCCGCAATTTCCATGGCAAACTTTTGCACCTTAGTCTTGGCAGGATTATTAAACACAAAAAGTTCCACATTTTCTGCCCGAGGGGCGAAGATTCGAAAACTGGAACGGGATCCGTCATAAGAAAACCCAAAGCTGCCAGTTGGTCTAGTTTGAGCCCATTTCTCGGCTCCTTGACTGCCCTGGGGCTTGATTAGACGAAAAGAAAATAAGTCCCGCCCTGTTCTTTTTTGATGAAACCAACTGTTTCTTATTGAAGTCTCCTCTTGTATATAAGCAGGAAAATGTTCGTGAGGCTCCATCCATCTACCATCTCCGGAAAAGAATTTAAACTCACATTGATCAAATTGCTCGAGGATTTCTAAATTAATCCATGCCCCCCACCCGTCCGTGGTTTCGGTAAGCTGATACCTAGGAGCACATTTCCAATTATTAAAATCGCCCAAAAGATAAACTGGAACCCCCTTTATAGGATGAAATTCCATCGATTGATGAGAAAGGAAGAAGAGCCATCGATTATCCACTTTTGCATACCCACCCATGGCTGCTCTTGTGCCGTGATCAACAAGCTTGAAATCAACGCCAATTAAGCCCGCCTCAGCTACTAAGTCTTCGGGCAGTAAACCACCAGACCAGTCCTCCTCCAATGCTACCCACCCGCATCCACTCCCATCGATCCAAACTTTCCCTCCTCTTTGATATGACATTGTATCTCCAATATAAGTAGCGTTAACGAAGATGCACCCAAAATCCCTTTGCTTACCCCAATCAGAAATTTTAAATTCTATTAGTTATGCCTGAAAATAGAATAAAGCAAAGAATCCTGGTAGCTATGTCTGGAGGAGTTGACAGTGCTGTAGCTGCCAAGCTTTTGCTACAGGATGGGCATCTCGTGGAATCTGTATATGTTCGCACCTGGGAACATGAAGATGACCTCTTGGGAGATTGTCCAGGCGCGAAAGATCTCAGAGATGCAGAAATGGTGTCGGACAGACTGAAAATCAAATTCCATGTGGTCAATTTTGTTGATTTTTATAACCGGGAAATTGTTCAGCCCATGGTCAATGGATATGCAGACGGCATTACTCCCAACCCAGATATTCTATGCAATAAGCAAATGAAATTTGGCGCATTGATGGACTATGCAAAAGAAAATGGGTTTGAAGCTTTGGCCACGGGTCACTATTGCATTCAAAAATTTAATAACAGCAATGAGCCTGAGCTGTGGGAGGGGGCAGATAAAAATAAAGATCAATCATACTTCCTTGCCCGTTTATCGGCTAACCAGCTCAGTTACGCAAGGTTCCCGCTTGGTAAATTCAAAAAACCTGAAATCCGAATGCTTGCCCAGGAAGCAGAACTTCCAGTAGCCGACAAAAAGGACAGCCAGGGAATATGCTTTCTTGGCAAAGTAAAAGTTCCGGATTTCCTCTCTCATTTCATTGAAGATAACCCGGGGGAGATTGTCGACAAATCTGGCCAAAAATTAGGCACGCACATGGGGTTGCATCGCTACACACTGGGACAGAGAAGAGGAATTGGTGTACCCTCAAACACAGACCACGAAAAATATGTGGTGACTGGCAAAGACGAAAATAAAAATCAGTTAATTGTTGCTTTTGACCGGAATGAAGAATCCACACTTTGGTCCAATAAATTTGGGCTTAACCAGGTATCCTTCCTTGTCCCTCAATTCAATGAAATGCAGGAAGTCAGTTTGCTTGGTAAAGCCCGGTACAGGGATCCTTCCACCCCAATTAAGCTAAGAAAAAATGAACCCAATCAATGGACTGTTGAATTTGAGGATTCCCAACGGGCCTTAACCCCCGGTCAAGTCCTTGCATTCTATGTTGGTGAACAATTGGTAGGATCCGGAATATATTCACATTCTAATCTGGGCAGGGCTGCCCTTTCATCTTGATTTGGTTATGCTCGGACAACATAAGTAAATATTCCTATGCGTTTACGACTTTCTAAAAAAACCCGAAGCAAACTGCCCATTGCTGAAGATCAGGCACCCCTCAAAACCAAAGAAAATCTGGAGGAATACCTTCAGGGTGCTATCTCTTTTTTACAAACCCAGCAAATTGCCCTTGAGCGTACTATTTCCATTTTAGAGGAGATCGCTGCCCTTGCCCCCACGATGAAGGAGGATATCATTCGCAAGGTAAGTAAGGAGCAAGAGGTGCTATCCAAGAAAAAACTTAAGTCTCTTAGAAAAGAGCTCAAGATCCTGGCGACTTTATGTTTTAACAAGCAGCCACTGTTCAGTGCCGAGGATGCAGACACATCTTTTCCTTTATTTGATGGTGCCGGAGAAAATGCTCCCCAGATCAAACAACCCTCCGCACCTCACTATTATAAGCCTATACAGAAGACCAGCCATGAGGTTAATCTCGATCTTGTCTATTCTTCTTTGCAAGCGATCCAAGAGATGCTTGGTCAAAACAATTCCACTACACAAGACCTGCAAACTAGCTTCAAAGCCCTCGCCAGTGATCCCGAATCTCATGCCAAGCTTCAGTTCTTCGAAGAAAGGGTAAAAACCTGGGTATCAGAAATCATTGACGGTCAGGACGGCCTGTCCGTTCAGGCTCATATTTTAAGCCAACGTGTGGATGGTCTCGTTCGTGGGCTACAGCATAACAAGCCTGAATAATTTGTATGAATGGGAACCAGCCCATATCCCCTTCCCCTGGATCCAATCCTTCACGCCCTTTTCTTGGCATACATTACGTTACTTGTGGCACATATGGGAGAATTTATAAAAACAAGGAAGGCACTGCCTATGTTGGGCACTGCCCCAAATGCATGCATGCCTTGCGGGTCAAAATTGGCCCACAGGGTACTGGCAACCGTTTTTTTAAATGTTTCTGTCCCTAGAGTTAAAACCCAGCTTAATGGGTCACCAAAACATCTAGATCCAGTTCGGTTCTTTCCTGCTTATTGTTCAACCACCATGCACGGGCAGGGGTTAAATAATGAATGGCCGATGTTAGGTTATTGTCCCGTTCACTTTCCTGCCTCTGTACTTCACCCTCAATAACGATAAAACCTAGGTCTTCCGAACCCAGACGCATTTCATAGTTGGAAACAGGCAAACCAAAACGGACAGCCGGGTTTGGCCAATCAGCCCTTCTAAAATAAATTCCCCCACCCCCTAAGCTCACTTCGCTGATTTTGCCCAGCGACTCTTTTCCTGGACGAAAAAGATAACCGTATTTCAGCCCAAGCACTTTCTTTAAATCAATTTCATTACTCGATCTATGCTCGTCAAAAACTTCTGGTTTTTTATCATTTAATTTTGGTAACTTTAAATCCGTGGCGCTGGCTGGCTCGGGAATGAACAGATTCGAGGGAATCTCCATTTCTTTTTCCATTTCCCCCAAGGTAGATATGGTTTGTTCTGCCAAAACACGGTGAGCTATTTTTTCCACCCTTGAGGAAGCGAGCTGGGATATTTGATCTATATCAATATCATCTTGTACAAGTTCGTGCTGATCTGCCTTACCATCATCAGGAACTGAGTGTGCACTATTCTCATTTATATACTCCAACCACCCAAAATAACCAATTAACGAAACGAAAACACCGGCCAAGGAAATTACCCTTAAATACATGTCCTTTCCATTTGGAGATACCAGATCCGGCATGGGTTTTTCAATCCCGTTACCCAGTTGAGATGGTGTCTCAATTTGTGGATTCTCTAGCAACTCGATGGAAGACAGAGCCCTTTCCATCAAAATAAATTTCAATTTGCGACTTGGGTAAGGCGGACTCGCAGAATCCCCACTCGTATAGTTTTGTACAGCCGTTTCGATCCATCCCACAGCTTTTGAAATCCATATTTTTTCCCTTTGCCAGTCTGGATCTTGCCTGCATTTTTTTTCCACTTCTATTGCATCTGAGTCCGGAAGTAATTCCATCAAATAGCGAGCCAATGTCCTATGGCGTGTATGATTGAAATTTTCCAACGCCCGATGTTCATCAATAAATTTTTCCAACAATAACCGGAAAGAGAACTCCAGAACCATAACTGCAACAGATTCATTACCACGGAATGGATCGCCTTTCAAAATTGGGGGGTTTGATTGGGTCCATTGATGGAGAAATGCCATTGCTCGGCATACTCCGATCTGTTTTGCCTGATCTTTTGTTTCGCTAGTCGGAGAAGTAAACTCGGAAAACAATTCAAGTTGCCGTCTTTCATTGGCCGGAAAATGGGGTTTTAGCTCGCAAGCAACTTTTTCGATATCTCTGAAAAAATTTGCCATTCTCAATTTAGGATCGGGCGATTTTTCCAAAGGTAATCCCTGTAGTAAATCCGCAACCAAGTCTTCAAAACCCTCCCTGCTATCCAAATAAAATCTTAAAAAGAAACTGCCTTCTTCAGCCAACGAATCAACCGAGGTACCATCCTTGTCTATCATTTCAGGCATTTTGCTCCTTTTTATCTGGAAAGGGCTTCAAGGATACCCTGAACCATCCCATTTGAGAAAATCTTATTCCCCCTGGGCTCTACCCATCCCAATTCCCTGGCCCATTGCCGGTAACAGGCTGGACTGTCACCACTGGACCCGTTTTTCCACAACTCATAACCATTAAGCGTGAAATGAGCTGACAAAAGGGGTTGGGCAAAGTCTATCCACAAAGTGTTGGCCTTCCCTTTCGCAAAGACATCGTGAAGGATCTCTTTCTTCCAAAAGTTTTCTAACTCCAAAATCTTTTTACGGTTATTTTGAAAACCTTCGCAGTTTTCTTTCAATTTTTCAGAAAACTTTTGAAGATCATCGAGCCAATCAGGATTCTCTCTCCATAATTGTGCGTATTGAGCAATCCTGACCTGGGGGTGATTCGCTGGTCTGCAACCACGCAGTTTCCAATCATGTTGGGATTTATAAACCTCCAGGGGATGTATTTCCCCTCCTTGCCAATCCTTCCATGGAAACTGATGGGCAATTCTGATCATGGGAGATCGATTCCTTCGATAGCCCAGTACCTCGAGAAACCATTGATGAGCAACATTTTCCCATGGCTGCTTCGATAACCTAACTTCAGCAAAACCAATTTTTGCTTTCCACCGTTTCAAAATGTTTTGGCTAATTTCTGCACTACTTAATTTAGCCAATTTTTCCAGTGCTGTATGGTAATGGGAATCCTTACCTGAAAGTTTGGCAAGTGCATGTGCCTCGGCATATTCCTCGATGCCATAAAACAAATAGGGCAGCAAAACCAGAGTTGGGGCTGAATCACCGTTTTGTAATCTTACATTCCAATCCGCTTTCCATGGACCCGCAAATATACAAACTTGTAAAATAACCCGGTCAAAATTTGGATCAATATGATGACCGTGGCTTTTCCAATCGGATGGTTGGAAATGGATTTCGATGTCTCCTGTTCTGGCTTTTCCGTCGATTTGCAGCTTGGCATGTCTAAAATCAGGCCCTTCTTCGGAACGGTTCCAATCCCCACGATCAACCACCACAATTTTTTTCCCACATGTGGTAACCAACGAGTCTGAAAAAAAATCCTGCTCTGCCCAAATTTGCTGGAAAACGGTTTCCTCAATTTTGACTGAACCATAATAGCCTGGAACTTCTTGTACCGATTGAGGGGAATTCATCTTTGTAAGCTCACTCCTTTTAATCGAAAAATTCAATCCGGTTATGAAAAGGCTCTTCGATGCTGTCTCTTCTTACTTTTGTCTGCTTTGCCCTACGGGTTAGCTGATCAATTGAGTGATCCAGGCGTTTTATCATTTGATCCACCCGCATGGCGGATGCCCCGCTGGAGTAAGCACAGTTACGAATGAGGTTATCATTGGTAATTACACAGATTTTTGCGGGATATTTAGCAGCCATCACCATTCGCTCAATTGCCCCGTCCGCTCCCTCACTGGATGAGGAATAAAAAACATCAAAGGAACCTGAATGCCCATATTTTTTTAAAGAGCCACGCCCTGCTCGACCATCGAACACAACGGTTACGCGAAGACCGTCACTGATCAAGGGCTCCAGCATTCTTAACAGACTCTCCCGGGCAAAGTTTCGGTCACGGGACAATTCCTTATCAATTTCCGGAATTGCATGCATGGCATTATTGCCGTCTATGATCAGATGTTCTTGCATTGTTTTTGCTATTTAATCTAGGAATACACATTCAATAAAGGAGAGATTTCAATCTTCTCGCAAGCAATACCTAACCAATCAAATTTTCCATGAGTCTCGCATTTTTATTTCCCGGACAAGGTTCTCAAGCAAAGGGTATGGGTGCTGATGTATTTACCCGTTTCCCCGAATTGGTGGAGCAAGCAAATAAGGAAGTTGGATATTCATTATGCGATATTTGCTTGGCGGACGATTCCGACCAACTTGGGCAAACCCAATTTACCCAGCCTGCCCTCTATCTGGTCAGCTATCTTGAAGCAAAATCTAAAATTGAGGATGGCCAACACCCAGCCTTGGCCGCTGGGCATTCGGTTGGAGAATTTGCCGCACTCGCCACCGCTGGTGCATTTTCCTTCATGGAGGGGCTAAGGATGGTATCGAAACGTGGTGAGATTATGTCAAAAGTTAGCGGTGGGGGTATGGCTGCAGTAATTGGCCTTGATGTTGAAAATATTCGCTTAACGCTAGAGAAGGCCGGTGCAGACCAAGTTGATTTGGCAAACTTCAATTCTCCCGGTCAAATCGTGCTTTCCGGACCGGCAAATCAGATTGAAACAATCCTTTCGCCATTAAAAGATGCGGGGGCAAGAATGGTGGTACCTTTAAAAGTAAGCGGAGCATTTCATTCACGAATGATGGAGGAACCCGCTCGTGAATTCGGGAACTTTTTAAATGAGTTCACTTTTTCAAACCCATCCTTCCCGGTTTATTCGAATGTGGACGCCTGTCCTTACAAGGACGGCGATTCGATTGCCCCTCTCCTCATTCGTCAGATCCACAGCTCTGTGCTCTGGAGCGAAACCATCACTAAAATGAGAGAGTCAGGAGCAGTAGAATTTTTAGAATGCGGTCCGGGAAATGTGCTGACAAAGCTACTCCGTCAGATCCCATAAACCCCTAACTGGCCCGCGTATCCAAACTAAGCTTGGTTAGATTTCTTTCCTTTAGCAGGTTTACCACATCGATAACCCTCTGGTAGGGCAAAGTCTTGTCTCCGCGGATATGAATGGTCGGGCTGGGACCAGCCGAGTTCGATATTTGATCGAGACGGTTTTCTAACTCTGGTAAAGCAACTGGTTCTTTTCCCCAAAAAAAAGCACCGGCAGCGTCAATGGTGATATATTTATCTTCAACAGCCGGAGGGGGCTGATTGGACGTACTGGACTGATCGGGCAGGTTTACCCGGTTATACTGCTCAATTACCGGAGTGGTGATCATAAAAATGATCAACAAAGAAAAGGCCAGATCAATGAGCGGAGTCACATTGAGATCCGAAATGACTGCCAGTTTATTCTTTCGGTGAAAGCTTCTAGCCATGAGTGCTAATTTTCTTTAGGGGGCCTGGAGCTAAGACCCAGTCTCCAGCTCGATCCTATCGGCAAGATTACTGGCAAAATTCTCTAATTTTGTCATTTCCGCCCGGGTAAACCCGGACAATCCATTATAGATAAAGACTATGGGTATGGCTACACAGAGTGCAGTCACTGTGGTAAGTAATGCACCAGACACCCCGGGGGCGAGATGCTCGATGGTGGCCCCACCGGAATCCATCGTACCAAAGGCATCCATGACCCCCCACACGGTCCCCAGGAGGCCTAGAAAGGGGGCCCCAGAAACGATGGTGGCCAGCCAGTACATATTTTTCTCATACCTGTCCTCAAACTCAATGACTGCCCGGCTGATTGCATTTTCCACATAGTTCATTCTTACCTTTCCGTCGCGAGCACCAACTCTTGCGGCAGCCATCGCTCGTGAACAAACCTGAAGGTACGGACTCCCCTGACCAGTAAAGTTTGCATCGTCGTATTCCTTCATGCTTGGCAACTCGTTAATCCTTCTCTCATCCCGGGCATTCGCTTTGCGGATTTTCTTAAGGTCGGAATACTTGCTCAGCATGATTGCAATCGCCCAACAGTTCAGGAACACCAGGACGAAGATAACCAGCTTACCTGCAAAATTTGAATCAATAAAATAATCAATAACACCCGCATTCGCCAAAACCGGCTGCCCGTATATGTTTAGAAAAGTTCCCATCATTTAAAAAATTTACATATTCACCAACACCATATCCAAATTCTATACTTCGGCTTTAAAAATCAACGAAAAACGATTCCCGTATTTGAACTTTGGCCTAATGGATCGATTAAGTTTGCAGGATTATCCAAAGCATCATAGGCAAATTCTCTCATGCAGGTATCCGATAAAACCCGAGAAGAAATTAATAGTAAGTCATTTTCACTTACTACACGAAAAGCATTGGTTGGGCTCGATGGGTTTGTGGACAAAATCGTTGCCCCAGTAGAAAAAAGGCACGGACTGGGGGATCAATTTGACCCTGTTCCAACCATTGCTGAAATGGGTGCGAAAATTTCCGCGGCCGCTGGAAAGAGTGCAAATATTGAACTCTACCCAAGGTTCGAGAAACTGGGAGGAAATGGTCCTATTATGGCCAATGCGATGCTTTCACTGGGCATGAATGTAAGGTACATTGGTGCCCTTGGTTCACCTTCGGTCAATCCAGTCTTCAAAGAGTTTGCCCAGCAAACAAAAGCGATCTCACTTTGTGAGCCCGGTATTACCACTGCATTGGAATTTAAGGATGGTAAAGTCATGCTTGGAAATACACTAAGCTTGGAAAATATCGATTATGCCAAAATGATATCCCAGTGTGGGGAAGGCGAATTTTTCGAGCTTCTTTCACAGTCCGATCTGGTTTCGATTGTCAATTGGACCATGATCCCCAAAATGACCGGATTGCTCATTGATCTCCTGGATAAAGTGCTCCCAAACCTGCCTCCCCGGGACACCCGCAACTTCTTTTTCGACCTGGCGGATCCCGCCAAGAGATCGGATTCTGATATCAATGAAGTTTTGCAGGTTATATCCCGATTTCAGGCCCATGCTGAGGTTACATTGGGCCTTAATTACAATGAAGGGCTGCAGGTTTGCGAAGTTTTAGGTCTTAAGAGTGGAAACAAAGATGAAAACGATTTGAAATCCATGGCTACTGAAATACGCCGTAAATTAGGCATATCCACTTTGGTATTACATCCCGTTGAATCTGCTGCATGTGCAACTAAAGACGGAGTATGGTGGTCCCCTGGACCCTACTGCGAAAACCCTAAAATCACCACAGGTGCGGGCGATCATTTTAATGCGGGATTCTGTTCGGCAAGACTGAGCGGATTCTCTCCGCTGACCTCGCTTGCTCTTGCCACCTGCACTTCGGGGCACTACGTGAGGACGGCACAAAGCCCCTCCCCTGCTCAAGTCATTGAACTTTTAAAAGCTAACATCTAACCTATTTATTTCATGAGTCACGAAAAAGGCCTACTTATCTCCTTCGAAGGTTCGGAAGGTTGTGGAAAATCGACCCAGATTCGCCGCATTGCCGACCGCTTGGAAGAAATTGATCACCGCGATGTCATAGTCACCCGGGAGCCTGGAGGTACGATTATCGGTGAAGATATCAGGCACCTGCTTATGCATGCGGATTCGTCCAAAAGTATTCTTCCGGAAACCGAACTTCTTTTGTTTGCTGCCAGTCGGGCTCAGCTTGTACGAGAGGTAATTTTCCCTGCCATTGGAGACGGTAAGATAGTTCTTTGTGACCGTTTCTTGGATTCCACCACCGTTTACCAGGGCGTTGCCAGACAGATTGCAGACGATCCGGTCACGATGATCAATGAGTTCGCCGTCGGAGAAATCGTCCCTGACCTCACTGTGGTGATTGATATACCGCCAGAAGTTGGATTCGAAAGGATTAAACACCGTGTATCGGATATGCCCGACCGAATGGAACAGGAAAATATTGAGTTTTATGGAAAGGTCCGCCAGGGCTACCTGCACTTGGCCAGGAGCCTGCCCGAACGTTTCTTCGTGGTAGATGGCAATGGAGACCAAGATGATATCGAACTGGAAATTTGGAACGAGATACACGCCCGTTTCTACTCTCAGGAATAACCCAGTCCCCTTTTCCAAATTTGCAGGCTGGTAGAAATGTCTCAAAATGAATCCAACCCGGTAGCATCTCTCCAAAAACGATTTAAAGAAGGATGTTTACATCACGGAATTTTATTTCTTGGTAATTCGATTCAACAAATTGAAAAGTCCGCCCTTCAATTAGTAAAAGACATCTTATCGCTCAGGGAGAACCAAGCAGAGCACCCCGACCTCTTTCACCTTCGCCCCACTGGCAAAGCCAGGATCATAACTGTTGATAAAACCCGGGAATTAATCGCCACTCTCAACCGGACATCCAACCAGGGTGGTTGTAAGGTGGCGATCGTTCATGAAGCGGACCGCATGCGAAAAGAAGCCGCCAATGCTTTTCTTAAAACTTTGGAAGAACCGCCCCCCGAGACCTTCCTCTTTCTTTTAAGTGAGAAACCTTATTCCCTTCTTGCAACCATTCGTAGTAGATGCCTGCTTGCCCGGCTCCCTTATGGTGAAACAAACCAACCAGATGAGCAATGGGATGCATGGAAAGCACGATACCAACAATGGATTGCCGGTTTGCTGGACCGAGAGAATTTAAAAAAAGACCGGGTGACTCCCCTTTTTGCTGCATATGGGTTAGCTTCTTCCTTTCTCGGACTGGTTAACGGCAAATCTGACAACCTAGCCAAACAGGCAAAAAAGGATGCTCCTGAAATGGATGATAAGGAATTAGATGCCCTTGAAGCTGGTGTCCGCAAAGGGGTGCGTACCAATCTACTCAGTCAATTGGCCGACGCCACCCATTCAGTTGTGGTTAGAGAAGAGTACAAAAGCATGCTTCCACAGCTGGGAATGAAACTTTCCAGAGTATTGAGATGCCTTGAGAAAAATAACAGCCTCATGGAAGTTAACCTCAAAGATGACACAGCTGTGGAGGACTTCTACCTCTCTTCCCTGAGGATATGGTCTTCAAAATGAAGGTTTCCGCTTTCCTAATCCAATGAGTACTATTTTTGAAAAAATTATTTCGGGTGAAATTCCGGCCGATATTGTTCATCAAGATGAGCTCTGCCTGGTGATTCGTGACATTGATCCTCAGGCACCCTGCCATCTCTTGGTCATTCCCAAAAAAGTGATCCCCCGAATTGGTAATGCGGTCGAAAACGATCAATCAATATTAGGTCATTTACTACTGATTGCTGCCAAGGTTGCAGAAAGTGAAAACCTAAGTTCTGGATACCGTATTGTAATCAACAATGGCTCCGACGGAGGAGAAACGGTCCCCCACCTCCATGTCCATGTGCTTGGTGGCAGGCAAATGAAATGGCCACCTGGTTGAGCCGTTTCAATATGTTTCAATTAGTATCACTGTTTTGGGCGGGCTTGCTTGTCTCTGTTCCTTTTATTGTGCTTGCAGACCGTGTGGAGACAAAAGACGGTTCAATCCTTTACGGTAAGATATTGGGCACACTCGATGGCAACCTTTCCTTTGAGACTACCTACTCCAGTCAGGTTAATATTCCCTTGAAAGAATTAGTTAGCCTTTCCTCATCGGACCCTATTTCTGTACGAACTGAAACGAACGAAACCCTATCCGGTCAATTTATTCCATTGCCCAAGGCCCAGTTAAATATCCGGAACCAAAATCAAGTAAATGAGTTGAAATTCGAAAATATTCAGCATATCTGGCCCCCAACAGCAACAGACCCATTGGTTATTGAGACCGAAGCCTATGAACTAGAATTAAAAATGAAATGGAAAAGTTCGATTGGCTTTGATCTTGTTGGATCTTCAGGAAATACCGATTCAATCGGTGCAGGATTACGGATGGACAGCACCTATTCGAACATCTTCACGGAACTTGATTTATTTCTTTCCTACAACACCCAAACCACAAATGGAAAAACCGATACTGACGAAACCAAAGGAGGGGCGGAATATGATTCGATTTTCCGGGATCAGCTAGCCTGGTATTTAAGATCAGATTTCGAACATGATCCAGTCGAGCAAATCAATCTTCGGTCAACCTTGGCACTTGGACTGAAATATAATTGGATCGAAAACCTGGATTATCAGGTGTCTACCCGCTTTGGATCTGCGGTACGGTATGAAGATTCGACCATTGATCAAGTGAAAGAGAAAATCGACCCGGCATTTGATCTCGGACTGGAATACACCCATACTCTAATGAAAAGCTTATTTTTAGAAAGTGAGCTCACCCTACTCCCCAAAGTGGATAACCTGTCCGATTATTTATTTAATCACGACACTGCTCTTATTTTTCCGGTGATTGAAGATAATACCTGGCATATCAGGTCAGGATTATCAGGAACATTTGATTCAATCCCCAAAGATGACTCTGAAAAAATGGATATGAAATATTATTTCCGGGTCGTTTATGATTTTAATTAATCCTTCTTGTTTAAAGAGATTTTACGAAATCTGATAGGGAGAGAAACATATCCGCAAGGTTGGAGGAAAAGCCCACGACCTGCGAAGAAATGAAAAAAAGGATGAGACCAAGGAGCAAGTAGATTAAAAACTTGGGTATTTTGAAATTCATTCCTGAATAAATCCTAATCCACCCAACCAGCTTTGTGCTCGCTGCGGCCATTGGGAAACAGGTTTTGCACTCGGGCGTATTCCGTAACCGTGCCCTCCAAATGGATAGATGTGCAGTTCATTGCCAACTACCCCAACTTTTTCCAGGGCAAGAAAAGTAAGCACACTCCCTTCAGCTGGTATACCGTCGTCCCCGGTATGGACAAAAAAGAAGGGAGGACAGTCCTTGGTGATCTGTATATGCGGGGCCAAACGCTCCTTATTTTGCTCATCCAACAAATAAGCAGGATAAATGGGCATGGCAAAGTCCGGACGGCAGGATAAATCATCCGCTGAGTCAATTTTGGGATAAGTCCGATCGTTGAACGAAGCCGCAGTCATCACCGCAAGGTTACCCCCTGCGGAAAAGCCGAGGATCCCAAGCTTGGTCAAGGGAACCTCCCAGCTTTTTCCGGCCTGACGGATCAATCCCATGGCCCGTTGGGCATCCTGTAGCGGTGCGGCATGGGGCTCGCGGTTTTTACGCCGAGGCACCCGGTACTTGAGCAGCACAGCATGTACCCCAAGATCGTTGAACCATTTACAAACATCCTCCCCCTCATGCTCGATGGCCAAAATATTGTAGGCACCGCCAGGGCAAACCAGGACCGTGGTGCCATTGGCTTTGGGTAAGTCAGATAAAAAATAAGTGATGGTGGGTTCGGTAACATTGCTCACCCGCTTAATGCCACGAACCTCCACTTTTTCCTCCCCCACTTCCCCGACAATATCCCCCGGAGGTATACCCGGCCATAAGGGTTCAACTTCCTGGGCAATTAGCCCGAGCGAAAAGATAAATAAAAGGGGAAAAAACAAGGACTTTTTCACAGCTAAAATCAGGAGGGGAATTATAAACTTAACCCTTTTATATTTAGGACCCCTTGTTATCTTCTTTCGGCATGTCATTTTTAGCAAAGCAGTAATACAAACCTAACCAAAGAAGCTGACAGTAGCGGTAGGAAATAATGGGTAGCACGAGGGCACCGCCGAGACAAAGACCCAACATCCATTCCAAGGAAAAAATGTCGAAGAACCAAAGGGTGATAATGGGCAGAATCCAAAGCATGCAGATAAGGGAATAACTCACTGGTACACCCCCCAGAAAAAAACCATCCTCTCCGCGATCGTACTTCAAATCACAAACTGGGCAGGTGTCCCTCCTTACGAACACGCCATCCAATACCTTACCCTCACCGCAACGGGGACATTTATTGGCAATGGTGCGCTTCAGGTAGAGTGTATTCACAAAAGCACACCCTATGGTCTGCCATATAAATTACGACCCTTTTGAGCAGAAAATCAAAGATGAAAAACCTAGGCAATAATCTGTTTAATAGGCTCAGCTCCTTCCACCCCGACCAAGCTTTTATCGAGACCACCATGAAAGAAGGTGAGGTTATTAGGATCCAGTCCGAGCTGGTTCAAAATAGTGGCGTGCAAACGGCGAACATGGAACTTGTCATCCACTGCCCGACTACCCAATTCATCGGTGGCCCCAACAGACACACCACCTTTGATTCCTCCCCCAGCCATCCACATGGTAAAGCCGTAGGAGTTGTGATCCCGACCAGTGCCCTCTTTATACTCAGCGGTGGGCTGGCGCCCGAATTCTCCGCCCCAGACCACCAGGGTTTCATCCAATAGTCCTCGTTGTTTTAAGTCCTTGAGCAGACCGGCAATGGGTTTATCGGTGTTGCCAGCATGAAGCTCATGATTCTTCACGAGGTCACCATGGGCATCCCAATTGGCATCGTTATGATGGCCTCCTGAATACACCTGAATAAAGCGCACTCCACGCTCCACCATCCGGCGGGCAAGCAGGCACTTACGCCCAAAATCATCCGTCCGGGAACCATCCACTCCATACAATTCCTTAATATGTGCGGGCTCTTTATCGATATCCACCGCTTCCGGAGCCGAAGATTGCATCTTATACGCAAGTTCGTAGGAAGCGACCCGGGCGGCCAAATTGGTATTATCATAGCGGGTGGAGAGGTGATCCTCATTCATCATCCGCAAATGATCCAATAGGGTTCGCTGCTCAGCACCGGCAATGCCTTTTGAATTTTGGAGGTCAAGAATGGGCGTACCCTGTGAACGCAAAACCGTGCCTTGGTAACTGGCGGGCATGTATCCACTGGACCAGTTCTTGGCACCACTGATGGGACCGCCCAGTTTGTCGAGCATGACAACAAATCCGGGCAAGTTTTCATTCACGCTCCCCAGACCGTAATTCACCCATGAACCAATCGATGGATGCCCGGAGAGCAAATTGCCTGAGTTCATCATCAGCATGGCAGATCCGTGGATGGGAGAATCCGCAGTCATCGAATGAAGGAAGGCTATATCATCCACGCATTCGCCAACATGTGGAAAGAGATCGGAGACATATTTTCCACACTGGCCATACTGTTTAAATTTCCATTTCGGCCCGACCACCCGGCTTTCGTTACGGTGCCCTCCCCGACCAAAGGTTTTCACCTGGATGGTCTTGCCATCAAGAGGATACAATTCGGGTTTATAATCGAAAGTATCCATGTGACTGGGCCCACCATACATGAACAAAAAGATCACCGATTTTGCCTTTGCGGGAAACGGGGCTGGCTTGGGTGCAAGTGGATTAACAAAGTCAGGCACTTTGGCCATCGCTTGAGAAGCAAAGAAACCATCCTGAGCCAGCATGCCGGTAAGCCCCAGAGCCGCAAAGCCACCACCGATGTCCTTGAGAAATTCCCGACGGTTTAACTGGTTACAAAAGTTTGGCTTGTTTGTTTTCATATCTAGTCCAGGTACATAAATTCATTAAGGTTTAAGGCGAGCAGAGCAAAGCGGTCGAGGGCATCCTTATCGGTGAGATTACCGGCCATTTTTACCTCCTCTACCATTCTGACTCCTGTCTCGATTTCCTCGGGCTCAGGGGTGCGTGAAAATACAATTGATAACCCGTGCCTGATTTGATCCTGCAAAGTATTGCCCCCTTGCTTACGGATACGCTCGGCAAAGGTAAGGGCGGAATCATTCACAAATTCGCCGTTTATCATGGTAAGAGCCTGCGTGGACACAGTAGTGGTGAAACGGACCGGACAAGTGGCATCGGTATCCGCAGCATCGTGGCTCTGCAAAATGGGGTCCTGTAAGGAGCGCTTTACTTTGACATAAACACTACGGCGGTTTGCCTGAGCAGGACTGGACTTACCCCATGCCTGATCCGGTTTGGACGCAGTAGCCAGAACGATGGCTGGAAGCGGCGGAGTCACACTGGGACCCCCCATCTGCAAATTGAGGCTACCTCGGGCAGAGAGGATGGAGTCGCGTACCTCTTCGGCCTGTAAACGGCGCATATCGAAGCGCCAGAAAAGATTATTAAGGGGATCCTTCAGCAGTGCCTGATCGTTCGGGGTAGAGGAACGCTGGTAGGCATCGGAGGACATAATCAGACGGTGCATCGCTTTAATATCCCAACCGGATTCCACAAATTGATGAGCCAGCCAGTTGAGCAGATCCGGGTGGGTAGGATCGTCCCCTTGCAGCCCAAAATCATTGGAGGTGCGAACGATACCCCGGCCAAAATGGTACTGCCAGATCCGGTTCACCATGACCCGGGCGGTCATAGGATTGTCAGCAGATGCTAACCACTCGGCAAGGACCCGGCGGCGACCACTGGAATGGCTGGTTTTGTAGGATACAGGAACATCTGCTTTTGCATCATCCAAGATGCGGGGAAAAGCGGGGGTGACCAGAGGTCCGGGCAAGGCAGGATTCCCCCGGCGGAGTACATGAATGGATTGGTTCCCACTTTCTGCTACCGCAAGCACCGGATATTGGGTAGCAGAAGGCTCTGTTTTCAGATGCTTGGCGAGAGAACCCTTATCTTTCTTGTACAAATTAAAACGGCCGGCGGACAATACTTCCTTGCCGTGTTTATTAATGAGATGCTCCAAATTGACGGGTTTGGAAAATCCGCGCAGGGAAAGATCAAAAAACTGGCCACCAATCGTTTGCTTCACATGAACAGCCAGTACATTCTGCCCGGTCTGCAGGGCAGAAATCGCCGAATCTGTTACATCTTCGGTCTGGTAGTAAGTGGAGTACCCCGTACGGTGCAAAATTTGACGGCCGTTCAGAAATACGGTGATGTCCTCATCGTGATGAAAGGAAAGAAAGAGTGATTGGGGAAGTTCCGCTAAGCCGAATTTGTGACGCAGCCAAATATCCTGGGTTTTCCAATCGGTGTTCACGATTGAGCCCGGGGTACCTCTCAACCCAAATCCTGATTTCCCGACCGGCCAATCAGAATCACCAAATCCGTTGGTCTCCCAGGCATCTCCCGGGCTTTTTAAGCTATACTTCCAATCAAGTCCGCCCGCTCGGGCATCCGCTAGATTAAGGGTTGGAGCAGGCAGATTCGTTGAGTCCAATTTTGCAAAAAATTCGCTTTTTAGGGATTGCACGCTTTTCTGGAGTTGGTTTCTGCGGTTTTCCCAGTTCCTCCGGGTTTGTAGAGAGTGTGGATCCGGAATTTTAGCATTAACCTTAACCAGGTTGGACTGTGCCTGACGGTGGGGGGTAACATTGGCAAAAAAGGAGAGCATGGAGTAGTAATCTTTTGCCGAGATGGGATCGATCTTGTGGTCGTGACAACGGGCACACCCAATGGTCATCCCCAAAAATACCTCTCCGGAGGTACGGACAATATCATCGAGGTAATCGAATTTGGCGAGGGTCGGGTCTGCGGGCTCATCATCCCAGACGCCCAGGCGCTGGTAGCCGGTGGCCGTAATGGATGCGGCATCGGCATCGGGCAGTTCATCTCCGGCAATATGCTCAAGAACCAAGCGGTCATAGGGCTTGTTTTGGTTAAAGGAATTTATCACATAGTCACGGTATCGCCAGATTTCGGGCTTATTGCCATCGCGCTCATATCCATTGGTCTCGGCATAGCGCACCAGATCGAGCCAGTGCCTGCCCCATTTCTCACCGTAGTGAGGAGAAGCAAGTAAGCGGTCGGTCAGCTTGCTGAATTTGTCCTGATCTTGGCTACTGACATAAGCTTCCACTTCAGCGGGACTGGGCGGCAATCCGGTCAGATCGTAATATACCCGGCGGACCAACACCTGATCCCCGGCTCTTACATTTGCGGGTAGCTTACCCTTTTCCAGGCGATGGTTTAGGAAACGATCGATAGGATGGGAACCCATAATTTCATCGGGCAAGGCAGGCTTTTCTGCTTTTTTGAACCCCCAATGCTGCTTGCCCTTTGCATAGTCGGTTCCATGGTGCTCCACCTCGCCTTCCGGTTCCACTTCATCGGCTTCAGGGAAAGGAACGCCCAATTCAATCCATTTGGCGAGGACAGCAATATCCTCATCCGCCATTTTACCATCGGGTGGCATCTCGTGATCCTTATCCTGATGGGAAGTCATCTTAAGAAGAAGACTCTTGGCAGGATTCTTTAAATCAACAGATGGTCCAAACTCTCCCCCCTTGAGTACGCCTTCCAAAGTGGTTAGGACTAATCCACCCCTGATTTTTTTGCTGATGCCATGGCATTTCCAGCAGTTTTCCTCCAAGACAGGAAAAGCCTCATCCTCCCAGAACGCGACTTGCTCATCGGTGTATTCCCGCTTTGCCCAGAGGGTGGGAAGCGAAAGTGAAACCGCAAGGAGAAGTGAGCTTTTGTATAAATCCATCCGTAAAAAAGCAATCAGGCAACCCGCAATTTGGAATGCCCAAAAGTCAACGAAATCTGCTCCGCACATTCACGAACCTTTGTTCCCAGTTCGCTCAAATCCTGGGCTAACACACGGTTGGAAGGAGCCACCATCCAGATAGCCCCGTTTAAACGACCCGAGCGGTTAAAGACTCCCGAGGCAACGCAAACCTGCCCAATCACTTCCTCTTCCCGGTCAAAGGCATAACCGTCCTGTTTCGCTTGGTTTACCTCTTTCAATAATGCGGATGTGGATGTCAGGGTATGGGGGGTAAATTTTTGCAGGGGGGCGTTTTTCAAGTAGGCGAGCCGTTCCTGCTCAGACATGTGGGCAAGAAAGAGCTTGCCCGGAGCCGCCGTGTGAAGAGGGAAGCGTAAACCTGGCTTGATTCTAAAACTAAAGGAGTGTAAGCCTTCCACCTGTTCCAAAACCACCCCCTCCTCTCCAAGTAAGGTGCCACACAATACGCTTTCACGAGTGTCGTCACGCAGGGCACGCATGTAAGGAAGCGAGGATTCCACAAAAGAAGAAACTCCAGTTACCGGAGCGGACATACTTAGCAGTTTGGAGGTAAGATAATAATGCGAACCGCTTTCCTGCTTTTGCACATAATTCCGGCGTTCCAAGGTGGCCAGTATGCGGTACACACTGTTGGTAGGAATTCCTAGCTTGGAGCTCAATTCTCCCATGGTCAACCCGTCCGGATGATCGTTTAAGTATTCAATGACCCGCAAGCCACGCTCTAGCCCGGGCACCCTGTATTTATCATCAATTTGCACCTTCATTTGATATATCAACTAATTACCAAATATCAAACTGTCCACAAATTTGGACAAAATTAAGCAAAAAAGAGGGGTTAGGATTTTTTTGTTCTGAATTTATACATTTTACCTTTGCCTGTTAAAGAAGGGCTAGGTTTACTCGCGTAAAGCTAGTATGAAATCAACCCAAGTATTTGTCATTTCCTGCCTAGGACTGCTGGCGTCAAAACATGCAGTCTTTGCTCAAAACTTCCAGGACACAGGATACCTCACCTTTGACAGCAAGCCAATGGGAACTATGAAGCGCCCATTGATCCTCCGCACCTATTGCCCGGACCCAAAGCTGGATCGCAATCTGGTGCTGGGAAACCACTCGAGGGGTACGAGTGTTGCCAAATATAGTGCACGCAGCGGCAAAGAAAATGATGGGGTTCAGGCTCCTATCGCCGGTGTGCCTGCTGCCATAGCCGTAAATCTGGGCAAAAAACTGTCTTATGTCTGGGACACCACCGAATGCCGGTTGCTCTACGCATGGACAGATGGGTTCCTCGATATGAAAAACTACTGGGGCGACAAAGAAGGCGGACGAAGGAAAGGATTTGATTATGTGCCCGAGCTTTATGGCTTTCTCTTTTACAAGGCACAGGGAAAACACCCTATTCACATCGATGGAAAATCCATTACTGAATTGGGTGCACCCATGTACCTGGGATATAATCTTGATAAGAGCAGGCAGCCGGTCTTTTCTTTTTCTGCTGGCAAGCATAACATTCTGTTTGCTCTGAGGAGTGGTCCCGCAAAACAAACTCTCGAACTGACCCTTTCATCAGATGGCAAAGAAACGATCGTTTTTAAATCTCCAAGAACTCAGGTGAGAACTATAAGCTCGGAACCAGGCAAACTGGTGGTGGTGGTGCGCCCCAACGCAGGTGACCGCTATTCTTCCGACAAAAAAGAGGTTGTGCTGAAGGAGGCAACAATTGCCAAGGGCGAGGAACTCTACAACAGCATGGGATGTGTGGCCTGCCATACCACGGATGGTGGACTGAATCATGGCCCGACTTTCAAGGGGCTGGCCGGTAGCCATCGTGAATTTATTTCGGCCTCGGCCCAAAACGCGGACGACGCCTATCTGATTGAATCCATTCAAAACCCAGGAGCTAAAACCGTGAAGGGATACCTCATTGGGATGATGCCTCCCTACCAGTTGCAACCCTTGGAGTATGAGTCCTTGGTTCTCTTTATTAAAAAATACAAGTAGACCGCTTTATGAAATCCGTCTTTCACTTCTTTCTTCTTTGTCTGTTCATCACTTCCATCGGATGGGCAGATAGCTACTTCTTGGAAGATGTCCCCTTCCCCGCCGAATTACCTCCAGAGATTGGCGACCTTGCTTTTGATCAGGATGGTAAACTCTATGCCTGCCTGCGCCGCGGAGATGTTGTGGTAAGCCAACCCCGCAAGGATTTATCCAAGCTTGAATGGCAAGTGTTTGCCACAGGTTTGCACAATGGGATGGGCATGGAAGTACTTGCTCCCGGAAAAATCGTGGTCAGCCAGATGGCAGAACTCACCCTGATCGAGGATCTGGATGGAGATGGTGTGGCCGACCGATACCGCAACCTATGCTCCGATTTCGGACTGAGTGGAAATTACCATGAAACCAATGCCATCTGCCCGGATGGGGATGGTGGGTTCTATATCGCTCTGGGCACGGCCTCTCATAATGGGCCAACCTTTTACACCTCCCGTGGAGAATATAAACATGACGGAAGAAGAGGCCGGAATTTCTCCGCAGTGAAACTAAAAGGATATGTGGTGCACTATCACAAGGATGGCTCTCTCACCCCCTACGCCAATGGATTCCGGATGCACAACGGAATTACCCGGGACGAAAACG
>ERZ807291.265-NODE-265-length-86232-cov-8.917159_pt1 | contig 86232 bp, 124 predicted proteins | sample MGYA00521257_ERZ807291 | MGnify/ENA primary metagenome ERZ807291 (study PRJEB31413, sample SAMN03169783) | marine metagenome | biome: Marine; feature: Water; material: Subsurface seawater | place: North Sea | collected 2011-04-28 | depth 1 m m ... | reverse complement strand
CAAATCTTTATTATACAGATACAAGAGTTGATTCAAGATTAGCAAGTGGTAATGTAGGTAATATCGTAACCACAGGTTATATTGCAGGACCTTCTACATTTACAATTGACCCTGCCGCAGTAGGCGATAATACAGGAACAGTTGTTATTGCAGGTAATCTTCAAGTTGATGGTACGACCACCACAATTAATAGTACTACAGTATCAATAGATGATTTAAACTTTACTATTGCATCAGATGCTGCTGATAGTTCTGCAGCCAATGGTGCAGGTATAACTATAAACGGTGCGGGCGCAATCTTTGCTTGGAGCCATACTCTAGGATCAATGACACTCAACAAAGAGTTGAGACTTGATAATAATAAAGGTCTTTTCTTTTCTAATGCCGCCGCCAATGCAACACTTGGTATAAAAGCAGACGCATCAGATAATATCACATTCAGACAAAATGGTAGCTGGGATAGACTAGTTATTAAAAATACTGGCGTTGACGTTTCAGGCAATATAGTTGTAACAGGTACTGTTGATGGAGTAGATATTGCCGCACGAGATGCTGTATTGACTTCTACTACAACTACAGCTAACGCAGCACTTCCAAAAGCTGGTGGTACAATGACTGGTGCTTTAACAACAAGAGATGTAACTGTTTCTAACGGATACATATTGGTGGATGGAGGTACTACGTCAAACACTACTTTAGAAGCTGTGTTGTGGGCAAGAAGTCAAATCGGAGCATCAATACCCCAACTTAATGTGCAAGGGGATCAATGGCAGTTTGGTGGTGGTGGAACGCTCGATACTTCTCCGACAATGACTGTTGATTATGGTTCAGGCAACGTTGGAATCGGAACATCTGGCCCTTTAGGAAAATTACACGTAAGAGATGGCTCTGCCCAAGCTGGTATTTATCACACTTATGCATATGATGGTTCTGCTATCAGTATAGAAGCAACTGAACCTGCAATTCAATTAATGTCTGAAGATTCTGGTACTCATGGTGGTAGTCTTTTATGGAGATATGGCAATAACGCATTTGCTGCAATTGCAAATCCTACAACTGATGCAATCGATTTTACTTATGGTGTAACTACAAATAATGATTTCATGATGCATTCTGGCACTAATATGTCAAGTTACCTTAAGATTATGTCTATAGGCGCAGACGGCAACGTTGGTATCGGAACAGATGCTCCAGGCACATATCAACTAGCTGTTAATAGTGGAACTGCAGGAGTTTCAGATCCATTGGCGGGTATTTATGTTAATGGCCAAAGAAATGGAGTAGTATATAACTTAGTTAGTAACAATACAGCAAATGCTGCAAATAGAGGTTCTGGAATACAATTTAGACATGGTGGCTTTCTTAGCGGAGCTATAATACACCGCACTGATGGTACAGCAGCTTCAGGAGATGCACCTGGATATATGACTTTCCATACATCTTCAGATAACTCTGAAGATTTAACAGAACGCCTGCGCATAGACAGCGCTGGCACAGTTATTGTAACAGGTGCAGCAGGAAATGCAAATAAAGGCATACTTCAACTTAGTACACAAGCCGCAACTTATCAACTGGTAGGTGGTAATAATATAGGTTATCTTGGTTATAAGACCGGTGGTTATCATAGATGGTTTGGTTCCGATGGCTTAGAAGATATGCGCATCGACGCCAGCGGCAAAGTGGGAATTGGAACTGATAATCCTCAAAGCATATTAAATATATCTGATACTGCCCCTATCTTAAGAATAGATTGTGACTCTGATCAAGATTCTAAAATTTTATTTGTAGAAAATGGCTCTCCTGCTGTTTCTATTTTTTATGAAGGCTCTGCTGGTACTGGTACAGCAAACAATTTACATATAAGAAGCGAATTAAGTGGTAGCGAAACTAATTTAGTCACTGTCGGCTTGGATGGCAATGTTGGTATCGGAGCTGCGAGCCCTGGCGCAAATTTGGCCTTCGGCGGCTCAAATGCTGGAATTTGGCTAAACAATGATGGAAGTAACCCATTCGGAATAGATACTGTTGCTGGAGAACTTAGATTATTTACAGGAAACTCAGCTGCTTATCAAATGAAATTTGGTAAAATGGCCACTGATGGCACTACTTTTACAAGTCACTTAACTATAGGAGACGATGGAAGTAATCGTGGCCACGTTGGAATTGGTACCGATAGTCCCCAAACTAAATTACAAATTGTAGGTAGTACAAGTTCAGAAGCAAGTTCAGGAGGTACTTTAGGTATTCGACAAAAGGGTGATGGCGGGGGTGATGGAATAACAATCACAAGCTCTCATGCAAACTCAGGTAGAATCTTTAAAGATTCTAATGGAGCTTTACATATTTATAATACTGGTGGAAATCAAGATGATTTTGTTATAACTAATACAGGCAACGTCGGTATCGGTACTGCTTCTCCAACAGGCTATAGATTGGTAGTAAAAAATACGTCTGAAGATTTATTAAATCTACATAATTCAACAGATGGTTTAGATTCATTAATATCTTTCACGAATCCTGGAGGAACTTTAGGTAGAGTACAGGGAATAGACAACGGTGGATTAGGATTTGATGTAGGCAATAATGCTGGCGGTATTATTAGCAATGCAATGAGTATTGATAATACGGGCAACGTTGGAATTGGAACAGCCAATCCAGTCAGTGCGGGTTCAGGTGCAAAATCATTAAATGTTTCTGCAACAGGAGAAGCAAGATTAGTATTATCAGGAGATAGTAATAACTCTGGAGATGCTGGTCAATTAGATGCAGCGATTTATATGCTTACAGATGGAGGTGTTGGAACAGACCCATTTGGAGATACTTCATCAACAAATGCAGGTGCTCATGGATATTCATTCAAAGTAAAAAATTATTCAGGGGCTAATACTTTTGATATGATGGTAGAGGCCGATGGCACTGCAACAAATTTAATGCATATGAATACAGCTGGTGATGTTGTCTTTGGCTTTGGTTCAACATCAGTTTCTGCAGGAGCAAAATTTGAAGTAGCTTCAACTACTTCAATGGTAATACCAAAAGGAACTACAGCACAACGACCAGGAAGTGCAGTAAGTGGTGCGGTAAGATTTAACACAACATTAGGAAATTTAGAACAGTATGATGGTTCTTCTTGGAAAATGGTATCTACAGTATATGGTATAGATTATTTAGTTTTAGGTGGTGGAGGCAGTGGTGGTGACTGTACTTCTCCTGCTAGATTTGGTGGAGGCGGAGGTGCCGGTGGATTAAGAACATCTTATGGTACCGTTTCTGGTAGAGCTTCTACAGCAGAAAACCCACTTATCGTAACTTCTGGACATACCCTAACCATTACTGTTGGTGCAGGAGCTTCAGGTGGAGTAACCACTCACGATACTCCTGGAACACAAGGAAGTAATTCAAGCATTACCGGTACTTCGGGTATTACTAATATTACATCTCTCGGTGGAGGTGGAGGTGGTGGTAATACTACAGCTGGTAGTTCAGGTGGTTCTGGCGGAGGTGGTTCAGAATCAGATGGTGTAGGTCGATCAGGAACTATTGGTCAAGGATTTGACGGCGGAACAGGTACAGAAAGTGGTGACCGTGGTGGTGGCGGTGGAGGCACTGGTGCCAATGGAACAGGTACAGATGGAGGAGCTGGAACATCTGTAAGTATTACTGGAAGTGCTGTCACTTATGGTGGCGGTGGTGCTACAAGTGGCTCAGGTGGTTCTGGAGGCGGCGGGGCTGGAAGTACAAATGGTACAGCAAATCTTGGCGGCGGAGGTGGAGCAGCGGGTTCACAAACTGGAGCAGGAGGTTCTGGAGTAGTAATACTAAGAATTCCTACTGCAAATTATAGTGGAACAACAACTGGTTCACCAACAGTAACAACTAATGGAGATTTTACTGTAATTAAATTTACAAGTTCAGGAACTTATACTACATAGGAGATATTATGACACATTGGGCAAAAATAGAAAATGATAAAGTAATAAATATAATAAGAGCTGATGAAGATTTTTTTGATACATTTGTAGATAGCACACCAGGAACATGGTTACAAACATCTTATAATACAAGAGGTGGAGTGCATTATGAGCCGGATTCAAATACACCTTCTGCAGACCAGTCTAAAGCATTACGAAAAAACTATGCAGGTATTGGTTATACCTATGATGCCACAAAAGACGCATTCATACCACCACAGCCGTTTCCATCTTGGACATTAGATGAAGATGCTTGTGTTTGGCTACCACCAACACCAAGACCAGAAGATGAAAATACTTATTATTGGGACGAAGAAACCCAACAATGGACTGCAATAGAGGAATAAATAGTTAAATGGCATATACATTAAACAGAAGATTAGCACAACTTGTAGATAGTAATGGTCAGTTAAATACTGGTAAAATACCTAATGACTATATTTCAAGCGACCATATAGCAGATAATGTTATTACTGCCTCAATGTTGCACACTTCATTTACAGTATCAACAAGTAATTTAACTGCAATTGATACTGATGATGTATCAGAAGGTTCTACTAATATTTACTTTACAAATGCAAGAGCAGATGCTCGAATTGCAGCTGCAACAACAGATGATTTAACAGAAGGTTCAACTAATCTTTACTTTACAAATGCAAGAGTTGATTCACATTTATCTGGTGGAACTGGAGTCACATATTCTTCAGGTGAAATATCAATTGGACAAGATGTAGGAACATCTGCGACTCCAACATTTGGCAATATTACAACAACTGGATATATCGCTGGGCCCGCAACATTTACTATCGACCCGGCTGCAGTAGGAGACAATACTGGAACAGTCGTTATCGCTGGTAATTTACAGGTTGATGGAACAACAACTACAATTAATTCTACCACTCTTACAGTTGATGATAAGCGTATTACTTTAGCAAGTGGTTCACTTAATGCTGCAGCTGCAGATGGTGCTGGTATTGAAGTTGAAATATCAGGTGCTACATATCCTTCTATTAAATATGACGGTACAAATGATGAGTGGGACTTCAACAAACCAATAAATCTTACTGGTGACGGTCATGATTTACTTATTAATTCAGCAGACTATGAATTAGTTTTATTAGGTAATAGAGGCTCTACAGGTGTTAACTTAGATAAAGCATATCTAAGAATGAAAGCCGAAGGAACAAATACAATTGTTATTGATACTGCTGGTAATTCTTATTTTAATGGTGGCAACGTTGGTATCGGCACCAGCTCTCCTGGGTACTTATTAACAGTTAAGAAAGATGTAGATTCCTTTATAATGAAAGTAGAGAACGACGGTAATTCGCCAGGAACATCTGGAGCGTCATACACTGATGCATCGGATGGTTTATGGGTAGACACTCGTTGGAATACAGCTACTAATACTCCTTTTAAAGTTACTTCTAATAGTGGCAATACCCCTATGATGATTATCAAGGGTAACGGAAACGTTGGAATTGGAACGACAGCTCCTGCTTATCTGCTGCACTTAGAAGACAGTAATGGAGCTGATTTAGCTCTAGGTAATTCAACTGTTTCTCCGTCAGCAGGGGATTATCTTGGCAGAATTTATGCTTTAGACAGCACCAATGGCTTCTTCGCTGGTATTAATATGTTTTACCATGATGACAACGATGGAGAAATGAGGTTTAGGGTTAAAACTAATGGCACTAATACTGATGTTATGACTCTAGTGGACGGAAACGTTGGAATTGGAACGAGTAGTCCAACTTATGGATTAGACCTTTTAGGTGCTACTAACTATAAAACAGTTAGGATTGGTCAAACTACAGCAACTGGAACTAAGAGACAAGCAATTGCAGCACGACATTATACCTCTTCAGAACAAGACCATAATATGATTGGTATGTTTACAGATTCAAACACTAATTCTATTTTAGCTATTGGTGGTGGTCTTGGTGCAACAGGAGATTTTAATTCTGTTACTGAAATACAGTTGCATACTGGAAACGGAACAACAGTAAATACAGCTGCTGCTATGACTATTGATGATACAGGCGACGCCACCTTCGCAGGAACTATCTCTAGTGGTGCAATTACAAGTACAGGAACTATCTCTACTTCAAGTATATTACAGGTTAATGTAGGCACTGCGTCTCACCAACTCTTCCGCATAACTAGAGCAAACTCTACAGTACCAGCCCTGTACATGGGTGTTGATTCAAGCAACAACGCAATGATTGCAGCGAATAACAGTGCAACGCGTATTGGTAAAGATATTGGTGGTACGTTTTACGACTACTTGACTATTACTGCTGCAGGAAACGTAAACGTAAAGAATAATCTTGAGATAAATGGAACAACAGTAATAGATTCCTCAAGAAATCTAACAAATATAGGAACTATCTCTAGTGGTCAATTGCAAGTAAATGTAGGTGCAACAAACACAATCGCAGTATTTGAAAGTACAGATGATAAAGGATTTATACAAATTAAAGATAATGATACAAATGCTCACCTTATTGCAAAAGATGGTAATTTTTCTATTGCAGACGATTCTGGAACATTTGATACATTTAGAATAGATTTAGATACTGGCAATGTTGATATAAGTGGTACTTTTGATAGTGGCGCTATTACTAGTAGTTCGGGTATTACAGCCACAGGCCCCTTTAAAAGTGGTGGATCTAATAACTACATATTATTTGATTATGATGGCGATTTTACAGGCGGTAATTATTATGCGATTCAAGATACCAGTGATGACAAACTAAGAATATCAAGAGCCTTCAGCACAACAGATTGTATTGAAATGGATAGTAGCGGGAACGTTGCCATACACGGAGGAACTTTAGGGGTAACAGGAGTCGTTACAGGGGGTTCTCTTGTATCAACTGATGGTAATTTAAACTCTATTGCTATATCAGCCTTTAAAAGAAATGACTCAACAGGTGCAACAGCAGAATCAAGTCAATGGAGAAGTACAAGCTCTTATGCTTATGACGTAACCAATGGCACAAGGTTTTATTGGATTAAAGTACTTACAATGCCTTCTAGTAATTGTAGAGGTGTTTTAGAGTACGAAACTAAGACGGATGAAAACTACCCAGGATTTACTAAAGGCACAATAGCTTTTTCTTCATTTAATGGTGGCGCATCATTTAGTGTGCAACACGACCAAAGCACAGCAGAGGGCGTAAGTGTTACATGTAGGCTAGATACAAGTAGGGCTTTATGGGTTCAATTCTCAGCGTCATGGGCTTCTAACTCCCGTTGGAGAATCACGCAATTTGGTTCAAGTGCAACAGTAGATACGTCATGGAGTGTTGGTAGTAATAAGTTAGACCCTGCAACAACATCTGTACCGCCAAATTCAAGTAGTAATATAGACGCAGGCAAAAACCTAAGAGCTACAAGTAGTAGCGTAGCAGGTGCTTTACCTAGTTATCAGGTTTACAAAAAAGGCGATGTGCGGTCAGACATACAAATAATAGATGACCATGTTGTTTACAATGGTGCAGTGCCACTTAACTTTCACTATAGAGGTTCTGATACTTATACAAAAACTACACTGTATGATGGTCAAAATGACACAGCAAATAATGCCTTCAGTGGTCTTACTTTGGAGATGGGAAGGCTTACTAACTCAGGTAGTGCCACACCAAGAACATTTACTATCTCTGATAGAGGTGCGACTAATAAGTGGGTGTTCTCACAATATGGATTGAGCTTTAACCCTGCTAATAATGTAGCTAGTGCCGCAGAATCGCTTGACGATTATGAAGAAGGTACTTGGATTCCAACAGATGCAAGTGGTCAAGGTATTACAGGATTCACTTTATCACACAATCAATATACTAAGATTGGCAGAAAAGTGTTTGCACATTGTCAAATTACTTTTCCAAGTAGCTCAAATACTACATTGGCTAGACTTAGTTTACCTTTTGCTCCAAATGCTAGTAGTAATAACTCAGCTACAGGTGGTGTATGTCAAGAGCAAAACATTAGTAGTAGCATAACAGTAATAGCGGCAGTAAATTATACAAATGGTTTAATATTTAGACCTAATGGCTTTGGCAATTACAGCTGGGCAGATTTGTCAGGTAAGACCTTGAGATTTGCTGTTCACTATAATGCATCATAACAATTTAACTAATATACCTAGTGGATTCTAGGTACGGACATAGGAGAAAAAAATGGCATTAAGAAAACGAATTTACGAAGACAAAATTGAAGTTGTCGGTGAGACAAAAGCAATACAAGTAAGAACAGCTACGATAGTAGAGGAAGGCACAGACGCAAAAGGGTGGGAGCAACTTTCATCTTCTTTTCATAGACACTCTTTGGTATGTCTAGCGTCTGAACAAATAGATGGCGAGTGGGTTCATACAGATACAGATATATCTGAAGAATCGGCAGAAGTGCAAGGCATTGCTAATGCTGTATGGACAGATGAAGTCAAACAGCTTACAAAAACTGCTAACGAAAACGCAGGTATATAACTTAAAGGTATAAATAGTAATATGGCAAAACCAAATTCAAGACAAACATTTATAGATTACTGCTTAAGAAGCCTTGGTGCTCCTGTGGTTGAAATTAATGTCGATGATGATCAAGTAGAAGATAGAGTTGATGAAGCAATTCAACTCTATCAACACTATCATGCAGACTCGATTGAAAAAGTTTATCTAAAACATCAGATTACATCAGATAATATTACTAATGGTTATATACCAATTAATGATATGATTACAGATGTGGTTCGTGTTATGCCTATTAGAGATACTATGGCCACGAATAACTTGTTTGATGTTAAATACCAGATTCATTTAAATGATGTATATAGTTTAGGATTTTTAGGTTCACTTGTTGATTATGAAATGTCAATGCAGTGGATGTCTTTATTAGATATGATTATGGACTCTGATGATAAACATATAAGTTTTGATAGACATAAGAATCAACTAAGAATTGATATGGACTGGTCAAATGAAGTAGCTGTAGACCAATATATAGTTGTTGAGTGTTATAGAATCATAGACCCTGACACTTATACTGATGTATACAACGATTACTTCTTAAAAAGATATGCTACTGCTCTTATAAAACAGCAGTGGGGACAGAACTTACTAAAGTTTGAAGGTATGACAATGCCAGGTGGTGTTCAATTTAATGGTAGACAAATTTTTGAAGACGCCAAAGAGGAATTAGAGAAATTAAACGAAGAAGTCAGATTGAATTGGGAACAACCAGTCGATTTCTATACGGGATAAATAATGCCTAGAAATGTATATTTCAGTCAGGCAGTCAGATCAGAACAGAATCTGTATGAAGACCTGGTTATTGAATCACTTAAAATTTTCGGACAAGATGTCTATTATATTCCTAGAACTCTTGTAGAAAGAGATACAATTTTAGGCGAAGACCCAGCGTCTAGTTTTGATGACGCGTATTTAATTGAAGCATACATTGATAACCAAGATGGATTTGAAGGCGCGGGTGATTTATACCAGAAGTTTGGTTTAGAAATTAGAGATGAAGCTACATTCATTATATCTAAACGTCAGTGGGAAAGATTAATTGGTTTATATAATAACTCTTTAAATTCGATAAGGCCACAAGAAGGTGATTTAATATTCTTGCCGATGTCTAATTCTTTCTTTGAAATTACATTTGTAGAACATGAAAAACCATTCTATCAATTATCCAACTTACCAGTTTATAACTTAACTTGTTCTCTATTTGAATACAGTGAAGAGAAATTTGATACTGGTATTTCTGCTGTCGATGATTTAGCGGCGCTCGATGCTTATCAAACCACTTTAAAAGTTGGAGTTACAGCAAATGCACACTTTACTAAAGGTGAGATAGTATCACAAACATTAGTAGCGGCATCATCTGATTATTCACTTGGACCTCCAGTCGTAGGTACTGCTCCTATTGTAGTATCTGGTACGGTATCTAGTGTTGATAAATTATCTACTACATCGGCAGAAATAACTGTTATTAATGTAGGTGTAACTGGTGGAGATGGCACCATGAGAGAATTTACAGTTTCAGAAACCTTAGGCGTAGTAGGAGCTGAAAGTAATAATACTTGTTATATAACCAATACTTATGATGTTTCAGATTCAGAATCGTTTACATTAGACAATGCTGCACAGAATTATGAATTTGAAATTGAAGCTGATGGGTTTTTGGACTTTACTGAGACCAATCCATTCGGCGACCCATCGGAGACTTACTAATGTTTGGTAATCACTTCTATCACTCTACAATGAGAAAGGCAGTAGCTGTCTTCGGTACCATCTTTAATAATATTAATGTTATTAGAACTAAGTCAGATGGTACGGTATTAAATCAGGTTAAAGTCCCACTTGCATACGGTCCTAAGCAGAAATTTTTAGCTAGATTGGATGGTAATTCTGGTACAGATGCATCTATGGCTGTGAAAATGCCTAGAATGGCCTTTGAAATTACATCTTTGGAATTAGATTCTACTCAAAAATTGGGTAAAAGAAATACTATTACCGAAGCACATGCATCAGATGTTACTAAAAAGAAGACCATTAAACATCAGGTAGCTTATAATATTAATATGTCTTTATTTGTAATGGCCAAGAATCAAGATGATGGTTTACAAGTAGTAGAACAGATATTACCATATTTTCAACCAGAATACACTGTTACTATTTCACCTGTTACTGGGTTTGACTATAAACAAGATGTACCCATTGTTCTGACTGGTGTTACAATCAGTGATGATTATGAAGGTGATTTCCTTACTAGAAGAGCTCTTATATATCAACTTGACTTTACAATGAAAATGAAATTCTTTGGGCCTACAGGTAATCAAGGTGTTATCAGAGAAGTTAATATTGACTTTAACGGAGACTCTGGTGGTGCAGAAATTTTAGAGAATATGGACTTTACTATTACACCATCTAATGCGGATGAGGATGATAATTACACAGTTACGACTACAATTACTTAACTGTCATGGACATAATTATGGATAAAAAAGATAAACTTACCGCCTCTCTGGCGAAGAATCTACCTACTATCAAGCAAGATAGGCCGGTGCAGATTGATAAAGATATTAAAGATGATTACGAATTCTCTAGGGCAACCTATAAAGAATTAATACAGACTGGTACTAAATCACTTGATATATTATCTGAACTTGCAAGAGAATCCGAACACCCAAGAGCATTTGAAGTACTATCTCAAGCTATTAAGAATATTGGTGATACTACAGACAAGTTAATGAGTTTACAAAAAGCTAAGAAAGAATTAAATAAGGAAGAGAAGGAAAAAGAAGAACAACGTGCGGTTACTAATAATAACGTATTTGTAGGTTCTACAACCGATCTCCAAAGATTATTAGCACAAGATAATGAGAAGATTATAAATGCAGAGGATAAAGAATAGCGAATTTGGCTATCTAGGCAATCCATCTGTTAAAAGAGACGGCGTAGAAACCCAATTCAATAAAGACGAAGTGCGAGAATATGCTAAATGCATGAATAATCCCGCTTACTTTGCTAGAACATATGTTAAAGTTATATCACTTGACGAAGGTCTTGTGCCTTTCGATTTATATCCATACCAAGAAAAGATGTTTAAACACTTTAATGATACTAGATTTAGTATTGTATTAGCATGTCGACAGTCTGGTAAAAGTATATCATCGGTAGTATACTTACTTTGGTACGCATGTTTTCATCCAGAAAAGAATATAGCGATCTTAGCTAATAAGGGTGCAACTGCTCGTGAAATGTTGGCAAGGGTAACTCTTGCATTAGAAAATCTACCGTTCTTCTTACAGCCAGGTTGTAAGGCATTAAATAAAGGCTCTATTGAATTTTCTAATAACTCTAAAATCATGGCAGCTGCTACAAGTGGTTCATCTATTCGTGGTTTATCTATTAACCTGCTATTTCTTGATGAGTTTGCATTTGTAGAGAATGATTCACAATTTTATACTTCTACATATCCAGTTGTTTCATCTGGTAAAGATACTAAGGTTATTATTACTTCTACTGCTAATGGGATTGGTAACGTATATCATAAGATATGGGAAGGTGCTTCGCAGGGAACTAATGAGTATAAACCCTTTCGTGTTGACTGGTGGGACGTGCCAGGACGTGATGAGGAATGGCGTAGACAAACAATTTCTAATACATCCGAACTACAGTTCGAGCAGGAATTTGGTAATACATTCCACGGCCGTGGTAATACTCTTATTGATGCAAATCATTTACTATCTCAAATCTCTGTTGACCCATTAGAATATAAAGAGAATATTTGGATCTATGATGTACCAGAGAAGAATCACGATTATGTTATGACAGTTGATGTTGCCAAAGGCAGAGGGCAAGATTATTCTACATTTAATATTATCAATGTAAGCAAACGGCCATTTGAGCAGGTAGCTACTTTTAGAGATAATAATATTTCGCCGATGTTATTACCAGACATTATATATAAATATGCGAACTATTATAATAAAGCATATGTTATAATAGAAAGTAATGACCAAGGTGGTGTAGTTTGTAATGGGTTATACTATGATTTAGAATATGAAAATATGTTTGTAGAATCATCTATTAAGTCTAATGCTCTTGGCGCCACAATGACAAGAAGAGTAAAAAGAATTGGTTGTTCTACAATAAAAGATTTAATAGAACAGAGAAAGTTATTAGTAAAAGATGCTAATACAATAGTTGAAATGAGTACGTTTGTGAGTAAGGGTAATTCATATCAAGCTATAGGATCCAACCACGACGACTTAATGATGAATTTAGTTATGTTTGCTTGGTTTGTTACTACGGATATATTCGAAGGTTTTGCTGATGTTAACATGAAAGATATGTTATATAAAGAACGATTAAAAGCAATACAAGATGATATGTTACCATTTGGGTTTATACCAGAAGATGAAGATTCGCCTTCAGGTGAAAAGTTAGCAGGAGACGAAAACCTTTGGTTTGAAAACGACGCGTTCGATAGGTTACTTCGTTAGGATGTGGTTATTTATAAATAATAGTAGTGAAAATAAACGTATTATGAAAAACTTATTAACTAACTCAATGAGAGGATAAAGCGATGGCATTTCAAGTATCACCAGGAGTTCAGGTCAATGAAATAGATGCATCAGGTGTAGTACCTGCGGTATCAACTTCTATTGGCGGGATGGCTGGGTCATTTAATTGGGGGCCGGTGGCTAAGATTGTAACTGTAACTTCGGAGAAAGAACTAGCAGAAACATTCGGAACACCCGATTCCAATACTTTTAAACATTTCCTCACAGCGGCATCATTTTTGAAGTATGGTGGCGCACTTAAAGTAGTTCGTGCTAAAACAGCGCATGATAATGCAACTGTTGGCGGCGGCGGTCTTTTTGTAGGAAATGAAACTGATTATGAAGGCTTAGATTTAGGAAACATAAGTGAAGGTGCTTGGGTAGCAAAATATCCAGGGGAACTAGGAAACAGCTTGCAAGTGTCAGTCTGTCCAGCAAATGCTACGGCATATAATGGTTGGGCTTATAAGTCAAGTTTTTCTGCAGTTCCAGGTACTTCCGATTATGCAACTGATTTAGGTAAAACTGCGGCAGCAGATGAACTTCACATAGTAGTAATAGACCAAGACGGAAAATGGTCTGGTAAAGCAGGAACTGTATTAGAGACTTTCGAGTTTCTATCTCAAGGTTCTGATGCTAAAGGTTCTGATGGAACTACTAACTACTATAAAGATGTAATTAATACACAATCTGAATATGTCAGATGGTTAGCAGCACCCACCGGTTTAACCGATGCTGGTGATGCAGTTACAGCAACTACTACATATACTACAGTAACAGCAGCTATTACTAACTCATTAACTGCAGGTACAGATGATAATACACCAACCGCGGCAGAAATCGCTACAGGTCTTAACTTGTTTGCAGATTCTGAAACAGTTGATGTAAATTTATTGTTTGCATTCCCTGGTGGTAATACTGGGGCGGAAGCAACTGCATCTGATAAAGATATTGCTGGCAGTCTTATTACTATTGCTAATAGTAGAAAAGATTGTATGGCATTTATATCACCTCCGGTTGCGGTTTCAAGAGGAGCTAATCCAGGAGATGCTATTGTTACTTGGGTCTCAACCCTGACTTCTACATCTTATGCAGCATGTGATTCTACAGCGCTGTATGTATACGATAAGTATAATGATGTATATAGATGGATTGGTGCAGCTGGACATCAAGCAGGTTTATGTGCTAATACTGATAATGTAGCAGACGCATGGTTCTCACCAGCTGGTGTTAATCGTGGTCAACTACTAGGTGTTACTAAGTTGGCATATAACCCGTCTAAGGCTGATAGAGATAGTCTTTATAAAGCTAGAGTTAATCCAATTGTTTCATTACCTGGTCAAGGTACTGTACTTTTTGGAGATAAAACTTTACTTTCAAGACCTTCTGCTTTTGACAGAATTAATGTCAGAAGATTATTCATCACCTTGGAGAAAGCAATTTCAACAGCGGCAGAGGCTCAACTCTTTGAATTCAATGACGAGTTTACTCGTGCACAGTTCAGAAATTTAGTTGAACCATTCCTCAGAGACATTAAAGGTCGAAGAGGGGTAACAGACTTTGCAGTTGTTTGTGATCAAACTAATAACACAAGTCAAGTGATTGATTCTAATAGATTCGTAGCTGATATTTTTATCAAGCCTGCAAGGTCGATTAACTTCATTACTCTTAACTTTGTGGCAACAAGAACCGGCGTAGATTTCTCTGAAATCTCCGGCGTATAAGGGAGAATAGAAAATGGCAATTTTAGGCGTAGATGATTTTAAATCTAAATTAGTGGGCGGTGGCGCACGTGCTAACATGTTCAAGGTTACTTGTAACTTTCCAAGTTATGCACAAGGTGATGTTGAACTAACTTCTTTCTTATGCAAAGGCGCTCAGATGCCAGCATCAGTAATTAGTCCTATCATGGTACCTTTCCGTGGCAGACAATTACAAATCGCTGGTGATAGAACCTTCGAACCATGGTCAGTAACCATTATTAATGATGCTGATTTCCAAGTTCGTGGTGCTTTTGAGAGATGGATGAACGGTATCAATAACCACAATGAAAACACTGGACTATCTAATCCTACTGACTATCAAGCTGACATGATTGTAGAACAATTAAATAAAGCTGGACAAGTCACTAAGAAGTATGATATCCGTGGTACTTTCCCTACTAATCTAAGTGCAATTGAACTTTCTTATGATTCTGAAAATCAGATCGAAGAATTTACAGTTGAACTACAGGTTCAGTATTGGGAGTCAGATACTACATCATAATTTGATGTATAAATATAGTAGAAGGAGGGATTAAGTTCCCTCCTGATATTATTTGAGGATAAACATATGGCAGAGTTTTTTGGTTTTGAAATAAAAAGGAAAGGTAATGAAGAACCTATAAGGCCTTCATTTGTTCCTAATACGGATGAAGATGGTACTGGTGTTATTACTACTGGTGGCCATTTTGGCGCGTACCTTGATTTAGATGGTGATAAAGCTAAAAATGAAGTCGATTTAATTTACAAGTATAGAGATATTGCTTCTCAACCAGAATGTGATGCTGCTATTGAAGATATTATTAACGAATCTATTGTTGGTGATAATGATGAAGCACCAATAAATTTAATTCTTGATAAATTAGAAATTTCTGATAAGATTAAAGAATCAGTTAAGAATGAATTTGAAACTATATTAAAGTTACTTAATTTTAATTCATACGCACACGATATATTCAGAAAGTGGTATGTTGATGGAAGACTACCTTACCATATTATTATTGATAATAAATCACCAAAGAATGGTATTAAAGAATTAAGATATATTGATCCTACTAAGTTGAGAAAGGTCAAAGAAGTAGAAGAAGAACAAGACCCTAAGACTGGGGCAAAAATTATTAAAAAAGAAGAAGAATATTTCTTGTTTCAAGACACTAAGATGAGTAGTGCGGGCCAAGGATTAAAGATACACCCTGACGCAATATGTTATGCGACTTCAGGAATGTTATCACCTGATAGAAAAAGAATACTATCTTACTTGCATAAAGCAATTAAGCCTGTTAACCAACTACGCATGATGGAAGATTCATTGGTTATCTACAGAATAAGTAGAGCGCCAGAACGTAGAATCTTCTATATTGATGTTGGTAACCTACCGAAAGGTAAGGCAGAAGAATACTTAAAAGGTATTATGAGCCAGTATAGAAATAAGTTGGTATATGATGCTAAAACTGGTGATATAAAAGACGATAGAAAACATATGAGCATGATGGAAGATTTCTTCTTACCGCGTAGAGAAGGTGGAAGAGGTACTGAAATTTCAACATTGCCCGGAGGTGAAAACCTAGGACAGATTGATGATATTGTATACTTTCAGAAAAGATTATACAAGTCGTTAAATGTTCCTATTAGTAGATTAGAACAAGAACAGCAGTTTACTTTGGGTAGAAGTACTGAAATATCTAGGGACGAGATTAAATTTAAGAAATTTATTGATAGATTAAGAAAAAGATTTACTGATATGTTTAATCAGTTACTAAGAACCCAACTTGTGCTAAAGGGTATTATTACTCAACAAGACTGGGACAATTGGAAAACATACATTGCATATGACTTTATTGAAGATAACTACTTCTCTGAATTGAAAGAATCTGAAATGATGAGAGAAAGATTTGAGATGTTGGGTACAGTAGATGAATATGCAGGTAAATACGTTTCTATTGAGTGGATTGCAAAGAATGTTCTTAAAATGGATGAAGATTCCATGAAAGAAATGGAAGATCAGATCAAAGCAGAAAAAGAATCCGGTGCTCAAGACGATGATGACGACTTTGACTTATAAAATATTATAAATATATACTAGGAGAACTAAATAATGACTATAGACCAAATGATTGATAATATTGGAAAAGGTGATAATGTCGGTGCTGGTAAAGCATTTGATGGTGTTATTGCTCAAAAATTACAAGCCGCTATGGATGCTAGAAAGATTGAAATTGCATCACAGATAGGCAAGTCTTCTGATGAAATTTCAGAAGAAGAATAAAGGAGAAAACTAGAATGAGACTTATATCAGAGTATCATGACAGTAACCTTCAGGTTATTACTGAAAAGAAAAAAGACGGTAGCAATTCGTATGTTATCGAAGGCGTGTTTATGCAGGCCGATAAAAAGAATAGAAACGGTAGAGTATATGAGAAATCAATACTTGAAGGTGCCGTTAACAAATACGTAAAAGAACAAGTAAGTCAAGGTAGAGCTGTTGGGGAATTAAACCACCCTGAAGGCCCTACTATTAACTTAGATAAAGTTTCACATAAGATTACTGAACTCAAGTTTGAAGGAAGTAATGTTATAGGAAAAGCATCAATTCTTAATACCCCTATGGGCAAGATCGTTGAAGGTCTACTTGAAGGTGGAGTTAAGCTTGGTGTATCAAGTCGTGGTATGGGAACTCTTGTGAATAAGCAAGGCGCATCGCATGTTGGTAAAGATTTTATGCTTTCAACAGTCGATATCGTGCAAGACCCTTCTGCTCCAGAGGCATTTGTCAATGGAATTATGGAAGGTGTTGAGTGGGTATGGAATAATGGTGTACTTTGTCCGCAAGAAATTGAAGAAATTGAGACTGAAATAAAAGAGGCTCGAGGTGTTGGCGCTGCTAATATTGAGATTAAAGCTTTTAAGAATTTCCTCTCTAAACTTGTAAATTCTTAAAATAGGAGAATACAAATGTCAATAGACGAAAATAAACTAGAAAATGAACTAGTGTCTGAAGACATTCAACAAGATGCTGAAGAGCTTGAGAACGAGCTCGTTGAAGACCAACAAGTTGAAGACGAAGAAGTTCTTGATGAAGCTAAAGTAAAGGAAGAAGAAGACGAAGATGACGAGGAAGAAGTCGATGAGTCAGCCCATGAGGATGACGAAGAAGACGAAGAGCCTGAAGTCAAAGAAATTTCTATTCCTAAAACTAAAGCTGGAGTAATTCAAGCAGCAGTTGATATGTTAAAGAAAGCTAGAAAAGAAGATGCGCAGAAAATCTACGCTAAAATGGCGAAAGTTGACGAATCCGAAGATGATGGATCCGTTGATAGTGCAATTAAATCAGCTCCACAGAAGAAAAACGAACTTAAGGCGAAAGCTAAAGTTGAGTCCGTTGACTTTGAGGAAGATTTAGATGCAGTAATCGCTGAAGAAGCTACTTTATCTGATGGATTCCGTGGCAAAGCTGCTACAATTTTTGAGGCTGTACTTACTAGTAAGTTGGCTCATGAAGTTGAAAGGCTTGAAACTGAGTACGCGCAAAATCTTGAAGAAGAAGTATCTGATGTTAAAAGCGAATTAGTTGAGAAGGTTGATTCCTACTTAAACTATGTTGTTTCTAACTGGATGGATACGAATGAAGTTGCAGTAACAGAAGGTCTTAGGACTGAAATTGCTGAAGACTTTATGACTTCTTTACAATCAGTGTTCAAAGAACATTATATCGATGTGCCTGAAGGTAAGGTTGACGTTGTAGAAGAACTTTCTGCATCAGTCGCTGAACTTGAAGAATCATTAAACAAAACCACAGAAGATAATATCAGACTACATGAATCAGTTCAAACTTTGGAAAGAGCTGAAGTAGTAAGAGAACAATCTTCAGGGCTTGCCGACACAGAAGCTGAGAAATTAAGTACTTTGGTCGAAGATATTGAATTTGATAACAAAGATAACTTTGAAATGAAAGTTAGAGTTGTTAAAGAATCATACTTTACTAAAGAACTTAGTGAATCAACTGATGAGCTATCAAGCGTAGCAGGAACTGACGAAGCCCCGGCTGATATCAGTGACACTATGTCAAGATACACACAAGCAATCTCAAAATTTAACAAGTAATCTAAAAGGGGAAACAAAAAAATGTTTAACGCAGATTCAAATTTAATTGAAAAGTGGGCTCCAGTACTAGAACACGCAGACGTACCTAGTATTGCTGATAAGCACAAGAAAGCTACTACAGCTAGATTGTTGGAGAACCAAGAGCAAGCACTCAGAGAAGATGCTCAAAATATGGGTGGCAACTTCATTTCTGAAGCAGCTGCAGCTAATAACCAGGCAGGTAGCGATATCGCTACTTTTGATCCAGTTCTTATCTCTTTGGTAAGACGTGCAATGCCTAACCTCATCGCTTATGATATCGCTGGTGTTCAACCAATGACTGGTCCTACTGGACTTATCTTTGCAATGAAATCAAGATACAGTACTCAAGGTGGTACAGAAGCACTTCATAACGAAGCTGACTCTGGATTCTCTGGTACTGGTACTCAACAAGCAGGTCCTACTGGTCTTGAAGGTGTAACAGATGCTGATACTGATGGTGACATCGGTGATGAAGCAGATATCGTTAATACTTTCGGTTCAGCAATGGATACAGATGCTGCTGAAAGATTGGGTGTTGGCGGAGATGGTGACGGTTCTTTCGGTGAGATGGCTTTCTCAATCGAAAAAGCAACTGTTACTGCTAAGTCAAGAGCTCTGAAAGCTGAGTACACAATGGAACTCGCTCAAGACCTTAAAGCTGTACACGGACTAGACGCTGAAGCTGAACTGGCTAATATTCTTTCTTCTGAAATCCTAGCGGAAATCAACAGAGAGATGATTAGAACTGTATATACTAAGGCTAATCTTGGTGCTCAACAGTCAAACCTTGCTATCAAAGGTATCTTTAACGTAGATACTGATTCAGACGGCAGATGGATGGCTGAGAAGTTCAAGGGTCTTATCATGCAGATCGAAAGAGAATCTAACAAGATCGCTCTTGACACAAGAAGAGGCAAAGGTAACTTTGTAATAGTATCTTCTGATGTAGCTTCTGCTCTTGCAGCTTCTGGTACTATGGACTATTCACCTGCTCTATCTACTGGTTTACAAGTAGATGATACAGGTAATACTTTTGCTGGTGTTCTTAACGGAAGACTAAAAGTATATATTGATCCATATGCTACTTCTGACTTCGTATGTGTTGGTTACAGAGGTACTAATCCATATGATGCTGGTCTGTTCTATTGTCCTTACGTTCCTTTAACTATGGTTAAAGCCGTTGGTGAGAATGACTTCCAGCCAAGAATCGGATTCAAAACAAGATATGGTATTCAACAGAACCCATTCGTGGGTACTGCGGCAGGTGCGGGTAGTAACCGTTCTAACCCATACTTCAGAATCTTCAGAGTTGACAGCATGATGGTTTCTGCTTAATTGCAAAATCATTGAGTCAATTTGATTCTTTAAAGGGACTCTTCGGAGTCCCTTTTTTTATGTTTAGAATATTAGCCATTATAAATAATACTATGGAAGAATCTATAGAAGATGGTCGCTGGAATTGGTGGGGACTTTTAGAAGAGGAACCAGAAGAGGAAGAAAATGACACTAACAACAAATAAGAATTTTTTAAGTCCAGTTGGGTTTCAGTTTAGAGTTGATGCTAAACAGTTTCCTAACATTGAATATTTTTGTACAGCTGTAACACTGCCTGGTGTTTCGTTATCAGAATCAAACGTACCATATAGAGGTGTTAATATTGCCATGACTGGTGATCGGTTGAATTTTGATGAACTAGCTATAAGATTTAATGTAACTGAGGACATGGATAACTATATAGAAATGTTTAATTGGATGCATAATATCATTAATGACTCTAAAGGTGAATCATATAAATTTGATGCAACCTTATCTATTCTGACGTCACATAACAATGTAAGTAAAGAAATCGTTTTCCGAGATTGTTTTCCAACAACACTATCTGCATTAGAATTTTCAACACAACAAACCGATGTTGAATACTTGCAAGCAGACGCATCATTTAAGTATACCTATTACGAAATAATATAAGGGGTTTACTTTTCCGTCTGCGTATGATATAATAGTACTTAAAACAGCACTATTTTAAACCATGGATATATTATGAATAACTTAGAAAAAATTTTAGAAATGTGGAAGAAAGATTCACTCATAGACGAAATGAGACTTGACGAGTCTTCCCGCGATTCCGCCAAACTACACTCCAAATACCTAGAACTTTACAGTGTCAATAAGATGAAACTGAAGAAACTAGAACTAGACTTTAAAGTAATACTTAGAGACAAGTTTATGCACTATAATGGTAAACTATCCAAAGAGGAAATGGATTCCAAAGGTTGGGACTATGATCCTCTTAATGGATTAACAGTACTTAAAGGTGATATGGATAAGTGGTATGATGCTGATCCCATTATTCAACAACATCAAGCTAAGATGGAATACACTAAAGAAATGTGTGATACTCTTAAAGAAATAATGGAGAATATTAAGTGGAGACATCAGAACATTAAAAATATGATTGAATGGCGCAAATTTACCTCTGGTATTTAAAGATATACATATCTAATGGACTTAATAAAAATTAAAAAGAAGAATGAAGCTTTCTTGGAAATTATCACAGAACCTTCTATAGAACATGAACTAGCTGAACATTTCTGTTTCTTTGTGCCTGGTTATAAATTTATGCCAGCGTATAAAAATAGAATGTGGGACGGCAAGATTCGGCTATATGACCTTAGAAAGAAGACTCTTTATACTGGTTTGTTTCAGTATATACAAGAGTTTGCCAATGCCAGACAATATGATATAGAACTTGATAATGGTTCTTATGGCATGCCTGGTGCTAAAAATAAAGTAGACATACCTACTTTATTATCAGAATTAACTTTAACTGCGGGTGGTAATAAGATAACCCCACGTAATTATCAATTAGAAGCGCTCGAACACGCACTTAGTAACAGCCAATCTCTACTACTATCCCCTACAGCATCAGGTAAGTCACTTATCATTTACATGGCTATAAGGTTCTTTTTAGAGGTATCCGATCAAAGTATTTTATTAATAGTACCTACAACTTCATTGGTAGAGCAGATGTACTCTGACTTTGCAGACTATTCGCAGTTTGATGAATGGAATGTGGATGAAAATTGCCATAAAATATATGCTGGCAGAGAGAAGTATAATATTCCGAATAGAGTGGTTATTACTACATGGCAGTCCATTTATAAAGAAAGAGCGACTTGGTTTCAGCCTTTCGGAATGGTGATTGGTGATGAAGCGCATTCATTTAAAGCTAAATCACTAACTGCGATCTTGGAAAAATGCACAGAATGTAAGTTCCGTATGGGTACTACTGGCACTTTAGATGGTACTCAAACCCATCAGTTAGTATTAGAAGGCTTATTCGGTCCTGTGCATAAAGTAACTACTACCAAGAAGTTAATGGATAGTAACGATCTAGCTCAATTAGATATTAATATACTACTCTTAAAGTATGCTGATGAGTTCTGTAAAGTAAAGAGAGATTATCAAGCAGAGATGGACTTTATTGTAAAGTATGAACCAAGAAATAACTTTATTTCAAATCTAGCTATGGATGCTGATGGTAATACTCTTATACTGTTTCAGTATGTGGATAAACACGGCAAACCCTTGCATAATATGTTACAAGAAAAATTTAAGAAGATGGATATTATAGATAGGAGATTGTTTTATGTCAGTGGTGAAACCGATGTGGATACGAGAGAAGAAATACGTGCTATCACTGAAAAAGAAAGTGACGCTATTATTGTGGCAAGTATGGGTACTTTCTCTACTGGCATTAATATTAAGCGTCTTCACAATATTATATTCGCTTCACCAAGCAAGAGTCAAATTAGGGTTCTACAAAGTATAGGCCGTGGGCTCAGAAAGTCCGCTGATGATATAAATACTAAAGTATATGATATTGCTGATGATCTGCATTGGAAAAGTAAGAAGAACTATACATTGGTTCATGCGGCAGAGCGCATTAAAATATACTCAAAAGAGAAGTTCGATTATAAATTATATGATATAAATATTTAATATGAAAGAATTAAACATAAGAAATTTTAAACTGATTAATGGTGATAATATAATTGCTCTGGTAAGTAATAATAACCAAGATAATTATATGATAGAAAGACCCGTTGCTATATACAGTACTATGATTGGGGGATATCAGTTTAGCCCATGGTTCCCATTCTCGGAACAGAAAAGATATTCTATTGATAAGCATAATATTATAGGTGATTCCAGTGTAGTGGAAGAGATAAAGAAAGAATACATTAAGTATGCTCTCATGAAAAGAGATCCAGTACCACCACCAGAATCTGCAGAATCTATTATTAACCGAATAACAAACCAGATAGCAGATAAACTAGAACTTGAAGATATTGATGATGAATACAATGACATCTTACCAGACAGTAAAGAGACAGTACATTAATAATAGTATACCTCTATCCCCCCGGATGACTATATTATTATATCATACGCACATGGTTTTGTCAACCATTTTATCAAATAATATCGCAATGAAAAATATATTAAATAACACTTTACTTTTAACCAAAAGTGTAGTATAATATACTAATTATGGAGGAAACCCAATCATGGCAAAACTAAAGCCGAAAGAAAAACCACACTACGTTAACAATAGAGATTTTAGTGAAGCAGTATTTGATTATGCCATGGAGGCAAGAGCTGCAAAAGAATCTAATAGTGATATGCCAGTAGTAACCGATTACATCGCTTCATGTTTTATTAAGATTGCTGAAGGACTATCCCATCGGCCAAACTTTGTAAGATATACTTACCGAGAAGAAATGGTTATGGATGCTGTAGAGAATTGTTTACGAGCCATCGGTAATTATAATATCGAAGCAGCCACTAGAACTGGTAAACCCAATGCATTCTCTTACTTCACCCAGATATGCTATTTCGCCTTTATTAGGCGAATAACTAAAGAAAAGAAACAACAAGACATTAAGTTCAAGTATATTGAAAAGATGGGTGTTGAAGACTTTGTTGCCATGGGTATGGATGACGCAGGTGCGGAACAGACACTTCAGTATGTAGATACTTTACGACAGAGAATATCGACTGTAAGAGCTAAAGACGAAAAGTTAAAAGAATTCGCCAAAGAAGAGAAGATCCGAGAGAAAGAAAAACTAGAATTATTTATGGTATAATGAAATGGAAAAAAATAGATTTGATTTAGAAACAGATATAATGCAAGCTTGGAACACTACAGAAGATATTGATTTAATTTATCACGCAACAGATAAGTTAAAGTTAAATGCTGAAGATTGTGATACATTACAAAACCAATTGCTAGGTCTAAAATATATTACAGAGCTACGATTTCAAAAGCTTTGGGATACATTTGAAAGTTCAATTAACAATGGAGTATTTAATGACTTGGAATCATAAACCCGCCGAAGAGAAACCGTATATTTCATTAATTTGTAATCCATACGAAGATAAAAGTTCAACTAATACACGAATCACCATTGACGTAATGGAAAAAGATTTGAGCAAAGATGATATGATTGAAATATTAGAAAAATTTATGATATCAATGGGCTATCATTTTAGTGAAGGCGAACACTTAGGAATTGAGGTGCACAATTAAATGAAAGTAGCAATATTAAACGACACGCATTGTGGTGTAAGAAATTCATCAGATATTTTTCTAAAGTATCAGGAAAAATTCTATCAAGACATTTTTTTCCCATACCTAAAAGAACATAATATTAAGAACATCTTACACTTAGGTGATTATTATGAACACAGAAAGTTCGTTAACTTTAAGGCTCTCAATGCCAATCGTAAGCATTTTCTTGAGCCTATGCGCGATATGGGCATCACTATGGATATCATTCCTGGTAATCATGATGTGTTTTATAAAAACACCAATGAACTATGTTCCCTTAAAGAACTTCTTGGATACTTTACTAGTAATGTAAATATTATAATGAAACCAACTGTTTTAGATTATGATGGACTCGGAGTAGCAGTTATTCCTTGGATTAATAATGCAAACTATGAAGAATATACTAAGTGGGCCCTCAGTTGTAATGCTCCTATTCTTGGAGCACATTTAGAATTAAAAGGATTTGATCTACTCGCGGGTGTTCCAAATCCACACGGTATGAATGCAGATATATTCTCCAGATTTGAACACGTACTGTCAGGACATTTTCACACAAGATCCAGTCAGGGCAATGTGTCTTATTTAGGATCACAGTTTGAATTTACCTGGGCAGATGTTGATGACCCTAAGTACTTTCATATATTAGATACGGAGACTAGAGAAATTACTCCAGTCCGTAACCCTATTACTATGTTTAAAAAAGTCATTTATGATGATACTAAGACGGATTATAGTACTATAGACGTATCGGAATACGAGAAAAAGTTTATCAAGCTGATTGTTATAAATAAGAATGACTTGTATATGTTTGATAAGTTTGTGGATAAATTGCAATCTATTGAAACATATGAACTCAAGATTGCAGAATCATTTGAAGAGTATTTGGGAGAAAGCGTCGATGACGAGAAAATATCCCTAGAAGATACTACAGAACTTCTCGATTCTTATGTCGAAGCAGTTGATACTGAACTTGATAAAGATCACATCAAAGTCGAATTAAGAAAGCTATATACTGAAGCACAGAACCTAGAGGTAGTATGATACATTTTAAATCATGTAAGTGGAAAAACTTTTTATCCACCGGCGAAGAATTCATTGAAGTAAAACTAGACAAATCCCCCACAACACTTATAGTCGGCCAAAACGGCGCTGGTAAATCCACTTTATTGGATGCATTATCATTTGGGCTATTTGGTAAATCACACAGAGATATTGCAAAGATCCAATTGGTAAATTCTATCAATGGTAAACATGCTATAGTCGAAGTGGAGTTTGACATAGGTAATTCTGAATTCAAGATTGTTCGTGGCATTAAACCTAACAAATTTGAGATTTGGCAGAATGGTAATATGATTAATCAAGCATCAAGTATGCGAGATTTTCAGAAGTTTTTAGAAACTAACATTCTAAAGTTAAATCACAAATCTTTTCACCAAGTAGTTGTATTAGGGAGCAGTTCATTTATCCCATTCATGCAACTACCAGCGTGGAGTCGTAGAGCTGTAATTGAAGACCTATTGGATATTCAAATATTCTCAAAGATGAATATGTTATTAAAAGAAAGAAACTCAAAGATTAAAGACGAGTTAACAGACATTAATCATCAGATTGACTTATATAAGACTAAGATGGATTCACAATCTAAGTATATCAGAGATCTGCAATCTATTAATAAAGATATGATAGAACAGAAACATCTAGCTATAGAAGAACACAAAAATGAAATATCAACCCTCTTTGAAGACTCTAAATCAGTTGGTAAGAATTTAACTACCCTCTTACAAGCAGAAGAAAAGTCGCAAACAGTATTTATGGATAGAATGTCAGATATTAAATCTGCACAAACACAGAATAACAGTAAAATTAAATCATTAGTCAAGGATGCAAGATTCTTCGAGGATAACGATAATTGTCCAACCTGTGAACAAGAGATTACCGATGATATTAAGAAGACAAAACTTGATGATATTAAGAGAACCGCTGCCGAAGTACAAGATGATATTGAAAATATACAGAAAGAAGTTGGTATAGCCGAAAGAGAAGGTACTGAAATCAAGAATAAACTTAATGAATTACGTCAGAGACAGCAACGTATTAATTCTAATAATGATAAGATATCTGTTATCCAACGTGAAGTAGATAAAGTACAAAAAGAAATAAACGGGCTATCAGGACAGTCTGGAGACCTAAAAGGCGCCAAGAAAGATTTGGATAAATTAAGAGAATCCAAAGATTCATCTACAGAGAAGAAACTCCAGTATGTTGAAGAACGAACTTACAATGAAGTAATTGGAGAAATGCTGAAAGATACTGGTATCAAGACTAAAGTAATTAAACAGTATCTACCAGTTATGAATAGGTTAATCAATAACTATCTACAGATTCTGGACTTCTTTGTTGCATTTCATTTGGATGAAAATTTCAACGAAACTATTAGATCAAGACACAGAGATTCATTCAATTATGCATCATTCTCCGAAGGTGAGAAGCAGAGAATTGACTTATCTCTACTATTTACTTGGAGACAGATAGCTAAGATGAAGAATTCTGCCAGTACCAATCTACTGATTCTGGATGAAACTTTCGACTCCAGTCTGGATGTGGATGGAGTAGAGAATCTGACCAAAATCCTAAGTACTCTGGATGATGATTCTAATGTCTTTATTATATCTCACAAAGGTGATATGCTAGAGAACAAGTTTCGCAGCAAGATAGAATTCTTCAAGCATAAGAATTTCAGTAAGATTAGATAACCACTTATTCGAGCTAGTTATATGGATATAACTACAAAGTATAAGAAAATGCGACATTAAACGATATTTTTTCAACAAAAGTGTTGACAAATCTGCCACGCCGTAGTATAATATACACATATTAAAGATAAGGAGTTAATATGAAACAAACCTCACTACTACCCAAACTACTGGCTAAAGAAAATGTTACTATTCAACATGGTAATTTTAAGACTGCCTGGTTTGATATCAAGAATCGTGTTCTTGGTCTACCCCTGTGGGAAGATATGCATAAAGATGTATATGACTTGTTTGTCGGCCATGAAGTTGGTCATGCATTAGAGACTCCATTTGAAGGTTGGCACGACAGCCCAGAAAAATTAAAAGGTTGCCCTAGGTCTTATATCAACGTAGTAGAAGATGCAAGAATCGAAAGAAAAATTCAGGCAAGATACCCTGGATTGGTTGGTTCATTTAACAGAGGTTATAACCACTTACTCGATAGAGAATTTTTTGGAGACCTTACAAATGTTGACTGGGATAAAGTCAAGTTAATCGACAAGATCAATCTTAAAACCAAATTAGGTACTAAATTAGAAGTACCCTTCAATTCAGAAGAACAAGTATTCTTGCACAGATCGCTCAATACACAATCATTCGACGAAGTACTTGAATTAGTAAGAGACATTCTAGCTTGGACCAATGAGAACCAAGAAGAATTAATGCAGAAACCCGAACCACAACAATCTGAAGAAGAGGAAGATAACAATGAATCGGAAATACCAGAATCACAGGGCCATGATGATGCTGAGGAATCGACAGAAAACATGGAAGATGATTCAGGACAAGGAGAGTCAAAGTCCGGAGAGTCAGAAAAGTCCGAAGAATCAGAAGAAGTCAAGGTAAATGCTGTTGAACCAGTTCACAGTAGAGAAGAACAAGAACAAGATATTTCAATAACCGATACCATATTTAGAGAAAAAGAAAAAACTCTTACCATGGGCGATGATAACATACAACCAGTATTCATTGGAGATGTTAATAAAGACGCTATGGAGAAGGTAGTTATTAACTATGCTAAACTTAAAGAAGCCAGGAAAAAACATAAAGAAAATTACCCTGAAGATATTTACCGTAACTTCTATGAAGGTGAAATTCCAGACTTCAAGCAGTTTATGAAGACAGTAAAGAAAAATGTTCAAGTTGCTGTAAAAGAATTTGAAATGAGAAAAGCTGCTTACCAGTACAGTAGAGCTACAACGGCGAAGACTGGTACTGTGGATGTAAACAAACTTTGGTCTTATAAGACGAACGAAGACATCTTTCTAACAGCTACTAATCTAGCCAATGCCAAGAATCACGGTATGATTCTTCTGATTGATATGTCCGGATCAATGTCCGGGTCGATGCGTCAGGTTATGGATCAGGTCGCGCACTTGATTATGTTCTGTAAAGCTACTAATATCCCCTTTGACGTTTATGGATTCACTTCATCAAACAAAGATGTTGGTTACGAATGGCAGAGACAGAATCAGGGTGTTGTAGAGCTAGATGATTTATCTATGCCTCACATATGTTCTTCGACTTTCAATAAGAAAGATTTTATTGATTCTATGGAACATATACACATGAGAGCAACAAATAGAGCTTCATGGGGTGACCTATGTAGTTATGAGGAATGGGGTTCAACACCACTGAATCAGGCTCTAATGGTTTCAACACACCTTGTAAAGAAATTTAAAGCGAAACATGGAGTTCAAAAGATGAATTTCATTACCTTTACCGATGGAGATGCTAACAAAATTTCAACATATGTTGACAGAGATCACGATAATATTTGGCCTGACAGACATAATGCTGTTATTCAAGTAGATGGTACTATGATTAAGACCAGAACAGGTTCTAGGGTAGTTACTGAATCACTTCTTAATAATCTAGCCAAGAAGTATCATACCAATAATATCGGATTCTTCATGGCTAATGATAATAGTGATTGGAGACAGAGACTATGGATTCTGGCTGACTCAATGAATAAACCATCAGAAGAATTTAAACAACAGGCTAATAAAGAATACAGACAGAACAAATGTGTTACCATGAATAAAGTTCTTGGCTACAATGAATACTACCTAGTCAAAGGCGGCAAAAATCTGGATACGCAAGAAGATGATTTCGCTGTTAAAGATGATGCGTCAAATGCAAACATCAGAACGGCATTTAAGAAGTTTGCCAAGAGTAAGAAACAGAACAAAGTATTGATGACTAAGTTCGGTAAGGCAGTTGCTTGATTATAAAGGAGAGTATGTATATAACAAAAAGATATAAAAAAGATATACTTTTTTTCAAAAAAGTGTTGACAAATGGCCCTAGCCATAGTATAATATACCTATATTAAATGATAAGGAGTTTTAATTATGAATGAAGTGAGAATATCAACCCAAAACATTGTCAAACAATTAATGACAATGTACCCAGACCAGACACAATTCAGGAAGAATGTGATCGTGGATATAGCAAAATCTATGGGATATAGAAGTCCCGATTTTGTCCCTTTAATTACCAAAGAGGCCAGAGTTAAAATCGGCACCTATGACCTGAGTGCGTCAATCGAGGCACTTAAACCTGAAGTTACAAATACGGTAGTTAATACTATGGATCAAACCCCAGTCGCAGCAGCGCAGATGCAGTCAATAGTCAATGATGAAAAATCATTCGCTAAAATGGATCCAACATTTGTCCCATGGGGTGCATTTACCGATGTGGTTAAGATTATCAAATCCGAGATGTTCTATCCGGTATATATATCTGGACTATCCGGTAACGGTAAAACTTTCATGGTCGAACAAGCGGCTGCGAAATTAAACAGAGAATTTATTAGGGTTCAGATTAACCCAGAAACAGACGAGGATGATTTACTTGGTGGATTTAGACTTATTAATGGCGAGACTGTCTTTTCAAAAGGTCCGGTACTCAAGGCTATGGAGAACGGCGCTATCCTTCTTCTCGACGAAATTGATAGAGCTACAAATAAAATTATGTGTCTTCAAGGTATACTTGAAGGTAAACCTGTCCTCGTTAAGAAAACGGGTGAAACGATTACTCCTGCGTCTGGCTTCAATGTTATAGCGACTGCAAATACCAAAGGTAAAGGATCCGAAGACGGAAGATTCACAGCTGCTTCAATCATTGATGATGCCTTCTTAGAAAGATTCACAGTAGCTGTAGATCAGCAGTTTCCATCGGTTTCGGTAGAAAAGAAAATTGTAATGAAACACATGGAGAAGTTTGACTTGGTTGATGATGGGTTCGCAGAGAATCTAGTAGCCTGGGCTGATATTATCAGAAAGACCTTCTATGATGATGGTGTTGACGAAGTCATTTCAACCAGAAGGTTGTGCCACATTGTCCAGACCTTCTCCATCTTTAAAGATAAGATGAAGTCAATCGACCTATGTATTGCGAGATTTGACGATGACACTAAACTGGCTTTCCTTGACCTATACACGAAAGTGGATCAAGGGGTATCATTCACGGATGATGATTATATTACACCAACTGAGGACGAACATGCCGAAACAGCTTAAACCAGACTATAAATTTAACGAAGGGGCTCTTATTGAAGAGCTCCAAACGTATATCGATTCAACCTATGGTGCTCACTATGGACAAGGCGGACTACAATCTTCCGAAGTCATAGTAGATAGAGGACATGGGATGGGATTCTTTCTAGGTAATGTCGACAAATATGTCGCAAGATATGGGAAGAAAGGTAATACCCCCGAGGAATTCCGTAAGGATCTCCAAAAGGTGCTACACTATGGATTGCTTGCTCTATATGAACATGACCGCAAGTACTTAAAAAATGACAAATAACACTTTACTTTTAACAGTAAATGTGTTATAATATAACTATGAAATTACAGGAGAATATATGATTATTTCAGACGATACCCTAAAGGTATTACAAAACTTTGCTATGGTTAACCCTAACCTAGTATTAAAACCTGGCCAAAAGGTGAAAACAATTTCAGAGGCTAAGAATATCATGGCCATCGCTGAAATCACCGAGGACTTTCCCTTGGAGTTTGGAGTCTATGACTTAAACGAATTCCTATCTGTCCATGGTCTTATTGAAAACGCGGCTGTATCCTTTGAGGATAAAGCTTTAACTATGTCTAACGGCGATCAGAAAATTAAATACTATTTTGCTGAGACCGAAATTCTAACACAACCAACTAAGGATATTACAATGCCTAATGCGGAAGTTGGAATTAATCTCACAGAGAAGGTATTGGATCAGATTAAGAAAGCAGCATCTGTCTTAGGTCACATGGAGTTATCTCTAAGTGGTGATAACGGTGTTGTTACAGCAAGTGTCTTAGATGTTAAAGACTCTACTGCCAATACATTTGATATTGTGGTAGATAAAGACAATTCATGTAAAGAACAGTTTAATTTCGTGGTTAATATCCCGAACTTGAAACTACTACCTGGTGATTATTATGTCTCAATCAGCTCTAAGTTGATTTCAAACTGGCAGAATACTAATTATCCTGTAGAATATTTTATAGCTTTAGAGAGAACTAGTAGCTATGGTGTATAAATATAAGTACACAAAAGAATCTCCCATTTTTAATGATGGGGATAATATGGAGTTTGCCGAATGGTTGGGAACTCTTAAATTAGTCTAACTTTGCAAAGGAGAAGAAAATGACTGAAGAAGTAAACGCAGTGGAAACTGCAGAAGAGGCACCTCAACTGTCTCTACAAGATATCGCAACTATGGTACAGATTATTGATGTCTGTTCTAAAAGAGGCGGTTTCGAAGGCCAAGAGCTAGAAGCTGTTGGTTCGTTGAGGAATCGAGTAGTTAAGTTCTTGAACGCAGCTGCTCCTAAGGATGGTGAAGCGCCTGAAGGTGATTTACCTGCCGAAGAAGTAGAAGAAGTTTCAGCTGAAGCTTAATCACATCGGGGCCTTCGGGCCCCATTTTTTTTATTATGGAGTATATTATGGATCGAAATGAAACATCTCGCCTGATAGAGGCACTCAAACGTGGTACTGTAACAGTTACCTTTACAAAAATCAATACTGACGAGATACGCGTAATGCCGTGTACCCTCAACCCAGTAGTATTAGAAGCACATGGTGTTATGTTGGAAATCAAGGATGTTAGTCCTGATACTGACCATCTTGCTGTATGGGCACTAGACAAGGAGGCTTGGAGGTCTTTCAGACTTTCCACAGTTAATGGCTGGGAGGTTCTCTAATGGATGATTTCTTATGGGTAGAGAAGTACCGACCACAGAAAATTAGTGATACAATTTTACCTAATTCAATAAAGAAAACTTTTGGAGATATTGTTAAAGGAGGTGACCTACACAATATGCTTCTTACCGGCACGGCCGGAACTGGTAAAACAACAATCGCTAAGGCTCTGTGTAATGAACTTGATCTTGACTATCTGTTAATTAACGGATCAGAAGAATCAGGTATTGATACACTCCGAAATAAGATTAAGAAGTTTGCTTCATCTGTCTCCCTACAAGGTGGCTATAAAGTAGTAATACTTGATGAGGCAGACTACCTTAATCCACAATCTACACAACCCGCACTTCGTGGATTCATTGAAGAATTTAGTGCGAACTGTAGGTTTATATTAACGTGTAATTTTAAGAATCGTATTATTGAACCACTACACAGTAGATGTTCTGTAATCGAATTCAATATGTCCAAGAAAGATTCGGGTGTGCTCTGTGGCGAAATGCTAAAGAGAATCCAATTCATTCTGGATACCGAGGGTGTAACATATGATGTTCCTGTAATTGCAGAACTAATTATGAAACACATGCCAGATTGGCGCAGAGTGTTGAATGAGTTGCAAAGATATTCAGTATCGGGTACTATTGATACAGGTATATTGGTTACCTTATCGGACGTATCTGTAAACGAATTAATGCAATCTCTACAACGCAAAGACTTTAAAAAGATGCGCCAGTGGGTAGCGGATAACATTGACACTGAACCAGCTGCTGTATTCCGTAAGATATATGACAACATGGCCGAGTATGTAGAACCACAATCTATTCCTCAGCTAGTTCTCATTCTTGCCGATTATCAGTACAAGAATGCATTTGTGGCAGATCATGAATTAAATATCGTGGCATGCTGCACTGAAATTATGGCTGGAGTTAAGTTCAAGTGAACCCATTTGATTATGTAAACAGTATTAATATCACTAAGAAAGATATTATGCACGACGATATTTGCGAAAAAGCATATACTCCGTTTATGGTTAATAGGGCATTGTCATACTTTAATGATACTGTTCTATACGCTAACGAGATGAATGTTAACCACACTATAGATAATAAGCTTCAATATCATTTTCTTATAAATATAATTAAGAAGAAGAAAAGGTTCTCCAAGTGGCTAAAACCACAGGAGGTTGAAAACCTAGAGCTCATTAAAGAATATTATGGATATAGTAATGAAAAGGCTAAGTCCGTTTTACCATTATTTAATGATGAACATATTGAAATATTGAAACAAAGGATTTATAAAGGTGGAAAACGAAAATATTGAAATCAAAAACTGGACTCCGGCTGATATGCTGGAGATTACACTCAATGAACCGGATGACTTTCTAAAGATACGTGAGACTTTAACACGTATCGGAGTAGCATCACGCAAAGATCAAAAGTTGTACCAATCGTGTCATATTCTGCATAAACAGGGTAGATACTTTATTGTACATTTTAAAGAACTGTTTTTGTTAGATGGCAAACCATCTAACTTAATCGAGAATGACCTAGAACGTAGGAACACAATTGCTACTCTTCTAGCGGATTGGGGTTTAGTTACCATACTAACACCCGCATTAGCTAAAAGTTTGGCACCATTGCGCCAAATAAAGGTCATTCCATTTAAAGAGAAGTCGCAATGGGAACTGTGTCCGAAGTACAATATAGGAAACAGTAATGGAGAAAAAAATTAAAAACATTTGGAAATCATTTCACAAAATGATGAAATCCGGAAGACTAAATAAAGTCTGTAATAAATGTTTAAACTAACAACGAAAGTTGTATAAATAAATGTGACTGCCGAATTATCGGGGTCACATTTAAACCTTGCTAAACATAATAGGAGGAAGCTATGGTAAGAAATACTATGAACGTGCCGCGTTCTTTATTCATCGGGTTTGAGCCCATACTAAACGAACTTGAACGGATCCACTCAGCTGGACGAAGTCAAGGCAACTATCCACCCCACAATGTCGTGAAGGTCGATGATGAAAATTTTATCATTGAACTTGCAGTCGCCGGTTTCTCGGAAGAGGATATCCTAGTGGAAGTGAAAGATGGTATTCTGTTAGTAAAAGCGGAACACTCAAATAAAGATGAACGTGAATATGCACATAAGGGTATCTCGTCCCGCAAGTTTGAGAAGTCCTTCCGACTCTCTGAATTTGTCGTAATTGACGGTGCCAATCTAGTGAACGGTATACTGGTGGTGAATGCCAGAGTAGAGGTTCCAGAAGAGAGGCGTCCTAGGAAGATCGAAATAGGGTCTGCTGGGGCATCAAAGAAGAAGGAATTTATTCAAGAATAAGTTCCGGTGAGCAGCGAAACTCGGTAGATATGTAATAAAACACATTTATCGGAGAACAACATGAAACATATCATTCACTTTGTGGAAAAATATGATGACGTTGCTGCGGCCTTAAGAACTACTTTACTTGCATTAACTGTTACTGGACTAATCTTAGGATTAGCACCTCTAATAATGTTGTTGCAATTAAACAATTTTTAAGACCAAATTGACAATCATGCGGGGGTAAGAAATTACCCCCAACCTTATGTACATAGTGTCGACAAACTACACTTTTTCGTACATATAAGTGTCGACAAACTACACTTTTTCGTACATATAAATGCTAGAAATCCCTTTACTTTTACGCTCGGATGTGATATAATATATACTATTAAACAGGTGACAAATTCGTTATGAAATTCTACACAAACGTAACTCGATATGGTAATATGTTACTTTATCGTGGCTATGAAAACGGCCAAAAGAAACAAGAAAAGATCAAATACAAACCAACTCTGTTTGTCAATACCCCTAAACCAACTAAATGGAAATCCTTAGACGGAATCCCAGTCGCTCCTATCCAGATGGAATCCATGCGCGATGCAAAAGAATGGATTGCTTCTAATAAATCTACGGCAGGTAGGTTGATATTCGGCAATGACCGATACATACCTGCATATATTAATGACGAATTTCCTGGCATTATCGAATGGGACAGAAACAAGATTAACGTAACCTCATTTGACATCGAGGTTGCTTCAGATGAAGGATTCCCACAACCAGATGCTGCCGAATACCCAGTAATTTCTATTGCAATGAAGAATAACATTGACAATACGTATTATGTTTGGGGTCTTAATGACTATGATGTAGAAAACTCATTAATGAAAAACAACCGTGTGGTCTACAAGAAATGTGGCTCAGAGGCTGAACTTCTATCTGACTTTATATTACACTGGTGTCTACCATCTAACTGCCCCGATGTTATTACGGGCTGGAACATCAGATTCTTTGATGTCCCCTACCTAGTCAACCGTACAATTAAGATTCTTGGCGATGACATGGCTAAAAGATTCTCCCCTTGGGGTTTGGTTGACAGATATGATGTCAAGATGATGGGTAGAGAACAGTGCACATATGACTTAAAAGGCATATCAACTATTGATTACCTAGAATTATTCCAAAAGTTTGGCTACTCTTATGGTACCCAAGAATCTTATAGGCTTGATCACATTGCTAATGTGGTTCTTGGTGAAAAGAAACTATCTTATGCAGAACACGGTTCACTTCACACATTATACAAATATGACCATCAGAAGTTTATTGATTATAATATCAAAGACGTAGAGTTGGTTGATCGGTTAGAAGACAAGATGGGTCTTATTACTCTCTGTCTCACAATGGCGTATCAAGGTGGTGTAAACTACAATGACACGTTCGGAGTAACTTCAATATGGGAATCAATTATCCATAGATACCTATACGAGAATAAAATCTGTATGCCGTTCTATGAGAATAAAGTCAAGACTAATTATCCAGGTGGTTATGTAAAAGATCCAGTAGTTGGTCTACATGAAAACGTAGTTTCCTTTGACCTTAACTCACTATATCCTTCACTTATTATGCAATATAATATGTCGACAGAAACAATCTCCAATGGCGATGTAATGAACCTAGACATAGAGAAATTGCTTGAAGGTTACACATTTAATAATCCAGGTAAAGCAATTGGTGGTAATGGTCAGATGTTTAGAACAGATAAGAAAGGTTTCATGCCTACTCTTGTCGATGGCATGTATAGTGAACGTGTTGGAATTAAGAAAGAAATGCTCTCGGCACAACGAGAGTTACAGAAGGTAGATAAAAATGATAAACAAAAACTATATGATATTGAGAGACGTATTAACATCGCTGAAAATCGGCAGATGGCTATTAAAATTCTCCTTAATTCTCTTTATGGTGCTATGGGCAACAAGTACTTCAGGTTCTTCGACCAGCGCATCGCTGAGGCTATTACACTGTCAGGACAGCTTACGATACGATGGGCTGAGGTTGCAATCAACAAATATCTCAATGAGGTGTTGTCCACTAATAAACACGATTACGTTATCGCAATCGACACAGACAGTTTGTATGTTAGCTTAGATACTCTGGTTAAGAAAGTCCAACCTAATAATACTATCGACTTTTTGGATAAAGTTGCAAGTGAGAAGTTAGAACCCATTCTGGCATCGGCCTATGACAACTTATATAACATGATGGGTGGTATAGAAAACCGAATGGTCATGAAACGAGAAGTTATCGCTGATCGTGGGATCTGGACTGCCAAGAAAAGATATATTCTGAATGTGTTCGATAATGAAGGGGTTCGTTATGCAGAACCTAAACTTAAAATCATGGGTATTGAGGCTATCAAGTCATCTACGCCAGAACCTTGTAGAGATGCTCTCAAAGAAATATTCAAAGTAATTATGTCTGGCGATGAAGTAAAGACACAACTTGCTATTAAACAATTTAAAAGGTACTTTGTATCACTAGATGCGGACAAAGTTGCATTCCCTCGTGGAGTTTCCAACGTGTCAGACTATCGTGATTCAGCTACTATATATCGTAAAGGTACTCCAATTCATGTTCGTGCTGCCCTGCTACACAATTATCTATTGGATAATTATAGTCTAAATAAGAAGTATGAGGCAATTAAGAATGGCGAGAAGATCAAGTTTATCTATCTTAAAGTACCCAACAGCCTTAAAGAAAATGTAATTGGATTCAGTCAGTATTTACCCGAAGAATTTAAACTCGCTAAATACATAGACTACGAATTACAATTTGAGAAGACTTTTTTGGCCCCAATCGAGCCAATACTAAAATCAATCGGTTGGTCGTCAGAAGAACAATCATCTTTGGAAAGTTTTTTTGGCTAAACACTTTACTTTTAAGTCTAAATATGTTATAATAGACACATTAACAGGAGAAAAAAATGAAATTAGTAAGATTATCATCCGGTGAAGAAATTATCGGCAATGTAGAGCATATCGCGCCAGGTAGCGAGAAAGGTAGTGTAACAATTACCGATGGTTATAGCCTTATTCCCGCTGGAGAAGGTAAGATTGGTTTTATGCCTTTTATGGCGTATACCAAAGCTGCTGAAGGTATCACAATATCAAATCAGTTTGTTCTATTTGTAGTTGAACCTAAAGAGGAATTGGTGAGTCAGATTCAATCAATGCAATCAGGTATTGTAGTACCACCTAAACAAGGTATTATTACAGGGGTTTAATATGCAATCAAGATATCCTATTTACATTATATCTAAAGGTCGTGCAGATTCAAGACTGACAGTCAAGTCTCTGGATGATATGGGTGCAATGTATAGGGTAGTTATTGAAGAATCAGAATATGATGATTATGCTGCAGTAATTAACCCTAACAGATTATTAGTACTACCCGAAGGTTTCAGAGAAAATCCAAGGTGGGCTAGAAAATGTGATGTGACTGGTCTTATGGGCGGATCCATTCCAGTAAGAAACTGGGTATGGGAACATTCTATTAATGAAGGACATAAACGACACTGGATTATGGATGATAATATTCATAACTTCTATAGGTTACATAATAATAGAAAGACCAAAATGACCACACCCGCATGTTTTAGAGTATGTGAAGACTTTACTGATAGATATACTGATGTTAAAATGTCTGGTATGAACTATGCATTTTTCTGTCCTGCATTTACTAAACGACCACCTTACTATCACAATACCAGAGTATATTCTTGTATTCTATTATCCAATGATGTATATGAAAGTGGAGAACTTTACTGGCGTGGTAAATTCAACGAAGATACCGACTTATCATTACGTGTAATGAAAGGTGGTTACCATACATTCTTGTTTAATGCAATGCTATGTGGTAAAGTTGCAACACTTACAATGAAAGGTGGTAACACAAAAGAGGTATATGGTATAGACCAAGCAGGTACTAAGCATGACCGAGTGGGTGGTGAAGATTTTGACCATAGACGAGAGTTTGCAGAATCTCTACATGCCCAACATCCAGACGAAGTTAGGATTACACAGAAGTGGGGCCGCTGGCATCATCACATAGATTATACTGTGTTCCAAAACAAGAAACCTACCAAAAAACCGGACCTAAATATACCTAAAGGTACTAATAATTATGGAATGAAATTGGTAAAATTAAAATCAACAGCAGCATTAGATGAACAGGAGGAATTAAATGTCGAATAAAGATTTAAATAAAGCTATTAACTATGAACCACAAAGTCTATTTGTGTTAGATGGTAGCGAAGAAGAAACTACACCTTATGATTGGGATGATATGCCCGATTTTAACCAGCCACAAGCTGAAGCGCATAAGATGATTAAGATCCGTTTTAGAAATGAAGAGGATTATAGAGAGTTTGCAGAACTAATCGGTCAAAGAAATATGACCCATAGAACCAAAAGTATTTGGTATCCAGTTCTTGATAAGAAAGCACATAGCCTTGAAAGATTTGTGCATGAAGATCAAATTGCTGACATGGACATAGATGAAGTGATGAGTTAATATGGCCAAGATTATTATGTACTGGTCTAACATACCAGCAAAATCAGGTTATACTACAGTTGATGAATGGCGAAATGCAGAGTTACAATTCTCGCCTCATCACGATCTAGTTTTTAAGTCGCATGAAAGATTGGGTAATGATGTAGAAATTTGGACACATCAAAAGGTGTCTAATTTCAATTATACTGGTATTACTATTAAAGACGCTGGCGAAATTATGTCGCACGATACTTGTTTTAACGGTTTATCATGGGGACATTCGATCGCATTCATAGCAGATACCGTAAGAGTCAAGAGAGCAAGTGAAGTATTAGGTATTGTACTTGATATGGATTCTGTTTGTTTAAGACCATTTCCAGAACATGATAGTTGGTTTAGTACTATGCCAGCAAAAATTACTAGCAGTATGGCTCCAAAATGGGGACCAAAGAAACCGCCAATGACAGTACATGATGGGTCATGGGATGGTAAAGCTCTTACTGCATTTCCAATTAAAATAGGTTCTACTACACAAAAAGAAATGTCAGCCCTAGCCGATAGTATACACGAGAAATTTAAAACAAAACCTAAAGGTGGTACTGATGAATGGAACTCCATTCTTTGGACAGTAAAGAAGATTGCTAATAATGACACTACGGCAAAAGTATTTGAACCGATTTATATGAGTCCATTACCTGCTTGGTTACCAGTTGGTAAATGTTATAGCCTTGAAAGTCCTACTAGATTAGATGGTGTAACAGAAATCTTTGGTTACCCATTACCTTCTATAGAAGACATAATGAGCAAGTCGTTTATTGTCGCCCATTTCTTTGAGAGTGCATTTCAGAATGCTGACCAGATCGAGGCAGACAAATGGGGTAGTATTCCAGACGGCAGTTTGCTAGCGAAAGAAATGGATCTGATAGGATATACACGTGAGAAACCATCATCATTAGATGAATTTTTTTAAAAAAACCCTTTACATTGACACTTAATTGTGTTATAATATACTTATTATGATATCAGGTACGCTATTCCAATCACTATATAAGACTGAAACGGTTAACAAGATTGACTTCGATTCATTCAAAGAATTTGAGAAAGTACTATATAAACTCGCCGGTATACCCAGAAAAGATAAGAAATCAGCATATCTTATGTCACCAGCATCTTACTTAGAAGGTACTACGAGAAAGAATGATAATGTTACTAAATGGGGAAGCTGGTGTGCAGTAGATGTTGATGATTTTACTGGAGATTTAAAAGAATTTCTGCAGAAGAAATGTGGTAAATACTACTTTGTTTGCTATTCCACCGCATCATCAACAGAAGAAAGTCCTAAATTCAGATTAGTATTTCCACTATCCCGTGAAGTTGACAGAGAAGAAATAAAACACTTCTGGTTTGCTCTTAATACAGAACTCGGCGAGATGGGTGACATCCAAACTAAAGATTTATCAAGAATGTACTATATCCCTGGCAAGTATGCTAATGCAAACAACTTTATCTTTACCAATGAAGGTGAATATATAGACCCAGAAGTATTAATGGATTCACATGAATATATTGAGAAAGGTGGTAACACATTCTTTGATAAATTACCTAAGACTATGCAAGAAGCATTAATCAATCATACAAAGAATTCACTAACTAATACAGATGTAAAATGGACATCATATAAAGATTGTCCGTTCTTTCCAAGACAGTTAGAACTAGATTATAAAGTCATAAGTGGATCAGGTTGGTACTATAAGATGTATCAAATTATGGTTGCGCTGGCAGGTAACGCTATAAAAGCTAAATACCCTATAACAGCTAAAGAAATTGCGTGGATGTGCAGAGAACTTGATATGGATACCGGTAACTGGTATGATAAACGTCCACTAGATAAAGAGGCCATTCGTGCCTTAGAATATGTAATGAGGAATCAATTATGACAGAATATACAGATGAGGTAGAAAAGGTGAGAATTATGAGAGAAGCAGAAGAGTGGGCTAAAGGAACATCAGGTATACATTCCCATTCCTTTAATTCAATGCATTATGACGATAGGCCACAGGATACAGCTGATGGTAAAAGTGTAACAGATGTTGAATATAATACTGGTGTGGTTAAGAGATATCAGAATGGTGTACATATACATACATTTGGCCATGAGGCTAAAGGTGATGAACTTTACGATTTATACACGAGGCGATAATGAAACGGTTTTGGACAATTTGGAAGTATGCTCTTGGGTCATTTAATGACGAAGACACAGCGCCAGTTGAAAATCAAATTACTATTATAAGAACTGTTATATTAGGCGTAAATCTAATTTGCGCAATCTTAATTATGGCAAATATTATTAAAGGATGGTTATGAAAAAAATTACAGTAGTAGGTTCTGGTTATGTTGGCATGGCCAATGCAACTATGTTGGCTAAATACAATGATGTCACAGTACTTGATATTGATAAAGATAGGGTTGATTTAGTTAATAATAAAAAATCGACAGTTAAAGATTCGTATATACAAGATTATTTAGATACTGAAACACTTACTCTTAATGCCACTACCGATCAACAATTTGCATATACTGATGCAGATTGGGTTATTATTGCCACTCCCACAGACTATGATGAAAAGACGAATTACTTTAATACGGATTCAATTCAGTCTTGCATTAGAGATTGTTTAGAGTATAACCCTGAGGTTAATATAGTAATTAAATCAACTATACCCGTGGGTTTCATTTATTCTATGCAAGTGAAATTTGGTAAACTTAATATATTATTTTCACCCGAATTTTTAAGAGAAGGTAGTGCACTACGTGATTGTTTAAGACCAGAAAGAATTGTAATAGGTACTAAAAATCATGTCGGTAAAGAATTTGCAAATATTATAAAAGAAGCTATCATACCGCAGAGTATAGACTGCCCAGTAATATTTACCGGTCATAAAGAAGCAGAATCTATCAAGTTATTTGCTAATACGTTCTTGGCCATGAGAGTCGCATTCTTTAATGAACTTGATATGTATTCTGAATCCTTAGACATGAACCCAAAAGAAATAATTAATGGCGTGACTACAGATAGTAGAATCGGAAAAGGTTATAATAATCCATCATTTGGTTATGGTGGTTACTGTTTTCCTAAAGATACACGACAGCTATTAGCTAATTTCCGTAAACAAAGAATACCTAATAAGATTATCCAAAGTGTTGTATACGCAAATGATAACAGAAAAGATTGGATTACAAATAGAATCCTGCAGAAAGATGGCGTATCAATCGTAGGTATACATCGTTTGGTTATGAAGTCAGGTTCAGATAATTACCGATCATCTGCAATTCAGGGCATTATCCAACAGCTTCTAAATAACAATGTAAAAGTTATTATATACGAGCCAAGTCTAGACAAAAAAGAATTCATGGATTGTGTAGTAGAAAATAATCATAAGAAATTTAAGAAACTGTCTGATCTTATTGTAACCAATAGGATTGATGATAGTCTAAAAGACGTAATAGAAAAAACATACACAAGGGATATATTTAATGACAATTAGTAAAGAAACACAAAGAATAATCGAAGATATTAATAAGATCAAAACATGGCACTACGATAGAAACTTAATCGAAGGTGCTACGGATAAAGACCAACTAGCCAAATTGATCCAAGAAATGGGTGAATTATCTGATAATATCTGTAAAGGCAGAGATATTAAAGATGATATTGGAGACATTATTGTGGTCTTAATTAACATCGCTGAACGTAATGGTATTTCACTTACTGAATGTGTAAGTACTGCGTATGAAGATATTAAGGACCGTAAGGGTGTAATGAAAGACGGCATATTTATTAAGGATGAGGGTTGACAAATACAATAAAATGGTATATAATAGACCCATGAATAAATTAAAAATATTAGTGACAGGTGGTGCCGGTATGATCGGTTCTGCTTTATGCCATGAACTGGAAAACCAAGGACATCAAGTAACTAGTTTGGATAATTATTCAAATGGTTCTTCGGATAATCATCATCCGGGTGTTGAGTATATTACTGGTAGTACTAATAATATTGCTCTCTACTTTCACGATGATGTGAAGTTTGATTATATCTTTCATTTTGGCGAATACGCTAGAGTAGAACAATCATTTGATGATTACGAAGATGTAATGGACTATAACTACCATGCATTTCCTAAAGTACTAGACTTTGTTAAGAAATCTGGTGCCAAGATAATCTACTCTGGTTCTTCTACTAAGTTTGCTATTGGAGAAGATGGAAAATCCATGTCTCCCTACGCATATACTAAAGCACAGAATACTGAACTATTAACTGCATATGCCTCTTGGAATAATATAAAATATGCCATTGTATATTTCTATAATGTATATGGTGACAATGAAGTAACAGATGGTAAATATGCAACAGTTATTGGTAAATTCTTAAAGATGGTTCGCGATGGTGCCAAATCTTTACCAATTACAAGCCCAGGAACTCAAAGAAGAAACTTCACGCATTTAGATGATACTATTGATGGATTAATCAGAATTATGAAATATGGTTCTGGTGATAATTGGGGTATCGGTAATGATGAATCGTATTCTTTATTGGATTTGGTAGAAATGCTAGGTGTTAAACCCGATATGCAACCAGAGAAACCAGGCAATAGAATGGCTGGAGAAGTGCACAATAGTATGCTAAAAACTCTAGGTTGGGTACCAAAGATAAGTTTAAAAGATTACATTAAGGATAGATTATGAAAAGTATGATATATGATTTCGAGACATTAGGAACAGAGTTTGAGAATTCTGCTGTAGTCTCTTTGGCTGCACTAGTATTTGATTCTAGTCAATTTGTTGCACCCGGTTACACATACGAAGAACTGTTATCTAATGTTAAGACTGTCAAGTTTGATGTCGCGGATCAAGTTCGTAACCATAATAAAAAGATTGATCCAGATACTTTAAAGTGGTGGGGAGAACTAGACCCAGAGGCACAGAAACAACTTAAACCATCACCTGATGATATGTCAATTAATAACTTAGGTTCTTGGATTACATCAATCGCAGACCCAGAGGATATAGAAAGAGTTTACACTAGAGGTAATACATTTGATCCTATGTTCTTACATGCAATTATTGGTAGAGACCCGTACCCACACTGGAAACTTCGCGATACTAGGTCAGTTATTGAAGGCATGACACTTTTTAATACTAAGATTAAGAATGGTTTTATGGTCCCAGGTTTAGAGGATAAATTTATACCTCATGATGCAAAACATGATGTAGCCATGGATGTGATGAGAATGCAATTTTTAATGAGAGAAATGATATGAGATATTTAATGATAGTCGCGTTACTATTAACAACCCCTATCCATTCTATTGCGTCAGATGAAAACGGTGAAAGTTTTTGTCTGGCCAAGAATATATATTTTGAAGCAGGTAACCAACCTCTGGCCGGAAAGATAGCTGTATCCCAGGTGGTATTAAACAGAGTAAATTCCTCAGCTTATCCAGACGATATATGTGGTGTAGTATATCAAGCTAAATGGGCTAAGAATTGGAAAGGTACTATGGTACCAGTAAGACATATGTGTCAATTCTCTTGGTTCTGCGATGGTAAGTCAGATGAGCCAGAAGATAGTGATACTTGGATGATGGCACTCATGATTGCAGATGAAATATTACATGGCGCTTGGCATGATATCACTGAAGGTTCTACTCACTATCATGCAGATTCAGTATATCCATACTGGGCAGATTCACTTAATGAAACCGTAATAATTAATAATCACATCTTTTATAAATAATAGGAAGAACAATGAGACGACAACAAACTAGCCACTACGAAACAGAATGCACTTTAGAGTGCACTGATAATGGAAAGAAAGTATCCGCGGATGTTGATCAGTTTAAAGAACATGAGTCACTTACAGTTCTTATAGAAGGTAAGGTACGTGTACATTTAAAGTATACAAAATTCAAAGAATATGTTGGTTCAATGTCGGGCCTCGAATTCGTAACCAAAGGGCCTAAATTCTTAGGTTCATCTTATAGGTAAAAATATGAAAATGTTGGGAAACAATGTACTGGTAGCAGAGGTACAGAAAGAAGCAACCACAGCAGGTGGTATTATATTAACAGAATCAATCGATAAAGGCAGTAAACCAGGGCTAGTTTTAGCGGTAGGTGGTGGTGCACTCGGTACAGTTATGTCAGGAAATAAAGTATTTCTTGATTGGAGTAAATCATTACCCGTAAATGTAGAAGGTAAAGCAGCAGTTATTGTTGATGTAGAACACATTAAAGCAGTAATAAGTGAAGGGTAGTAATATATGAAAGGAAAGTTTAAGAAAGCTTTCATGGATTGTGCAGAGAGATTTGCACAATTATCAACCGCAAAACGGTTACAGGTAGGTTCTATTATTGTAAAAGATAATAGGATTATATCTATAGGTTATAATGGTATGCCATCTGGATGGGATAATGAGTGCGAGTACGAAGTTGCAAATGAACTTCACGTTTATGTTGAACCAGGTAAACCAAAGGTGGTTTCTATGAAAAGTAAACCAGAAGTATTACACGCAGAAGCAAATGCTATTACTAAAATGGCTCGATCTTCTGAAAGTTGTGATGGTGCGGAAATGTTCTGTACCCACATGCCATGTATGGAATGTGCTAAGTTAATATACCAATCTGGTATTACAAAATTATATTATAAGCATGATTATGTGGCCGCGAAAGGATCCGGCCAAAGATTCCTAGTAGAATGTGGAATCGAATTGGAGCAAGTATGAAAGTAGGAATAACATGTTCGACATTTGATCTGTTACACTCAGGTCACGTGGCGATGTTAAGAGAAGCAAAAACTGCATGTGATTATTTAATCTGTGCATTACAGAATGACCCGTCGGTCGATCGGCCAAATAAAAATAAACCTGTCCAAAATATAGTTGAGAGGCAAGCACAACTAGCCGCTATCAGATATGTGGACGAAATTCTTGTATACAATACCGAAGACGAACTAAGGGATATTCTAAGTATGTATCAAATAGATGTTAAGATTATGGGCGAAGAGTATAGAGACATAGACTTTACTGGTAAAGATATTTGCCAGAAACGTGGAATTGAATTCTATTTCAACAAACGTGACCATAGATTTTCTACATCAGACTTACGCAAAAGAGTCGAAGAAAACTCTTTACAAATAAGGAAAAGTGTAGTATAATATACCTATTAATAAATAACTGGAACTTATATTATGAATGAATTGATTAAAAATAAAACTGATTGGCTTCCTATCTCATGGATTCCAAGTACCAACTCAACAGAATGGCGCAAATTTGTAAAAGAAAATGGTGTCGATGGTGCAGTCCGAGGATGTTATCAAGTAGCTCTTGCTAAAGATATTGAAGCTATTGGTGATGATTTAGTGCATAAAGCAATAGGTTATAACGGAAAAGCTAAAGATGTAATCGGCCGAACTGGTGGTATTAGAGCGCCAAAAGGTAGACATGGTGCAAGAGTATATATTGACAAATATAACTTGGATAGAGCCAAAGATGTAGTTATTAGATATCTGATAGTTGACGATATTGAAAACAAAGAACTTGAACTAGAACGTCTTATACACACTGCACACCAAGAGAAGTTTGGATGGGATTTTGCGTGGAGAGAAGCTAGTGGCGGTATAGATGGTAAGTATGATAAAATTCTAGCAGAAGTTGAATATCTAACATCTAAACAGATGATTGATATTATCGGAGAGATAATGCAATTATCCAAACAGAAAGCTTTACAAGAACATGAAGAAAAGCTAATAAACACTTTACAATCAGAGTAAAATGTGTTATAATATATACTTAATAAACCGGAGAACATATGCCAAGTATTGATTTACGTCCTAAAAAGAATAGAAATCCAAAGGACAAAAGACCACCTAGGGAGATGCCATTTGATGTGGCCCTCAGAAAATTTAAGAAAGCTGTAGAACGAGCTGGAACCTTACAGAAAGTAAGAGAAAAGGAGTTCTATGAAAAGCCTACTGCTAAGAGAAAGCGTAAGAAAGCAGAGGCCAAGGCTAGGTGGCGTAAACAAGAACGCTCAATGCAATTAGGACCAGATAGGTCTAGGAGAATACGATAATGTCAGTAATGGATAAATTAAAGAAGAATTCAAAGATTAAGACAACCGAAGTGTTAGAAAAATCAATTTTCTTTACAGAAAAAGACCAGGTATCTACTATAGTGCCTATGGTTAATGTAGCACTATCCGGTGATATGGATGGTGGTCTTACTTCAGGACTTACAGTTTTGGCTGGTCCAAGTAAACACTTTAAAACATCATTTGCCCTACTTATGGCATCCGCGTATATGAAAGAACACGAAGACGCAGTCATGTTATTCTATGATTCAGAGTTTGGTTCACCCCAATCATATTTCGAGTCTTTCGGTATTGATACTAGTAGAGTATTACATACGCCTATCACAGATGTAGAACAACTAAAATTCGACCTGGTTAACCAACTAGATGAAATTGACAGAGGTGATAAAGTTATTATCGTCATTGATTCTATCGGTAACCTTGCGAGTAAGAAGGAGCTAGAAGACGCTCTTAACGAAAAGTCCGTGGCAGATATGTCTAGGGCGAAGGCATTAAAGGGACTATTCCGAATGGTGACTCCTTATCTCACTATGAAGAATATCCCTTTACTTGCTGTTAATCATACTTACCAAGAAATTGGTCTGTTCCCTAAAGCGATTGTATCGGGTGGAACAGGTATCTATTACTCCGCAGATAATATTTGGATTATCGGTCGTCAACAACAGAAACAAGGTACAGAAATCAAGGGGTATAACTTCGTGATTAATGTAGAGAAATCAAGATTCGTTAAAGAGAAATCTAAAATTCCAGTCAGTGTGACTTGGGAAGGTGGTATTTCGGAATATGGCGGATTGCTTGATGTAGCTATGGCTGGTGGATATGTAGTAAAACCAACGATGGGTTGGTATGCAAGAGTTGACCATGCTACTGGAGAGATTGTAGAACCTAAGGTGCGTGAAAAGAATACACAAACTAAAGAATTCTGGGATCCTATTCTAAATGAAACAGACTTTAAGAAGTTTGTTAAGTCTCACTATCAGATCGGCCATAAACCTATGCTCGATGTTGAAATAGAAATTAAAGAGGAATAATGGAAAACTATATTGATGAATCCGATTATACCTATGTAGAGAATGATTCGGCAGAATTTTGGGGAATTAAGTTTAGAAACGATTCGCCATATTCTGGTGTAGTAGTTGTATATGGTACTGTGTCTATTAAAGAATCAAAAGAACTAGATATGGCTACTTTGTCATTCTCATATAATGTTCAAGATGCAGGACAATACAATGTAGATGAACTGGAAAGTTCGAGTGAATTTAAAAATTATCTTGGTGATGTTCTTCAAAGTATAATTAATGATAATGTAAAGGAAAAGAATGGACATAACGAATCAATTACCAACTCACATACTGAATCATCTTCTTAATAATGAGGATTATTGCCGACGTGTAATACCATATCTGCAGAAAGAGTATTTTGAGGGGACACATAAGACAGTCTTTGATCTTATTGTCAAGTTTGTTGCTAAGCATAATAAACTACCAAGTGGTAAGATTCTTGACTTAGAACTTCGCAAGATTCAAGCACCGGATGATATTCTAAATAATTCTGCTAAATTAATCAATGAGATACGAGAAAAATCAGATATTGATACAGATTACTTAATACAAGAATCAGAGAAATGGTGCCGAGATCGAGCAGTTTATAATGCTATTATGAACTCTATTCAAATCATTGATGGTAAAGATGTAGAGAAAACAGAAGGTGCTATACCAGAGATTCTATCTAAGGCCTTAGGTGTTTCATTTGATCAAGCTATTGGTCATGATTATATAGATAATTCCGAAGACCGTTATGAATTCTATAATAGAACTGAAGAAAGAATACCATTTGACTTGGATTACTTCAACAAGATTACAAAAGGTGGTTTACCTAATAAAACATTGAATATCGCTTTGGCAGGAACAGGTGTTGGTAAATCCTTATTTATGTGTCATTGTGCAGCATCAGTTTTAGAACAAGGTAAGAATGTTCTATATATCACTATGGAAATGGCAGAAGAAAGAATAGCAGAACGTATTGATGCTAATCTTATGGACCTACCAATTCAACAGTTAGGGAATCTACCTAAGAACGTATTCGATACTAAAATCCAAAAGATAGCACAAGCATCTATTGGTAAACTAATTATTAAAGAATACCCTACAGGTTCTGCACATACAGGACATTTTAGGGCATTACTTAATGAACTAAAACTCAAAAAGAACTTTAGTCCGGATATGATTTACATAGATTATTTAAATATTTGTGCGTCAAGCCGTATGAAAGGTATGGGCGGAAGTATAAATAGTTACACCTACATCAAAGCCATCGCAGAAGAAATGCGTGGTCTTGCTGTAGAGTTTAATGTACCGATAGTTTCGGCGACACAGACCACTAGGTCAGGATTCAGTAATACTGATGTCGGACTAGAGGATACATCGGAATCATTTGGATTACCTGCAACGGCTGATCTTATGTTTGCTCTTATATCTACAGAGGAACTAGAAGAATTAGGTCAATTAATGGTTAAACAATTGAAAAACCGATATAACGATCCGACCAGTTACAAAAGATTTGTGATTGGTGTTGATCGGTCCCGCATGAAATTATATGATGTAGAGGAATCTGCCCAAACCGACCTTATAGGTGACGGCAGTTCTATCCCCGATAAACCAATTGCAACGTGGGGAGATAGAGAAAATAAAGACACGTTTGCAGATTTCAACATATAGGAGAAATATATGAATATGTTACTTAACGCAAAAGACTGGGCAATGGACAGACTAGGAGAAAGAACATCTATTGATGGACTTGGACTAATCGCGGTTTGTGGTTCTGTTATTTTATTTGGTGGCCTTGCAAAACTACTCGCATGGGTAGGACTAGCCTGGGGCATTTACACATTGGTGAAAAAAGAAGGCTAAATAATTAATGTTTAAGGTGAAACTTATATCATATAGTCAACCGCCTGCAGATAGTGATCTTTCTAATGACCTACTGCAGATGGTTGCATATTGCGCCAGAGTCTCTAATCCTGGTAATCAAAGCAATGAAAAAACAGCTGAGAAGCTTGTAAAATATCTAATCAAACATAAGCACTGGTCACCTTTAGAAATGGTCAGTGCTTGCCTAGAAATAGAAACCACCAGGGATATCGGTAGACAGATTCTACGCCACAGGTCTTTTTCTTTCCAAGAATTTTCACAAAGGTATGCAGATCCTACACAGGATATGGAATTTATTACCCGTGAGGCTCGCTTACAGGATACAAAGAATAGACAGAATAGTATAGAAATCCCTCTGGAAGATTCTATTAATTATGTATGGGAGTCCTATCAAGAAGTTGTTATCGAAAGATGTAAGCAAGCATATGAATGGGCAGTTGATGCCGGAATTGCAAAAGAACAAGCAAGAGCCGTATTGCCTGAAGGACTTACAATGTCCCGTATGTATGTTAATGGTACTCTTCGTTCGTGGATTCATTATATTCAACTTCGCGCCGAGAATGGCACTCAGAAGGAGCACATAGAAATTGCAAAAGCAGTGGGTGATGTTATATATCAAATATTCCCACTAGATGACGTAATTTAAATACAGTTTAAGCGCCCGTAGCTCAATAGGATAGAGCAACGGCCTTCTAAGCCGTAGGTTAGAGGTTCGATTCCTCTCGGGTGCGCCAATTTACTACAAGAGGAAAAGTAAAAATGAGATACATTGACTATAACTTTGAAATCAATTCTGAAGGGTTAAAATTATCAGATAAAGGGCCGCCAGATAAATGGGAACAAGTTGATATTGGGAGGACGGCATTGGAAGTGGGAGATACATTTGTATTGGAACTAGATGAAGATAACTGTATGTTCTTTAAACGACAACCACCTTATCAAAAGGAGTTAAATCTTTATGGAGATTAGTGCGACAATACCAGTTCAGTATAACAAGCCAAACATAGAGTATCAACAGACTATAATAAAAGCAGTAATTCGTATAAATGATACTCAGCAGCAGGAAATTTTATATACATATAATAAGAATGGACAATTAATTAATTCAGTTGTCCATAAACACGAGATTAGTATAGCATAAGAGGCACGGGCCATGGCATACTCCGCTAAAGTTTTAGATCATTATGAAAATCCACGCAATGTTGGTACTATGGATGAGACTGATCATAATGTTGGAACAGGTATGGTTGGTGCACCCGCTTGTGGTGATGTAATGAGATTGCAGATAAGGGTAGACGATGCAGGTATTATACGGGACGCAAAATTTAAAACTTACGGTTGCGGCAGCGCTATTGCTTCCAGTTCTTTACTTACTGAGTGGGTCAAAGGTAGAACCCTCGATGAAGCCTATACTATACGGAACACAGAGATTGCCGAAGAACTGGCACTACCCCCTGTTAAAATACACTGTTCTGTATTGGCCGAAGATGCAATTAAATCCGCGGTGGATTCACTAATAAAAAAAGGATGGTATGATTAAACTAACAGATTCAGCAATACACCAAGTTGCAAAACATATATCAAAGAGAAGTGGCACTTTGGGTGTGCGATTAGGGGTGAAGAATTCCGGTTGTAGTGGTTTCTCTTATGTATTGGAATTTGTTGACAAGCCAACAGCAGATGATACTATAGTCCAAGCAGGTGATGTAACCATAGTACTAGATTCTAAGAGTGCTATAGTATTAGACGGCACAGAGCTAGACTATACCCGACAAGGGTTGAATGAGGGGTTTGAGTTTAAGAACCCCAACGTCAAAGCAGAATGTGGTTGTGGAGAGAGTTTCACAGTATAAAGCTCAGTTATATTCAATATAATGAAAATAAATGAAAATAAATGAAAAAAAGTGTTGACAAAGGGTATGAGCCATAGTATAATATACCTATATTAAATGATAAGGAGAATTAATATGAAAAACACATTTTTTGAACAGAACATTACAGAGGTTAATAAGTACCTAAGTAAGATTAAAGCTGACTATCACAGGTGGCAAGATAGATGCCGTGACGGTTCAACGGAGATTAAAGACAGAATGTTTGATGAATTCTGTGAAGGGTTGACTTATAAAGCAGGTAGAAACTACCTTAAAGTAATTTCTGGCCATTCTTGTCATTCATTCATCGTTATTAAACCTACTAAAGGTTTTAAAGAAGGAGATATTTTAATGGCAGCATCATGGGCTGCACCGGCAACTAATTTTGCAAGAGGTAACATTTTTGAAGATTATACCGTAAGATGGACTGGAGCGCTGTAATGTTTGGTAATAAAGATACACTCATCAAAGATATTGTAGAATTAACTTTATCAGAAGATTATGTCAGAGCGCTTGTTGGTGCTCCCACAAATAAAGAAGAAAAATTCTGTATTTGCGGTGAAGAATTAGAATCCTGTCCAGAGTCCTACGTCCACATGACGTCAGGAGTCTAGCGGCAGTCGTCACCTACCGGACGAATTAAAGCGGTAGGGGGTAGTGTCCGAACACTCACACGGAAATGAAGAAGTCCGTGATATAGGGAGACGAGTCCGGGGTCAGGTTGGTAACCTGTACCTCCCCAAATAACCGACTTAGATGAACGGCCCCGGACTCAACTTATTTTATGGAGTTATTATGAATAATTATCTAGGTTCTCTGCGTTATGATCCATCTGGCAGAAAAAGAAAGAACGTCCCCGGTCTTAAAAAGAAACGTAAACTCAAACAACAATTCACTGAATTCAAGCCAGAAAAAAGCTTTGCGCAGATTAAAATGGAAGAATTTAATTTAAAATATCCATCTTATACAGGTGGTAGTAAGTATGAACCCGCTGAAGACCAGTCGTGGAAAACAGAGGCTTCAAAAAACTTTACTGTTGCTCCTGCATACAATAAAGGTGCATATCAAGTTATACCATCTACTGATGTAAAACATATAGGAAAATAAAATGGGATATAAAGTACTCGCGATTGATAAAGAAACAGAAAAAATGGTAGCAGAATATATCTTTGCTACTCTTAGAGAAGCAATGAAATTTCACGCAGGTATGGTAGCTAAAGGCTATCTTTCTGAGCTTGAAAGAGTAAAAATTTAATGGAATCAATAATTATATTTGCTGTATGTATACTTGGTGTGGGTTATACATCATATAAAATAGGCATTAAAGAAGGTGCCGAAAAGATGTTAGATAGATTAGAAGAAATTAATATCATCAATATTGATAATGAGGGCCGTATATCACCTAAACTCAAGTAAAGTGCGTTACGGATCTTTATAAATAGATATATAATTTCAATTAATTGGGGATACTATGAAAAGGTTTAGTCAACACTACAGACAAGAAATTCGCGAAGATTTACAAAATCTAAATTTTTCTGGTAATGAAAAGAAATTTGCACTAGAACTTCTTTCAGATATCGACGACCAAATTGGTTCTATAGATTCTACTATAGAATATGATACCCGACCTAAGAAACAAACTGGCAAAAGACTTGCCATCTCCCAACTTATTGATGATAAAGACAGAGAGAAATTTACTGCTCTTGCTAATAAAATCATTGATGACCATCCTGAATTAAATAGAGGCGCTGTACCTGGTTCTCGTAAAGAGAAGGACTATGCAATTGTATTTAACGATTTAGATAAAACAATCTATGTTAATGTAAGACCAACAGGTAAAAGAAGTTCTGCAGGTGATGATCCGAATGAACTTATGACTGCAGCTTTGTGTCTTAAATCCAAAATTGATATACCTACTAATTCAGATGAACTAGATGCATTGATTGAAGATGTAAAGAATAGCCTTGGTGGTGTAAAAGGATATAAAAAAGGCCAAGTTGATGCACTAACTGGTGATTATCCAAATATGGCCCAAGCAGTATCTGCTGCTGTAACAATTCACGAGGCTGGATATGGTAATGCAGATAAAGTATACCTCACCGGCCAAGCATGGGATGATGATGTAAAACAATTCCAAAGAACTAAGTATGGTATGGCAGACTTTAATTCTTCTGACTTTATTATAAAGAAGGGTAAGAAGTACTTAGGTGTTTCACTAAAGAAAAAGCCATTACCAACTACTGGTGATCCAACTCTAATCAACAAAGCATTCGCTAGTCTTTTATCTGGTTCTCCAGAACTTAAAAAGGTGAGAGAAGGAATTGAAAAAGATGCTGGAGAATTCTATGTTCATGTAATCAAACTTGCGGCACGATTGAAAAAGTTATCACCAGATATGATGGCGGATTTAAAGAAAGATAAACCTACAAGCACAAACTGGAAACAATATATTCAAAGAATACCCAACGACTTAATTAATACTATGTTAAAGAGAAAGAGAACTCTCTTTGCGGTCATGGGTGATACTATTCTTAAAAACGCCGATCTCATTGCTAATCAATTAATACAATTAATATTTAAGGCTGATCTCAAAGAGTTACAGAAAGTTGACTTTGATTTTACGTTGGTTACAGGTATTGGTGATTATGGTCCTAAGAAAGGTGTAGTTGTTTCTAAAGGAGAATATAAAGACATTAATACTGTAACATCTCAATTAGATGATTTGTTTTCTAAGGGGAAACCTAAAATAATATTTACACCAGGCGTAAAACAGGCCTTTGAAGTCGGCGCAACTGCAGCTAACCTTAAATTTGATTTAATGATTGGTAAAGTAACAGTGTGTAATATTATACTTAGATATAAAGGCGACTTTAGAAGTGCTCCTAATTTTAATGCTGTCATGACACAAGAATTTAAAAACTTATATAAAGGGTAATACATGAAAAGTTTAACCGGATATCTATCTGAGGCAGCAGGCAAAAACACACACATGACACACATTGAAGATTTGATTCTTGATGGTGGTGTCAAGGGTGCACGTCAAGCTATCAACGCCTTAAGAAGTTTAAGGGATATGTTAAGTGGTAACTCTAAGAAATCAGTTGATATAACCGTTAAGTGGGACGGCGCTCCTGCAGTATTTGCTGGTGAAGACCCAAGAGATGGTTCATTCTTTGTTGCTAAGAAAGGTATCTTTAATGCCAACCCAAAGATTTATAAGTCACATGAAGATATTAAAGCAGATACTTCTGGTGACCTTACTAAGAAATTAATACTAGCATTTGATGAACTACAAAAGTTAGGTATCAAAGGAGTCATTCAAGGTGACTTCATGTTCGACCAATCCGACTTAAAGAAGGAAACAATTGATGGAGTATCTTATACTGTTTTTCATCCTAATACCATTGCTTATGCTGTCCCTACTAACTCTGATATTGCTAAAGAAATTAGATCGGCTAAAATAGGAATAGTATGGCACACAATTTATAGTGGAGCCACATTTGAAACTATGCAAGCTGAGTTCGGTAGAGAGATAGTACCCAAGTTAAGAAAGTCCAAGAGTGTTTGGATGGTAGACGCAACAATGCCTGACCTATCAGGTACTGCAACTCTTACTGCAAAAGAAACTGCCGCAGTAACAAAGAATTTATCTGAAGCAGGTAAACTGTTTAAACAAATCGCTTCATCTACCCTTAAAGAAATAGAACAGAATAAAGAATTAAATACGGTTATTAATGTATATAATAATAGGAAAGTAAGAAACCAAGAAAGAATTACAGATACCAAGAAACATGCGACTGGTTTGGTTATGTTTGTTAACGATCGATATGCTAAAGAAATAGATAAAAGGTCTACTGATAAAGGTAAACAAGGTCAAATTTCTAAAAGAGACGAGTTATTAAAGTTTTTTAGTAAAGGTAACATTAAAAATCTACAAAAAATCTTCGAAATGCAGAATTTTGTAGTGGATAGTAAATTAATTATTATAAATAAACTAAACAAACTTTCTAATATTGGGACGTTTGTTAAAACTAAATCCGGATTTAAGGTAACCAACCCAGAAGGTTTTGTTGCAATAGATCGCATGGAAGGTGGCGCTGTTAAATTAGTTGATAGAATGGAATTTTCTGCCAATAATTTTAGCAAAGATATTATAAAAGGTTGGGATAACCCCAACTAAATGGGAACCGAGGATATATGAAATCGTTCAAAGAGTACACAGATGCCCAAGAAGCATTAACTTTACAGCAAAGGCAGAAAAGAAAAGCTTCTTTTAGAAAAAATAAAGCAAAGATTATGATTGCCCGTAAAAAAGCGGCCAAGAAACTTGCTTCTCCAGAACAATTAAAGTCACGCGCGACTCTTGCAGCACGTAACTTAATCATCAAAAAAATACTAAAGAATAAATCTAAAGCAGACTTATCATTTGCTGCACGTACTGAATTAGAAAAGAAAGTAAAGAAGAAGTCCGCTGCTATTAAGAAGATCGCTAAGAAGTTACTACCACAAGTAAAGAAAGCTGACAAGGCCAAATTGAAAAAGACAAAAACACCTGGACAATAATATTATGGAATTTAAAAGCTTTAGTTCATACTTAAAAGAAGAAAAAGGAGAGGTCACATTTACTTTTGGTAGATTTAATCCACCTACTGTTGGGCATGAGAAACTGTTTGATAAGGTAAAAGATGTATCAAACGGGGTATATAGAATATACGGTTCTAAATCACAAGACCCTAAGAAAAATCCATTATCATTTAAACAGAAAGTTAAATTCCTGCGTAAGATGTTTCCTAAACATGCTCGTAGTGTTATGGCTGATAGTGATGTAAGACACGTTATGGATATTGCTGTTAAGTTATATGACCAAGGTTTTACTGCGGTAAATATGGTAGCAGGTTCAGATAGAGTAAAAGAATTTAATGTATTATTAAATAAATATAATGGTGTTAAAGCAAGACACGGGTTTTACGAATTTAAAGATGGTGTGAAAATTATATCCGCCGGAGAAAGAGATCCAGACGCAGAGGGAGTGACAGGGATGTCCGCTTCTAAAATGAGAGCAGCTGCAGAGGACGGAGATGCAGTATCCTTTTCAAAAGGTGTTCCACGTGGTTATGATTCTAAGGATTTATTTAATACTGTTAGAAAAGAAATGGGTATCAAAGAAAGTCTTAATTTAAGAAAGCACGTAGAACTACCTAAAGTGTCCAAGACTAGAGAGCAATATGTAGAGGGTAGTTTATTCTCTGAAGGCGATACAGTTGCATTAAAAGAAACTAATGATGTGGGTACTATTATAGTATGTGGTACTAATTATCTAGTAGTAGAATTCGGACAATGGAAGAAAAGAGTCTGGCTGGATCAAGTTGATTTAGTAGAGAAGTGTGGCGCTGGTGAAGAAGGAACTGACGAGTTAGTAAATACATATAAGAAAGGTGTACCCGGCCAAACAGAAGAAAAAGAAAAGAAGAAAAGAACTAAAGCATATCATACCGGATTAAAGAAATCCACATCAGATAAAAGACAAACACATTTTAATAAAGGCGCAAAAATGGATGATGATAATCCAGCTGCGTATAAACCTGCCCCCGGCGATGCTACTGCCAAAACTAAACCATCTAAACATACTAAGAAATATAACAAAATGTTTGGTGAATCTTTATTGACATTTGAAGATTTTGCTATAGATGAAGGTTCTGCAGATGCTGGTCTAAAGAAGAAAGCAGATAAGTCAGGTATGCCTTTAGGTATTCTAAAACAAGTTTATAAAAGAGGTGTAGCCGCATGGCGTACCGGCCATAGACCTGGTACTACTCCACAACAATGGGGATTTGCAAGAGTTAATTCTTTTGTAACTAAATCATCAGGAACATGGGATAAGGCAGATAAAGACCTTGCTGCTAAGGTTAGAGGTTAATATGAAGACATTTAAAGAACAACAAGAGATTGATGAAGCACCATTGGTGATGAATGATATGGATATGGCAAATGCTCTTTTTACAAAGATTAAAGATGATATGCTTAAAGCTAAAAGAAGTAAAAAGGATGAGAAAAACTGGCCCATTCTGCAAACTCTTGCCAAAATAGCAGGATATGGGATTAGTAAGAAAGGACAGGCCAAAAATAAGTCTTATAAGTACGACCTTAAGAAATGAATACTTTTAAAGAACATTTTGATATAATGGAAGGTGTTAATGACCCTTCTATATTTAAAGCAGTATTTCTTGCTGGTGGCCCAGGTTCTGGTAAGTCATTTATAGTTGGAAAGACTGCTCTAAAGGCATTAGGGTTTAGGTTAATTAACTCCGATGATGCTTTTGAAAACGGATTAAAGAAAGCTGGTCTTACTACTGATCCTGCTGATATTGCATCGGCCCAAGGTCAAGCAGTAAGAGCAAAAGCCAAAGCTCTTACGGGTAGAATGATGACTAGGGCTTTACAAGGTAGGCTTGGTATTGTTATTGATGGTACAGGTAAAGACTATACTAAAATTAAAAGCCAAGTTGATATCTTAAGAGAACTTGGGTATGCAGTACATATGATTTTTGTTAACACAGATTTAGAAACAGCTATGAGTAGAAATAATAACCGGCCACGTTCTTTACCAGACGATATGGTATCAAAAATGTGGAAAGATGTTCAGAAGAATATTGGTAAATTTCAAGGCTTGTTTAGAAATAGAATGATTGTTTTGGATAATTCAGAAGGGTCTGATATAGAAACATCAACTCTAGAAGCATATAAAGATATTAAAAGATGGGCCGCTAAGGCCCCAGAAAACTCCATTGCAGTTAAATGGATAAAGGGACAGAAAAATGGAAAATAAAGAACGAGATAAGATAGTAAAATCGTTTAATGCTAAATGGAAATACAGAAAAGATAAAGAGCAATACGGCATGGCTGATGCTTGGAAGATAATCTATTCTGAAAATGCGGAAGGTAAACTAGTAGGTGATTGTGAAGACTACGCGCTATCTATTCTTTGGAGACTTTCTGGAGAAAGTCATTTAAAAATGTGGTGGTTACTACTCACCCATCAAGCAGGTATCTGTTGTGTTGGGCCAAGTAAGTGGAAGATGTCACATGCAGTATTAAGATATAAAGGTGAATGGGTAGATAACTGGACTAAGAAGTTCGGCCCTAAATCTGCTATAGAAAAGAATCATACTTTCCATATCTTTTACGGATATGGTTGGGCATATTTTACTGCTCTTAAAATGGTAATGAGTAAGGTAGTAAGAACTATAAAGGGATTGTAGTGCACAGTTTTTTAGAACATATAGAAGAACGATTTGGATTATATGAAGGACAGCATGTACCTTTAGAACAACCAATGATTGAAGCTACTAAAGACAAAGATGTTGAATTAAACTCTCCTAAGAGAGGCGGTAAAGCTAAGTACTATGTATATGTAAAGAATGATAAAGGTAATGTAATAAAAATTCAATTTGGTGATACTACTGGGTTGAGTGCTAAAATTAACGATAGAGATGCTGCAAGGAACTTTGCTGCAAGACATCAGTGTGATACTAAGAACGATAAGACAAAGGCAGGTTATTGGGCATGTCGTCTTCCTAAGTACGCAAAACAACTAGGATTAAAAGGTGGTGGATCTTACTTTTGGTAAACCGTATTGGGAAGATGCTGATATAAGGCATTTTGACCCAAGTACAGAAGACGCGGAGTTCGTATGGCACCGTGATATGGAAGATCGGGAGATAGAAATACTAGCAGGTGAAGGATGGCAATTTCAATTAGAGAATTGTCTCCCATGGTTGTTAAAAAAAGGTATGGTATTCGACATTAAGAAAGAGGAATTCCATAGATTAATAAAGGGGGTAACCCCATTAAAATGCAGGGTTTATAAACATGGTAACAGCGCAAGAACAGAGGGCTGATCAATCAGCGCGCCTGGATAGAATTGAACAGAAAATTGATCAAATGTCTGAAGCAATTATTGCCTTGGCTCGAGCCGAAGAAAAGATAATTACCTTAACAGAATTTGGTAAACAACAGGGTGCACAGATATTAACCCTTATAAATAGAGTAGATAGGTTAGAAGATACTGTACGTGCTAATGGTGCAACAGTGTCAATTATTAACAAATTGTTCTGGATAGTCATTGCGGCCGCCGCCACAGCTATTACAGGAATGCTTTTCATACAATAGGAGAATCAAAATGAAAATCAATGATAAAGAAACTCTAAGCATTGCTGCAGCAGTCAGTGATGTACTAGAAGGAAAAACAAGAAAGGAAGAAGCTAAATATCCACATGATATGTTTCATCCAGAAACTGGAGAGAAGGAAGTAGCTAAAGACGAGTCAGAGCACAAAGCATTGGCTAAGAAAGGTTATACCCACGAAAAACCAGAAGTTGATGAGGTTGCAGAACCTGTCGCTGGTAAAGAAAAAGAATTTAAGGCCAAACATAAGATTAAGAAGTCTGGCGAAAACGAAGATGGTACTGTAGTTAAAGAAAAGAAAGTTGACGAAGTACTTGGTTTCGATAAAGATAATCCCAACAAGTCTGACGACAAAGAAGACGAGAAGGATATCAAGAAAGAGGGTAACAAGTTTACCATGGCTTTGAATGCAGCTCGTAAGAACGGCGATGATGAATTTGTTGTAGCAGGTAAGAAGTATAAAGTTGAAGACTATGATGAAGATGAAGACGACAAGGAAGAAGTTGAAGAAAGGTCAATGACTCCGATGAAAGATAAGTTCGGCGCCGATAAAAACCTTGTTAAGAAAGCCGTTGCTCTTGCTCTTAAAATGGGTGGTAATATGACTGGTGCTACTAAGAAAATTGAAAAGATGAAGAAAGGTCTTTCAAATGATCCTGAAGTAAAAGCGGCATTACAACTTGCCAATGAAGAGGTAAGTGAAGAAGTGGTTGAAGAAGCTATTAAAATGAATGAAGCAGAAGATAAGAAAGCTAAATATAAAGCATTCTTTGATAAGGCTCTTAAAAAGTTCGGAGTTGATTCACCTGCAGAATTAAAGGGTGATAAGAAGAAAGAATTTTTTGATTACGTAGATGCAAACTACGAAGCGGAGAACGAGTCAGACTAATGAAAAATTTTAAACAAATTAGAAAAGAAATAGCTGAAGGTGTAAAAGACCTTAAGAACTATAAAGACCGAGACCGTAAAGGGCATGAAGCATATATGAATATTCATGTAGTCAAAGGTAATTCATCTAATAAATTCAATGATGACTTTGGATTTAACCAAAAAGAAATGGATATGATGGATAAACTTATAAGTAAAATCAAAAATATGCATGTAGCAAGTTTTGATGGTGGTGATTCTGCTCCTGCATCCTTAGAGTTTTATGGTGACGTTGCATCTTTAAATAAATTCTTAAAAGATGGAAAAGTACAAAGTATAGTTAAGAAGTATAAAGCTAAAGTTAATGGTCCTACTAAACTAAAATAGCGATTATAAATAACTATATGATGAAAATATTTGATACCTTAAATAGGAAGAATTTTGAGCTATATGCGGCACAAAATTATAACAACCCTGAGTGCATAGACATAGAAGAATTTAAGGAGGACTTGGCTAGATTTAAGTATCTTAAAAGACTCCTTAGACGCTATGAAGTAAATGATGAGTTACAAGAGAGGCTCATTCTAAACCATTTAATAGTATTATATAATGTGTTTGGTATCGAAGCGGCTAATAAAATGATCTGGTATAAAATAGAACCAGAACATTGGACATATATTAAACCATTTCTGGTATTTTTAAATTATCTACCAGAAGATGAACAAATAGGGGTTCCACTAGATCCATATATAGTGGAAGTATTAAGGAAAATTTAATGGGTGTAGTATCACGTACAGCAGATTTATTTTACGCCTTTAGGTTTCTAAAGCTATTGGTGACGCCATGGAACAAAATGGGCGCATTTGAACAAGGTATTATTGATGAGAATGGTAATAATTTAAAGAAGGCCAGAGAGTTAACCACCTCACAAGAGAAAGAAGTTTATACAGTATTTCATAGATTGGTATTTAATCTAAAAAGAATTTTACAGAAAATACCATTTGGTAAAACAAAGTTAGCATCATATGCTGCAGCTTTGTTCTTAATTAAAGAAAATACGGATCTAACAGAAGAAGAAATTAGAAAGGTATTAGAAGAAGTTTTAGATGACTTGGACGAATCACTTAATGAGAGTGTGTTCTTTATTAAAGATAATGTGATTAATCCAGGTAGATATAAATTAACTACTGAAATGGCTAGTAATAAAACTGGAGAGATTATTGCTTTCCCTGGCCAAGAAGTGGTTGTAAATTTACATAGCGAACCTGTTGATTATATATTTAATACAGGTATCTATGAAGTAACTCATACACTGACTAAACAGAAGTTATACATAAGTAGTGGAGATATAAAAAAATGAAAAAATTTAAAGACATGTGGGAAGATGCAGCTGCTAATTCAGTAAGTGCTGATGGTGTAGATATGCCGGCTGATGTCCAACATGATAAGAAGAAGAAAAAGAAAGCAGCAGTCTATGACGGACGTACTAAAGAAGGTAAGAAGTTTGTCGAAAAGATGCTAGCTAGAAGAAAGGCTAAAGAAATTAATGCCTCTAAGCAGAATGCGGCTTCAGTCTCTATGAAAGAAGAAACCATTGAAGAAGGCTATGCTGCTGATAAAGAAAAGAAGCAGAAAGCAACCTTGGCCAAGCATGATAAACGAATGATTAAAGTTGCAAGAGATTCTATTAAGAAATATCAGGACAAGAAAGATACTAAGGAAGCTAAGAAACCCGTATCTAAGATGACTCCTGCTGAGAAAGCTGCCGATGCTAAAAGACGAAAAGAGTATAACGCATATCAGAAGTCTAAGCGCAATGAAACTGTTGAAGAAGCTAAAGCACCAAAAATTAAAGGGCTTTCTTTATACGGATCTGAGGTTGCAGGTTTAAGAGCTAAAGATGGTAAGCTGTATAGTGCAAAACCAGTGGTTATGGGTGGTAAGTTGGCCTATAGAGTAACTGATGAGTTCGGCTCATTTGAAACTCTTCCATTGAAGAAATTTGCGGCTAAGTTTGGTTAGTCATATAGGGTAAATTATGTCAAAAATGTTGATTGGAATTATTGTTGCTATGGGTTTATCATGTATGTTATACTATCAATTCTCTGTTGTCCCTATGCAGGTTAAACTAGAAGAACAGACCAAAGTTATTCTAGCACAAGACCTCAGGGACCAAGAACAAAAGGCCGCAATCGAGGCCATTCAAAATAACCTAACTCAAACTACTCAAGCCTTGAGTGGTTTACAAGTTAAAAACCAACAGTACGAATCAGAAATGGCAGAATATTTAGATATATTCAGACGCCATAATCTTGCTAAGTTAGCATCTGCCAAACCAGGTATGATACAAATTAGATCCAATAATAAAACTAAGGAGGTCTTTGATGCGATTGAAGCAGATAGTCAGCGTATTAGCTCTCTTAACGATTAGTGGTTGTAGTCTGTTACAGCAGGCGCCAAGAGAAGTTGAGATTATAACAAAACCAATTAAAATAGATATTGTTCAACCGGTATTACCAAGAGCAATTCATTTAAAAGAACCTAAGTGGTATGTAGTATCTGATGCTAAGATAATTGAGAATTGTCTTAAAAACCCAGAGACTAAAAAGCCTGATTGTAAATTAGGCAGAGAAGATTTATATCCAGAAGGTCATACTTATCTTGATAAGTTTATCGAAGATATTAAAAAGAAACATGGCGGAGATATTGTATTTTATGCTATGACAGTTGCGGACTATGAGTTAATGTCTTATAATACGCAGGAAATTAAAAGATATATTAATCAGCTCGGCGAGGTGATAGTTTACTATAGGAATGTGACAATAAATGATGAAGAAGCTGGAGCAGTTGAAATTAAAGTGGAGAAACAAGATGGCAACAACTAGAATGAAGGAAACTATGACGGTATGGGAAAGAGCAGAGATTGCTGCAAAACTTTCTGCCATTGCATATATGAACCCTAAACCTGCAGAAACAGCTGCTAAAAAACTTGGGTTTGCCCAAGCTAGATTATACAGTAACGGTGGTGCAGAAGTACTTATTGCAAAAGATAGAAACGATTTGTGGTTTGCATTTAGAGGAACTGAACCATCTAAGTTAAATGATGTTATGGCTGACCTTAAAGTAGTAAAGAATACTGCCAAGGCCGGCGGTAAAGTACACGGCGGATTTCAACAAGAAGTAGATGATGTATGGATGGAATTAGTAAAAGAACTAGAACATAATGACCAACTAAAGATAAGAAAAGATGTATATATTACTGGTCATAGTTTAGGTGCTGCTATGGCTACAATTAGTGCCACACGTTATCAACCCGAAGAACTCTTTACATTTGGATCGCCAAGAGTAGGCGGTAAACACTTTATTAAGAATATTAAATGCCCTCACTATAGATTTATGAACAACAATGATATAGTATGTAGAATACCACCTGCATGGTTGGGATTCAGACATCATGGAGAAATGATTTACTTTAACAGATTTGGAGATAAAGCTATTAAACCAACCTGGACAGATTTCTTCTATGGAATTGGCCAGTCTTGGAAAAGATTTAAATTCTTTGATGGAGTAGTAGACCACGGAATGCCGAACTACGTTAAAGCTATTAAGAAAATGGCTAAGGTAAAATAAAATGTATTTTCTCTTAATACTATCACTTAAATCTATTCTAAGTTCTGTTATAGGTTCATCATTTTATAATTGGTTCCAAGGTACAACAGGCGGTATTTGGTTCCAAAAACAAGTAGATAGATTTATGCAACACTTCGCTGATAAGTATGATTTAGAGTTGGCTAAGAAAGACGCCAAGTTTAGAAAACAATATCCTCTAGTAGCCGATCGGCTAGATACCCTAGAAAAGAATAGCCATCCATGTAAAGAACTACATGAGTTCGATGCCTATCCCACCTTGATAGAAAGAATAGAAAAACTAGAAAAAAAGACAAAATAGTTCTTTACAAATACTGTAAAGTGTAGTATAATATATACTATTAAACACCGGAATAATAATGAATGGGATGAATGCAATGAAAATAGATGTCACTAAACGTGATGGAACTAAACAAGAATTTGACTTAGAGAAAGTACACAAGGTACTTGAATGGGCTGTAGATGGTATCACCGGCGTAAGTATTTCAGAAATCGAACTTAAGGCTAATATTCAGTTATATAATAATATACCTGCTTATGATATCCATGAGCTGTTGATTAAATCTGCTGCAGAACTTATATCAGAACACACCCCGAATTATCAATTCGTAGCCGCTAGGTTAATTAACTATAAACTCCGTAAAGAAGTATATGGCGATTATGAACCATGGTCTTTACTTAAATTAATTAATGAAAATATTTCTCGTAATGTATACGATAATGAGATTATTATTAATTATACCGAAAACGAACTTAATGATTTGGATAAATATATCAAACATGATCGTGATGATACCTTTACGTATACTGGTATGGAACAGTTTAGAGGTAAGTATTTAGTCCAAGACCGAAAGAATAAGATACATTACGAAACTCCTCAGATGTTGTATATGATGGTTTCTGCAACTCTGTTTATGAATTACCCTAAAGAAACCCGTTTAAAATATGTTAAGGACTATTATGATGCGATTTCTCAATTCTATATATCACTTCCTACTCCGATTATGGCAGGAGTACGTACTCCAACCCGTCAGTTTTCAAGCTGTGTGCTTATCGAATCTGGTGACAGTCTTGATTCTATTAACTCTACTGCCACATCCATAGTAAAGTATATCAGTAAAAAGGCTGGTATAGGTATTGGCGCAGGTTCAATTAGAGCCGAGGGTGCCAAAGTTGGTGATGGTTCAGTAGTTCACACTGGACTAATTCCATTCTTAAAATACTTCCAAGCGGCTGTTAAGTCATGTTCACAAGGTGGTGTTCGTGGTGGTGCAGCGACAGTATATATTCCAGTATGGCATTATGAGTTCGAGGACTTGGTAGTATTAAAGAATAATAAAGGCATCGAAGAAACGAGAGTCCGTCACATGGACTATGCATTCCAGTTTAATAAACTAATGTATGAAAGACTATTAACTAATGGTAATATAACTTTCTTTGATCCTAATGATGTCCCTGGGTTATATGAAGCATTCTTTGCAGATCAGGATAAATTCAAAGAACTCTATGAGAAGTATGAACGTAAGACATCTATTAGAAAGAAAAGTCTGCCAGCAGTAGAAGTGTTTTCATCGTTCTTAACAGAAAGAAAGGATACTGGACGTATATATTTAATGAATGTAGACCATGCTAATGAACATGGTGCATTCTTACCTGAGCTTGCTCCTATTAAAATGAGTAATCTATGTTGTGAAATTGATTTACCTACTACACCTTTAAAATCACCTGATGATGAAGAAGGTGAAATTAGTCTATGTACTTTATCTGCAATTAATTGGGGATTAATAAATGAACCGAAAGATTTTGAAAAATACTGCGATCTTGCTGTTAGGTCTCTTGATGAGTTACTTGATTATCAAGGGTATCCAGTTCCTGCCGCTAAAAGAGGCACTTTCAACCGCAGGCCTCTTGGAATTGGTATAATCAATCTTGCATATTTCTTGGCCAAACGTGGTATGAAATATGATGATTCTGCATTTAAAACTGTAGATGAATACGCTGAAGCATGGTCTTACTATCTTATTAAAGCATCTGCTAAACTAGCCGAAGAAAAAGGCAAAATACCTTTAAATAATGAGACAAAATATGGTGGCGGGGTTTTACCTATTGATACATATAAGAGTGCGATAGATAATTTAATAGAGCATAATGAAAGATTACCTTGGGACGAGCTGAGAACTCAACTTAAAACCACAGGAATTCGTAATTCGACTCTCATGGCATTAATGCCCGCAGAAACATCCGCACAGATTTCTAATAGTACTAATGGTATTGAACCTCCTAGAGCTTTAGTATCATATAAACAGAGTAAGGATGGCGTCATGGCACAAGTTGTGCCCGGATATCACCACTTAAAGAATAAGTATGACTTACTGTGGGATCAAAAATCTCCAGACGGTTATCTTAAAATTTGTGCTATCTTACAGAAGTATATTGACCAAGGTATTAGTGTTAACACTTCTTATAATCCAGAACACTTCGAGGATAATAAAATTCCTATGTCAGAAATGATTAAGGATACTGTTACTGCCTATAAATATGGGCTTAAACAATTATACTACTTTAATACCAATGATGGTGCTGGAGAAATGAAAGACGATGACCATCACACATACGATAGTGGAACAACTGAAACCCAGTCAGTAATTATTGACGATGACGATTGCGAAAGCTGTAAAATATAAAGGATATATAAATGCCAATATTGAAGAAGAATAAAAAGTCCCATCTGGAGAAAAATATGTTTTTAGATGAAGGCGTAGATATTCAAAGATATGATGAATTAAAATACCCACAATTAGATAAAATAACAGAGAAACAACTTGGATTCTTTTGGAGACCCGAAGAGGTAGATATTTCAAAAGATAAGAAAGATTTTGATTCTCTTACCGAACACGAAAAGCACATCTTTACATCCAATCTTAAAAGACAGATTGTACTTGATAGTGTTCAAGGCCGTGCACCAAATCTTGCATTTCTACCAATTGCCTCATTACCTGAAGTAGAAAACTGGATAGAGACTTGGTCGTTCTTTGAAACCATTCATTCTAAAAGCTATACACATATTATTCGTAATATATATCCATCTCCGGGTGCGGTATTCGATAGTATTTTAGATACAAAAGAAATCAGTAATTGTGCTGATTCAATTAGTACTTATTATGACGACTTGATTACCTCTAATAATGGCCCTACAAATAAAATGGACCATAAGAGAGCTATATGGATGGCCTTGATGAGTGCCAATGCATTAGAAGGGGTAAGATTTTATGTGTCATTCGCTTGTTCATGGGCCTTTGCAGAATTAAAGAAAATGGAAGGTAATGCAAAGATAATTAAATTCATTGCTCGTGATGAAAATGTCCACCTCGCTTCAACTACTACTATGCTTAAACTTCTACAAAAAGAAGATAAAGATTATGTAAAGATCGCTAAAGAAATGGAAGATAGTTCTATTAAATTATATGTTGATGTGATTGAACAAGAAAAGAAGTGGGCTGAATATCTATTTAAAGATGGATCAATGATCGGCCTTAACTCGAAGTTACTATCAGACTATATAGAATGGATAGGTTGTAAAAGGATGAGAGCTATTGGATTAACTTGTCCGTATACAGTATCACAGATGAACCCACTACCATGGACCGAAAAATGGATTGGTGGTGGTAATGTACAAGTTGCGCCACAAGAAACTGAGATCACATCTTATGTGACTGGTGGTGTAAAACAAGATGTTAACGAAGATACACTTTCAGGTCTAAGTCTATAATGTATATACCTTGGTTCACTAAACCAGAGAAAATGTTACAAGTAGTAAACTTATCGCCAAGTGAGTCTTGGATAGAAAAATTAACAGAAGTACATCCAATGAAGCAGGTATTTTGGGCCAGTATTATACAAGTATATGTATTTGGTTTTATGTTACTTGCCTTTTGGGTAATTAATGGAGTAGTAAATTGAATATAGAAATCTATAGTAAAGACCAATGTCCTTATTGTGACATGGCAGTTCATAAAGCACAAGCAATGATACAAGAAGGATCAGATATATCCTATAATGTATTTAAATTGGGTGTTGATTTTGGCAGAGAAGAAATGCTAGAAAACTTCCCAGGTGCAAGAACTTTTCCTCAAATCCGGATAGATGGTAAGAACATCGGCGGGTGGTTAGAATTTCAAAAAATTTAACAGTTAAGGAGTTATACATGTCATATGGAACTGCACCCACGCATTGGTATGTCCATGATTGCGAATTTTGTTATAAAAGATCCTTTATACATATAGAAGACGAATGGGACACAGATGATCGGTTCTGTCCTAATTGTGGAATATCATCAGAGGTCAGTTTAGAAGAATATGATCAGGATCAAATAGAAACTTTAAATTATGACGAAGAATACGAGGAATAAACCACCATGGCTCTATCAAGGAGTAGAATGGCATCCGCCAGAAGAATTCAGTTACGAAGATGTATACGGTTTTGTTTATCTGATAACGAACAACAAAGACAACCGAAAATACGTTGGAAAGAAGTTCTTTTGGAGTCAGAAGACATTACCAATAACAAAGACAAGAAAGAGACGTAAAAAATTAAAGGTAGAATCTGACTGGAGAACCTATTGGGGTTCAAATAAACACCTTGTCATTGATATAGAAGAACATGGATCCGAGAATTTCAGTAGAGAGATTCTCCATCTGTGTAAGACAAAAGGTGATTGTGCATATATGGAAGCGAAAGAACAGTTCGCTAGAGAAGTTTTACTAACGGAGGAATACTACAATGGTATAATAGCTTGTAAGATAGGTGGACAAACAGTTAAAAATTTAATTAAATAACCCTTTACAAGCAACCAAAAGTGTAGTATAATATACATATTATGAACAATATAATACCATTTCCAACAGAAAGACGGCAAGAACAGATCGAGGCCGAACGTAATTGGGCCTTTGAGGATTTTACCGAAGAGTGTACCGATACTGCTCAGTTTGTATTACTTCTTATTGAAGATTATCTTACAGAAGAATACGGTACTGCTTTTAAAGAAATGGATTTTAGGGATCCTGAGTATGAAGAATCAAAAGATATGTATGTGATTGTTAACTTGATATCCTCAATGTTTATGAGATACGGCGGCCTTGAACACTTCTTACACGGTGAATTAGAGGCTCTTTATAATAAAATAGAAGCGAACAAACCAAAATGATATTACTTGACTATAGTCAGATCGCACTGTCCAACATCATGGTGCAAAAATTAAATGATGAAAACATGATTAGACATATGATTCTTAACAGTATCCGTATGTATAATAAGAAGTACCGAAACGAATACGGCCAGATGGTTATTTGTGCAGATGGTATGAATACATGGCGTAGAGAATACTTCCCAGAATATAAAGCAAATAGAAAGAAGAGCAGAGATGCAACCAGTCATATGGATTGGCCAGAAATCTTCCGTATTCTTGGGTCAATAAGAGAGGATCTTGGTGAACACTTCCCATATAAAGTATTACACATGGAAGGTTGTGAAGCGGATGATATTATCGGTGCATTAACAATACGTACCCAAGAGTTCGGTCAAGGCGAACCAGTAATGATTGTATCATCAGATAAAGATTTTATCCAACTGCAGAAGTATAAGAACGTAAAACAATTCTCTCCTATTCAAAAGAAAGTTGTAACAGATAAGAACCCTAGAACATACTTATTTAATCATATTATGAGAGGCGATGTTGGAGATGGTGTTCCAAATATACTATCTAAGGATGATACTCTGATAACAGAAGGTTCCAAACAAACACCTTTAAGACAAACCCGTATTGATGATTGGTTAGAAAGAAGTGATGATTTAAAATCTGCCATGCCAGAAGAGTTATATAGAAACTACCAAAGAAATAAGACTCTGATTGATTTAGAGGAAATTCCGGAATCAATACAAGAAGCTATTATAAATAAATATGACAATCAAAAACTACCAATGAAAATGAAAGTTTTGAATTATTTAATTAAAAAGAGGTGTAGTAACCTTATTGAGTGCGTAGAGGAGTTTTATAATGCGTAAGAATGTACATGAAGTCTTAACAGAGACTGCCAAAATAAATACAAAAGTTGCCAAGATTGAGTATCTTAAAAAGGCTGATTGCCCTGCTTTAAAAGATATTCTAAGAATTAACTTTGATGATACTATCGTATCGCTATTACCAAAAGGTGCACCACCTTATAAAAAAGATAATATGCCTGATGGCGTTAATTACACATCTCTTAATAGACAGATGCAAAAATTTGCATATTTCTTTAAAGGTAAATTTACAGAAATGAATCAAATCAAAAGAGAAAAGATATTTGCCGAAGTACTTGAAGGAATTAATCCTGGTGACGCGGAAGTATTAATTGCTGCTAAAGATAAAAATTTAAAGTATAAGGGAATCACTAAAAAATTAGTAATGGATGCATTCCCTAATTTAATTCGTAAATAATACATAAGACAACACGGAGGATAGCCTATAGACCAACCTTTATAATGATAGAAATCAATTAACCAACATGGAGAAACATTATGCATGTACAAATTGAGCGCCTAAAGAAAGATCAAAAAGAGGCAATATACTATCAAAAGAAACTGAAACGCAAAGGAAAAGATGTTCTGGCATATAAAATGCAGAAAAAAATCGAATACCTGAATAAATATATCGAAGATATGGCGACAGTTCAAGGAGGTTAACAGGGTTACGGCCCTGGTCTACAGGGCCGAATACCTATGACAGATAAAAAATTTACAAAAGAAGAAATAGAAAACTCTAAAAGAATCTATAAATCAGCCACACCCAAATATACCCTAGATTGGTATGTTAAATGGGTTGCATCAGTATTCGTTTTGTGCGCAATGTCATTACGAGGTATTGATGGGTACCAGATGTGGGACTTAGGGTTCTCTATTATTGGTATCGCACTGTGGTTATGGGTATCAATAATGTGGAAAGATCGAGCATTGATTGTCTTAAATGCCGCAGGATTACTACTACTATTAAGGAATATATTTTCTACATTAAATGGTTGACAAATTAAACTAAGTGTGTTATAATATACATTATGAATATTTTTATATTAAATGAAGATCCAGTACAAGCTGCACAAGAACAATGTGATAAGCATGTAGTAAAAATGATTGTAGAATCTGCACAAATGCTATCTACTGTACATAGAATGCTAGATGGTAATATTACAATGCGTCCATCAAAATCTGGTAAAAGAACCCTTAAATACTACGAATTAGAAGATGACAGAGAACATCTATTATATAAAGCTGTTCACCATAATCATCCCTGTACTGTATGGTCTCGCGAAAGTTGTTGTAATTATTCGTGGCACTATGAACATTTTATTGCATTATGTGATGAATATACATATAGATATGGTAAAGTACATTCATCAGATACAAAGTTAAGAGAAGCTTTAAAGGCTATACCTATTAATATACCAAGAAACATGGGAAGAACTGCATTCAAGTTGGCAATGGGTTCTAATCCAGAATGTGTAGTATATAGTTTAGGTGGAACCGATGCAGTACAATCTTATAGAAACTTTTATCAAACAAAACAGGAAAGATTTAAAATGGATTGGACAAAAAGAAAAGTACCAGAGTGGTTTAATTATGCCGTTGTATGATTTTAAAAATTTAAAAACAGGTGAAGTAGAGACAAAAATGATGTCTATTGCTTCTATGGAAGAATATGTCAAGGACCCTAATATAACACAAGTTCTTGCAGCACCTAAACTTGTAAGTGGAGTTAAAGGTACTCTAATACAAGCAGGTAACGGTTGGAAAGAAGTACAAGATAAAATTAAATCCGGATTACCACCAAGATTAAGGGATAACATTAAAACAAAATGAGACAGAAACCTTCTAAATTAAGAACAGAACATCTTATCACATTAGATCCGCTTACTAAATCACAAGAGAATGTATTTTCTTCTTGGAAAGAGGGGTTTAATTTAGTTTTATCTGGATCTGCAGGTACTGGTAAAACATATATTTCTACTTACTTGTCATTATTGGATATTTTAAATAAAGATAAACCAGAACAGAAATTAGTGATAGTAAGATCGGCCCTACCGACAAGGGATATGGGATTTTTACCTGGCACCTTGGAAGAGAAAGAAGACGCTTATAAAGCACCTTACTATTCTATTATGACACAACTTTTTGAAGACATTGATGCCTGGAAAAAGATAGAGCAAATGAAACAGATTGAGTTTTTAACAACTTCGTTTATACGAGGTATAACTCTTACTGATTGTATAGTACTTATAGACGAATCACAGAACCTAACTTATCACGAATTGTGTTCAGTAATTACACGATTGGGCCATAACTGCAGAATTATATTATGTGGGGATTATTACCAATCAGATTTTACTAAACACGGCGATAGAGAAGGGTTAGAAAAGTTTACAAAAATTTTAGAGAATATGAAACTTTTTGACCACATTGAATTCACATGGGAAGATATTGTGAGATCGGGACTAGTAAGAGATTTTATAATGACAAAGGAAATGGTAGAAAATGGGGAACTTTAAACATGAAACGATTGATTTGGGATATGACGACCTTTCTGCAAAGACAGGCGCTGGTGGTAGAACATACACCGCTCCTGATGGTAGTACTTATCCTTCTATTACAACAGTACTGTCCATTCTAAGTAGAGATTCTATTCAGGCCTGGAGGGCGAGAGTAGGTGAAGAAGAAGCCAATAAAGTATCAAGAGTAGCAGCAGGCCGCGGAACCGCAGTACATGATTTATTGGAAAAATATGTTAACAACGATCCAGATTTTGATAAAGGTGTAATGCCACATATCTTACAATCATTTCATGATGTAAAAGAACAACTGGATACCAGATTAAGTAAAGTTTATGCACAAGAGGCTCCGTTATATTCTAATCATCTTGGAGTAGCGGGTAGAGTGGATTGTGTTGGTGTATGGGATGGTAAAAATTCGATTGTGGATTATAAAACATCTCGTAGACTAAAAAAGAAAGAATGGGTGAAAGGTTATTTCATGCAGTGTTGCGCATATGCAATTATGTGGGAAGAAAGAACTGGACAACCCATTACACAATTGGTTGTATTAATTGCAGTAGATAATGAAGAACCACAGGTCTTTATAGAACATAGAGACAATTGGGTAAAACCATTACTTGATGTAATAGACCAATACAAACTTGAAAAAAAACGTGAATATATTTTTGGTAAATAGGAGGTAAAAATGTTAACCGTAGGTGATAAATTCCCAGCGTATAAAATGCAGGGTATCAACGAAGAGAATGAATTTGTTGAAGTAAATATTGAGAATGGATATACGCCACATAAAAAAGATTGGAGTGTGGTTTATTTCTATCCAAAAGATTTCACATTTATCTGCCCAACAGAAATTGCTGGGATGGATATGTTAGTGGAAGAGGCGAATGTTGTCGGTATCAGTGGTGATAACGAATTTTGCAAATTGGCGTGGAAACAGAATAATGAATTAATCGGTAGTATTAATCATATTCTAGCGGCAGATTGCGGATTAGGTTTATCGCATCAACTTGGTATTGTTAATGAAGACGAAGGTGTTTGTTATAGGGCAACATTTATTTATGATAAAAATATGGTAATTCAACACGTATCTGTAAATGCACTAGATACTGGTAGAAATGCCAATGAAGTATTAAGGACTTTACAAGCACTCAAGGCCGGTGGTCTTACTGGGTGTGAATGGAATCCAGGAGAGGAATTTGTAGTATGAGAAATGCAATGTTAACAGCGCTTAAAAATCATTACCATGGCGAGATTGGTAAACATAAAATGAATGTGGAAGTATTCTTACAGAACTCAGTGGGTGTAGGTGAACACATTGATGTAATGGAAACTATCTCAGCTGAGGTTGGTAAAATTGCAGAATTTGAAGATAAGTTAATGATTTTAGAGACTCATTTTCAACCTGCAGAAAAGCTAAATATTTAGTAAAAAGTGTTGACAGATCGGCTCTTATGTGTTATAATATACACTTAAAAGAGAAAATTCTGACCCCTCTTTTGAGGGGTTTTTATTGACAAAATAATTCAACAAAATGGTTGACAAAAGGGTTAGACCGTAGTATAATATACCCATGATAAGGAGAAATATGAAAGATAATATAATATTAGTGGACTGCGATGGAGTACTATGTGATTGGGAATACGCATTTACTCAGTTCATGCACCATAAAGGATTCCCAACACTCGACACCTCGGCCTATAATATAGGTTCTAGGTTCGGTTTTACACCAGAACAAGGTCACACATTTGTAGAAGAATTTAATGATTCTGCAGCAATCGCCTTTTTACCACCTCTTAGAGACGCTGTTTATTACATGAAGAGATTAAATATGTTTCATGGATATAAATTCCATTGTATAACATCTCTTTCAACTAATAAGTACGCTCAAAAATTAAGAACCCAAAACCTCAACCTATTATTCGGTGAAGGTATTTGGGATGATTACATTTACCTAGGTTGTGGCGCTGACAAAGATGAAGTGCTGGCAAAGTATAAAGATACTGGTTGTTACTGGGTAGAAGATAAACCAAAAAATGCCGAAGTTGGCCAAGAATTAGGACTTAATTCTATTATAGTTGCTCATGAGCACAATGCCTCTTATAACGGAGAAATACCAAGGTTCTGGAAGTGGAAACACATTTATAACCACATCACTGGAGAAGTATAATGCAACCATGGAAAATCATTGAACTTTTAAGATCAAATAACAGTAAACTATTTAAACAGGATATTCTGTCTCAGCATATGGATAACCTAGAGTTTGTTGCTGGTCTTAAAAAAGCTCTTACACCTTTAATTACATACGGTGTACAATCTGTGCCCAATGCTGAATTACTGGGTGAAGATGGTGATGGTTTAACATGGATTGACTTTGAACAACTATTATATAACCTAGAAACTAGAACTCTAACAGGCCATGCTGCTAGAGATGCTATTGTAGTCGCGATGACTAAATCTACAGTTGAGCAGTGGAACAATTGGTATAGACCTATTCTACTAAAAGATTTAAAGGCAGGATTTTCAGAAAGAACTGTTAATAAAGTACAGAAAGGAACTATTCCAGTATTTGGTTGTATGTTGGCAAGAGACGGCGCCAAGGAAGAAAAGAAACTTGTCGGTGATGTTATCATTGAAAACAAGTATGATGGTGTAAGATGTATAGCAATTGTACAAAATAATACTGCGGTTCTTCATAGTAGGAATGGTAAAGTATTCCCTAACTTCCCTCATATAGAAGAAGCATTAAGTAAACCAGAATTTAATAATATGGTATTTGATGGCGAAATTATGAGTGACAACTTTCAAGCATTAATGAAACAAGTCTATAGAAAGACAAATGTTGATACATCAGATGCATATCTCGCACTCTTTGATGTACTGGATTTATCTGAATTCAACGAAGGTGAGGGTAAGTATAATACCCTTGAAAGAAAGAACATTTTAGATAATCTAATATTTTCGGATTGTATTAGAGAAGTTGAGTGGACTAGATGTAACCTAGACACAGAAGATGGTCAAAGAATATTTAAAAATATGAATAAGACTGCTATTAAAAATGGTTATGAAGGTCTTATGGTTAAACCTATCGATGCAGTATATCAATGTAAAAGATCTGCCGCATGGTTAAAGATTAAACCAGTAATTGAAGTTACACTTACTATAAAAGATGTGGAAGTTGGCCAAGGCAAGTTCGAAGGTACTACAGGTGCTTTGGTTTGTGAAGGTGTGGACGATGGAGTACACATTAAAGTTAATGTAGGTTCTGGTCTTAGTGATGATCAGAGAGATATGTTCTGGGATAACAGAGATGTTATAATAGGAGATTTGGTTGAAATTAAAGCAGACGCTATTACTCAAGCAGAGAATGGTGAATATAGTTTAAGGTTCCCTAGGTTTAAAACATTTAGGGGTTTTGATAAAAGTGAAAAAATATAAGGAGATGATATGACAGCGCCAGTGAAATTTATTAATGATGGAAGATACTATGGTATTCCAAAGGATTCAACCATTCAATGGAAACCTAAGAAATATGCAATTGACCACTTTGATTTTGAAAAGTTTAAAGAAAGGGTTGAAGCATTAAAACAAGCGGGCGATAAGAAAGCCTTAAAGACAATTAAAAAGAACGTAGAAAGGGTATGTAAAGATAACCCTGATATGTTTGATGATTTTTTAACAGAACTTTTAAAGTAGGAGAATAGAATGCCAGTTAAATTTAAGCCAAGTTCCCGCACAATGGTAAAAGGAACTAATAAGTATAATACTGAACACTTCTATATGAAGTCTACGCCAACTGCTGAATTACAATCAGCATTAGAGGCTAGTAATACACCCCCAAAAAGAAAGCAGAAGATTAAGAATGAACTTGTTAAACGCGGTATTTAATTTCTTCACTTCCCTTTTTAAATGGATGATAATATTGAATATCGTTTTAATATTATCATTTACATATTTAACGGCTAAAGGCCTTATGTAATGAACTTAATAGCTAAAGAGTCGACACGACTACAAAGAGTATGTTGATGCCTGAAGATACAGATTGGATGGAGTTAGTATGAAGGTCAAAATAGGAGAGTATCCAAATTGGCACTGGTGGAGTACATATCTCTACAAATGGTTTGGCTACACTCGTACACAGAAGATCAGTGTTAAGATAGATAAGTGGGATACCTGGAGCATGGATCAAACACTTGCTCATATCATTTTGCCCATGCTCAAGCAACTGAAAGAAACCAAGCATGGTGCCCCTAATGTTGATAATAAAGATGTTCCAAAAGAACTAAGGTCTGAACCGGCAAAGTATGATATATGTCCTACTCACTTTGACAAGTGGGATTGGGTATTAGATGAAATGATTTTTGCCTTTGAGAGCAAACACAACGACTGGGAAGAGCAGTTTCATTCGGGGGAACATGATAGTCATTGGATTGAACACACTGAAGGCAAACTGAAAGGTCATAGTGAAATGGTCAAGGGTCCGAATGACACCTTTGAAATTGATTGGAAAGGCCGTAAAGCATATCAGAAAAGAATATCAAATGGTTTTAGATTATTTGGTAAATATTATGAAAATCTTTGGGACTAAGGAAGTATAAATAGATACATGAGGAATATGTATGGTAACAAAAAACGACATAACTGGAGATACTATTTCCTCCAAAATTAACGGCAGTAATAAAAAGTATGCTGATAATTGGGATAGAATCTTTGGTAGTAAAAACCAGAAGATTAAGCAGAAGTCTGTTACAGAATTAAATTGGGATGGAGATGAAGACAATACCGAAGACGAGATACCATCGAATTCTTTTCGACCAGAATAGCCCGTATAAACGGCATAATGTCGTGCCCAATAAAAAGAAATATATTCCGCGCAAGAGTAAGAATAAGAATATAAATAGTATAGAGGATTAAATATGGCAGATTTATTAGATTTTGATTTCGGTTTCACGGCCGTAGACGAGAATGAATTAGAAGCAGTACAGAAGGTGACTTCTCAAGCTTCTTCAGCTTCGGCTAATGCTCATGAAGCAGAAGAGAAATTGAATAAATTATATAATTCTATACTACCTCTGTTATCAAATTTAAAAAAGAATCCAGAGAAGGAATATATCCTTTGGCCAAACCGTGTAGAGAAAATCGAACAGTTTGAGGATTTAATTACGGAGATTATTAAGTGACATTAATTTCAAGCGGCACATTAGGATTAAAAGATGCTGGGACCAACCCTTCATCTAATGTTCTTTTAGATACCGGTTATAATTCACTATCGCTTGGATCGGATTCTTCTTGGGCCCAATATCGGTTATCAGGCGAATCTGAGCCTGGGTTTACTTTCTATACCGCGGTACAGGTTACTGATGGAACTGCTTACTATTATAGAAGAAGTACCTCTGCAGCTGCAAGAAAAACCTATGTTAGTTATACTAGTACCAGTGGTTATAATTCACCCATATTTGACGCCGCGTGGGATTACATGGGCGGTACCCCCGGTGTCGGCTTCTGGGTCAGTAATGATTTAGCACTTAACTCGTCTACTTCATCTACAGTTGGGAGTTTATCATCTAGTACATATACAGATGCAGCTGGTACCGTAAGAACCATTAATGATATAGGGTATTTAAAAAATACCAGTAATTTTAGTAATGGTGGTTATTCTCAAAATACTGGTAACCAATTTTGGTTTTCTTTAGCTGGAAATGTGCCTAATAATGATAATGCTTTTTATAAGATTACGACTTACGATAATAATGGCGACGGCCTTGTTCATACGCGTAGTGGAGCAACATATGATTATGATGGAACTCAGAGTGTTTGGACTTGGGATTCTATGGCAGACTCGTACGCGGGTATAAATGCAGATAATGTACGTTCTTCATCTACAAGAATTTATATTATACGAAGCGGTACTACTACATTCACTAACGGTATTGCAGAAGAAATGTCAGGTAACACGAATACAAATAATGTTGCTATGAGTTCTTATTATAAAGGTGGAACATATCATAACACACCAGGAATTCCAACATCTGGACAAATAGAATTTTCAGATTTTTATGGTAAGACTAGAGTAAGTCCTGGAGTGCACTCACAAGCCCTTGCACACACTTACTCATCAAGTGAGTATTTTACAAGTAGTGGTCACGCCGTTAGTTCCAATTTTACTTTTCAGGGTTATACCAGTAGATTGTCCTCACTGGTTCAGATTAATGGTACAAGTATTACATTAACCTTTCAAGCTCAAAGTGGTAGCCCAATATATACAAATTCTGGATGGACAACCATAAAGGTTTGGAGAGGACAAAGTAATAATTCGGGTTCACCTGATGTAACTCTGTATAAAAGTAATATGACTTTTTCTGTAGCAAATAATGGCACTTCTACTGCCACGGCGACTTGGACCCAGACCGGGTCCTTTTCTTTTGCAACTTATTTTGGCACGACTAATACAACAAACTTTGTGGAGATAGCATAATGCCAATTACATTTACAAAAGTAAATAATACATCGAGATCTATAGACGCAGAAGGAAATATGTCACCACTATTACCTTCTACTATAACCCTTACTGATGGTACCAATACAGTAGTGCAAGACGCCGTATACACTGATGAAGCCATAAATTGGGACTTAACTGCAAAATTAGCTGTTAATACTTATGAATCACAATATGGTCAAATAAAAGCTAGAATTTTAAATACGGATTCAAATATCGGTAAATCTTTACGTGATGATGTATACATGGCTGGCAGTATTGCTAGAAGAGATTATTCAATTGATACTACTGAAGGTAGTGCTCTTGTGGATGAATTAGAAGCGGGTTGGGAAGATTTTATTCCCGACTACAGAAGAGATAATAAAAATCTTGTTTCCGAATTTACTCCTATGAGGCAACCATATATTAATAATAGTATTTCATATTATGATATGCAAGAACCTACAAGTGAGTTAAAGACATATTTTAGTTTACCATATAATACATATTTACCTTTCCACGGCCTTAAATTTGATAAAACTACATCAGACGTAGTAATTAAAGCTATGATAACTCCAGATGAAATGTATACACACCACCCAGATTTATGTAAAACTATAGATAAAATTATACCATCTGTTGGAACACATTTCTTCGGTGTTATATATAATAGTGATGGTGAAATGTCTTCATTAGTTGATGTATATTTTACAGTAGGTTATGATATTGGTTCAAAATGGTGTCAATCAATTGGAAGTGCACTACCTTATACAGATGAATCATTAACTCCAAAATTATCATATTGGGGCGGTGTATATAACACTGATATAGCAAAAATGACGCACGTTAAGGCGTATATAACAAATTATTTAGAGGATTAATATGTTTTTTAATAGAGACAAAGATATTGACGTTGATCAATTAAGAGAACAACTTATTATAGACGAGGGACAAGTAAATGAAATTTATCATGATCACCTCGGTTATGCTACATTTGGCATTGGACACTTGGTACTTGAAGGAGACCCAGAACATGGGTTGGAGGTCGGTACTCCAGTGGCAGAGGATAGAGTCATTGAATGTTTTGCCAAGGATGTAGAAACAGTAATCGGGGACTGTAAAAAATTACACGACGGATGGGATGGATATCCACAAGAAGTAAAACAAGTTATTGCGAACATGATGTTCAATATGGGACTTACGCGCTTAAGTAAATTTAAAAATCACAATGCAGCGCTGCAGAGTGGTGATTGGCCCGTAGCGGCCGTAGAAGGGCGAGATTCAAGATGGTACAAACAAGTGACGAACAGAGCGGAAAGACTTATGTCGAGATTAGAAAAGGTGTAAAGTTCTATCACACTGCTGAAACCCAAACTCAATTGGGTTGGTTTTGGTGTTGTGAAAAGAAAGGACTTTTCAGATATTCCGATTGGAATTTAACAATAGAAGAAATGGAGAAAAAATATGGCTAGTACAATTAAACTGCTAGGTTCAGAAACAGATTTAACTTCTGCTAGTACTGTTGGACAAGCAAAAGTAGTAAGAGTATATAATAGTGGCGCAGCTGCATTACTAACACTTAAAACCGGATCTACTACAGTAGGTACTGTTACCGTAAAACAATACGAGTGTATTAATGTTGAGAAAGGGCCAGCACAAACGCTAGAAGGCGGTGCTGCATTTAAAGTGGTAAGTTTAGGATTTACTAACTAATAACACTATCTAAGGTCGTATAAGTTATAAATAACTATATGGCCGAAATTTTTGAATTAATTGCTCAGGTCGGTGCCCCCATTGCAGGGGCCATCGCTATGGGCGTCTTTATTTTCCTAATCATTAAACAGATATTAGAGGGTTTAGTCGGACAGATTAAGACTCTCACGATGTTCTGCGAATCATTGGAAAACAGAGCAAGAACTATGGCTAACGAAATGATCAAGATTGATATGTTAGTTAGTAGCGCTTTACAATTAAGGCCAGATATAGAAAGAGTGGCTCGTGCAGAAAACTTTGTCGAAGATGGTAAAGTGGACGTGAGGCGAGATTAATGGTAAATGAAGTCGTAATGATTGAATATTCATTTACTCGGGACTTTGTTCTAATGTGTTCTTTAGGACTTAACGTAGGATTTTTAATAGGTTTATTATTCATATAGGAGAATGGGATGGATGAATTAGTCGCTGGTATATCCGATTATGGATTTCCCATTGTAGCCTGTGTTGGATTTGGGTATTTTCTATATTATATTTGGTGTTTTATTAGTGATATAATAGAACCAGAGTTAAACAAAATGCATATTGCATTAATTAGAGTGATTGACCAGACAAGGATGCTTGATCAAGACTTAATTAGATTACAACAGAAAGTGAATGTTGTGTTAGAATATAAAGAGAATGAAAAGAAGAAGAGCACTAAAAATGACTGAAAAAGATTTAGAATTATTAAAGAAACAAGCAGGGCCAAGAATTTGGGACGGATGGGATTTATTTCATGCTTTTTTATTTGGATGTCTAATCACATCTATAGTTATGGCTCCTGCAGCATTTGCAGATGAAATAAAATTTGGATTTAAAAACCCATCTTTTTCTGGAGCAGGTACTGGAGCACATTATTTAACCATTGAGAACCAAGAACATTCCAGAAAGAAACAAATTGAGGATGCACTTGAAGCTGCTAGAAAGGCAGCAGAAAGAGAAGAAGCCAATACTACTATGGCTAAATTTATTAGAAACTTAGAAAGCAGAATATATGCTCAAATGTCTAAGCAACTAGTAGAATCTATGTTTAGTAATGATGGTTCTGTAAGGTACGGTTCTTTTACTTTAGAAGGTAACGTAGTAACGTATGAAGTAATTACCAATGAAGATGGAAGTGAATTTATTAAAATGACTATTGTTGATTCAGATGGAACGACTACAGTGATTGAAATACCAGTCGGAACTGGTAACTTCGGACAGGATTCAGACGGTGGCTAAGTATATAATGGTTATTCTACTATTAAGTGGATGTGCCTCTGTTCCAGTATGGAGCCCTAATCCTCAGGATTGTAATGATTTAGAGGGTAAGTATGACGAAGGTTTTGATAGGCATTTACAGATGGGTGTCCAGAAAGTTATGGCTAGAAAATATATCTGTATTGATGAACCTACTGCGGTAAGGTTACCTGCATTTGTGGACTTAATGAATCTGCCACCTGCCGAGGATAAACCTGTTGTTGCAGTATATTCATTTAAGGATTTAACAGGACAAAGAAAATCAGTAGATAATATCGCATCATTCTCTACTGCAGTTACCCAAGGTGGTACTGAACTATTAATAGATGCTCTTAAAACTGCAGGCGGCGGTACGTGGTTTAGAGTAGTAGAAAGACAAGGGATTGATAATCTTGTAAGGGAAAGACAAATTGTAAGGTCAACTCGACAAGATGTTGCTAATGCAACAGGTGCAGATCCTAAAGGTGTTGGTCCTCTCTTATTCGCTGGAATGATTATAGAGGGAGGAATTATTGGTTATGATTCTAATACTGAAACAGGTGGTCGAGGCGCGAGAACACTTGGTATAGGTTTTAGTAAAATGTATCGTAAAGATGTTATAACAGTTTCTGTGAGAGCAGTATCTGTGTTAACAGGTGAGATATTATTAAACGTCCAGAGTAAGAAGTCGGTACTATCTTACGGAGGTAGTGGTGATGTGTTCAGATTTATCGAACAAGGAACCCAACTTATAGAATATGAGGACGGTGTAGGTAATAATGAGTCAGTTACATATGCAGTTCGTTCTGCAATTGAAGCTGCAGTTTTGGAATTAATTTACCAGGGTCATGACCGTAAATTCTGGGATATAAACGCGGGTCATCGTCATCCACATCAAATTGATGGCAAAAACGAAAGACACGCACATATAGAGGAGAACGAAAATGAATAAACTTTTAAGTATATTTGTATTAGGGTTGTTAACAACTCCGTTTGTTTTTGCCCAGGCCAGTGATGATAATGAAATAAGAATAGACCAAACCGGTGATACTTTAACATTATATATAGATCAAGTTGGCTATGGTAATAAGATCGGATTGGATGATTTTTCATCATCCGGGTCTGATATGACTATTGTAGGTTCGAGCTTAACTTTCGACCTAGATATGATTGGTAATCAGAACTTAATCTTCGGGCCCTTGGTTTTAGACTCATCATCTTTGACCTTCAATTTAACTGGAGATTCAAACGAGGTTGACTGGAATATCGGTGATACTGGTAGTTCAGATTCTTCAAACTATAACTTTGCTATTACTGGAGATAGTAATACATTTGATATAGACCAAGGAAAAGTCGGTGCTAGTGCTGAAAGATTAGATGCGGATTTAATTTTATTAGGTAGTTCAAACATATTTGATTTAGACTTTGAATCTGATGATATAACGTGGAACTTTGATATTACTGGAGACAGTAATAACTTTAATACATTACAGAACGATGGTTCACAATCATTAACTGTAGAGTGGAATGGAGATAGTGGTGATGTTGATATTAATCAAATTTCAGGTACTTGTGTTGGCAGTGCACCTTGTGCAACACCAAACGCAGTCATTAATTTAGATATTACATCAGACAATGCTACAATCCAAATTAATCAGAAAGACTCAGCTAACGATAGTTAGTTTTTTACTATTCGCCAGTGGAGTTCAAGCTAATTCCATTGGCGATATAGTAGAATCTACTGGTATTGGCCAGATTGTTCGTAATAACGAAGAAATAGTTTTATCCGGTGCTCAAATACCAGTACAATTAAACGACGAGGCCAAAACCGGAAACGGTAGAATGTTAATAGAATTCTTAGATAAGGCAGAACTATCCTTAAAAGAGCATTCAGAAGTGTTGATAGACGAAATATATTATGACCCGGATCCTTCGCTCTCAAAGATGAGTATGAAGTTTACAATGGGTACAGCTAGATTTGCATCTGGTAGATTGGGTCTAGTTAATAAAGCTAATATTGATATTAAGACGCCTACTGCGTCGATCGCTGTAAGGGGAACGGATTTCACTACAACCGTAGATGAACTCGGCAGATCATTAATAATATTACTGCCTGATGCTAACGGTCTTCCGTCTGGAGAAATAATAGTATCCAATCAAGGTGGTGAAGTTACATTAAAAGAAGCATATGCAGCAACTATGGTAGCTTCTTTAGACCAATCACCTACACAATCAATAACAATTAATGGTATTACACCAGCTTTAATTGATAATATGTTTATTGTGGCTCCTCCGCCCGAAGTAGAAGATAGAATAAAAGAAGAAATGGCCGATGGTGCGGAAAAAGATAAGGGTATATTGGATATTGATTTTTTAGAGTTTGATGAGTTAGAGAAAGACGAACTAGAAGATAGTGAACCTGCTGACTTTAATGAATTAGACATTGACGAATTAAGTGTTGAGTATTTGGTTGATGTTTTGGATATAATAGATTCATCAGATTTATTTGATACACTAGGTGAGTTTGACATTAAAGGTGCTTCTCGCGGATTTAATGATGAATCACAATATAATGTTTTCTTACAAGATGGTAATTTAGTACTATATAGAAATATAAACGGCGTTATAAGAATAAAGATTTCTGCTGGTGGTAATTTTACACTTGATACTATTACTCCAACGTGGGAAGGAATTATAACCGGAAATGAAAGTGAAGATATACTTATCTATATAAACCAGGTAAATTAATATGAAGATAACAGGAACACATTTAGGAATAGCAGTATTAATAATTTTCTTTTCAGCACAAATCTGTGCTGATGATAATGTTATTTCATTAGAACAATCAGGTGATAATCTTCAGTTAGGGGTTGATCAATACGGTTATAATAATACTGTTGAAATGCTAGATAGTAATTCATACATCAATTCCGCGAATTTAAATATCTATTTAGTGCAGGTCAATGATTCAGCAGGTCAGAATAGAATTGTATTTGACGAAGTAAGTGGTTCAGGTAATCAAATGAAACTGGGTCAAGGTGTTGCGTGGAATACTCTTGATTCTGATACTGATTTAACTTGGTGGGCAGATGGTTACGAATCAGGCGGACATGATATTGGTATCACAATGTATGGCGACTATAACGAT
>ERZ807291.264-NODE-264-length-86289-cov-12.775205_pt1 | contig 86289 bp, 74 predicted proteins | sample MGYA00521257_ERZ807291 | MGnify/ENA primary metagenome ERZ807291 (study PRJEB31413, sample SAMN03169783) | marine metagenome | biome: Marine; feature: Water; material: Subsurface seawater | place: North Sea | collected 2011-04-28 | depth 1 m m ... | reverse complement strand
AGGTTCTCACCGCCTGGTAATACTTCAACTTTACTACCTCTGCCTTCAGCAGTTTGGGCAAAAAAGTAGTCTTCCATAATACTTAATGGATTATATGCAGCATCCATAATAGTTGTGCCGCCACCTGTTTTGTTAGGAATACGCTTTTGGTGTATTTCGTTTTTGACACGCTCAACAAAACCCATAGCTTTGTTGGGAGGCATATTACCCACGTCAACATAAAATACTCTACGCTCTGGAGCACGTTGTACTCGATAGATAATAATACTATCTTCTAGTAGTTCTTTTTGCTTGTAGGTTTTAAAGATTGGATCTAAAATACTGGAACCAAAGGGCCAATTGTTGTCCATGCCTTCGGTGAGACCCATGTGTACAACATGTGTTGCATCTACATTATATTCTTGTATAGTTCCTAGACTATTACTGTAGTCTGCGCTATTATTAGCACCATATGCTCCGCGGTCCAGTGTTTGTCCACGCATCATACTGTTAACTGTGCCATATGTTTGAGAATGTTGCACAGGCTGACTAACTGTTTTTTCTTGCATATTAACATCAAGATTTTTCATTATGTATTGTTCTGGACGTTTACCTTTGGCTTCGTTAACAATGCTTTTGGTAACATCTACAGGATTTACATAGTATAATTCCCATGTTTCTGGATCTCTGATAAAAAATTGATCCCCGTACTTAACAGTGTTACGGAACATTCTAAAAATACGTTTGTCCCAATCTTGCAGACTACACCATTGTTGTAGTGTTTGCTCAAGAATTCTGCTTTCGCTTTCTGTAGCAGTTTCCTTGAATTCAATTTTAAAAGGAACATTAGTTGTTTCGTCTAGCTGTGTGCTAAATTCACTGATAATATCAAGAGCAGCATTGATTTCACTGTCCATGTCCATTTGATCATATTGTGCATAACGCTCAACTCTATTTGGTTGACCGCTGTATACTTCCGGTAGCCAGCTTTGAAAACGACTAGAACTACTAGGTTTCATGCCCCCAGCTTCTTGTCCGCCGTATACTGTAAAGTGTTTTTTCCAGCTCATGTGAATCTCTTTTGTTTCATTATACTAATATTTATACGTTTTGTCAACTGTTAGTTTGCGTTCAGTGCGCCGTGCAGCTCTTTAAGAAGTCTCATAACAGTTGCCATCTCTGGCCCTTCATTTTGCGTTGTGTTTGGATCATCACGTTTGCGAAGCTCTTCTTTAATGGCGTCGAGAGCTGCACGGCTGGATGGGTCGTTCATGTTACTCATATTCAGATTCGCATATGATTCTATCCCTGATATTAAAGCATTCGCATTAGTAGGTCCCGCTAGTAGCTGTGCGAGTTTATCTTGTCCAGCAACGCCTGCAACTTGTGAAGCAATCAACATCGCATCCATAGCCAGCTGGAAAGAGCCTGCATCTTCTATACCTAACATTCGCATCATCGGACGTATAGCCGTTTGTCCGAATGCTGTACCAGCAGCGACAATTAATTTTTGAAACTCACTGTTAGGGTCGGAGAGTTTGCTACTAAATCCTTCAGCCATGCCGCCAATGGCTTCGCCTAGATTTGCTATCCCATCAGTTCCAGTCATTGATTGAATAAAAATACCTGTTGAGGCTTTTATAGATGCTGCAACTTCATCCATAGTACTAGCCAGACCCCGTAGACCTTTATTTTTTTCTGCATTTCCTACAGTTTCATTTATTGCTTCTTCATATGCTTTAGTAACATTGTCTATTGATTGAGTTCTGGCTTGAATAGCTAGAACTGCTTCTGCAGCCGAATTTCCAAACGTTGCCATTATCCGGAATTGCTGCGGATCTAGTATACCACTTTTTTTAAGATTTGACACTAGTTCTTGACTTTGTACAGCAAAATCTTCTGTGCTTATCGAAGCATCACCAAGACTATTAGTTACAAAGTTAATTAAATCCTGTGCACCTTCTCCGAAAAACCTAATGAGTTGAGGAGCAAATGCGTTGGCGGGAATGCCAGTTGCTATCCCTGTCAGTATAGCGTCACTCAGCTCTTTACCTTGAGGACCCATTGAACCCAAAGACTCTGCTAGTCGTGCAAATTGTTGTTGGGTATGCATGGTTTGCTCTGACAGATAACTCTGTGCTACTGCACCCTTGCGAGCTTCCATACCTGCTTTTCTTCGTTCCTGTACGTCTTGCCCTGTAATAGCTGCCATTGCTTCATTAATTTTTAAAGTTTCGACCATCTGATCAGTAAACTCGCCAGTTTTAAGATTTCTCAAACCTTCTGTGCCGATTGTTTGACGTCTAATTTCTAATTCATCTGCTAATATCATAGCCATTTCGTCGGATTTCATTCCAAAGAATCCAAAATTTCTAGTGCCGTCACGCACAGCCTTTCCTAATTCTAAAAATCGGTGCATGCCTTGACTTGTGGTGTCTCCTAGTCCTGCCATAACAGCACCGTTGGTGCCGACTATTTTACCAAATTGATCAAGTGTAAGTCCTAGATTACCTGCTTGGGCTTGTACTTCAATTAACTTATCGCCAAAATTAACACCAACTCTGGCAGTTTTATTCATTACTTCACCTAGTTCTTCAGCATAGCCGAATGCCATGCCAAACTGAACGCCAAAATTGGCCATACCCATCGCATCAAAAATCCGTTGACTGAAAGCGCCAGCTTTGGTCTCGTCACCTAATCTTGATATTCCAGCCGCCGCTCCAGAAGCCGAATTTGTCGCGCCTCCGATTCGAGAAGTCATTTTACTCAACAAACTTTTTTGTGCAGCGTTACCTTGTTCTATACTTTTAGACAAATTATTAACTGCCCGCTGAGTTGAATCGCCGCCTGTTTTAACACCACCTAATGCATCACGTATACTTTTAGATACATCTAGTAGATCTCGTTGAGTACCTTCCATAGCAAAATCAGGTACTTCTATTGGTACAGGTCTACCCCCTATTGGTATTGAAATTATTGCCATTAACTGCTCACTTAACTATGATAAATACTTTTATATACTGTTATTTATAGGCGGAAACATGTCAGATAATCCATTAGCAAATTTCTATCGAAATAAAGAAATATACGTAAAATTACCCACACAAGGTAAATGGTATACCACGCCACCCAAGCTAACACAAGAAGGCGAGATCGGCGTATACCCAATGACATTACAAGACGAAATACGTATGAATATACCTGACAGCTTGTACAACGGTGAAAGTTTATTTGAACTGTTTCAAAGTATTTGTCCAGACATTGTAGATCCTTACGAAATAGCTATGCCAGATGTAGATGTACTTTTGCTAGCAAGTAGAGCTGCAACTTATGATAAAAAAATGTCAGTGGAAACACAGTGTACACACTGCGAAACACCAAACAGTTACGAAATTAATCTAGCGCAGGTATTGAGCAATGTTACGTTTAACACAGATAAAAAAGAGATAGAACTACAAGAATTAGTTATCTCTATCAAACCCAACACGTTAAAAAGTATATCAGCAAATACACTAAAGACAGTTGAAACAGCTAGAATGTTACAAGAAATACAAAACCAGGATAGTGTGTTAACTGACGATTTGAAAACAAGATATGGCAATAGTATACAAATAGCTGCCGCTGCACAATTAGCAATACTAGCTGATGCAATTGAATACATAAAATTACCAGATGATACAAAAGTTGTAGACATAGAACATATTATAGAATGGCTATCTAACAGTAACAAAAAAACTATCGATACACTACAAAAAATATGTGGAGATGTTAATCAAAACGGAATCAGTAACGAATTTGAGTTTGTATGCAACAATGAAGAATGTTTACAAAGTTTCAAAGGTAAAGTTGAGTTTAATCCAGCTTTTTTTTTCGGCAACAGATTACAAGAGCAATAACTCCTGAAAAAATAAATCAGTTAGTTGAAAGTTATGATCAAGAACGCAAAAAAATACGCAAAGTAGTTAATCAAATAGCACTTTATTCGAATGGAAGTTATACAGTTCAAGACTTACACAATATGACAATGCAACAAGTTAAAGAGATTCAAGAATGTATGCAAGAGAAAGTTGAATTAGAAAAACAAGCAAGAGAACAATCTAAAGGAACTAATCGTAAAACTTTTTAATGTTTCTTCGAAGAGCTAAAGCTCATCGTCATACTCATTTCATTTCGTATGATATTTCTTTCTTAGATATAATTTTTATTATGATTAGTTATTACCCTGTTTTCAGTCGCACTTAGCTTGTTACAGCCAAGTGCAAAAAAAAAGCTAAAGGTCATTACCCCGCTCCAGATCGCTCCGTTATAGTGAAACCTATTGCTAGGCAGAGGCGGTCTTGCGCTACCCCTTTACTCACTGCTTAAGACGCAGAAACTCCAAATGCTATAACGTCAACATTATTGGATATCCGTGGGTTACAATGGCACAGTAGAGCCCACTCTTTTGGTTTGTGTCCCTCAGCAAGTTCCGTTGTCTAACCAAACCAATGGCGACTTCTCAATGCTTTTTGTAAAGAGGGTATGTTATGACTGGTGTCTGTTTAGAGATTCTACAAGTGCCTTAGATCCGCCAACGCGGACATTTATTATGCCGTTGTAATATTCATCTGTTTCTAAAACTTTACGATCAAATTGCTCCCTAGCTTCTAGGTAACTCATTTCGCCTCTGCCTGTACAGAAGTAAAGTATTTCTCTTGTAAAGTTTTCTTTGCCTAAGTTTTCAACATCTGCGTTTAACTTGTCACTGCTTCCCCAGTAGGTCTTCCAGTCACTTTCTTTAGTTGAACGCCTTTTGTTTTTTCTGCCTTTGAGTGGTTTTTTAGTTACTTTAAATTGTGCCAGTTTTTTGCCAATGTACTTTTTACCGTTCGTGGTATTGGTTATGAGGTATACAAATCCTACGTATTCCTCTGGTATTTGTTCAACAATTTTGTCTTGATAAGTCCATTGCATATGTTTATATAGTAATTAGTATATATGCCTTTAACCATCAATGTCAACCTAAATGTACTTCTTTTTTAAGATTTCCCAGGTTTGTTTATAACCTCTGTCAATCTGATGAAAATGTGTGCTTGCTTGTGCAGCAGAGTGATCGTTTCCGCCTGGAAAACAATTGTCTCCAAAAAAGATAGTTCTCGAGTCTTTGTAGTCATTGAGTACTTGGCCTTTGTCACAGCCAACGGGAAAAATATCTAAACTAGTTTCTCCGGCAATTTGAGCAACGACATCATCGAACTGTTCATTGAATGCAAGTGCTACTATTTCTCTAGCATGATTGTGTTCTTCCCATTCTACATATTGAGCACGTTGATTCCAATCAGCATTACGCCCGCAAATACTAAAGTTGGCAGTGCCTATTCTTTGTTCAATATGGTTACCAGTTTTTTCTGAATACTTAGTTCTATCAAGCTGATCTTCTAAAAATTTATATTGCTCTTCAGACAGTTTCCATGTGTTTCTACGTTGTTCTTGTGCACCGATAAACATATGATTACCGCTACAATGATACACCCTACTAAATGTATTAGTGAGTGTTAAACCAATCTGTTCTAGTGTTTTAGGTCTATCGCTGCCTGTTACAATTATACAGTGATGATTGCAAATAAAGTCTAACATAAACTTTTCAAATTCAGGATCGATGGGTTTACGTGCATCTGTAAGTGTGCCGTCTACATCAAAAAGGAACTTGGTCGTCATTCTCTTCGTACTCCTTTACTTCTTGTGGGAACCATTTGTACAACAAATCTATTGGCATACTGTATTTGAGATTTTGTATCTTTTTTTTCGAATTTACATCAGTAGTAATAGTATAAGCATTGCCAAGTGTTAATGTACTAGTATCAGTAGTACAAGTAATTGTATTGTCAGCGATCCAACTTTCGAAATCATCGTCTCCTTTAACATCTTTGTTATTAAAACTATCTATGGATATATCTGATATATTAAAATCGTCGTCATTCTGCATCTACAAACTCCGTATCTGTACTAAATGTTGTGAACCCACCTTCTTTAACAACTTGCAGTATTGTGTTTACACGACCCACAAGTTCATCTCTGTGTGAGATAAGGAAGATATTTTTGTTACGCTCACGTTCTATCTTTTTGAGAACTCCTAGTGCTGCATCTACTCCGTTGGTATCCATGCCACTATCAATCAGTTCGTCAACAGCAAGAAAGTTCATTGGTGTATTCATACTTTCAAATACATCTCTAAACGCCCAGCTTAACCCAAGTATGAGTCTATTGCGTTCTCCACGACTCAAGTTATCAAAGTCTAACTCTCTGCCAAGCTCAGTGATCTCCACAGTTAAGTCTGGTTGGAACTGCACTTCATGCGGCAAGCCTAGTTTAGTCAAATAATAAGCTAGTCTGCTGTTTAAGTATTGCAAGTTCTGTTCAATGATACGTTTTCGAATAAAACTGTCTTTGTTTGTTAGCAGTTTGTATAGGAAGTCTTGATGATCTTTTAGAACAGTCAAATCATTCATATCTTGCCAAGTAATTTCCTGCATACCTGTTTCACGTAATGCATCAACTTGTTCTTGATAAGTGTCGGTGTCTGATGCAATGCGTTCAGCTTCTGTTTTTAAATTGTTAACAGTGTTTTGATGCTCAAGTGCTTCTTGCAGTTTATTATAATGTGTAACTGGCATCACACCTAGTTCACCAAGTTCTACTAACGCACTTTGATATTCTGTTTTAAGATCAGTATCAGTGTCAATATGTAGTTGCGATTCACTAACTGCTTCTTGTTTTGTTTTGAGTATTTCTTCGTGTTTGCTGTCGTGAATACTCTGACCGCATGCGTAACATTCATGCTGCTGGGTTGCTATTAAATCCTTTTGTGCTTTTTCTAAACGCTTTTGTTCTCTAGTAATACTGTTTACTAGTTTTGTAATTTCTGTTTCTAATGTAGTTACTTGTGTTTTCTTTTCGAGGTAATCGTTTAGTAGTGCATGATTGTCAAGCTCAGTTTGTATATCTATTTTTTCGAGGGTGTTGATTTGGTTCTTAATAACTTTGACATCATTTGATTGTTTATCTCGCCAGATGTTTTGCCTCCGCTCCAAATCACCAATACTTTTTTCAATCCTGGCATTTGCCTCTTCAATTGCATTAATTCTATATTCTTCTTGCTTGATTGCATCTTTTGTCAGCCTTTGCTGTTCTTTGAGTACTTCTGCTTTCTCACTAAGTTCTGTAATACCTAGTAGCTGTTCGATGATCGCTCGTTGATCATTTGCTCGCATACTGAGAAAAGGTTCGGTATATGTGTTAAGTGCAACAATGTGTTTGAACATATCGTGGCTCATACCAAATAGTTTTTCTATTTGTGCTTGAGTTTGACGGTTCTCACCTTGTGCTTCGTCATCATCAACGTTTTGTTCGTTGACATAGTATTTAAGCACATTAGGCTTTCTGCCTCGTTCGATGCGATATTTTACACCATCTTTTTCAAAATCCAGCGTAACCAACATACCTTTGCTGTTGGTTTTATTAACAAGATTGTCTTTGCGAATGTTTGTGAGTGCGTTTCCATAGATAGCATAACTGAGTGCGTTAATGATAGTGGTCTTGCCAGTACCATTTCTACTTCCATCTCCGCCTAAGTCTAAGTTATTACCTAGTACCAATGTTAGTCCATTGTCATTAAAACGCACAGCTTGTGTAACGTTGCCGACACTCATAAAGTTCTTTACGGTTAAGTCATTTAATGTAATCATAGGGAGTTATATATATCTACTAGAATTTTCTTGTTTATCATTTCGCTGTCTACAGCGTTTAAACTATTGTACACTATCTGGTCTACATTTTCAACTTCGATATCGTCTACAACTTTCCAATCCTGTGCATGCTCTTCCTTTTTGCTGGGGATCAACGCTATCTCTCTAACGTTGTACTGTTGGCTAAAAGTTTCTTTGATAAAACTTGCTTCTTCATAACTGATGTTAATGTCTAATGTAGCACGACAATAAGTGTGTTGATTTAGAATAACGTCAGGTTCGTCGATTAATCTGCTAAGAGGAACAGTTCTATATCGCGGGCCTGGATAATCTATATACTCAGGTACACCATTCCATTCCAGTTTCATCATGCCTCTGTCATCGTCCCATGTGTCAGCATAGTTATGACCAAACGGGCTACCTAAGTAGTGTACGTTGCCTTTGGCTTGTCGTTTGTGGAAGTGTCCACTGAACACATACTCGGGGCCTTGTAGATGTTGTGCATTGATACCGCCGTGATCTGGCATCTCAACCATTGCATTCATCTTAAAGAAAGGAAGTTCGAAGTGTCCAAACATATATCGACACTTGGTCTTTTGTAAGCCTTTCCATTCGTCTCCTACTAGCCAAGGCACAAGTGCAATATCGTCTTGCACCATCATATCCTCGACTAGTGTTACATTTTCAAATAGTCCTGCATATGGTAAACTGTTTAAGTCACGTTTCTCACGATAGTATAGATCATGATTACCCATAATCATATATACATGCTTGAATGCACGACTGAGTTTACCTACATTTTCAACACTGTGATTGAGTGTACTAACATTTACGCTAGCTCTGTGATGATGCCAGTCGCCTAAGAATATACAGGTTTCACAATCTTCGCTTTGTTCAATAAACCAATCAACAAAGTCGGCACAATCTCGATTGTGTTGTTTGCTGTTGTTTTTGTTGCCAAAATGTATGTCTGTAAAACATGCGGCTTTACTAAAGAATGTCATGGTTCTCCGTTCAAAGAATGTCTACTTTGTACTTACATTAACTGATAATGTGTGTGATGTCAACCTAAATGTTGAAGCCGTGTTCTTTGCGTTCTTTGTCTGCGGCTTCGTCCCACTTAGCACGTTCTGCCATTTCGTGTTCAATTTGGCGTGTCCAGCTAGGCATCTGACCATTTTCTTGTAGTAGGTCATCTCTGATGTTTTGATTACGCTTTTCCAAGTTCAACACTCTTGTAAAACTGTTTGTAACTGCGGCAGTGTAATATGCAAACGGGTTTTGACTTTTAAGTTCATTGAACTGTAGTCCAATTTGCGATAGCTGTAGTAGTGCATGACTACGCATTTCATCTACATATGTATAACCACGCCAGTTGCTGCGCATACTGTAACGTTCGCATAGTTTAATATACATTTTTGCTAGGTTATTAGTGATCTTGCCATGCTGTGTATTGAAATGTCCATTATCGAATCCGCCTTCCCAGTGACTGCGGAGTACTTCTGTAAGTTCTCCGTTCACATAAGCATAGTGTTGGAAAGGTGGGAAGTTACACTTTGCATGGTGATCTGCGGTAGTTTTAGGTTTGCTTTTTCTTCCAGGTTCTAGCGGTACATGATCAAATGTCATCAAACGAAAAATAAGCGTGTTTTCTTCAATTGTATCTGGATCGATTTTATATGTAATCTGTTTGGGTTTCTGACTAGCTTTGCCGTTGTTATCGAACCAATCCCAATACGCTGATTCATATGCTTGTAAACTTAGCTGATGAGCTCTGCTTTCTTTAGCTAGTTGTATAAATTCAGGATTATTCACATCTGCAATGTCTTCGACAATTGTATCAAATCTATTATATTCTTCATCGTGACTGCTACAAAAACTGAGTTTACTTTTGTGTATTTCTTTGAGCATGTCCTTGTTGTTTAAATATTTTTGTTTTTTCATAGTGTTTCCTTAAAATTAGTTATAGTATATGTTCGATAATTCAATTTGTCAATCAATACGCACTTAATTCTGCTATAAATACATACATAGGAGAGTTTGATGAGATATACACATTTAACGGAAGATATAGCAACTGATATTGCTGTTTTTTACGGCGGCAGGTTTCAGCCTATGCATAAAGGTCATCATAAAGTTTATATGGATCTAGTAGAACAGTTTGGCTCCTCTAACGTATTTATCGCTACTACAATAGCCAAGAATGCAACTCCTGAAAAAGACCCATTCAGCTACGAAGAAAAAACAGGTATTATGACAGAGATGTTTAATATACCTGCTAACCAGATTGTTAAGACTAGTCCTTATAGACCGGATGTAAGTTTAACAGGCAAAGACCCGACTAACACTGCTATTGTATTGGTATTCAGTGCCAAAGATGCAGGACGCTTAAAAGGCGGCAACTATCTCAGAGATTATACTCCTGGAGAAGAAATGGTACCCAGTGATCAAGCAGGATACATATATGAAGTTCCGATACAAGAAGGTGGCATGAGTGCTACTGATTTCAGAACAGTTATGAAAAATGAAAGTCTCAATGATAATCAAAAAATGATGAAGTTCAGAGAGTTTTTTGGAAGTATCAATGAAAACGTGTTTAATTTTATTAAGGATAAACTAAATGGCAGTGCTAGCTGAAAACAAAACTAGATTGATGTTGCCTAAAGGGGCAGTTGGTTACTACGACAGTCCTTTATTGTCTCCGTTGCGAACTGCTAGCGGCGCAGGTCTTGGCATAGTGTTTCCTTATCAGCCTGACATCACATATAGTCAAAGTGTAAGTTATAGTCCTTATGACCTAACACATACCAATTATACATACAATGCTTATAGAAACACACCATCTCCTAGTATACAACTTATGGCACAATTTGCTAGTGTTACACAAGAAGAAGCGGAATATACCTTAGCTGTACTACATTTTTTCAGAAGTGTGACAAAAATGTTTAGCGGCATGGGCGATATAGGTAACGTACCTGTAGCAGGCACGCCACCTCCTGTTTTAAGATTTAGTAGTTTCGGATCGCAAGTATTAGGTGCACCACAAGCAATAAGTAGTACGTCTGGAATTAGAGTTGTCATTTCAAATTTTAGTACTACATTTGATAGCAACGTAGATCTCAAAGATGTAAACGGACAACAGATTCCCACAGTTATGAGCTTTGCAATTGATCTTATGGTTCAGAACACACCTGACAGGCAGAAGAATGAATATAGTACCGGACAATTTATTAATGGTAATGCATACACAGGAGGGTTTATCTGATGGCAACCCCTAAGTATAAACAAAGTAGTAATTATGCAAATACTGCTGTGAATAGAAAGTATTTGGAATTATATAATCCTACTGTTACTTCTAAGAATTTAAACTCAGCAAAACGAAAGCTAGTTATACAGCAAAAATATAATAGACGTCCTGACTTACTTGCATACGATTTATACGGTAATAGTAGACTATGGTGGATATTCGTACACTACAATAGAGATGCAATCAAAGACCCGATAATGGACTTTACCAGTGGAAAGATAATTGAAGTACCAAAAACATTCAATCCTTCGGGAGTTAATTAATGGCCGCAACAAATTTCTACGAAGAAAATATACTCAACAAATTTGCCAATTACACATATAATTGGAAGATTCACATGGTGCATCCTACAGAAGCTACTAAATTTGATGATAATATAAAAGCAGATCGTACTATTGTATTAGCTGACAGCGGAGTTGAAACTGAAATCAACATCGACAGCGTTGAGCAGAATATGGTACTGGCATTCTCAAAAGCAGATAGAAATAGTGTAGCTAACCAATTTAATATCCGCCTAGTAGAACCTGGTGGTGTTACACTGTTTAATAGAATACTATTTGCTGCTAGAAAGTTAGATATTGAAAATCACTTAAAAGCAACATACTTGTTAGAACTTAACTTTAAAGGATATACTGACGATGGTGTAGCTGTTAGTAATATAATAGGACCATATTATTACAGTTGTGTATTACTAGATTTAACTTTAGACTATAGAGACGGCGGGACTACGTATGTTGGGAATTTTATCGAAGTAGAAAATGATGCATACAGTAAAGTTAGTTTGCATTTGCCATCAGATATAGATGTAGAAGCTAGTACATATGGTGATTTTTTAAAAGCATTTCAAGAAAAAGTCCAAGAACAAGAATTATACAGAGTATCTTCTAGTACTAGCCAGTTTTACCCTAATAGATATGAATTTGTATTAGATCAAGAAGTTAGCCATTGGGGAGATTGGGAATTTGGTGCTACACAAGGCATAGATGATGAAACAGGCACTAGAGCAATAAGTGTCAGTGGTAACGGAACACTAAAATTTAATTTCCCACAAGGTACAAGTATTGTTGCAGCACTTGCTACTGCATTATATCAAACGACAGAATTTCAAAAGCTACCTATATTCGACGGTAGTAGTGGTAAACAAAATCCTGAAGACGGAACTGCTCGGCCTGAAAAATTATCAAAACTTTCTAGCTGGATGAAACTCGCAACAGATGTTGAGTATCAGAACTATGATCCGTTACGTAAGCATTATCAAAAATTTATAAAGTATACAGTAGGACAATATATTACTCCAGAACTTATACACGATCCGGTGAGTTATCTAGAACTTTATAAAACCAAAACACTACAACAAGAAAGACTCAAAAACATTGTGCGCAATGGACTGTTAAGGAAAAAATTCGACTACACTTATACAGGTTTAAATACTGAAGTATTGAATCTAGACATTCAACTTAACAATACCTACTATCAATTACAAGCACTACACCAAGGTGCTGTGCAATTCAGCGATCAAATGTTTGCAAAAATAAATTCACGAGTACAACCGGTAGCGGATCGGATCGGGACGATAAGTGAAATAACAGCAAAGATAAACAAGAATAACGCTGACAAAAGTAAATTAGAATTAGAACTTGGAAATCTTAGTGATCACCCGGCGCTCCGAGAGCCCGCGCTGCGGGATAGATTATTAAATGAGATAGCTGTTATTAACGAAAAAACAGAACAACTACAGCAAGAAAAAGAACGTATCCAAGATGAGAGATCTGAACTTCTTGAACCATTCTTAAAGGATAATCAAGTTACGCCTAGAATTCAACGTTTACAAAATAGATACATTACTCAAAGTGATGTAGTAAGTACTGCTGCTGTTGATAGAGCATTTGAAGAAGCAGAAGATTTGCCATTAACTTTTATAGCAAATGCTGTTAATAGTAAAGCTACTGCTGGACCCGACAAAGGAGATAGTGTAGGTACAGTTATGTTAGGCGCAGTTGAAATTAACCTTAATAGTTTAGCAGATCTGGCAACTATGATAATTACAGTTAGAGGTGATCCTTATTGGTTGGGTAAACCCAAAGGCGCAGGTAATAAAAATATTCAAAATAATGCTGAATATACCAGAGGAGGCAATAGCTTTTTCTTAGACTTAAATTTTCCAACTTATCCAGAAGATAACACAGGACTAGTAAACATACCAGAAAAAGATTTTGGTATAACAGGATTGTATAGAGTAACACAAGTGCAAGCAAGATACCAAGATGGACAATTTATAATGATGTTAGATACATTTAGAGATACTAATTCCAATGTTGGATTATTGTTATCTGAGCTTACATCTGGTCAAATTGATCTCAATGAATATAATCAACTTGCTGACAGATTTGTCAATGAAGAACAAGGCGATGGCGGCAGCGAAGGATCAACTACCAGCACTACGAGCGGTAGTGGTGTTGGTGAATTTGAAAACGGAACTGGGTCTGGAGTAGTTACACAAGCGCAAAATGGTATTAGAAATCAAGCAGTAGATCCCAGTGTGGTTAGGATACTAGAAACAGCTGGTATAAACAGTGGTGTAAATGTTGTTGTTACCAGTGGCGGTCAACCAAGCAGTGGCCCTAATAGAACAGGAAGTCGCAGACACGATAACGGTATGGCAGCAGATGTTCAGTTATTTGTTCCAGGGAGATCAACACCATTGGACATCAACAACCCCAATGACTTACCCATAATACAAAACTTTATAAATCAAAGTCGTTTAGCAGGTGCAACTGGAATAGGCGCAGGTAACGGATACATGGGAGACAATACATTTCATATCGACCGTTCTTATCCAGAAAAAGGATATACACAATACTGGGGCGGCCCGTTGGACAATGGTACGTTTAGATCTAAAAACGCACCAAAATGGTTAGCAGATATAGCACAAGGAAGAGCATAGTATGAAATACACAGGCAAAGACAGTGAAAGTACTGGCATTCCCGATAGGTATTATCGAGGAGGTAGCGCTGGCGCAATTATGCAACTTAACGGTGTATTTGTTGCAAAAGTCGTAGCTATCAAAGATGATACATTCCAAGGCCACATTAATGTAGAACTAATAGGTCACCAAGTTGTTACTGAAAAAGATAACGACGATGTTAGAAGACAATATCATCGAGTCAGACGCTTGATGAATTTTGGCGGCTCTATACAAGACCAAGGATATAGTAATCAGTACGGTATGATAACGCATCCACCAGCCCCAGGCAGTGAAGTACTAGTTGCATTTACAGGCGCTGACCAAGAGGGATTCTTATTAGGCGTATTACAAGACGCTGGCAGAGCAGGTCAAATACCAGGTATACCCGCAGGCGAATTAGCAGAAGGTGGGCAAACAACTATCGGTCCTAGTTTAGATGCAGGTGTCGCTGTGTCAAATACTACAAAAAAAGTCAGACACCCTGTATCAGATCAATTAGCAATACAAGGGCTTGGACTAGATAGTGTTAGAGGATTAACCAGTAGTGGATCCAGAAGAGAGTCTCCTATAAATTTGTTTGGGTTTAACACACCCGGCGGACATAGTTTTGTTATGGATGATGGTACCCGCAATGATGAGGATGTATTAGTTGCTGATAAAAATAGAGCAGCAGGCGAAAATAAACTAATGCGCTGGAGAAGTAAAGGCGGCGCTCAAATATTAATAAATGATACTAGTAATATTGTATACATTGGCAATCACGCCGGCACTAGTTGGATACAAATGAATTCTGCAGGCGACATTGATGTCTACAGTGAAAGTAGAATTAGTTTACACAGCGAAGATGATTTTAATTTATATGTAGGAGGCACGTTCAACTTAGATGCAGACAATATTAATATTAAGTCAAGAGGATCAGAAGGTATCAAAATAGAAAATGCAACAGGCGAACTAAACGTACACAGTGCAAGAGATATAAAACTTACTACCGATATGAATGGACATATCAAAGCCAGAGGAAATGTTAGGATTAGTACAGATGGATTAATCGATCTTAACGGTCCACCTGCAACCGCTGCTATAAAACCAGTAACTCAAAATTTAACAAGTAATACAACTGTTAAGAAAAGTGTTGCTGGCAGAGTACCAGAACATGAGCCGTGGGGCGGGCACACAGAAGAACAAAGTAATATAGCTGTACAAGCACCAAGTAGTATAACAAATAAAACTGCCAAAGACTATGACTTAAACAACCTACAAAGTAATAAATCTCATAGTTACGACGAAATAAAGCCACAAAATGTAAACACTAACAAAAATAGTGGACTTGGTTCTGTAGAACCAGACGGTCATAAGATGTTAAATCCGAGAACCGGAAGAGGATGGCTCAGAGGACGGGGAGGTTCTTTATAATGTTAACTGAAGTTCCAGAATACTTCCGCACAGTGTGGACAGACTATGTTATAAAAGATGACACTATGTACAACACCCTAATAGATATTACTACAATAGATGCAAGCGAATCTGTCAGAAGTGTTGCGTTAAATTTTAGCAGATATAATGCTTACGACACTGCAGGATATGGTGAAAGTAATTTCGCAAACGGTGTAACAGAACAACAAGCATACAATGACTGGATATTAAAATGGGCAAATGAAAACAGCAAAGTTTTAAAATCAATATCTAATTTAGATATTTTAAAAATTACACAGAATCAATATGATGCTATTGCGCTGTTTAACTGGGCAACAGGGAATGTTTACACAGTAGAATCTCCTGAAGGTCAATATGATCTGAGATCTGTTATACAAAATAAAAACTGGGATAGTGTTGCAGACATAATGTCCAGAAGTACGATCAACAAAGAAAAATCTGTTCTCTGCGCAAAATTATTAAGACTAGCAGATTATGATTCATTCAAAGACAGGATATGGCTTAGAACTCAGGGTATCCATGACATGCGTAAGAAAAACGAATTAAGATTACTAGATAGTCAACAAATACGTTTTGCTCGTTTTGCATATTTTGCAGAAACTGGCGATTTTCTACCTTATACGCCAGAAGGGATTAAACGAGATATTGTTAAAAAATATAACGATACACTTATACAACAGAGATTTGAATCAGATGGCAACACTACACAATTTAAACTTACCCAATCTCCGAGTGTATATCCTGTTGAAAAAATAAAAGTATTGGTAAATGGACAACAGATTCAGTTGTATTATGATTATACCGTAGATAATACGACACTAACTATCACACATCCCCTTATAAGTGGTGATTTAATAGATATTACTATTAAAATATAAACTGAGTAGTTAATTTTGCTATAAATAGTAGTATGGCAACATATTATGGATATAGTACAATCGACACAGTTATAGCTAGCAAGACACTGGTAGACTCAGAACTTGCTAAACGTGACCTAATGAATCATTTTTACACTCGTCGGGGTGAGAGAGTGCAGAACCCAGAGTTTGGAAGTATACTGCATGAACTAGTTTTTGAACCTCTTGACAGTGAAACAGAATCGGCAGCATTAGATGATGTCAATCGTATTATTAATAACGATCCTAGATGGATTGCATTAGAAACACTATTAAGTAAACCCAATGATCATACTTTACAAATTAAAGTAAGATTAAGGTATGACGACACCGGAACAGCAGAAGAGCTGTTCTTAACATATGTAGGCGAGATAGCATAATGGCACAGGGCGCAAGACAGAGCAGTTTATTTGCTGCAGAAGATTTTAGTGTTGTATACGAAAGTTTTAGCGAAGCTAATTTTCAAGCATACGATTTTGAAACTATACGTAACAGCATGGTTGATTACATCAACAACAACTATCCAGAAAATTTCAATGACTGGATTAGTTCAAGTGAGTTTGTAAGTTTAATTGAACTTATGGCTTTTTTAGGTCATAATTTAGCATTTAGAGCAGATTTAGCAAGCAGAGAGAATTATTTAAGCACAGCAGAACGCAGAGAAAGCGCCCTACGTATTGCTGATTTCTTAGGCTATACTCCTACTAGAAATATTGTTGCTAGTGGTTATTTAAAAGTAGACAGTATTACAACTGATGAAACAATTTATGATGTTAATGGTGTTAGTCTTGCAAACACTACACTACAGTTTGAAGACTTAGTAGACCCAGACGCTTATCAAAATTTTATCACAGTAATGAATGCAATTTTTCAAAGTACAAGTCAGTTTGGATCTCCGTTTAGTAAATTTATTAATAACGGTATAACAAACGAGATTTACAGAACTACTAGTATTAATAATACAACTACAAAAAGTTTCAGTAATTCTGTTAATGGCAGTAGTGCTAGGTTTAGTTTACACAGTGTAGCTTACAACAACAAAAATTTAATTGAAAAAGACCCAGACCCGTATGGTGTTATAGATATACTTTACAAAAATGACAACAGTGGATTTGCAAGTGCAAATACAGGATTTTTTGTAGGATTTAAACAAGGTACATTGGAATATCAGGACTTTAATATCAATGACGGTTTACCTAATATGGTAATAGATATCAATGAACAAAATATTAGTAATGGAAATATTTGGGTACAAAGTATCGACGAAATAGGAACTGTTCAAAAAACATGGAGTAGAGTTGATAGACTGTTCGGACTTAATGCAATTTTTAATGCAAGTCAAAATGGTGTCAGAGATATCTATACTGTGGCTAGTAGAGAAGATGATCAAATTAGTATTGTTTTTGCAGACGGAGATTTTGGTAACATACCTAAAGGTATTATCAGAGTCTGGTATCGAGCAGGACTAAATGAAAGCTACACTTTAAATCCTGACAATTTTAATTCAACGTCTTACAGTTTCACTTATATTGGTGCTGATGGGAATTCTCATAATGCAAGACTCTCATTGAGTCTTAAAAATAATGTCACTAATGCTAGTACTAGAGAAAGTGTAGATAGTATAAAAGCAAACGCAGGCCGTTTTTTTGCTACACAAGACAGAATGGTAACAGCAGAAGATTATAGTATCTTTCCTGTTACAGTAAGTGAAAATATTCGTAAGATAAAAAGTGTAAACAGAGTACACAGCGGACATAGTAGATTTAGAGATTTTTACGATCCAACTGCAACTTACAGCGATGCAGTAAACTATCTGACCGATGGTTACCTGTACGAAGATAATGTAACTACTCGTAGTTTAATTAACTTACCCACTAGTAATAATAGTAATCAAATATATCAAAAGTTTTTGAAACCTCTATTGAATAACCCTGAACTTAAAAACTTTTACTATAACAGACACACATACAGTGGATTACATATAGCAGCTAACAGCTATAGTGAAGCTGGCTTGGGTATTAATGTGTTCAATGCTAATAATAGTGAAGACGGTGTGTTTAGATGGAATCAAGTTACTAAAGGTGCTAACACTTGTACAGGATATATCACATATAATGCATTTGTGCAGAGATTAGGAAGTGTTGCAACTAATAGCTTACACAAACTACAAGTAAATGGATTAGCAGAATTTATTACTGCTCCATATAAAATTGGATATGTTAAAACAATTAATGTTGTTGATCAAGGTAGCGGATACACAACTGTACCATCTGTTACACTTCTAGGCGCAGGCAATGGCGCCACTGCAATTGCCAATGTTAGTGCTGGTAAAGTTATTAGTATTACTATAACTGATACTGGCCAAAATTATACATCGGCAACTGTGTGTAATATTACTGGCGGCGGCGGCACCGGATGTATTGCTACTGTTACAGTAGACAGTGCAGATACCAAATGGGTAAGAGTTACAAAACTTTTCAAAGATGGACTTGGCAATGACAACAACACCGGAGCACCTACTGGAATTGATACGTCAGGCAAAGGTGCAGTGAGTATCAATGCTGTAATTCCAAGTGGCGCTAGAATTAGGAGACTTGTTCCTAGCTGGAGCTCAGACTTAACAACAACGGTAAAAGATAGTTTAATCTCTAAATTAGAATCAAATGTGGATTTTGCACTAAGATTTAATCCTAGTAGCCAAGAATGGATGTTGGTAGATAGTGCAAATTTGCCCAGTAATAGTGTACTCAACAACAGTGTAGACAAATGGAGTAGACTGTACGAAGGTGATAATACAAATAATGGCAGAGATAACAGTTGGACAATCCGAGTTAACTATAACAATACTTACTGGGAAATACTAACTAGAAAATCTAGATTTGTATTTGGTAGTGATTCAGAAGTAAGATTCAACAACTTAAATTTTGAAGAAACATTCAGCAGTGAAACACTTAAACCGCACAAAGATACAGTAGAGGTATTAGACATAAATCCTACTAGCAGCACAAACGCAATACCTTTGGGCAAAAACTATAAGTTCAATACATTTGGATATTACACATACAATGACGGATTTACAGATCCATATAAAATACGTGTTACTTTAGCCGATCCCGACAATGATGGTTATCCATCTAACCCGGAAGCATTTTTAAATGTAACAAAAAATCAAAGCATCAATCTAGGAACAACTACAGAAAATGGTTATACATTTGTAGTACAAGATAATGATAATGGAAGTACAATAGTAACTGGTAGAGGAAACTTGAGAACCAAATATCAGAGAATTGCTGATCTAAATCAACTGATAGATCCTAGCACTACTAATATAATTGATACTTATGTATTGTTGCGTAGTTATGATAACAGTTATAGGACCTGGAGTATATATGACGGAAGAAGTCAAACTAAACCTAATCCACCAACAGTTAGCGAACTAACAACATTATTTGAGAGTTTAGAAAGTAAAAAAAGCATCAGTGATCAAGTTATATACAGACCTGTTAAGTATAAACTACTGTTTGGCGATTTAGCTAATAGCGAAGTTCAGGCACGGTTTGTTGTAACTAAAACTGCAAATAGTACAATGAGCGAAACCGAAATACAAAATAGAATTGTTAATCTTATTACCAAATATTTTAATGTCGATAATTGGGACTTCGGTGAAGACTTTTACTTCACCGAGATGGCAGCTTACATACACAATAACATGATTGGACAGATTAGTCAAATTACAATTCAGCCAATTAGTGAAGATTTACAAAGTACAGACTTATTTGAAATATCAAGCGATAGCGACGAACTATTTCTGCCAGTTGTGAAAAGCAGTAACGTTATAATTTCAAATACAACACTTGCTAATCCGACAAGTTTAGCAGCAAATCCTGGAGTTAGTATTACATGAGCGAACGCAATTCAACCCCAATAAACGCACCAAAAATTACCAGACCAGGCGAAAGCAGTGAATTTACAGGTTCTAGAAATATTACAGAGTTTTTACCTGCGATATTCAGAACAGATTCAAACAAACAGTTTTTAGACACAACACTCGAACAACTAATGAGTAGTGGTAGTTTAATGAGCATCAATAATATGATAGGCAAAAACATTGCCACAGATGCAAACTTTCTCAGAGACAATAGAGAAAGTGACAACTATCAATTTGTTCCTGGCAATGTTATTAAAGATAAAGACGGCGTTGTTGAGTCAGCATTAACATATGACGATTTAATTAATACTCTAGCATTTGATGGAGTGAATGTAAACAAGCAAAATCAATTGCTAAATGAAAAAGGTCATACTTTAGATCTACCAATTAACTATGACATGTTTATTAACTATCAAAAGTATTTCTGGACTGTTGATGTTTTACCTCCTTGTAGTATTAAGCCCACAAGTTCGGATGTTATTGACATTGACACTATTTTCGATGACGTGTATTATACAACACCAACATTGAGTACTAACAACACACTTGAACTTATGAATGGCATGCGTATTAGATTTATGCCAACACAGATTGATAGAACACTACAAACTGTACTGGGCAACCAAACATTCAATGCTACGGTCGTTCAGGGTAATGTAGTTAAAGTTTATAAAAATAACCAACTTGTAGAAGACATTCCTGCCAACTACACCTATAACAGTGCAAGCGGTGTTGTGACATTTGTAACTGCACCAGCAGTGGATGATGAAATTGAAATTCATACATTTTATGCATATAGCACTAGCGGAAATTATGCAGTCGGTGACATTTATATTGTAGACGGAGTTGGGTCCAACGAAGGTATTAAATTAACAAAACAGTTTACAAGCGGCCAAGTTGAAGGTACATATAGCAAACGCAACTGGATGAATCGTACAGTTTATAGCAGCTTGGTTCCTACTGAATTTGATGCAGCTGGCACTAGTTTTGATTTTACACCGTACGACTTGAGCGAGTTCCGTATGACTGAAAGAGATTACGTAGTAGAACAAAGATGGAGTACAGATCAAAGTGCATGGGCCAGAAGTAATTTATGGATACACGAAACCGCCGCACTAGCAGTTGTGGCATTTGAAAATCTAGATCAGAGTACATACTTGCCAGATAATTTTAGAGGTGTTAGGCCTATTATCGAATTTCGTGCAAACATTGAAAAACACAACTTTGGTCAACGTCATATCGCATATGTAGATCATTTAATAGAAGCAGAGATTAATCCATTTGCTGATATTGTAGGTCTGGCGGAGTATAATCATTCCACATATAATATTAACACAGTGTGGAGTGAAAAAGGATTTACTAAAAGCGATAAAGTAAAATTAGTTATGACTGGCGATACAACTTATTGGGAATGTCAAGAAAGTCATGGTGTTGGAAAAAATCCTAGTTATTACGAAAATAGAAAATACTGGAAACAAATCTCAGGTCAAAATTTAGAAAATGACGATTTAGTGATGTTTCTTCGAACTATTGGCGGTACATCTGCTAATAAAATATACAAAGTTACCGGAGTCGGCTCTAGTATTAATTTAACTGAGTTATATGGAAACAGCAGTACACCTCTTATCGAAGGCGATAAGGTTGTTGTATTATTCGGATACAACACTTTAGAACTACCTTATGAGTTAAACTCAGATCCCTACAGTGGAAGTGAGTGGCATTGGAACGGTACAAGGTGGATATACGGACAACAAAAAACACACAAAAGCGCAAGTATGTTAACTAGTTTGTATGACACTACACTTACTTCATTGAGTAATCTAGACAAATATCCAAACAGTAATTTTGTAGGAGATCGTATTTTCGATTTTGGACGTAGTTCAAGTACTGCTTACGACAATGCACTCGGGTTTAGTCCTAGCTATGTAGACTACGGAAATACTCCGGGACTAAATTTTGACTTTGGCGCAGGGGCAAACAGATATAATTATATCTTAGATGATATAGATACAAGCAATACGGCAACGCTAGAAATACCAGGTTACTATTACTATAAGATAGGCACACGGTACTATAACAGTTGGAGCGAAATACGAGATGGTCAGCCTGTGCGTAGACACATACAAAAAACAGTCGGCTCTGATCCTAGCACCATTGATATAAATTTAGGCACAAGCGATTACAATAAACCTACTGAATTTAGATTTCAATTACGTGACAACTTGTTAACGGCAAGTACAGTGACCTCGTCCAGAACGACATCGATTAATGGAACATTACCTGATCTATACATGCCAACAAATACAACAATTAGTATACAAACACTCTTCCCTCAGGGAGAGATAGAATTTACTAAATTTGATGGTACTGCATTGAGCAATGTTACCAGAACAGCAGGAGTAACAGATCGATTTGATTTAGTCATTGGCGCTATGCCAGACAGTAATATAATCAAGTATAGGTATACCGGAAGTAGTGAGTATGGCATTATAAGACTGTACGATGAAACAAATGCAACAACCATTAGTGTAACCAAAAACGGCGAGGCGTTTACTAACTACACAACAAATGGAAAAATACTTAGTATCAATAGTGGTTTGGTAGAAAATGATGTATATGATATAACATTTTACACTGATAGTGAACTTGATGTTTCGGCAGAAGGATATTTTGAACCTGCTGACACACAAATATACAACCCGCAAAATAAAACATTAACAACTGCTAGTTTTGGAGATATGGTTAGTCATATCAGCGAACAAATGGAAAGTATACCTGTGTTTACAGGAGATTACTTTGGTACAAACAATTATGATAAGATTGGACGAGTGCATCAGTTTGGAGGCACAATTAGACAACAGCCATTTAGTACAGAACTATTAAATGTGCTAGCAACTAGTAATGATACAGACATTTATAGTTCATTGAAACATGCGGCAAACAGTTATGAAAAATTTAAAAAACAATTTGCAATTAAAGTACAACAGTTACACAATGATATTCCACAAGAAACTACAGTTTATGAAATAGTAGACATTGCGCTGAGTCAACTAACTATTGGAAAAAATTCAAATAGTGCATTTGCAAACAGTAATATGGCAATGTTCAGAGATTACAAAAGCAAAGACTATACGTTTACAAACACTATGAGTAAAACGTTTGATTTGCCTGAGACTGTAAACACATATGATGATGCGCAGAATCACATACAAGTGTGGCTTAAACATAATAACTCGTCGGGTGATGTAGTTTGGCAGCCTTTGCTTAAAAATTTAGACTATACAATTACTAATACACAAGTTACAGTGACTAAAACTGTGGTGTATCCAATCAATGGCGCCTCTGTTCATATACGATGGTATCCGCAAAATGCTGTTAGTTTTATTCCTAGTAGCGCAGTTAAGTTAGGTCTTGTTAGACCTTATACAACTGAAATTACTGCAAGTGAATTAAGAGGTCACGACGGTAGTGTGCATACCAGAAAAGGTACAGAACTATACGACAGAAACAAAGTAGGATTTGATCCAGTTGATGCATGTTTGTGGGATTTAGAAAATAGAATTTATAATAACCTACAAGCTAGTTTAAAAACTATTCCTAGTTATTTGGATATAATACCTAGTCCTTATCGACCAACTCCGTACACTCGGTCTGACGTAGACTCACTGCTAAAAAATGAATACATCAAGTGGATTAGTAAGAACACAGTTGCTGACTCAATATACGACATAACTGATAAGTTTACTTGGAACTATAGTAAAGTTGAACCTTATATAGGACATTGGAAAGGAATATATCAATACTATTTCCGTACACACCGTCCTCATACTCATCCTTGGGAGATCTTAGGCTACAACGAAAAGCCAACTTGGTGGGATGCAAATTATAGCTGGACAGACCCGTCATCTAGATCAAATCTATTAAACGCAATTGCACGTGGGATTTACAACGATCCAGCTGATGCTATTAAAAAATATGATATAAATTTAGCTACTGGGTATAATGTTGTGAATAATCTTGTTACTACCGGGGGTGTTTTGAATGATCCGGTAACAGCAGGTGTTGTTACTTGGCCAACTTATAACACTGATATAGATTTTGTATATGGAGATCTAGGCCCAGCAGAAGCGGCATGGCAAGAAACCAGTGAATATCAGATTGTGAAAATTTTAGCATTAATGAAACTAAGACCACTGTGGGTAACAAACAGTTATTTTAGAAGTAACGAAAGACAACTTTTAGATACATCTGGGATAGAAAATGTAACATGGATTAACAAAAGCGAACTACAGTTAACAAATAATATTGATGTTCAAATTAGCGGGCTCGAATATGAAAACAGTATTATACAAAGTATAAGAGTAATTGATCCAGGTAATGGGTTTACAAGTGCCCCAGATTTGTCTGTATACAGTAATTTTGGGAAAGGTGCTAGACTACAAGCATATATTCTCGGCGGGAAAATTAGTGGTGTGTCTGTTGAAAATCCAGGCTCCAACTATTACAACAAACCAACTATTTCTGCTAGTACAGGATCAATTAAACTAGAAGCTATATTAGCCAACGATGCTAGAAAATATTTTGTGGGATTGAATAATGCAGTAGTAGAGTTTGCGAAGTTCAATGGTACTCCAAGTGATACTATTATTAATAGATTCAAGTACACTGATTTTAGTCCAATACTCAAAGTAGGCGGGTTTGTTAACCCTGCCAATCAACATTTTGTATTACGAAGTAGTCAAGACAAAGGTGCTACTAGAATACCAGAAGAAAACTACACAGGATTACTTTATACTAGTAAACCTAGCAAAGAAGTGTTCTTTGGTGGAATTATTATTACTGATACCGATAACGGGTACACTATAAACGGCTTTGATAATAGTGATCAATTTTTTACTTACAACAGCCCTATAACCAGTAGTAATCAAACCATAGTAGTCGGACCCATTGATGTAGTTAAATATTCAAAATTCGAAACAGCTACTACTAGAATACCATATAACACAACACTATCCGGTGTACAAGAAGTATTTAATTTCATACAGGGCTACGGATATTACTTACAAAGTCAGGGCTGGACTGCTAGTTGGCGTTCTGTTGCAGATGACTTTATAACATGGGCTGCAGGCGACACAACAAGCATCCCATTGAAAATTATTCCTACTCCTAAGTCGATTCAGATTAGTGACGGAGACATTGGATATTACGACACACTCAATAAAACTTATGACGGTGTTTATAATATCTTGGATGAAAACGGGAAGCAACTGGCTACTGATAAAGTTATTGTTAAGAGAGAATTTTCTAATAGCAGTCACACTGAAATTAGTGTTAAAGACCCTAGTTCAAACATATACGGAGTACGATTGTATAAAGTTACGGTAGAGCATGCTATTGTTTTTGATACTACTACTAAATTCGACGATGTAGTATATGACCCTGTGCTTGGACAACTTCACAGGCAGTTGACCTGGAAAGGTAATAGAACTAAAGATTGGACAGGAAAGTTTTACAGTCCTGGCTATATCATCGACGGTGCTAGCATTTATCAAAACTTCGACACTACGGCTAGAGAACTTGATCAATATTATGGACCTAGTAATTCACTAAGCAATAAACAAATTGTTGATGCTGCTAGATTTAATACAGGATATAATAAGCCTGCGTGGAGTGAAAAATTAGATTTAGATGACGATACGTTATTTGATTTTATGAAAGGGACTCGAAAATATAGAGGTACAAGATTTGCAGTCGATGCGTTTGTTCGAAACAAAGGACTGTTTGATAGTGATGCTGCTGTTGATGTATTTGAAGAATGGGCTATTAGAACTGCCGACTATGGAGACATAAGAAGTAGAAGCACGATTGAATTCGAAGTTACAAAAGACTTGTTAACCAGTAGTCCGCAGCCTATTAGATTCTTAGATACCGAAGTTACTGATTTATTAACAGATCTCACCATTGATGTTGATCCTAATAGTCCTTTATTAGTAACAGGAAAACCCGGTGATATATTTGAAATTAGAAATCCTCAAACCTATCTACAAGAAACTGACATAACAATTAGTCAAGAAGACGAGTTTGCTGGAGATTTTTTAAATGCTGGATTGCCTCTGACAAATGAAACTGACTACAGAATTTTAACAAAAGAAGAAATGATATCTGTGTTTCCAGATGCAGACAACAGCAATTATACGTTTGAAGGTGAATGGAAAAACATCACACAATGGAACAACAGACAAACATATAAATTCAATGATAAGGTCATCTATCAAGGACGCACATGGGCGATGTTAGATCCGGACGGCAGTAGTGGATTGACAAAGCCAAATGATCCTATTAAAGTTACAGGTACTATTGCCTTGCCGGTTGTTCCGAGTAATGGCGAAACATTAATAATCGACGGTACAACTGTTAATCTGAGCAAAAATACAAGTACTACTAGTCTTGATATTATTACTGTAACAGGAAATCAAGATATTGCCACTAGTAATGTTGTTACACACGGAAGTACATTAAGTTTAGGTGAAACCAGTGGCCTTGCACAAACTATTGTATTTTCAAACACAGTATCTACAATACAATTTCAAGATATTATTAAAACTGGTACAATCGGCAACCCTTCATTTATTGGCAGTGCATCTTCTACACTTGTTATTGACGGTACAACTATTACATTCAATGATACAGTTTCAACTAACACTAATATAACAGCTCAGGCAGTTTGGGAAAATGCATTTAATACAAGTTGGACAGTTAACACAAGTAACATTAGTAGCGAAGCTACAAATAGAATCAATGCCTTAGAAGCACTCAGAACTGCTTATATTAGTAGTAATAGTGTAGGACAGTGGGCTACGTTTATTAGTAGTTACTATAGTGCAAGTAATTCCGGATTACAGATTAGTACACTACTAAATGAATATAATACTAGTCCAAGTTATGCTGCACAACTAGCTAGTTTAATTACCAGTGATGTTACAATAATCAACAATATCTTAAATAGAAGCTATATTTCTGGTCAAGTAATTGCTGGTACTACGGTTATTAATAGTCAGGATATCACTGATAGTCAAAATGCGCTAGCAAATGGACAATACATGAGTGACTTTAAAACTTGGATCACTACAAATACAACCGTAACGTTATCAACTAATACAATAATTACTACACAAAGTGGTTCTGGATTTAAAACTTATCAGATATCAGATATTGTTCAAAAAATTAACAGCGCAGGGATAGCTAATCTCACTGCATCTAATGTTAACAGCACACTACGACTAACAAAAACAACTAACGATCGTAGTCAATCATTTAGTTTAACAATTAGTGGTGCAGGAACACTAAACAGTCAAGTTGGATTTTCAACTACTACACAAACTATAAACAGTACATCTAATAATGTTATTACTACGCCAAATTTGACTATTGTACAAGTTGTAAACCAAATCAATGCTGCTGGTATTAGTGGTATTACTGCACAAGTAAGCCAAGCAAACACAAATCTACTGCAAATTAATTGCAACAAACCCACATTGTTCATTGGGACAGGTAATGCAAACAACGTCGTTGGTATTACACCTGGTGTAATACCTGCACAAACTAGTGTTACTAATGTTAGTGTTGCACTCTATATCAACGATATTATAAACAGTATCAATACAGCTAATATCGCAGGCGTAAGTGCTAATCAAATTAATAATAAAGTGCAAATCACAAGTTTGAACGAAACATTAGTTGTTGGAGCAGGAACTGCAAACAGTACATTAGGATTTCAAGCACAAACATACAGTGCTACACAAAATACCATTAGTAATTTGTTTAATGCTATTGTCGGTAGTGACGGCAATCAAGTTTTCCGGGAGATGGAAAACGACCCTAATATCTTTAGCATATGGGTTGCAGACAACAGTGAACAAGGTAGTTTTAATCAAGGATATGAAGTTTATCAAACTATGGACTTTGGTATGCATATCACTAAAGCATGCGCAGGGATTCAAGCAGGTGATGATGCACAAATCATAGTTGGTAGACAAACAAATGATATTCAAGCACATAACTTAGTAGCAGGCGATTACGTTCTTATTAGAGGCAGCACCACAGTACCTAACATTGATGGTATACACAAAGTTACACAAGTAGATGCATCTAATACATCACTATTTAGAATCGACGAATATATCGAACAGGAAGGAGGCACAGGTAATGTGTATCCTCTGAGAAATGTTAGATTCAATAGCAAAGCAGAACTTGACAGTGAGATAAACAGCAAGCAAAATAATGTTTACAAGTATAACTTTAGCGGGTATAGACAAAATAATCTACAAAACCCAATCTATATATTTGTAGACAATAATGGTACTGGCACCCCGGCAGTATACGAATACACAGGCACATGGAGTGACGCAACAGGACATCAGTTAGGTAGCTTAAAATCTATTAGAACTAGTGAAGGCCAATCAAGAAATGACCTAATAAACAATGTAAAAATTTATGACAGCAAACGTAAAAGTACAATTGCACAAATAGAAACGTGGGATCCAGCCAAGGGCATTATACCAGGATTTTTACGCAAAGAGATTGATTATTTAATCACAGCAGATATCGCAGATTATAATTATAATACGCTGGACGGAGAAATCAACAGCAATAAAAGTTGGGGAGCAGAGTATACAGGCAAACGCTGGTGGAATCTTAATACTGCAATTTATGTCAATTACGAGCAGAGTACTATAGATTATCAGCAGAATAACTGGGGCAGATTATTTGATGGCTCTAGTATTGATATATATGAATGGACAGCGAGCCCGGTACTTCCAGAACAATGGAACATACTCGTAGAAAACGGAACTAAGATAAATGGAGTATTAGCTAGTGGCGAAGTGTATGTTGAACAAATAGATGGGCAAGACATCTATCACTGGAGTGAATCTACGTACTACAATAACAAATCAAACAGAAATGAAACTAACTATTATTTCTGGGTTAAAAATAAAACCTCAATTACAGGACAACAAAACTATAACACACTTCAATTAAGTAAGATACTTACTAGTCCGCAAGACTATGACATTAGCTGGGTTGCTGCTAGCGGTGCTAATAAACTGTTTGTTAGTAACATAGACAAGTATATAACAACAGATAGTGTAATACAAGTTAATCAAAAATATGACAGTAATAGTTTGCCATTGAATGAATGGATGTTGTTAGCTGAGAATGATGATAGTACAATCATTCCTGAATATTTGCACATAAAAATAAGAGATAGTTTAGCAAGTTACAACAATTATAAACAACGTTTCAGTTATACTACATGGACAAATTCTACGATATATTCTGAGAATAGCGTGGTACTTGAAGGCAATAACTATTATATCAGTTTAACAGCAAATAATCAATCACAACAACCTAGTGCAGACAGTAACCAAAGTTATTGGAGTAGGATATACGATTATAACTTTGTTGATGAAACACAACAAGACGACATTGATGTATGGCGCGGACAAATGATTCCAGATTTAAAATTACACAAATATAATCGTTACGGACATTTGGTCAGACCTAGACAGAGTCTATATAGAAATGTGGAAGATGCAAGACAAAACTTTGTACACAAAACTAATCAGTTACTAGGTAGTATGAACATCATTGATCAAATACAAAACTGGGAAAGCACATTTAATTACACTTTCGTATTAGGTACAGTAACTTATAGTACAGTTAATTACTGGAACTGGATTGATTGGCATACACCAGGCTATGATACAAGTATAGTAGCTGATAAAACAGTTGCTAATCACACAGAGTTATTAGATTTGAATGATGAATTAGATGGCACATATGTTAGAGTTAATAGTGTCCCGCACAGTGACGGAATTAATAGACCTGAGATGTATTATTATAGTGCAGGCACTAGTAGCATGGTTTTCAAAGAAAAAGCTACCATTGAAATTTCCGAAGAAGTGTGGAATCAGGATAAGTTTGGCCACGGGTTTGACTCTTCTGGATATGGCTTATTACCGTTTGATAGCGATAGTAGTTCTATTATTAGCACACTGTTTGATAATCTAAGAACCAACGTGTTCATCGGACAACATGCAAAAAAATATAACCAATTATGGTTTAGTTGTTTAAAACAAGCTGTAGTACAAAACACTACAGATGATTTTGCATTTAAAACAAGTTATGTCAAATTACAAGTAACACATCCTTTATTGTTAGCTAAAAATAATTATAAGCAACACGATATTAGCGTAGTCGATGATTACTTCAATGAGATTAAACCGTTTCATACTAAACTGCATACTAGTTTAGAAAGAACAACACATAGTGAAGCAAATAATATTGAAGTAGAAGAAACAGATCGTAGAAGTGTTATCACAATGAAGTATGAAGATCATAGCACAAGAACTTGGGCAGGTGATACTATACTACAAGGTGGCACATTTACTGCTGGTCCTGATAATGTTGATGCAATAACATTTACAACTGTTGACAACACTATAGAATATGTATATACTGGAAACAACTTTGTACAGCCTGTACAAGAAGGATGGGGCAATGAACTTGTGCCTCAAGATTATACGGAGAATGTTAGCATATTAGTACAGACAAATGCTAGTGGATCAACTGAGACTAGTGATACACGTTCGTTCCGTATAGACATGTATATGCCTCAGAATATTCAGGAAAGCACAGTTATAGTAGACGCAACTAAAACATTCTTAGCTTCAGGTTGTGACGTTACTGACACTGAACTTGATTTAAACCAAGTTCTCGCAGGTATGCCACTAAGTGGAGTTGTTTGGATAGGAACTGAAAGAATAGAGTATGGTGCTTACGATGGCGGCACCTTACGATATTGTACAAGAGGTACAAGAGGCACAACAGCACAAGCACATGCAGTGAATGCTGTAGTTAATTACGAACCGACAATACCAACACTGGATAATTTTGCACATTACGGTGATAATTTAAGAATGGCTTACAATGATAGTGGTGTGAGTCTAAGTTCTGCAGGAATTACACCTGAACATGCGTTCATTAGAAATATGGGTGCAGGAACGATATAAATACTATAAATTGGAAAAGAGCTATGAGTTTAGATAAAATTGAAACACCACTGATAGGCGTCGAAGGACATATTAAAATATGGGATCCTGAGTCAGGTGAAATACTAGTTAAAAGACGTAATGCGGTCAACTATGAAAACATGAGTCTTGCAGTTGCAAATCTACTTGCTAATGCCGCTGGCTCAACAAGCACATATGAAATTAGTACTATGCGTTTTGGAAACGGCGGCACTAGTATCGACGGTGTAGGTGCAGTTACATATAAAGCAACAAATACAAGTAGTGCCAGCGGCGCATTGTATAATCAGACACATAGTCAAACAGTTGATGATGCCATTACAAGTTCTGCACTTAATAGCGTAACAGCTAGTCATACAACACCCAATACATATAGTGATGTTATTACTACATGTACGCTGGATTATAATATTCCAGCAGGACAAGATTTAACAGATACCGGCACAGACATGAACGGTGCATATGTATTTGATGAATTAGCTCTTTACACTGCCAACAACGATTTGTTGACTCATGTGGTTTTTCATCCTGTGCAAAAAAGCGCAAATAGAAAAATTCAAGTAGTGTACACATTAAGAATCAGAAGTTCTTTTGCGGACTTATAATAGGAAAACGATATGCCATATACAATAGATAGATCCGATGCAGGTAAAACACCAATAGTAGTAAATGACGGTACAGTAGATACTAGTACAAGTATTGGACTAATTGGTAAAAACTACACAAGGTTTGGTGAGATACTAAATGAAAATCTGTTACACCTTTTGGAAAACTTCTCCAGCGGTACAGCACCAAATAATCCGTCAGAAGGACAACTTTGGTATGATACAACTAACAGTAGACTAATGCTGTATGACGGTCAATGGTATACAATTGGTGCTCCGGCAGGCACAACTCGTGTTGAGTATAGACGTAGACAAGACACGTTAGGTGTGTATCACTGGACCATTGAACATATTGTAGACGATAATATTGTTACTATAATGGTAGACGACACAACAGCATGGACACCACATGCTAGTGAATATCTAGAAGATGGGGTTACTGCACTTAGTACACAGTTTAATATTATCCAAGCTGGTACCAATATGAATACTACAACAAATTATAAGTTTAGAGGTACTGCTACCAGTGCCGAGTATGCTGACCTTGCAGAACGCTATGCAGCAGATAAAGCATACGAGGCCGGCACAGTAGTTAAGCTAGGCGGTTCACATGAAATTACACAAACTACAGACGGCGGCGACATTAATGTATTTGGTATTATTAGTACAGCACCTGGTTTTGAAATGAATAGTAGCGCAGGTACAGATGAAACACATCCATTTGTAGCATTAGCAGGACGAGTTCCGTGCAAAGTTATTGGAACAATTAATAAAGGCGACAGACTTGTATCTAGTGTATATGCTGGAACAGCCAGACGAGCTGATCCTTCTGAGTTAGATGATTACAGACGAATTATTGGCAGGGCACTCGAAACAAAAGATACCGAAGAAGCAGGTAGTATAGAAGTCGTAGTAGGAGCGAAGTAAATGCCACAAAACGTTGGGCAAATAGCAGAAGCATCACATTATAACTCTGTTGCTGAAAGTGTTAATAAAGTATTCGGTGACAAGTATCCAACTGCTGCTGTGACCGATCCGTCGAGAAAAGCTACTCATAAATTCGGATGGGGTGCGGTTAATATTGAAGACGCACTCACCGACGGTACAATTATTACTGCTGATAGACTAGCAACAATGGTCAACCATACTAATGTGAGTATCGACCATATTAATGTAGCAGATACTATTATAGTTTATGCAGCGCCTGTGAATAGACAAACTGTTAGTGCAAATACACTTGTACGTGCAGAAGATTTAAATCTAATAGACAGCAAATTTAATAACAATATACTTGTAAACAACAACCATACTACTGTAGATCCTACTGACGCAAGTCTATTAGTAGCAACACCACTAAGTGGTGGCCCATATTCCAGAACAACACCGTGGCAAACAAAACTAACAGGTGAACACAAATGGAGTTGGAGTAGTTATAATGCTGCTAGATATTTCTTTAATGGCGGCGGAAATCTACAACTTGATATGACAATGTCAGGGGGCTGTACTGCCGGTTATTTCAATTGGGCTGATATGATAAATGAAATGGGTACACTAGTATTCAATTGGGATACAGTTTCTCAAAGTTCTGCAATCACACCAGGATTTAGTACAGGAAAAGGTTTTTATGATTTAACTGAGAACTACGGAGACGGTAGTGATGCAGGACTTGCAGATGAAGGTCTACTTTTTTCTAGTTCTGGGGTCACACAGAATACAGGGTACGGATATGGATATGGATATGGATATGGATACGGGTATGGATATGGCAGCGGAGGCGTACCTGGTATATTCGTAGCCAACGGTTCTCCGAGCCAGAAGTATAGTGATAGTTGCGCCAGTGGACCGACTGTGTATCTTGTTCCACTTAGTGGATATAGTGCATACAGTGCTAGATATTTTAAGCTATACGGTAAATGGGCAAACGGTGGTAAAGAAGTACACTTTAAACTAGTTTTAGACAACACAACACTGATCCAGCCTGTTGATGGCACACTAGAGGCTACAAATAGATATTTGATGCCTGACAGTATTTCAACAGGTAATAGTGATTTTGATGTTAGTCCTGACCCTACTATGGCTATCACTGATAATTTTAATACCGGCGACGACTCCTAGAAAACTCTTGACAATCCTTACATAAATAAGTTATAGTAGTAGTTAATCATAAGGAGAAACTCAGTATGGATGAGAGACTCGAGAAAGCACTCGAATTTGCCAACTATAGAACAACGCTTAGTATGCAAAAAAGAAACATCAGAGCTCGTATGCAAGTATTGCAGACTCTGCATTACAAAGGTGGTAGCTTTATTGCCGACGAACTCACAATTAGTTTTGTAAATACGCTAATTCAAATTCCAAAAACATCAGCAATTATAATTGATATCAAAGACAATCCGATCGAAATTGACGATCTGTCAGACTTTCAGTCTTTGTTGATTGAAGCGTATGCACAAGCTAGCAACGAATACAAAGTCCAGATGGATAAAATTAAAAAAGCACGAAATATTAAGAAAATTATGGATTGGTAATGTCAGAAAAAGAAGAAGACAATGGCATTTGCTTTTTTGCCTATAACAACGAACAAATAGATTATTTAAGATTAGCACATATCGCTGCTGGATATGTTAAGTCTAATATGAGTAATAACAAAACTTGTCTGGTTACAGACGACGGTACTTATGCTTGGCTTAAAGATAGTATTGATTCTAAGTGGCATGAAACTTGTTTTGATCATGTTGTTATTGCAGGAACATTAGATAATAGTAACCCGAGGCGACATTTTGATAGTCCGTGGAGTGAATTCACTGCTCCGTTTCACAACAGTAACAAAGATAAAATATTCCAATACACACCATTTGAACGCACTATATTAATGGACATTGATTACATTATACAAAATAATTTTTATGATTACTTGTTTGATAGTGAAGTTCCTGTTGCTATGCATAGGACAGCACACTACCTAGAGCACCAATCACCTTATATGAATGAAATATCATTGAGCGATGGCGGAATACACCATTGGTGGAGTACAGTAGTTTATTTTGATCAGAGTTATGAAAGCAAGGTATTTTTCGATACATGGAGCCATGTTAAGGAAAATTGGGATTATTATAGTTTGCTATATCAATTTCCACCTGCACTTTTCAGAACAGATTTTTGTGTAAGTATTGCATCGCATCTGCTAAACGGGTACAATGAAAATAATTTTGTACACGACTTTATGGGTGTGTCAATGAAAAACATGGATCAGAAAGATGATATTATAAAGATCAACGGTTTAAACGACTGGGCACTACTCAGTCACAATAGATCAGAGCAATGGAAAAATTTACTAGTAAGAAACCAAGACTATAATTTACATGCTATGAATAAACGAGCAATTGGGAGAATATCATCTGAGTTAGAACATTTATTACAGGAGAATCTGTATGAGTAGAGGGTTTGTGATTTTAGGAATTGATACTGATGTAGATAATGTAAAATATGCATCAGCACTGTCAATGACTATAAAGAACTGTGACGTCAATAGTGAAGTATGCTTGGTAACAGATGTTGGACAAGTTGTTGACCCGATGTACTATGATTGTTTTGATTATATAACTGAACTACCTTTTGGTAATACAGGACACGATGATGGATTTCACGCTAGTAATTTTTGGCAAATGATACATTGTACTCCGTTCGACGAAACAATATACTTAGATTACGACACATTGTTTGTGAACGTAGACATTGACTTATTATGGGAAGAGTTTAGCACTTATAATATCTCAATGCCATCGTTAATGAGGACTTATAGAAATGGTATAGCAGATAAGACAACCCGATTTAGTATCGAACATAATTATGAATTGCCTACAAATTACAGTAATATATGCTATTTTAATCAGAGCGACGAAGCACAAGCATGGTTTAAAATGGCAGATCCTTTTTATCAGAATTGGAGAGAGCTGTATGAAGTATACTTCAAAGAAAAGAAACCAGAAAGTTTTAGTAAAACAGTTATCAATAATTTAGTAACAGCCGCAATGGATGCATACGATATTGGTATACGTTTAAATAACGTATACGACATTGATACACATTCACAACAGTTGTGGAACAGTGATACGACAACCGACGAGTGGACGACGATATTCAATAATTGGTACACACCAAACAACCAAATAATAATAGAAAACAGCTTAATATCTAGTGGAATTATTCACTACAGAGATAAAAACTTTTTAACAGATGAAATATTAGATGCTATCAGAAATACTTTTAACACAAACAAACTCCGCGTCAGAACCTCCGCATAAGTTCTGTGTGTATTTTGACGAGTGGACAGGAATTATATCATCAATAACTAACAAACCTAACAGTAGTATTCGTGAACAATATTTACTCACCGACGATCCAATTTGTCAAAAATTAATGCTTGGAGTTGTTAGTACTAAAAAGTACATTGTTGCAGAACTGTTACAAGGATTTAAGTTAATACAAAAGGATAATTTTATTAGACTTAGACGTGCAGAACAACAACTCAGTAAATTAAGTGAAATTAAATTATCAACACAAAGTGATATTAATGTTGTGTTGTATCTGAGCGACTATAAAATAGAAGTGAACATCAGAAGCGAACTAATACATAAACTTAGCGGTAAACAAAAGAGTCAAATTAAGATGACTCAAAATGAATACGATGATATTAGTTTTTTCTTAACACTTAAAAATAATCCTATGGTGTTGTATGAAAATATTACAATAAATATTTTAGAGCTACTACAAAATGGATATCAAATAATTGATCTGAGTCACTTAAAAAATAAAGTAGAGCTGAGAAACATAGATGTACTTACCAAACGTATTTTCAAAACCTATGGTATAAAGTACAAAAATCAATACTTAAATCCAGATTATAACGTTAGTATCAACAACAAGCGTAGACATATAAGTATATTGGATAAGAGTGTTGTAGACAACGTGCCGTTTACTGTTAGTCCTAGTACGCAAGGCTGGATTTTACGCAGTAACTTTGAACATGCACATGAATACAAAATATACAAAGACATTAAACTATTCTTGACAACAGACAATCCTAATGTTATGCTAGACAGAATAGTAATACCATTTGACATGATTGGTAAACATCAAGAGTATATTATTAAAACAACAGTAGATCCTACAACTTGTAAGATACTAGTAGGCGAAGAAGGTCGAAACATCGACTTTAAATTTGAGGATATTGAATATGACAAATCTAGTTAGTATCAACGACTTTGATATAGTGTATATAAGCTATGACGAGCCAAATGCTGATGAAAACTATGCAGACCTGCTTGAGAAATGTCCATGGGCAAAACGCAGTCACGGAGTATGGGGAAGTGATGCAGCTCACAAAGCAGCAGCAGCACTTAGTGAAACTGAGCGTTTTATTACTATTGATGCAGATAATATTGTCAATGAAGATTTTTTCAACATTGAACTAGATATGGATAAGATTAAAAGCAATGATGTTATTAGTTTTGCAGCCAAAAATGTAGTGAATGGATTAGTGTACGGAAATGGCGGTATTAAAATGTGGCCTGTGGATGTTGTTAACGCAATGCGTACACATGAAGCTGCGCCTGAAAGCGATAAACGAGCACAGGTAGATTTTTGTTGGAATATACGATATGTACAAATGAATGACTGGCATAGTTGGGTATACAATAATGGTAGCCCACTACAAGCATGGCGTGCTGGTTTCCGCGAAGGTGTAAAGATGGGGCTAGAAGATGGCGATGTAGTAGATCCAGCTAAAATAAAACGTATTTTTAGAGAAAATTATAGACGACTTATGGTATGGATGACAGTAGGAGAAGATATTCCTAACGGACTCTGGGCAATATATGGTGCACGATTAGGCGCACACATGACTAATATAACACGTCATGATTGGGATTGGCGTAATGTCAGAGACTTTGATTGGTTGACCAAATACTTCAACGAAGAACTTGCTCCACAATTCGCTGGCGGGGATCAACTGTGTCCGCGGACAGGCATGCAGTGGGATAGTAATAAACTTAAACAAGAAACTGTACGTATTGGCAATGACCTCAGGGGAAAACTAGATTTAGAAATCGCTGATATTGGCATAGACGGAAGTCGTTTTTGGAAAACAGTGTATCGTAATCCTAGTAGGCTGGGACCGCAAATAACAGAAGCTCAGGTAACTGAATCAATTGAAAAGTAAATAAAGTGACTGAACACAAAGACTACCTTTCCAATGCGCTACATACTAAAGAAAGACTAAATGCTCTTAGTCCTAGTATGTGTATGGCCAAATGGCTACAAGTTAGTTTACATCTGCCACAAGGATTAACACAAAGTTGTTATCATCCTCCGACACATAAAATTCCACTAAGTGAATTGCAAGGTAATCCAAAAGCTCTGCATAATACACATGAAAAAGTACTACAGCGTAAGCAGATGGTCGAAGGTAAACGACCCGACGGATGCAGTTATTGTTGGAAAATTGAAGATGCACCCAATGGACCCCACTTGAGTGACAGACATTATCGCAGCGGTGAGGATTGGGTAGGAACCGACGGATGGGATGAAGTAGTAGAAGGCGGATGGGATGAAAATATAAACCCACGCTATGTAGAAGTTAATTTTAACCAAGCGTGTAACTTTAAGTGTACATATTGTAGTCCACATTTGAGTACAGCAATACACGACGAAGTTAAAGAACATGGTCCGTTTGTGATGGACGATCTTGTACACAATGACACTGACTGGTTAGAAAAAGCTGGACTAATGCCGATCAAAGGCGCAGTCAAAGACAATCCGTATGTAGAAGCTTTTTGGAAATGGTGGCCTGATTTATACAAAGATCTGAAGGTATTTCGTATGACAGGCGGCGAGCCGCTTATGGATAAAAATACTTTCAAAGTATTAGATTATGTAAACAAAAATCCAAATACACAACTTGAACTTAGTATCACTAGTAATATGTGTCCTCCTCAGCCTAAACTGTTTGACAAATTTATATCTAAACTAAAAAAGATAGAAGAAGTTAGAGTTTGGGAGGATAAAGCTAAGTTTAATCCCGACAGTGGTAATAATTGGTATGTTGCACCGGCATGCAAACATTTTAGTTTGTTTGTGAGCGTTGATAGTGTTGGGGAACAAGCAGAGTACATCCGTACTGGATTAAATTTTGACCAACTATTGACTAATACCAGACGTGTACTATCTGAAACACAAGGCACAGAGATCACATTTATAAACACATTTAGTTTATTAAGCATACCAAAATTACGTGACTTCTTACAAATGATATTAGATCTGAGAGTAGAGTTTGGTAAACTTAATCAGACTGAGCAGCGCATTAAGCCTCCCAATAACGGAGATTTCGAACATCCTGATTTTGTAAGAACTCCTAGACAACGGGTATGGTTTGATATTCCGTATCTCAGAGAACCAAGTTGGATGAGTGCGCAGTTAGCAGCATTCGACAATAAACTTATCCAAGAACTAAAAGAATGCATCCAGTTTATGGAGGCAAATGTAGAAGATGACGATTACTGGCGCACAACACACGGATTTAAGAAATATGAGATACAGAAACTAAAAAGAGATCTTGCATGGATTGAAAACGGTTTAGATGACATCAGTGACACTGAGCTTAAAAAAAGACAACGTATGTTTTATCAATACTTTAATCAAATTGATAAACGGAGAAATACAAATTTTATCAACACATTTCCTGAGCTTAGTGAATGGTGGAACAATTGTTACAAAGAGCAAAATGGCGAAACATATGAGCAAACACTATTAAGGAAAAACAGTGACTAAAACCTACTTAGACTCAGCTGCTGAAGCAAAACAAAAACTAAATGCTATCAGTCCTAGTATGTGTATGGCCAAATGGCTACAAGTTAGTATGCATTTACCACTGGGAAAAACTCAGAGTTGTTATCATCCTCCTACACATAATATTCCGTTAGACGAACTAAAACAAAACAAGACTGCACTACATAATACAAAAGAAAAATCATTACAACGTAGTATGATGTTAAAAGGTGAGCGCCCGAGTGGATGCCAGTATTGTTGGAACATCGAAGATGCTCCTAACGGCCCACACCTCAGTGATAGACACTATAGAAGCAGTGAAGAGTGGGTAGGGGAAGATGGATGGAACGAAGTATTAGAGGCAGGTGCAAATGGTAATATTAATCCTCGCTATGTAGAAGTTAATTTTAACCAAGCATGTAATTTTAAATGTAGTTACTGTGGACCTGTATATAGTACCGAGTGGGAAAAAGAAGCAGATGAACACGGACCGTTACCACTAAGTGGAAAATACGAAACTTGGAATAACTTAGAATTGTTGAAGAAGCAAGGCGCTATGCCGTTATTGGGATCGAGTAAAGATAATCCGTATGTAGAGGCTTTTTGGGAATGGTGGCCAGAACTATATAAAACACTAAAAGTATTTCGTATGACAGGCGGTGAGCCGCTTATGGATAAAAATACGTTTCGTGTGTTGGAATATGTGAACAATAATCCCAAACAAGACCTAGAGTTAAGTATCACCAGTAATATGAATCCTCCTAGTGCTAAATTGTTTGATAAATTTATGACACTTGTTAAAGAAATCGAAACACCTAGAACTTGGCACAATGGTCAAAGTCAGCACACAGGCAGTGCATGTAAACATTTTAATCTTTATGTAAGTTTAGATACAGTCGGAGATCATGCTGAGTATTTGCGTACAGGACTTAACTACGACACATTGTTAAGTAATACACATAGATTTTTAAAAGAATCTAAGAATAGTCATGTAAATTTTATAAACACATTTAACATTATGAGTATCCCTAGATTATTAGATTTTCTAAAATTAGTTATGCAGTTGCGACAAACTTATAAAACAGACAATGATAGTCATAGAGTATGGTTTGATATTCCTTATCTACGTTTACCAGACTGGATGTCAATACAAAATATTGCAAATTATCCAGGTATTGTAAACTACTTAAATATATGTGTAGATTATATGGAACAGCATGATGACTGTTTTAAAGACTATGAAGTAGCTAAACTTAAAAGAAACATAGCATGGATCGAACAAGCATCAAGTGACGTGAGTCAACAACAGTTAGTACAGCGTAAGAAGAATTTTTATGTATATTTTTCAGCACTTGACCAACGTAGAAAAACAAATTTCACTACAGTGTTTCCTGAATTATCAGAATGGTGGAACGCATGTAAACTAGAAGAACAGTGTAAAGAGGTAGAACAATGAGGAAAAGCGGCGAAGATTTCCAACAGTATAAAGAACGTATGATTGATCCGATCAGTGATAGTTTTTGTGCAGCAAAATGGTATAATGCTACTATTTGGCTAGGGCACGGTCAATCTACAAGTTGTCATCACCCGCCAGGGCATCGAATCGAACCTTCTGAACTAATTGACAATCCCAGTGCCATTCATAATACCAAGCATAAAAAACTAATGCGAAAGATGATGCAAGAAGGTGAACGTCCGCAAGAGTGTGAATATTGTTGGAAAGTTGAAGATGTTGGCCGTAATAACATAAGTGACCGTGTTCACAAAACAGAGATATTCTCAGACGAAGATGTTAGTGCATGTGCAACTACTCCGTGGGATGAAGATGTTATGTTGCGTACATTAGAAATATCATTTGACCGTGCCTGCAACTTTGCATGTAGCTATTGCAATCCAGCATTTAGTAGTACATGGGCAGCGGATATCAACAAGAATGGTCCTTACATGAATATCCAAAGTGACGGACGTGGACATTTCAATGATAACGCTCCCTGGGCAGCTCGGAGCACCAAGAGGGAAGAAGACAATCCTTACATTCAAGCATTTTGGAAATGGTGGGATACCGGACTCAGTGATAGCTTAGAAGAAATTCGTGTTACAGGCGGTGAACCACTTATGCATAAAAGTATTTGGAAACTGTTTGATTGGTTTAAAGATAATCCTACTAGCGATATGCGGTTTGCAATCAACAGTAACTTAGTACCAGAAAATGAACGACAATTTCAGAAATTAATTGATGCAAGTCATAGCATTAAGAATTTTGAAATCTATACTAGCGCAGAAGCTGGAGCATTACAAAGTGAATATATACGTGACGGATTCAATTACGTTGAGTGGAGATCTAATATTGAACGTATGCTCAAGCAATCTAATGTTAGTAAACTACATTGCATGATGACTATAAACAGTCTATGTTTAGAAACCATAACTGACTTTATGGATGACATGTTAGAGCTTCGTAAAGAATACGGACAACGTGCTCCTACAATGACACTGAACATTTTACGTTTTCCTAGTTTTCAAAGTTGTGCAATCATTCCTGTGGAATTGAAAAAAACATTCAAAGATAAAATTGAAAATTGGCTCCCTACTCAAATGGATCACTTAACCGTTGGCGAAATTTCACATATACAACGACTAATTGATTACCTAGACGTAGTGAAAACACCACACAGAGATACAAGTGAAACTCCTAAGTTGTACAATGACTTTAGATATTTCTTCGAATCATACGATCAACGTCGTGGTAAAAATTTCAGAGAAGCATTTCCAAGTTTCGTTGATTGGTACGATAGTATACCATTTGATGCAGCCAATCTACAAAACAAAAGTATCGAGCTAGTGGGCAATGTGGAAACATTAGACAGTTATGTGAACGATGACGTTTAAATGGAAGCTATACGTTGTGAAATAATGCGTAAGCAAATAATGGTTGAACCAAAGAGGATCAGCCCTTGTTGTAATTTCACAACGTCATTGCCCATTGAAAACTATCGATCAACTGTTGAGCAGTATGCAAAAAAACTCGATGCTGGAATAAAAATACCAGAATGTAAATTATGTTGGCAAGCTGAAGATCGGGGCATAACAAGTGTTCGGCAGTCAGGCAACGACAGCGCCCATACATACTTAGGCGAAGGAATTACATATTTAGATATCAGATTAGGCAATGAATGCAATCTTGCTTGTAATATGTGCCACAGTGATGTCAGTACATTATGGGGTAAATTGAACGGCAAAGCTAGTCCTGCTCCACTAAGTGAAGAACTTGTAAACAAAGTAATGGACAAGACGGGCGACTTAAAGCGAATCAGTTTACAGGGCGGCGAGCCATTTTACGGCAACAGCTATGTTAACTTTGTTGATAAGTTAGAAAACAAAGAACAGATTGCTGTTGATGTGTTTAGTAATATTATAACAATAAACATGAAAATTATCAAACGTTGGGTCGACGAATTAAAATCACTTGACATTAACGCAAGTGTAGATGGATACGGAGATGTATTTGACTATATACGTTGGCCCACCAATTGGAAAAAGTTCAGGAATAACGCTGTAAAATTACACAATATAGACAAATTGCGGTTGAGTTATTTTTATACAATACAAGCATTTAACGTATTGTCAATATGTGATTTTATAGAATGGAGAAATCGAGATACTCCTGGTAGACAGATTGTGTTTACCACTGTTATTCACCAAGATGAAGTTACGTACAAGGGATTAACACAACAAGAACGTGATGAATTTATTTCTAAGAAGTCTAAAATCTTAGGGATGTTAACACCAGAATCACGTGAGTTATCTGATCTAAGTAACTTTTTTAAACTAGTTGAAGATATGCAGCCAGACGACGAGTTAATACAAAAAAGAATTGCATGGAATCAACACACTGATTTAACTAGACAACGCTATAAAAATAGATCAGCGATATAAACATTCAAGTTCGGGGAATGTGTCCACCAGACTTTCGCTTCGCAGTGCGTCTAGCCTATCATTGTATTCGACGAATTTGGGAGCAAGATCTGACTTATCTACCTTCAATGAATCAATGAACGCAGTAAAGCTACTGCCGCGTCCGTAGTTGTCCAGTCCATGTTTATCATAAAATTGTTGATACTTGGAAATTATTTCTTGTCGTTTATATTCTGGTAATATTTGTGCTCTAATGTAGTCTGGGAACAATACAGTATTACATTCTATACAGTCAGGTTTAACATACCCTTTGCTTATCCAGTCGTCGAAGAAATCAGGAACATGTTCTGCATTATATGCACTGATAGTTGCACTTACATAAAATTTAACGTTAGGTAGTTCCTTGAGTAATCTCTGCCTATTTTTTTCTATTTGCGCCCAGTCAGTACCTTTTCGCATATGTTCGCCACGTTCGTTCATTGCGTCAAGACTTGCACCAACAGTTAAATTACTAAAGTTTTTCCATAACTCTATAACGTCTTTGTTTTTATATGTGAGTTTACTAAAGTTTGTATTGTATGCTATAGCAATATCAGTCTTGCCAATCTTTATTAAGTGCTCTAGAATTTTATAATGTTCATCCATTATTAATGGCTCTCCGCCAGCGAAATAAATTCTTTCAACCGTATCAATCCATTCCTCTACATCTTCCCATAGTTCATCTAGTGTGTTTTTTATCTTTAAGATTTTAGGCTGATCTTCTTTATATCTTCCTAGCTTAATTGCATCGTCAACCCAAAACGAACTAAGCTCTGGACCACAACTACGACATTTAAAGTTACATATATTACTAAACCTTATATCCATGTATGCCATATATATTTCGTCCAGCGTACCATCTTCTTTAGTTAGTTCAGTGCGATTATGTAAGTGTTTGAAGTCTTTGTTTAAGTTCATTCGCATACTACGAGCCCCCATCTTTTCATGTTCGTAACAATTGTTACAACCCGACGTAGGTTTACCTGCTAGTATATTTTTACGAAGATCTGTCATCTTCTCGCTGTTCCACAATTCTTCCATAGTACTTTGATTTGTGTTTCCGACAATATAATCATTGGTAGCTAAACAGCAAGGGTATGTTGTGCCGTTTGGCCATATGTGCATGTGAGTCCACGGTAATATACAAAATACGTTGTCAGACATTTTTTGATTCCAATTTATTAATAAGTTTACTTGCATGTATATATACACTGTCGCTGTTATCGAGAGTTTCTGCGACGCAGATATATCCAATGTCATGAAGCATTGATCGTTCATGTCCGCATTCTATTTGTATTGTGGGTGCGTATTTTTCTATTATAGATGCACCACCTTTAATTATAGCTGGACCTAGACCTTCAGCATCTATTTTAAGAAAATCTAGTTGTATTTTTGGATAAAAATCATGCATAAAACTATCTAAGGTCTGTACTTTTGTTCCTTTAAGGTTATATGAAATTTCAATGTCTGGGTTGTCGCCATGAAATTCGTAAATGTTTTTATTGATATAATCTAAATCAAAACCACTCAGTGCTGAATCACTGCATTTATAAAACAGTGCAGCACCTTGGTTATTGTCGCCTATGCCTTGCGTATATAAATTAAAATTGTTAAAACGTTTTTTTAAATTAGTGAACAAAGGAATAAGATCTCCATTTGGTTCTACACCAGCCACAGTTGAAAACAAACGAGTATACAGTTGACTATAATGTCCACGATTTGCGCCAATGTCAATGGCAAGGTTCCATTCGCCTCTAAAAGCATTGTGATACTTTATTCCTAAAATTCTGTCATCCATTGGTAGTTGCTCCTTTTATATGTTTGTCGAACCAAGGTAATAAGTCATTGAAACCTATTAATTTTTTATCTCGTAGCTTATCGTCTAAATTTTTTAATTGTTGCCATCTTTTATCTACAGTAGATCTGTCGGCGTTGAATTCATCATACTCACTCAGTAAACCCCTCAGCGGAGTCGAGTCGTAACCTAATTCGTCGATCTGATCTAGTATACTATAGTCAATAAATTCCTCAGGCGTGTTAAGTAATGTTAAGTGCTCTGGGTGGTGGGTACCAACTAGCCTTATATTTTTTTCATGGTTATTCATGTGTCTTTTTAGATAATCTTCAGTAAACATTGCTGAGATTTCTATTAGCGTGTCAATGATATAAGGATACGTGATCATAGTTTGCACCATGTTAAATGTTACAGTTATGTCATTGTCGATTAATCTTTGTATGTTTGACTTAACATTAGCCCAAGAACTATTCATTCTTTGGAATTCTCCAGCGGCTCCAACTGCATCAATACTAGCATCTATTACTACATTGTCAAACTTTTTCCATATATCTGCCCAATTGGTTTTCTTGTATTTTAGTGTTGTTAGATTTGTATTATAACGTAAACTTACATCAAAGTATTCATTGTCTATTAGATATTGTAAAATTTTATGATGCTGTGGCATTTGTAAAGGTTCGCCGCCAGCGAAATAAAAATGCATTTCTGCACTGTGTGTGCGTAATGTGTCTTTAATTATCTCAAAAATTTCTTCAAATCTGTCGTTGGGAACTTCTAAAAATTTCTCATCTGTACGAACGTTTAGGCCTAGATCTTTTGCTAGCTGAAAATATCCACTGCTTAATCCTTCCCAACACATCAAACATGCTAGATTACAATTATTACTAGGACGAAAGTCCCAATATGTAATCTTCATATTGTCATATGTGCCATCTTCTAATGTGTCCGAATAGACGTTCTCATTGAACTTGGTATGATTAAAATCACTGCGAAGGCTACTATATTTGCCGTGCAATTCTTCTTGTCTCCAACATGTACTGCATTCTTCTGGTCGTTCATTATTCATAAAACGTTTTCTAAATGCTTTAAGTTTGCCGCCACGTAGTATACTATCAATGGACTCTTTGTGCAAATTTCCATAAACCGCATTGTCGGGATCTGGTCCGCACGATGCTATACAGCACGGACTTACCCCGCCATTTGGTTCTATATGTAAAGTTATCCAAGGCGCACTGCAAAAGTTTTCATTTTGCTTTAGTATAGACATTTTATGTATTTTCCTTCATAGTAATTAACTACGTATTTATTTATCGATAAATATATTAAAGCATAATCCAGGGAATTAATAATGAGCAAAAAACAAAAATATTTTTGTCCAATGGTATATAACGCACTAGAGATAGAAACAACTGGAGCGTTTAGTCCATGTTGTATTACCACTAAACAATACCGCAATGATGATGGTGAAAAATTTAATGTTGCCAATGATAGTATCAGTACTGTTATGGCGAGCCAAGACCGTAAAGAATTCGTCGAGAACTTCGACGATTACTTTGAATCCAAATGTAAACATTGCTTTGAGACTGAACAAGGCGGCGGTGAAAGCAAAAGATTACGTGAAATAAAATATTGGAAATATCATTATAACCTTGAAATACACGAATCATTACCAACGTTCACTGATGACAAGTTACAGGTGCTTGATATTAAAATGGGCAACACTTGTAATTTAGCATGTGCAATGTGTGGGCCTGATAGTAGCAGCAAGTGGGCTAGTATATTTAAAGGCATGGGCGTTGAATCTCCCAAGGTAGAACAATGGCATGACAAAGATATATTCTGGGACGACTTAAATGCAGTTACTAAAGACGTAACAAAAATTGAAATTGCTGGAGGTGAGCCATTTATGATCAAGAAGCAAATTAAACTCATTGAACATTTGGTGGAAAATGACCTAGCAAAAGATATTGACATATTGTGGATTACCAATTGTACATTTTGGCCAGAAAAAATTATAAGTCACTTCAAAGAATTTAAGATGGTGAGAATTATGTTGTCATTGGACAACACTGGTAAACAGTTTGAATACATTAGATACCCAGCGAAATGGGACGAGACTTATGGGATATTTTTAAAATTTAAAAAACTAAGTGATCAAGGAATTATTGAACTTGGGATTAGTCATAGTGTTGGATTGTTAAACGCATATCACTTGCCACGATTTCACCAATGGGCAAGGAGAAATCGTGTAAAAGTTCATAATAATCTTATACTAGGGCCCATTGGTGCAAGGGAACTTCCGAAAAGTTTTAAACAAGTACTCTTAAAGAGATTTGCTAAAACAAGTGATCCCAAGTGGCAAAACAATCCAATTGTAGGAACAGATAATTGGTTTGTCAACTATTTTATGAATGACCCTACTCCCGAAAGTCAATATGAATGTGATTATTGGCTTAACAACGTGTTGATTCCTAGTCGTCCGAACTTAGATTTCTACGAAGCTTTTCCTGAACTCAAGGGGTATGTGGATGTCTAAGACATTAATGATTGGATGTAGTCACTTGAGTGGCAGTTATAGTTCAGATAATAGACTTTTGGATATCGATGTAAACTATGGTACTATTGCTAGAGACATTTTAAATGATAAAGATTGGAAAATTATATCATGTCCAGGAGAAGGCATAATAGCATTTTCTAGTATAATCGAAACACTTTATCAACAAAATTTATTACAACAGTTTGACAACGTAATCTTGCAACAAACATATGAGCCTAGATTAAACATACAAATAAATCAGAATCAAATAATGCAAGACATCATTGAGTATGTGTCAAGTGACGATTCTCTTCCGCATCTTGCAAGAAATGATTGGTTAGTATCTATGCATCCATCAACTCAATTTGAAAAGCATAAAAGTCGATTTCCCAAACACGAGCTGGAATTTTTAGAATATTGTCATTATATCGGAGACAATTTTGACAAAACTAGTGATGTAGTAAAACATGTACAAAGTACTGCCCAGCCGTATCGCTCATATTTTAAAAATATGGAAGTTGATGTTTCATTTCGCTATATTGAAATGTTACTGGCAAACCTAAATATTAATTTATATACATTTCGTTGGTGGAATTGTTGGCGAGATACGGATTACATCAAATCTGTTACGAGTATAATAGATGACACAATGGGAAATAAGTTACGTGACCATTTCGGTGCAGACCTTGTTAATCAGCTATCAAACCCAGGTGCGCATCTGTCACTGACTGGTATCAAATATGTAGGCGCCGAACTTGCCGCAGCATTGGAAAATCATGGATTTAGATAAAAAAGACAACGGTATTTTTTGCATAGCACCATGGATGCATATGCATGTTGAACCTGACGGCGATGTGCAATTGTGTTGTGCAAGCAATTTAAAGCATGAACATCAGCAAAGTCTGGGAAATCTCAATCAACAGAGTCCTGAAGAGATATGGAATAACAAAGAATATCGAATGGTTAGACGCAGTATGCTTGAAGGAAAGCCATTGCCTAAGCACTGTAGTCAGTGTTATGTCAGAGAGCAAGGTAATATTAATCAGACTGAACGCCAGAGGTTTAACAACGAGTTTAGTGATACATTTGATTTAGTAAAAACTACACAGGCTGACGGCACACTAGACACGCTAAAGTTAAAATATATTGATATTAGATTTAACAATTTGTGTAATCTAAAGTGTCGTATGTGTGGACCAGACTGGAGCACTAGCTGGGCCAATGAATTGGGAATTGACAAGCCGTTGTTGTACAACGACACATGGAGTAAATTATTACCATATCTGGGAGAATTGGAAAAGGTATACTTTGCTGGCGGTGAGCCGCTTATGACACCAGAGCATTATGATTTCTTAGAACGTCTAGTAAGTATTAACACTGATATAGAGTTATTGTACACTAGCAATTTTAGTAGGTTACATTTGGGTAATCGACATGTGCTGGACTATTGGCCCAAGTTTACAAAAGTAAGTGCTATTGCTAGCGTTGACCATTATGGAGAGTATGCAAAGTATGTTAGAACTGGAAGTGATTACGATGTTGTCTTGGACAATATAAAAGAGATAAAACTTGCTGGATATAATAATATACAACCAGCAGTCACCAGTGTGTACAGTATATACAATGCTACTCGACTAGGTGACTTCATTATCAGATTGTTTGAAGATGGCGCAATTGAGAATATGAATCAGATTGTCTTTAATATACTAGTAAATCCTGATTATCAGATGGCTACTATTATGCCTGAATCAGCACTACACATTGCAATTGAAAACACACAAATAGGAATAGACTATTTGCGCAGACATAAACAAGATCCTCAAAAATTACAAAGTGCTGTAGACTGGTTAACAACCAATCATAAGTATGATCCAATATTATTTGATAAATTTGTAAAGTATAATCGACAATTAGATCTAAAACGAAATACAAACTTTGATAACATGTATCCGGAGTATACTGATGTTGTATGACAATATAAAAAATTCTACAATGATAGTGGAGAATTATGAAATAACTCAGATGGAATGGTTGTTTGTAGAACCAATGATCAGTGAAGAAATGTACACTGAATTGTTGAGTATGACAGGGCCTGACAGGGCAACCAAATTGGTAGATATATTCAATGACGAAAAAATTATACAATTACTATATCAAAAATTTGCTAATACTAATGTGAGAAGTGATACTATTAAAAGTATATACGCATTCCATCAAGTTCACGGCGCTGGGTATACACTTAAACCACACGTAGACAGTTATCCCAGAGTCTTTACTGTGGTTATGTATTTTGCAAAAGACAACAGTACTCCAGAGGCTGGTACCGTTGTGTACAATATTATAGATAATGAGAAAAAAGAATATGAAACCTCCGGCATTGCGCCATTCCACAGAAATTCTGGCATGATTATAAGTCCAACGGACTCATCTTGGCATGGAGTGGATATGCTCACAAAGGAAATGGAGCGTGAAAGTGTAGTACTAGTCTTTAGTGCTGAACCATGGGACGATTCACAAATGCATTATGCTGATTGGAAACCAGGAGTTACAGTTGACTATAAAAAGATATAAAAATTCCTCAGATTATCTAACTGAGTTTAGCAATTTAGTTGATGGCAATTATGAGTACCTAATAGGTAACGAAGTCGTGAGTCTATATACTATATTCAGTGATTGCAGTGGTTGGATAGAAGTTGTCAATGTAAGTGGCAGTACTGATATGCATTTGAATGCTGATGCTGTCGACGGCGTCAAGTTATCTGATGAGATGATCAATCGACTACGCACAGACAAACATAGATATAATGTAAGAGCATCTTCTGAGAATTTTACTCCGAGAAATAATGAATGGTTATCGTACCCACACTCTTTATATGTTCATATGAGCATGAGTACATTTTCAAGTGTTTTAAGAACATACGATAATCCAAATTCTAATCTAGTGTCAGTGTCTGTAGACGCCGATCCAATTCGATTGCGACAAGGATCAAACAGTATAGGATTTGGAGAATCAGATTGCGGAGATACATTCTTTAGTTATGGGGCTAATAATCAAACAGGTTTTTTTCAAAGTTTCAGCGGTAATGCTAGCGGCAAGGTTTATGTAAGATGAAAAATATTACTGAGTATATAGTAAAGAATTATCATCATTGACTTGAATGATCGATGATAGTATAATATAACAAAGGAAAATGATGACTAGAAAAATACCAATTTGGAAAGACGACGGCAGTTGTGCAGAAGAAAGTGAAAACAAAACTTTCTGTATGGCACCTTGGGCACATACATATATAAGTCCTCAAGGCGAGAGAAGAATGTGCTGTGCAAGTCGTGAAGAACACAGTTTCCAAAAACAATACATCGACGCTACCAATGATGAAAAGTATGGAGAGATACGTGAAAGCGAAACTGATGCTGACAAATTTAATCCAGTAACACTAGAAGAACATTGGAACAGCGAATATATGCGAGACATACGCAAAAAGCTAATGGCAGGAGAGCGTATTAGCCAGTGTGATGTATGCAATGATGATATACTAAGCATCAATAGTTATCGTAAATGGTTCACTGGATTTTTGTTTAAAGATAAAATACAAGAAGCATTTGACTCAACAGATGATGACGGTTATACAACAATGCCTACTATTTCATTTGATTATCGTTATAGTAACTTATGTAACTTTAAGTGTCGCATGTGTGGTGAACAATTGAGCAGCGCATGGGAAGCTGAAAAAAAGAAACATGATTTATGGAGCCCTGAGCAACAACCGTTTATGATTCCTGAAGTTAAAAAGAAAATGAACAACTTCCAAAAGCACGTAGCTGAGCCTGAATTCAAGAAAGCAATTAGTGATGGTATTGTAGAAGAAATATATTGGGTAGGTGGCGAACCGTTGATGTATGATATGCATTGGTGGGCACTAGAAGAAATGACACAGAACGGTAGTGCAAAAAACTGTTACTTGCGTTACAATAGTAATCTATCAAGGATTGACTTCAAAGGCAAAAACTTGTATGATTACTTGCCACAGTTTAAAGATTGGATGATGTGTGCAAGTATTGACGGTACCGGTGACATTGTAGAGTTTATACGCAAAGGTATTGTATGGGAAGAATGGCTGGACAATTTTAAAGCTGGGCTGTTATTACCAGGCGGACAAGAAAAAATGAGATTTGATTTAACCATTACTGGTCCAGGAATGTTTAGTTTACGTGAACTGTTTGATCTAAGTCTTGAACTAGGTGTGCGTATGGAGACAAAGATTATGTTTGCATTTCATCCTGACATTGTAATGAGTCCGTTTGCTTGGCCTAGACATATACTAGACACCCATATAGACAGTATGCTAGATTATATGGAACCACGTGCAACTGATAATCAAATGACACTAGTGAATACACTGCGAGAAATGAAAACAAGACCCACGTTTGCGGAACAATGGCCTGATACACACGAACAACAATTTAAAAATGGTAAAGGATTTCAGGACAGACTAGATCAAATACGCCAAGATCAATTACGTTTAGAAGATATATACAAAGAAGATCCTGCGTTATATCAGTGGTGGACTAGACACAATGGTTGAACTCTACGATGATTTTAAAAATCGCAAAGGTTTTCGAAAACTTAATAGTACAAGACAGCTCAGAGATATGATTTATAAGTGGCTGATATCTGACATTACTAGTAAAGGAATAGGCATCAGCGACATTGTAGAACACAGTATGAAAAACTTAGCTGAAGAAATATACATTACTGTAGTAGCTAATTTATCTAAGATCATAAATATCGATGATGTGAAAGAAGTTTTTTATAGTCATCATCGTAATCAAGATAAACAACCAATGTTTTCTTTTAAAGCAAACAATTATAACTTGAATCTGTTGTCCACAACTGTTAAGATAAAAATATTTTTAGGTACTAATGCTATTATCGCTCGTGAGAATTACAATATGTCACGGCAATATTTTAACGATAACAAATATATTAAAAATAGCAAAATATACGATTGTGGGCTATACAGAATAGAACTGTATCCTCTAATACACGGAATGACACCAACACATATTGCCTCTAAAATAAAGATTAGCGACCATGATACTGCATTTGATGTATATAATAAAATTAACAATATCGGCAGAAGTAAAAATCTCATTGAAATGTTAAACGACATGTTTTTACAATACATTATTGCTGTATTCTATAATCCGGAAACACATCAGGCTGTATATCCAGTTGACTGCAATACTGGAAATTTTATTGTTACAAAAAATATCGATGATTACTTGGAATCTAAATGCAGTATAGATCAAGCGTTTGTGTGTATTGACTGGGATCATATATCAATATCGTGTGCTAACCAGATGATCCACACTGTGGCTTGGATGTGGTTTTGTCGTATATTTGATTTAGATAGTAATAATCAATTCATGACAAATGATATAACTGCCGAGTACAGGCGTCATCGAACTTTATTTTCTGCTATAGAAGAATTTAAGAAAGAATTTTACACACATAATTATCAGTTACATCTCATTGAGAAATATGGCGGCGCTTTTGCATATGAGGTACCCGAATCCGCCTTAAACAACTCGCTATATTTGAAAAAACTAGTGCAAGAAGAATATGAGAAAAGGAAACAGTAAAATGAGTTATGAATACTTAAAATCACCTGCGGCCAATCCTATGTTTGAAAAAATGGCTGATATTGTCAGGGAGAAACAGTGTGTAAGCATACTTGATGTTGGGTGTGGATACAGCAGAATAAATGAATTCTTAGATGATTATGAATACACACTACTAGGAGTTGATAATGATATTGATGTCGTAGCAGAGGCCAATTCTAAGTATGATACTATTGACGGCATTAGTTTTACTAACACAGATATATTGGATTTTGTAAACAACGATGCACGTACAGACTTTGACTGTATTGTATTGTCAGGACTCTTATATTATTTTAAACAAGGCACTTATAAGTGGAATGCATACGAACTTATCTCCTATATAGTCGAAAAATATAATCCAAAGATTATACTAATAGCTGAACCACGCCCTAGTATAGTATACAAAACAAGTGATCTTAGTAAGATATTTGCAACATGGGCTTCAGAGGCCTGGTTCTTTGAACTTGATATACGCATGGGAGATCGTGTAGTATATGCGTTAGAAACTGATCGTCAACGTTCAATATTCAATAGAAAAATTAAAGCTGAGTTTAATAGTACTAGTCAATATATCCATCAAAAAGAAATAGTTTGGGAAGACGATTTGCTTTCCCGAGGAGTATATTTAACGAATACAGAAACACTAGACGATGTTGCGCCCAGTGTTTCTAATCACTATATTAGTGTAAGTGCAGGATTTAAAAGTTTATATCAAGCATGCATGGATTGGACCCCAGGCAAATCACAGCAATTCACCTATATTGACATTGTTCCCACTGCAATCGATTATCGTATGTATTTTGATCAGATGTATCCTAAATTACGCAGTGCTGTACGGGTATTTGAATATTATTCACGTGAAATAGACCCCAATATCTTGCCTATAGTTGGCGGTGGCAGAAGTGTAAAAGACCTAGACAACATCGTCGATGAGCAGTTAAGATATTTAAAAATTAGTCCCAGACATTGGAATGAATTTATTGTACACTACAGCTCTGCACCAAAATCATATATAAGAATTGATGCAGTAAACAACATTAAATTACTTAATCAGTATATTAATAAATATCACACAAACAAGTATTTTAACTATAGTAACATACACGATTGGCATCAGTTTAGGTTTACTGAATCTACATTCTATAGTTGGCGGCAATACATAGACGATCGTAACAATATAAGATTTGTCGGCAAGACACCGCCGTTTACTAGTATGTGAGGAAATAAAGTGAGGAAATACCAAGCTTCAGATAACGTTTACCGTTCTTTCAACACCACAAATCCTTTTGTGAACTGGCGTAATATATTAAGTAATGATTGGCCAATTCGCCCGGCAATGCTGCCCGTCGATGCATATACTTCTAGTGATCTAGATTCTAGATCGTTAACACTACCGTGGAGTTCAACTGACAGTTTAGAAAATTGGAATAAAAACAGCGAGAAACAAGAATATAGTGCAGATTTTGTATATCACCATAACGCACATGGTTATAGATGTGATGAATTTGAAGATATCATGAACAGACCGACTAAAAAGTTGCTAGTATTAGGATGCAGTAATACATATGGCGTTGGTGTTCCCGAAGAACATACTTGGCCACATATGTTAAAACGTCAATTTGAACATCATAAGAATGAAAAAATAGATGTTATAAATCTCGGAGTACCGGGAGGCAGCAATCAATTAATTGATGTGTATCTCAACTGGTGCCACAGATTTAAACCAGATTATATTGCTGTATTATTCACCTATGAAAACAGAAAAACTGTAATAGATGAAAATGGAATTATTACCAATTTAGGGAGTTGGTGTATAGGAAATGGGTCCTGGCTTAGTGAAAGAAAATCCGACAAAGATTATAATAATAGACAAGCGATGTCTAAGTTTATAGAAGCACATTATCTATATGTTGAGCAACAGTTAGAATTTGAAATGAATGTAGTTGTGAATAAGTTAAAAATGATTGGCGGTATTGGAAACATTCCGACGGCACATATGTTTATGTCCGAACTTGTTAACGAGACTTTGTTTGAATTAACCGAGAATGTTATGTCTGCGGATTGGGAAATTGTAGATAATCCTATAAAAACTCAGTTTGGAAGAGATCAGTCACATTTTGGATCAATATTCTATCTAACAGTAGCTAAAGAATTTTTTAAGAAGTTTAACACATGAGCACATTTTGTCCACTACTATTTCAACACCTAGCAACGCACCCACACGGCGGCGTTACGCATTGTTGCATTGCAGATCATCGCAAAGCAATTAGCAGCAGTCGAGACAACACAGACTCGGGTCATCGCTATTATAACTTAAACACAGATACTGTACATGATACTATGAACAGCGAAAGTTTTAGGCGTGCTAGACTTGAAGTACTTGATAATAAAAAGCCAAGAGCATGTATGCGTTGCTATAGTGAAGAAGCTAAAGGAATGCAAAGTAAACGACTAGAGGAAATAAAAAATTATCCTGATTACACACAAGATGTAGCACAGTTAGTGACTGATGCACAGGGTTACATACAAGATGTGCAACTAGATTTTGTGGAACTACGTCTAGGCAACACTTGCAATGTTGCATGTAGAACTTGTAACCCAGCAAGTAGTAGCAAGTGGCGCAATGACTATGATAAACTACAAGCAGACTTAACATTTGATTTAACTAACTATAACACCATGCAAGGATTTCGTTGGCCAGAACGTGAAGGCTTTTGGGAGGATTTACTCAAGCATTGTGACCGTGTAAAGACATTTTACATCAATGGCGGCGAGCCTACTATGATAAAGCAACACTTTAAATTTTTACAACGATTAGTTGACATGGGCAAAACAGATGTTAAACTATGGTATAACATCAACATGACTCGTATGAGTGAAGAGATGATAGAACTATGGCGCAAATTTGATAATGTCAAAGTATCCTGCAGTATAGACGATTTAGCTGAACGCAATGAGTACATAAGACATCCTACTAAGTGGGATGATGTTATGCGTAACTTCCTGAGACTTAAAGAAGAAGACTTCGAATTAGATGTAACCCAGACTGTGAGCTTTATGAACTATTCAACACTGGGAGACTTTTATGACTTCTTCCACAATCAACACGGTGTATGGGTACATCATAACTATGTATATGATCCAGTTATATTGAGTCCCGCAGTGCTGCCAAAACAAATGCGTGATAATATACACAATCGTTTAGGTAATATATTACCAGACGAAAAGGTACAAGAACTAAAAAACATGTTTAGTGCCCCAGATAACCCTGAACAGTGGCGCAGAGCACAACTGTATACAAAGGGATTAGATAAAATAAGAAATCAGAACATAGGCGATTGGCTGCCAGAATTTAAGGAAAACATTGATGACTAAATTATATACATTTGGGTGTAGTTATACATACGGACACGGTTTACCAGATTGTGTTTATCCAACTCAATCACCTCCTAGTCAAATGGGGTATGCTAAAAACATCGCCGACGGGTTAAACCGTGAACTAATCAATAGTTCGGTATTCGGACAAAGCAATGGGCATATCAATCTTTCTGTACTGCATCAGAGAAAAACTATGCCCATTGACTCGGCGGCGATCATCCAATGGACACATTTAGGCAGGAAGATGATGTACTGGCCAGATAATCCGGATCCAGATCATAAATGGGCAAACCCAGTGACGAGGCCTTGGATGAAAAATACTCACTTGATAACGTCATGGCGTGCAGATAAGAAGCGCCACTACTATCATAAAATACACGAAGTTTGGACTGAACATTTTAGTGTATTGGACAACGAACTTTTTGAAGTATTACACTTAATGAATTATAGTCAACTAGCATTAAATAAAGTTGGCGTTAAGAAAATTTTACATATTCTTCCGCCTGAGTTCCTTTACAATTTTACTAAAGAGCAGTGCCATAGTGGATTGTCTACTTGGCTAGATCACGATATTGTATATACAACATTTTCACCAGGGGTACAAGCACCGGCAGATCTCGCCGCTGACGATTTACACCCAGGTGTAGAAACAAATAAAATATGGGCAGAAAACATATTATCCGAATACGGAGATTTTCTGCGATGACTGGTATGCAGTTTGAAGAGAATATAGATAACAAGATCAATTACGATCGCCGCCAGCGTTACGATAAGAAATCTAAGACACTCCCATCTACTGGTAGGCTAGTAGTATTTGGTGATAGTTTTTTTGAAGATATACCAGACGAAGTTTGTTGGCCATCGTTACTGAGCGATCGACTTAATTTTGATATTGTTAATTACAGTGTAGCAGGAACTAGTATAAACTATAGTGTGCAACAATTTTTTCATTATTATCGTACAGAATATAATCCACAAGATTACATTATATTCGGAACTACATATCAAGGAAGAGCGCCATTCACATTGAATAACGGCATAGTTTGTTGGCAGAATCATCTGTTATCTTATCTGACAGATGACCAGGCGTATCAGACGAAGATGGCAAATGAATATTACAGACAGCAAGACAGTTTTTGGAATATATGGTTTGATCAAGTATTTAAATTTGATGATGTTGACAATCAAATTGAGTTAATTTACAGTTTTATAAATAATTTAACAAACAAAAATTTATTTTTACCAGGCTTTGATACACTACGCACAGATCAAAATTTACTCAATGATAAATTTAGCCTAAACATGATCACTAGGATAGAAAACTATGCTAATAAAGATGAGATAAATCATATGAGTATAGAGAACAAATATAAACTTGTAGAGCAATGTCATGCCTATTTTGAAAAATTAGATTATAGTGTTTTCGATATAAGATATTTCGAGAAAGACAACAAGTAATATGCGAAATCCCAAGGACGCAAATCAGAATCTAAGAGATAAAACGTTATTAATCGTATTGTATGGTGAGCCACGCGGCATAGGAAATCATGATGAGTGTCCTGGCACAAATCAACTTGATTATATTTTAAATTGGCCAGATATACAGGACTTTAAAAGTGTACATGTAAGTTTTTCGATTACTACAGAAAGAGTTAGCCATCAACCATGGGATAACAGTTACATGATTGACCGCAATGGCCAAAAATGGAACGCTGAACATTTTTTACCAGAACATAAAATCAGAGAAAACATTAACAAATGGATGTTGTCGACGGACTCAGGACTCATGGAGTTGTCTTGGGACATTCATATTAGGAAACCCAGTACATTGCGATGGGGAATTGAATATCATCTCGCAATAACAAAAGCGTTGTGCAGCGATACTGACTTTTTTATATTTCATCGACTTGATAATAATGTAGCATATGAAGATATGAAGCATGCCAGAGGTCGAAGCTTTCAAAAATTCTTAGCTAATTCAGACAATACCCCCGCCGTTGTTACCGTAACAAATGGTCATCGGAATATGTACCAGCACCGGGATAGTAGATATGATGAGCTGGACAAGAGGGATCAGAATTACAAACAAGGAATGACGACATTTTGGACCAATTATGAAATGATGATGTGGAACCGACCAGGTCTTGAAGCTGTTGAAAAATTATTATATATTAAAGCACAAAATGAACGTTTTTATCATAATTGGGAATCTGAATATACATCACACAACGCAAGTCTTCCTTATTTAAGCTGGATACCACACGCTCGAATTGATTCTGGTGAAAATTTCTGGGCAGTGATACTTAGCTCACTGAGTGCTCTTTATCATAACTTTGTGGTATTGGATGTACTTCCGTTTAGGTCATTGATCCGAAATACCCCAGAGAACCTTAACGGAGGGAAAGATTTAAAGACTGTTTTAAAAGAAATCGACACCCATTCGCTCTATGGGCGCCTGTGTCAACTCATTGATCTAGGTCTTAAAAAAGATGATGAAATTATTAATCCGCCAGAATATATTGATAGCAGTAACATCCAACGATATCATAACTCCAGATCTGGGACAGAAGGAATTCCTGATATGATTGATAGATTATACAACGATAGTGGTATAAAAACTTATTTTAATCCTGAGGTTTCTGTTGCACAACTAAATTATGATTTTAACACCAATGATTATAAAGAGCATAGCCGTATTCAATTGAATAATCTATTAGCTAAACCAGTGGATACAGCAATGGAAGAATTAACCAACACCACACACACTGTAAAATACAAGGTAAAATATGGCCCAGATGAATATCCGCCAACTCACGGATTTTATTATAACCAATTCTTGGAGTTAATAGACAACGACTATCCCCAAAAAGACAAAGGGTTTCAAGTTACTATATTTTATAGCATATATATGTGGTTTAATGAATTCGATTGGAATTTTAGTTCGTGGAGTAGACCTTTATGCTTATTTGTTGGACCTGACCGAGCATGGAGAGTACATCCTGGTAATGCTAGACTACGGTTTAAACAATTTAGACCAACTACAACTCCAATGTTTATGTTTTTACATAAAGATGTTGATCTCGGCACTACATTCAAGAGTACATATATGCGTAATGCAGAACTATTGAATAGTACAACTATGGATATAAAATTCTATCACAAGCTACAACGAGTATCAAGGCTATCAGCGTTAGACATATATCTGCGGATTCAATCCAGAAATAGCGATGACACCCAAGATCAACACCCAACACTCCCCGCGGCGGCAGCGAATTACGGCGCGGATCACTGGCCCAATGGGGTTTTACCCGACATGTGGTGGACCTATATGAATACAAAAACTAATGAATCGTTTGAAGGAGAAACGGTTGACACATACTTTGGCGACACATTAACAGTAAAATTTGAGAATCGTATTGTTTACTACAATGATGAAAAAGTCGCCAAGCTAGACGACCACGACCATCTTGTATTTTTTAATACATTCAGACCAAAATTTAAACTTTAAAGGAAACTAGTATTGGCTAAGCTATATACATTTGGGTGTAGTTATACATACGGACAAGGCCTTGCAGATTGCATAATCCACCCAGGGCAGATCGAGCTTGTAGTACCAAGTAAATTAGGCTGGGCATCTCTGGTAGCTGCTGATCTTGGTTATGATCTAGTTAACATGTCACTGCCGGGCAATAGTAATAGGTCAATTATGAATACTATTAGTTATGAAGTTAAAAATTTAGACTCTGACAGCATAGTCATAATACACTGGACCCACAAGAATCGTGAACATCGTTATGTTGAATTCAAGAACAACGATGCTTATCACTTTCATAATGGTCAAGAATCTATATATGCAGGGTCTAGCGACATGTGGCGGGGTAACATGTCGCCATTACAGACTTGGGAAGTCAACCAGGCAAGTGCTGCATATTATGAACACATATATTCAGATTTTCATGCAATGCTAGTAACAAGGCAGATTATTGATTATGTTGATTTAAAACTAAAACAGTATGGAATTAGAGTATTACATCTGGGCCCAGCTGGGCATAGAGAAGATGATGGATTTCATGAGTTACCTTACTTTTATGATACTCGTGAAATAAACATAGACCCAAAGCATCTTAAATGTTTTGAAATTGACCTTGCTCAGGATAATATGCATCCTGGTACCGAGTCAAATATTAATTTTTTTAAGTACATAGTAAAAAATCACGGAGAATACTTGCGTGGAAAACATAATAATACAAGGAAAGACAACTATGAAATATACTAATCCATGGGAATACTATATAGAAGACGACTTTCTTCCTACGGAGTTAGTCCAACAATTAAAAGAGATAGAAATAAACAGTGACAATAGTGACTGTGCAGGAACCAGAACTGGTATTCCGGGTAGACATTTCTTCACACCAAATAACAACGACATCATAACACAAACAGTTGTAGATCATATTCTCAGTCGTAAACAAGAGTTTGAACGACAGTTTGGCTATGATCTCAGTAATAGTTACTTGAGAGTTGAACTTGCACAAGACGATGAAGAAGCGTGGCTAGAGCCGCATTTAGATTCACTGGACAAACGTATTACTATGATTGTTTATATTGATCAAGATGACCAATCAATGACAGACTTGGGTACTGATTTATACCTGACCAATGACGCATCAAGCGAAAGTGTTAGAGCTAGTTGGAGAGAAAACCGTTGTCTGGTGTTTAAACCAACTGAAGAAAAATGGCATGGTGTAGCCAAACGCTCGTATCAAGGACGTAGACTTGTGCTGTTGATTAACTATGTGAATAAAGACACATGGAACAGCGTTGATCAAGTATGGGATGTAGACGTATGAGTTTTGTAGGAGTAACTAACTATAAAAAGACAAGCGAACGTTTGCCAGGAAAGCATCATAACGAATTCTATGATGGCAAAAGTCTAATAGATGTCAAGTTGGAACAGTTGTTCGATTCAGGTGCAGAACATGTATATATCAGTACTGACGACACAGAAGTCAGTAACAGTGAGAACATAACATACGTTCAGCGGGATGCAGAGTATTGTAACAATGTAACTAGATTCGGATATGTGTTAGAAAAAATATATCATGACGTTCCTGTTGCTGATGATCAAAATGTCATTTATACATTTGTGTGTTGCCCGTTATTTAAACGCTACAAAGAAATGTATAAAGAATACTTGCGAAGCGGTAAAAATCAGATTGCAGTTCACAACAGTACACACTATTATATGGATGTAAACAAACGTCCTATTAACTTTAACTTTGGGCTGTGGCATCCGTATAGTCAAGGCATTGACCCGGTGTACATGTTTCCTTATGCAGGAACAGTGTGCAAGATGCAGGATCTACGTGAAGCCAATTATATGATACCACTAGAGTTCGAATATTTTACTATGAATCAATTTGAAGCTATTGACATTGACGAACGAGAAGAGTTTGAACTAGCACAGGTACTTTACAACCACTATAAATAAGTACGTATGTAATTAAGTGGATCATAATATGAAATTAATAATGCCAATGGCAGGCGAGGGAAGTAGATTCTCATCGGCAGGGTATACTGTACCAAAACCTATGATAGATATCAATGGGAAACCTATGTTTGTGAGAACAATAGAAAGCATAGGATTAGAGTTTGACGACTATATTTTTATTACACGACGAGAACATAATCTCAGAGACAGTGTACTAGAACATTATCCCAATGCAAAAGTAATTGAACTGGATGCATTGACTGAAGGCGCAGCATGTAGTGTTGCAACAGCAGAACCTTACATGAACAGTGAGGATAGTTTTTGTGTGTGTAACTGCGATCAGTTTTTTGAATGGGATAGCAGCAAATTTGAAGCCCACCGCAACAATGACGGTGTACTGTTGTTGTTTGAAGATCCTCAAAGAGATCCTAAATGGAGTTTTGCTGCATACCAACCGGACAGTGAACGTGTATTTGCTGTAGCAGAGAAAGATCCCATCAGCAGTTATGCTACTGCTGGACTGTACTATTGGCGTAGTTGGAACACGTATAACAAAAGTTTGCGTCTGATGATCCAAGAAGATGACAGAACCAACGGAGAATTTTATCTATGTCCAGTATATAATCACACTATTCGGTTGCAAAATACTACAATATCAGGTATAATAATAGATAAAATGAATGGTGTAGGAACACCTGAGGATTTGGATGCATGGTCAAGTACATAGCACACAGAGGCAATACACAAGGCCCGCAACCTTCATTTGAGAATACAATAGAATATTTGCGTAGTGCTTATCAAGACTACGATGTTGAAATTGACCTAATAGGACACAAAGGCACCTTATATCTAGGACATGACGAGCCTCAACAGCCTGCTCCATTGGATTTTGTACAAAGCGAAGGTGTATGGTGTCATGCAAAAAATTATGAAGCTGCTACACTATTAAGCAGTATGAGAACACATTGGTTTTGGCATCAAGAAGATGACTTTGCACTCACTAGTAAAGAATTCTTTTGGTGCTTTCCAAACATACAAATTCAACATCCCAGGGCAGTTTGGTTAGACTTGGGAGATGATGTATGGTTACCCAAAGAGATAGATAACATATATGCAATCTGTGGAGATACAGCCGATGAAAATACTTATATGCGGTCCTGAAGGTAGTGGTAAAACCACACTAGCAAAACCTTTCGCAGAACTTATAAACGCAGTGTATGTACATCGAGACAGTTATCCCTGCGAACTCAGAGGATATATAGACGGCCTAGTAGCTGCTGGCAACGTTGTTGTAATTGACAAACGATGCGATAGAAGCAGTGCAGTCGAATATTTACATCCCGACTTTGTTGTATGGTTGGATATGCGTACTGCTAAAACACAAAGACCATATCAAGTAGACTATCATATAGAAAAATGGTTTGACGATACTCCGGCTCAGTTGGTCAAAGTATTGGAACGCTACACATATTGGAAGAATAAACAAATTGACAAAAAATAAAGTAACTTGGGGCTGGACCGGAATGAGTCATGATGCTAGTCTCGCTGTGTTCAGCAATGATGGACTAGAGTTTGCTGCCCACAGTGAACGCTATAGTCGTGTGAAAAACGACAAGCATTTAGATCCACAGTTGATCCAAGAAGCAATAGATCTGCATGGTAAACCAGATGAGATATTCTATTACGAACGTCCGTTGCTTAAAAAGACACGTCAGCTATACGCAAAGCAATACACACTACTTGGCAAAGAATCACCTACAACATATATGCGCAAGTACCTTAAAGATGCTCCTAAAAGCACTACAGTTAGTCATCATTTAGGCCATGCTGCCTATGCATATTACACAGGTCCTTTTGATCGTACACTTGTACTGGTTATTGACAGTATAGGTGAATGGGAGACTGTTAGCTTGTGGAGTGGTGAAGACGGCAAGCTAAAAAAACTATGGAGCCAAAACTATCCACACAGCATAGGCATATGGTACAGTGCTATGACACAGCGTATTGGACTAAAGCCACAGGAACATGAATACATTCTCATGGGCATGGCAGCGGTGGGTGATCCTGATAGATTGTATGCGGATATCAAGAAGGATTTTATTGAAAAAACTCCAGTCAGCTATGCGCCCGAAACTATATTCAAACGTGATTGTCACAGAGGTTGTTTGGATTGGAGACCTGACCTAAACACACCACAAGACTATGCTGACATTGCTGCCGCTACACAACGTATATACGAAGAAATATTTGTAGAGCTGTGTCGCAGTGCATACTTTATGACCGACGGTAAATATGATAGCATCACACTTGCAGGTGGTTGTGCCTTAAACTGTGTAGCAAATCCGCTCGCTGAACTACTTTTTAAAAATGTGCATGTACCAGCAAATCCAGGAGATGCTGGCAGTGCAATAGGATGTGTACTAGCACATTGGAAAAAATTTATGCTCATGGACCATGCGTATCTTGGACATGAAATCAAAGGAGATTACCCAGTTGAAGAAATACTCAGTGAATTACATACTAGAAAAATTACAGCCGTGGCAAGTGGTCGTGCTGAGTATGGTCCTCGGGCTCTTGGCAACCGTAGTATTCTTGCTGATCCCCGTGGAGCTGATGTTAAGGACCTGGTAAACACCATCAAGCACAGAGAAAGTTTCAGACCTTTTGCTCCTGTGATACTAGCAGAACATGCAAGTGAATACTTTGAAGGACGGACCGGAGACTTTATGCAATACGTAAGTGTCTGCAAAGATCCTAAACAGTTTCCTGCTATCATACACTATGACAATAGCAGTAGAGTACAAACTGTTCAGCCCAGCAGCAAACACGGGATACGAAAACTACTAGAACGTTGGTATGAGGACACTGGTTGTCCCATGTTGCTGAACACAAGTTTGAATATCAAAGGCGAGCCTCTAGTAAATACAAGAGAAGACGCAGAGCGTTGGACCAAACAATATGGAGTACAAGTATGTTTACCCGAATAAGAAATTTTATAATGTATCCTTGGGATCGTTATCAACAAAAGAAGCTACTAAAAAAACGACTAGAAGAGCTTCGCAAACGTGATCCGTTTATATATGAATAGGAAATGTGAGATTGTTACTTGACATATTCAATCCTTTTAGATATAATAAAAATAAAGAAAGCCTGCCCACGATGCTAGATGTAATACAAATCAGCTATCACGAAAAAACTGCTGATGAAAACTTTGAAATATTACAAATGTTCGCTCCGCATGCTAAACGTGTGCAGGGTGTTAAGGGTATATTCCATGCACACAAAGCTGCGGCAGAACTAGCAGAAACCAAAAACTTTTATGTAATTGATGCTGATGCAGTAGTCGATGAACAGTTTAAGTTTGATTTTAAGCCTAGTAGAGAAAAACTAGAATATGGACATGTTTCTCAAACCGATTGCGTGTATACCTGGCGTAGTAGAAATCCTGTAAATGATCTAATTTACGGCTATGGCGGCGCTAAACTATTTCCACGTCAAGCACTATTAGATGCTAAGAACTGGAATGTTGACATGACAACTACGCTGGGTTGCTCGTTTGTTCCCAAGTTTCAAATCAGTAATACTACTGCATTTAATACAACTCCGTTTGATGCATGGAAAAGTGCATTTAGAGAATGTACTAAACTAGCTAGCAGTATCATTCCAAACAACGACAATACAGACAATGAATATAGATTAGATGTATGGTGTACCCGAGGAAAAAATCAACTCAATGGTGAATATTGTATACTAGGTGCAAGACAAGGCGCTGATTTTGGAAAAACTTATAAAAATAATTTGAAAGCATTGAAGAAAATTAATGACTTTGAATGGCTAAGACAGACCTTCCAAGACGTAACAGAAGAATAATGCAAACACACGAACTACTAGACAGATATGAAATACTGTACCCGGAGATATCTGAGCTTTCGGATTTAAGAAGGGCAGTTATAGATCAAGACCTGAGTAGTGTTTTTAGATTGTGTGAAGAAAACGAAGAACTAAGAAAAGCTGTAGTTGACGAAAATCTACACAGTATATTTAGAATAGCTAGTGAATGGGATGTAAGTGGACACAGTGACGATCTAAGAAGAGCTGTTATTGAAAACAATTTGTATAGTTTGTTTAGATTGTTTTCTGAATCAGATGAGGATATACATTTATATCGTACAGCAATAGTTAATAAAAATTTACGCAGTATCTTTAAATTACTTGGCAATGACAATTTACGCAAACTAATCATTGATGAAAACGTGTATAAATTGTGGCCTATACTAGATAGTTATGTGGACACACAATTTACTAGTGCATTTAAAAGTTTCTTTATAAACAATACAGTTATTGATACTGATTGTTTTAGTCGGGGACAACTACAAAGCAAGCAATGGTTAGTAACTGAACTAGAAAAACTAGATGTTGAACTTGGCACTGTGTTTTTGTGCGCAGGTTGGTATGCTACACTTGCTACAATGTTATTTGAAAGCGACATCACAGTAGATAAAGTTAGATCTTTTGACATTGATGAGTCTTGCGTAGGCATTGCTGAAACATTTAACAAGCCATGGTTTATGGAACAATGGCGATTCAAAAGTATTACGCAAGATATAATGGATATAGATTATGACAAACATATGTGGCAGTTCTGGAGTAATGCTAATAATCGAATGAGCCGTCCAATTTCAGACACGCCTGATACTATTATTAACACTAGCTGTGAGCATATAGAAAACTTTGCTGAATGGTATGCTAAGATTCCAGACGGTAAACTAGTAATACTACAAAGTAATAATTTTTTCCAAGTAGAAGAACACGTTAACTGCGTAAACGATATAGAAGAATTTAAAACACAGGCACCAATGTCAGAGGTATTATATAGTGGCGAATTAGAATTGCCTAAGTACAAGAGGGTTATGTTAATTGGATATAAATGATTTAACACTAAGACAACTACAAACTGAAAGCGCCAGAGCTCTAAGTACTATGCAAGCCACCAATAATAACATCTACAAATTTAATAAACTAGCACACCACGACAGTCAAAAATGGTATCGTGCAGTTATAGAATGGTACGTAGAAGAGTATGGTAATTTGCCCAGTAAGACTGGACCCGGCAAGGATGTAAAACTAATACATAATGTATAACTATGAAGATATAAAACAAGTTCATTTAGAAGTCACACAGCGTTGCCAGGCAGCGTGTCCCATGTGTGACCGTAACGAAAATGGAGGCGCCGATAATCGACATATAGATAATAGTGAACTAAGTTTAGCAGACTGCGAACGTATCTTCTCACCAGAATTTATTAAGCAACTTAATACAATGTACATGTGTGGTAACCTAGGAGACCCTATTATTGCCCGTGACACATTGGAAATATTTCGTTACTTTAGAAAACATAACCCTAACATGTGGCTAAGTATGAATACCAACGCAGGGGCAAAAAATGAAGAATGGTGGAGACAGTTGGCTGAAGTTTTTGGAAGGATGGGTACCGTCATATTTAGTGTTGACGGTTTGCATGACACTAATCATTTGTATCGCCAAGGTGTTGTATGGGATAATGTAGAACGCAACATGCGAGCCTTTATTGAGGCAGGCGGAAGAGCTCGTTGGGACTTTATCATTTTCGGACACAACGAACACCAAGTAGAGCAAGCACAAAAGCTGGCAGATGAATGGGGTGTTGAACGTTTTCAAAAGAAAAAAAGCGCACGTTTCTTTACAGCAAACAGCAAAGCTAAAGACAAACATCAAGCACAAAATCGCAAAGGCCAAGAAACACAACTACTACAAAAACCTCAAAAGTTAGATAATCAAAATTTGGCATTGTTAAAACAAAAAGAGATTGAAAAAACATACGGAAGTATGAGCGACTATTACAATAAGTGTAGTATAAATTGCAAAGCCATAGATAAAAAAGAAATCTTTATTACAGCAGAAGGACTATTAATGCCTTGCTGTTGGACTGCTGGACGCATGTACAAATGGTGGCACAAAGATTATCGTGTAGAACAAATATGGGATCATATTAATGCAGCTGGTGGTAAAGACGGTATTAGTGTGTTGACACACGGCTTAGAATCAGTTATGAATAGTGGTATACTGCAAAGCATAAAGTCAAGTTGGGATCGTACTAGTGTAGCAGATGGTAAGCTAGGGGTCTGTGCGCAAAAATGTGGTTCAGAGTTTGATCCATTTGGAGCACAATTTGAGTAACCTATATACATTTGCAACAGTAAAAAAAATTGAAATCGATTGCACTAGTTATTGCAATGCATTCTGCGGAGCATGTGATCGCAATATAGATGGCGGTGCTGATCATCCAAAATTAGTACTACAACATTTGACCTGGGATAGTTGGCTCTCACTTGTTACTGAACAAAATTTACAGCATATAAATGAAATTATTTTTAATGGAAACTTTGGCGACTTTAGTATGCATCCTAAAATTATTAGTATGTTGGATTATTTAAGCACAGTCAAGAGTGAAATTTATATTAACATGCACACCAATGGTACTGCCAGATCAACCACATTCTGGCGTGAGCTAGCAGAAGTATTACAGAAGTTTAGCAAGCATGACATTAAGTGGGGGATAGATGGGCTAGCTGATACCCACCATATTTACCGTCGTGGTCTAGACTGGAACAAACGTATTGATAATCTAACAGCGTTTAATGATGCCGGCGGCAACAGCATATGGAAATGTATCGTATTTGATTACAATAAAAGTCAGTTAAATACTATTAATGAACTAGCTGAAAAATTAGGCTGTATGGCATTCCAAACAAATAGAAATCGCAGCGGTACAATAACTATGCCAGCTTATAAGAGTTTTCCTAGTACTACAATTAGCAGTCCTACACTGCAAGAATTTGAAAGTCAATACAAAATGAAACAACAGTTTCACAAACAACTCAGCACACCTGCTAGTACTAGTGTAGCAGCACATGGCAATACAAAATGTCCGTATGCACATGAGGGCATGATACAAATTGATCCATGGGGAAATGTGTGGCCATGTTGTTATATATCAGGCCGCCGAGTTGATGGTAACACAAATTTTCCTTTTGATAAATTTAGTACTAAAGTAAGCGAGCATTCACTTGGTGACATACTGTATAAGTTTAGCGAGTTCTTAGAACCAGCTTGGGCAAATGCTAGCGTTGATATTTGTAATCGTTGTGCAGGAATCAACCAACCAGCGCCGAGATACAGTTAATGTCGTGTATCTACGCAGATAGTGGTCTTTATATTGGAGCTGAGACTAGCATTGGGCACTGTTGTTTACAAAGCACACACACAATGAACATGCCATGGAATTTTGACGAATATCCTGATCTTAACTCTTGGAAAGTAAATCAGACAAAACTCACTGAAATACAAAACAGCATAAATCTCGGCGAGCAGCCCAGCGTGTGTAGTACTTGTTGGAAGTATGAAAATGCTGGCATGGACAGTCATCGTACTCGTGGAAGAGGCCTTCTGGATGGCAAAGGTGGAATAGAATTTGTCGACATAAGGCTAGGCAATAGATGTAATCTACAATGTAAGATGTGTGATGCTTATCACAGTGATCAAATTGGTAAATTAGCACAACAGTTACATGATAGTGGTATACCCAACCATCCATACTTGTCTATACCTAATGTTAGTAATACATGGAGCCAAGCACAAGTTTCTCAAGTATTAACTCTAGTCTCTGACCTACCAGACCTACGTGAAATAATGTTAGCAGGTGGTGAACCATTAATAATGCCCGAGGTCGAAACCCTTTTACAAGATCTAATAGACAAAAATAAAACGGATATTGTAATTAGCGTCATTACTAATTGTACTAGTGCTCCACGCAGTATGATAGAAAAACTAAAGAAATTTAAACGTATATATATTAATGCAAGCATTGATGCAACCGGACAATATTTAGAATTTCAACGAGCACCTGCTAAATGGGATGCTATCAAGCGAACGTTTGATCGTTTTCAGGATGCAGGATTTAATATGGAAATTAGTCCTAGTATTAGTATGTTGGTGTTAGAAGATATTCCCAATCTATTAGATTTTGGATTAAGCAGAAATACTATAGTTTCATTCAATGAAGTAGAATACCCTAGTTATTTGCGGTATCAGTATGTACCATTGGCAAACCGTGAACATGTACAACATTACATGAAAAATACGCTCGTAAATTTGAAGACAAATTGGCAAGTCTTTGCTCAACAAGGTTTAACTGAATACATAGAACCCAGTCAACAAGATTGTGACCTTTTAGCACATTATGCTCGAGATGTATGGACTAAAGGACAGCCTTTTTTAGAACTTTATCCGTGGGCACAATATATGATTGATAGAGCAAATGACTATAAACCGTATTAAAACTGTTAACAATCTACTAGTAGTGGACTGGATACTCAGTAATGTGTGCAACTATAAATGCACATACTGTGGCCCTGACAGTAATGGCGGAGATCAGTATTGGCCTGATGTTGAACAATGCGAAGAAGCAGTGCGTCAAATTACACAACAAAGCACACACGATCATCGTATGTATACAATACTTGGAGGTGAGCCCACAGTATGGCGAGACTTTAGTAGATTGGCTAAAAGTATTAAAACAATTGATCCTAACAGTGTAGTTAATATATTAACCAATGGCAGCAGGACTATTAATTGGTGGCGTAAAACAAAACCTTATATAGACAAAGTAAGTATTAGCTATCATCACGAAAGTGCTAATCCAGCACACATAGTTGACGTAGTAAACGAGATACAATCTGACTGCCAAACAAACATACAAATGCTAATGGACATAAATGATTTTGACAAGTGTGTTGGCATCTGGGAATACCTACGTGACAATACTGTGGTACCAATACAAATAAAAAAACTACAAATAGAGTTTGGCGGACACAAAGGTTGGCAGGATTATACTGCCGAACAACGTGAAAAGATGCTACAGATGCATTCTGAGACTAAAGATCGACCCACTACTAAGCGTAACATTACTAGCCTAGGGATACGTGTACACTATGACAACGGTGATGTACGAAGGGAAGGCTGTCATGACCTAATCCAAGCAGGAATAAATAAATTTGAAGGATGGAAATGTAGTATAGGGAAAGACCTTATTGTCATTAAACCCAATGGCGAAGTACTTCCCGCAAATGCTTGCAATCAAAAAGTATTGATGGGTAATATTAAAACTGCGCCTGAAAAAATTAAGTTATTGACAGAACCAATTGTTTGTGCATATCGTGAATGTACATGTGGTAGTGATATAGAGATTGACAAACATAAATGAATCATTATTTAAAACGCCCAGATAGCATACAATTTGAAATAAGCAGCAATTGTAATGCGTTGTGTCAAGGATGCGCTAGACAGGATGGATTAAACCTTACTAAGGTAGATCCACGTATACCTAAGAATCAATTTATGGATGTCAATGACTATATCCGTGTAATGAGTCATGAGTTTTTTAGCAGTAGTATATACGAAGTGTTCTTTTGTGGTACTATAGACGATCCAATTATGCATCCAAAGTTTCATGATTTTGTTGATTGGACAGTAAAGAATACAGATTTAAAAATATTCATTGATACAAACGGTGCTGCAAGATCGCCAACCTGGTGGAGTCAACTAGCTGCGATAAGTGGTGAACGTGTTTTAGTTAAGTTTAATGTAGACGGCAGTGATGATACTAATGCAATGAATAGACAGTTTACCCGCTTTGATCGCATCATGGAAAACGCCCAAGCCTACATTGATGCTGGCGGAAGAGCAAGATGGCAAATGATTGAATTTAATTGGAACAGTCATCAAATTGACACTGCCAGACGTTTAAGTGAACACATGGGTTTTGAAGACTTCAAAGTCAGACGAAACAATGTCACTGATTTAAATCAAGACTATGATAGCGCACTGGAGACCAGAATAAGACATGAAACTCGTAGGCTTGAACACACTTGGGAAACATACTTACACAGCGTTAAACAGTACAAATCCAATGGAATTAAATGTAGATTCAATGGTGATGGAAGTGAAGACAGAAGTTATATGGTAAGTTATGCTGGTGAAATATGGCCTTGTTGCTTTGTATATAATATTAAATATCAAGGCAATGGCGAGTTTGCCAATAGCCAAAGACAATACGAAGAAAAGTATGGCAAACATTGGAATAGTATACACCACAACAGTATTGATGACATCGTCAATGGTCCATTGTTTAGTAATGATCTTGCTACCAGTTGGAATAACTTAACTGATATCGGCACAGGAGGATGTAATCCTGTGTGTGTTGTAAACTGCGGCGGAATTAAATGATAAATTGTAAAAAAATATTTGTTCTTGGATGTAGCTTTAGTCATCATGACATGAGTACAGAGGCATACTCAACTTGGCCTGCATATATAGCAAAAGATAATCCTGAATATTTTGTTGTTAATGGAAGTATTCCTGGCAGTAGCAATGACAGCTATTTTTATCGATACCGACAAATGTGTAAAGTATATGGTAATCCAGACTTGGTTCTTGTGCAACTTACTTCATTGGAAAGGATGTATCATCCGGTAGTTAAAAATCATCATGACATGATAGAATTCGAACTACTTACAGAAAACTATGCACATCATGCGAATGCCGGTATTAGAAATATTCATGAACATTTGTTTCTTACCAGCGGCACTTTTTGGAGTAACAACAAAAAAGAAATGTGTCAACAGATGCAAGTAAGTGAAAAAAGTTTTGATGATTATCTGTCATCAATGTTTAACAATAAACATTATCTAGAAATGCTCACTGAGAAAGATCTATTACTACTTAAACATAGAATTAAAGCACCTGCACTTTATTTTACTTGGGAAGACTATTTGACCCCACAATTATTGGACATGGCATCCAGTGTGTACAGTGCTAAATGCCAGTTACTGGATCCTATTGTGCCACAATTTACGCCCACGCAATTAGCAGAATACAGTGTAGACAAACATCATCATTTTAATCAACATGGACATAGGGCAGTAGCAGACATACTAAGCCGTGCTATAAAAGGGTTCATTGAATGAAACGATCCTGTCCACTATTGGATTATGAAGTTAATGTCGACACCCAAGGCAGCGGGTTTTATAGTTGTTGCTGGACAACAGACTGTAGTTTCGATACCTTGGATAAACTACGAGATTGGCAACAAGAACAAAAGCAAACTTTCCGAGAAAACAAATGGCCGACGGCTTGTAAAGTTTGCCGTGTCAGTGAAAAGAATACAGGACAAAGTTTACGTACTAAAATGCTCAATGAGGAAGAAGATTATAATCCAGACACGGCAGTGCCTAAGATTAAATATTCTAATATTAGTTATAAAAATTTATGTAACTATGCGTGTATTATATGCAATCCAGGTAGTAGTACTGCAATTTATGATTTAATAAAAGAGTCTGGTCTACAGCCTGGCCATTGGAGTAATAATAGTGTTAAAAGCACAAACCTAGACAACAGTGCAGTTCTCAGAGAATATGAAAAACATATTGGGTCACTTGAACGAGTTACTCTACTAGGCGGCGAGCCTTTTTTAATTAAAGAATACATTGACTTTCTAAGAAAACTGTCAGTGAATTGTCGTGTACTAGTCAATACAAATGCTAGTGTGTACAATCAGAAATTGGTCGACGAGTTAAAAAGATTTGAGCACGTCAGCATTGGCTATAGTATAGATGCATATGGTGAAATCAATGAAGCAGTGAGACTAAACAGTTCTTGGAGTACAGTTGAGCGAAACGTACAAAAACTTAAACAACAACTGCCTGACGCCAATCACTATATTAATCCAGTGATAACTAAATTTAACGTGCTACACTGGGAAAAATTATATTTGTGGGCAGTGCAACACGGACTGTATAGTAATGCTTTCTGGCAAAATGTAATAACTAATCCAGAGGCTCAAAAACTTTGCTACATACCACAAGAATGGCATGCTGAGATATTAGACTCGTTGCGTAAGTATAATTTTCAGCATTGGTTACAGGAATATTTCAACGAGACACCAACTATAAATATTAAAGAAGTACAGTCTGAGGATATTATTCTAAAGAATATTGCAAAATCTAAGAATATAGATTATATAGAACTATTTCCGCACATTTTTCAGGAGCGTATATGACAAATTTACCAAGTGATACATTTTGCTTGTTGCCTTGGGTACACCTTAGTACAAGACCTGATGGCTCAATGAGAGTATGTTGTACTGCTAATGCTAGTAGTGTTGGTGCTACCAATGACAAAGAGCACGGCGGGCAAGTTGGTGTTGTCAAGGACGAAGACGGACGACCAAACAACTTAAACGTAAGTGATTTTCAGACGGCATGGAATAGCACATACATGAAAAATGTCAGAGTACAGATGCTGAATGGCGAGAAACCTCCCAGTTGCTTAAAGTGCTTTAAAGAAGAAGCTGCTGGACATCGCAGTAAACGACAATGGGAAACACACTATTGGAGCCAGCGTGTTGATCTAGACAAGATACTATCAGACACCCAACCAGACGGAGAAGTTCCTCCTAACCTGGCTTACATTGATTTACGCTTTGGTACAAAGTGTCAGTTGGCATGTGTAATGTGTAGCCCGCATGATAGCAGTGGCTGGATTAAAGATTATAAAAGTATTTTTCCCGCAGTGAAGAACGAAAGTCTTAAAGAGATCATGCAATGGCAAGACAAAGGCAGTACCAATGGCAGTAGCTACAACTGGCACAAACAGAATCCAGTATTTTGGAAACAGTTTTATGAACAAATGCCTAGCATGCAACAGATATATTTTGCCGGCGGCGAAAGTCTTATCATTGAAGAGCATTACGAAATACTTGAACACGCAATCGAAATGGGTTATGCAAAAGACTTAGAGCTACGCTACAACTCAAACGGAGTTGAATGGCGTGAAGACTTATTTGAACTGTGGAAAGAATTTAAACTAGTACGTTTCCACTATAGTATAGACAGCATTAAAGAAATGAATGACTATATTCGTTACCCTAGTACGTGGAGTCGCCAAGAAGAAGTGTTCCATTTGTTAGATACACAAACAAGTGACAATGTAGAAATTACAATTGCTTGTGCGGTACAAGCATTAAATGTTTATTATTTGCCGGACTTTATACAATGGAAACTAGAGCAACGATTTAATAAAATTAATATGTGGCCATTTGGTGCAGGCGGTATTAGTCAGCACTTTGTATACTGGCCCGCCCACTTAAATGTCAAGAGTTTACCCACTGACTTTAAAGCAAAGTGTAGAGCAAAGTACGAAGCATGGTATCCCTGGTGGGAAAAGAACTGGGAGTTAGGTATACCCAGTTGGCACAAAGGTAAAGTTGACTACGAACAATGGCGCAGTGCTGAATATGGCATTAAAAGACTAGATGGCATTCTTAGCTTTATGGAAAGCGAAGACTGGAGCCAAAGGTTGCCAGAAATGAAGGAATTTTTAAGTTTATGTGATAGACAGCGCAACAACAGTTTTAGCGCAACATTTCCTGAGATGGCAGATATATTCCAATGAATCTATTAGACATTATCATATGTGTAATTCCTAAAATTATGCCAGATGCACCTACTGTAGGTCCAGCTGTACTCAAAGCTCATCTACAGGATGCAGGGTTCACATGTGAAGTGATTGATTTAAATGTTAAACTGTACAATGAATTTTTAAAATATGATGACGGAGATCAGTTCTTTGATCAAGACGCTGTGTTTAGATGCAGAGACATCGACAACGTTGATGAGATATTTGGCGATACATATAACAAGTACAAATACTTTTTCGACGAATGGATTGAATATTTTGTTAACAAGAATCCAAAATTTATCGGACTAAGTTTACTCAGTGTAATGAGCAGTGCATTTGCTATTAAACTAAGTCAATTGATACGTGAACATTTACCTGAGACCAAGATTATATGGGGCGGAGCAGAAGTTACTCGAGGTAGAACTATGCAGTACTATGATGCAGGGTTAATTGATCATTGGATCACAGGCGACGGCGAACAACCTATAGTAAAGTTATTACAAGGAGACCTAGATCATAATGGCATTGATGACAGAGCTCCTTTTCAATTACTAGATATCAACAGTGCGCAGATCCCCAATTACGATGATATTAAATGGGAAGAGTATACGCAATTCAATGTACCTAACCCTGCTTATATAACAGGTAGCCGGGGCTGTGTCAAGCGTTGTGATTTTTGTAATGTATACACTATCTGGCCCAAGTATGTATTCAGAAGTGGTGCAAACATTGCAGAAGAAATAATAACGGTTAAAAAGAAATACAATAGAACAACATTTAAATTTACCGATAGTTTAATAAACGGCAGTATGAAAGCATTTAGAGAAATGTTACAGATACTGGCTGATTATAATAATAATTGTGAAAATGAAGATGATAAAATACAATGGCATAGCCAATGGATTGTGCGTAATTTACGACAAAGTCCTGAAGAAGATTACGCACTAATGAAAGCCAGTGGCTGCTATGCACTTGATGTGGGGATAGAATCATTTAGTCAAGCGGTTAGATACGAGCTGGGCAAAAAGTTTACAGACGAGGATATGTGGTGGTGCTTTGAAATGCTACACAAATATAAAATGCACCACAGTTTGCTTATGTTTGTAGGACACCCGTTTGAAACAGATGAAGATCATAAGATTACACTAAACACAATAACACAGTTGTATGAACGTGGATACGCAAAGGCCAGAGATGATGGCAATAAAAAGCTAATGTACATCAGTATGGCAAACACTATGATGCTCAGTGACGATACTCCTGTATGGGCTAAAGTTAAAGATGAATTAGAGTACTGGCACAACGACTGGAATTGGAAGTTCAGAGACAACACACTAGACGTTAGACTTCAGAGATTGGAAGAAGCAAACGATTTACTCAGTGAACTTGCTGGACAAGGCAGAACATGGATGGTCAAAAAGAAAATTGAGATGATCAAGCGGAGTTATGGCAATGCCGCAGTGTAATGCACTCAGTAATCATATGTGCGTGACAGTGGCCAACAGTTGGCGACCTTGCTGCCGTTTTAATAAATTCCCACACATCGACACTGGCACAACTAGTTTTTCTGAATATAAACAAACTAAGTTCTATCAAGAGACAATACACGACATGGCTCGTGGTTGGGCAGATGGGTGCAGTAAATGTCAAAGTGAAGAACAGCGTGGACAAACTAGTTTAAGACAAGTAATGAACAGAGAACTGTCAGGTACTACTGATATAGAATCTATAGAGATAAGTTTAAGTAATCAATGTAATTTAGCATGCAAGATGTGTTCACCAACATACAGCACAACTTGGAATAAACTGCTAACAGACGCTCCTGAGTTAAAATCGTACCAACAGCCAGACACACCAGACACTATATCAGTAGAGCATATTTTTAGTGGAGTCGATTTATCTAAACTCCGTAAAATAAAATATCTCGGAGGAGAACCGTTTATTACTCCTGAAATTAAAGACTTGTTCGAGTACTTGATTAGTAACGACGTCATACAAAATATTGAATTTGAATGTAATACCAATTGTACATTATTTCCAAACAAATGGTTAAAGTATTTGGATCAATTTAAACGTGTTACTATTGAGTTAAGTATAGACGGCGTTGGTGAAGTAAATGATTATATACGCTGGGGTCGAATCAAATGGGATGATATACTGAGCAATATACATCGTTGGGCGGAGACTGACTATGACATAAACATATTCAGCACAGTGCAGGCATATAACTTGCATGACATGAAGAATGTAAAGGCTATGGCTGACAGTATAGGAGTTAAACATTACAGTAGTTTATTGGTAGTACCAGAATACCTGAGCGTACATGTATTGCCTGCTGAATACTTAACTCTGATTCAAGACGATTATAATAAAAAATATTATCCAAGTATTACTAGCAATGATCATCTTGACAAATTTAAAGAATTCACGTATAATATGGATAACGCAACTGGTCTAAAAATGTCTCAAGTTATTCCAGTATTGCACTCGCACATGGAGAATTAATATGAACATACCCGACGAACCTGGTTACTATCAATTACCAATGGACCATCCCATTGCTATTGAGAACGTAAGACGACACAGTAGTAAAGCACAATGTGTTGAAAACTTATTTGACGAAGATGAGTTAGATTGGATGTGGAAAAATAGTTTTACAGCTGACTACAACAAGCCAAGACTAAATCGTAACGGTACACTTATTATTGATGTTGATATGGAAATCATATATAATAGGTATAAAGACAAGTTTGATAGTGTATTAGGAGAGACAGCGGCCAAGTCTCCTACCATCGGGGGTAATTACTTTATTACTCCGCAACAGTATGGTCTACACATGGACGCAATGCGTGAAAAAGGTTATAACGGAATGTTAGAAAATGTTCCTCTTAATCACCCGCAACGCAAGTACACAACATGGAAAAATATTATTACTCCTCTTTGGATCGGTAGTCACTTGGATGAACTTGACGGTGGACAGATTGTGTTCTTTGAGCAGCGTGATATCGGATGGGCTAAAGTATACAACGGCGGCGCAGAAACTAAAAACATTGCTAGCATTTATGAAATTGTTACAGACTATGGGCATTTACAGTTCTATGATAGAGACGGTAAAGAAATGCCAAGAAGTACAGAACCGTTTGATAAAGAGTTTCATAAAAAGTATATGAATACTCCTTATAAACGACTAGCTGGACTAAATGCTGAAAGTGTATTTGATTGGCGTACAGGATCTCCTTGTGTGTTTGACGCAGTACAACTCCATGCTACAAACGAAGGATCACTTGATACCGAACCACGTAAAAAATGGAATAGTAAAATGGGATTGTTGATGACATTTAGTATTGAATTAGATGATGATTTACTAGCAGAATGGCAAAAAGAGCAATCATTGATGTAGATATGAGAGATAATGTTAAACGAGAATATACAAAAGAATGGATACAGTATGATAGGCCACAGCCTATGTATAGCAGCGACATAAACAAATTTTATGACGAGTTTTATCAACACAATCCTGTACATACATCAGACTTAGATCAACAGTTCAAAGACACGTTTGTACAATGGTTGAAAGATCACAAGTACAGCACATTTACAGGATTAGATGCATTTCCAAGACACGATATTATAAACGGATGTACTCAATATATAGACGACTTATATCAACGCTGCGGCACATTACAAACGTTTAAGGACGATTATAAGTACCACTGGCGTCTAAATAACGACATAGAGTATGCTACATTAGATACACTTGATACTAACAAAGAATTATTAATAGCAATGCCGTTTCCATTCTACGGCGATGTACATCCTGATATGCAAGAAATACTTGATAAAGCATACGAATTAAATATACCAGTACATATTGATGGAGCATGGATAAGCTGTATTAGAGACATAGAGTTTGACTTTGACCATCCGGCAATACAAACTGTGGGCATTAGTTTAAGCAAAGGCGGAATGGGTGGCAATCGTATTGGACTACGATTTGCTCGCAAGACTCCTAAGGGTGCTGTAACTATAATGAACGATTTTAATATGAATAGTCAAGCACCTGTAAGTATGGGTATTAAGTTTATGGAAGAGTTAGGGCCTGAATACTTTTGGACTACATACGAAGATGCATATAATCAAGTATTAAAAGATTTTAATTTACAGCCTACTAAAGCCATACATTTAGCACAACAAAATGGTAAGCCAGTTGGTGTACGTAGCTTATTAAGATGTATTAAGAAATAAGCACTGTGGGCTTAGCTGGGTCTTGACTTATCTGATTCCTAAATGGGACGCTGGTACCATCAGAGAGTTCATAATTGCCCTCATAGTCTGGCGATGTATCGGCGAAGCCGATACAAAATGCTAAGAAGTTTAAAAAATCTGTGCCAATATCAGTGTCAAATCTTTCTAATATTGTGGCACGTATAATCTCTCTTTGTTCTGCTGAAGGATCTTCTGTGCAGCCGATGAAACTAAAATCATATCCTAGATGCATAGCTTGCGCCATTAATGCACCACCTACAATTCCTGCGTGTAGCTGTTGTCTACTTAACACAAAGTCCTCAACTGATTGATCAGCTATACAAAAGTAAACCAGAGGCGCAGTCATTGGGGCTATTTCCCAATACCCAGTTGCGCTATTTTCAAAATCAGTAGTGGTGTTTTTAAATACATACCGACTTAATTTTTCTTTAACTAGCACATCCGCTTTGCCGCATTTAAATAGTTGTGCTACTGGCATGTCATTGCGTTGTATAGGACACAATTCAACTACTTGATCTAGAATTGCAATATGCTCATCTGGTATTACTGTGTCTTTAAACGTTTTCCAGTTTACTCTGTTGTGTATTAAACTTTCCATCCAATAACCTCCCAGGTGTTAGTGTTACGATACTTATCTGTCATCTCTACATGTGATCTCAGCATATCTAAATGTGTTGTGGTATCACTGTTGCGTAATATTTCAATTAATTCTTGTATTTGTTGATTTTCTTCGTCAGTATAGTCTACATATATACCACTTTCAATATCATCTATGGCTTGCTTTCTAACCCAGTCTGGGCTGTTGCCTATGCTATACCAAGGAGCACCGTTAAGCCAACTAAAGCCAATTTTAAATCGTTCTTCATAGTCAGTATATTCTTTAAACCATACTATACTGTCTATTAGATTTAATATATTCAAATTATGTGGGACAATCACAAACTCACATGATAACCATGGATTCTGTTTGAGTATGTCAATCTTGCTTACAACATCTGTCCATTTGAGTGGCCATCTGAGGTGATTGTAGTATTTTTCACCTGCGGCATCTATGCTGAAATTTATGTGTACATGATCAAACGGTTCCAACTTTTCTATCTGTTGTTGCGTAAAACTGCCATTGGTTGTGATGTTTAATTGCGGCAACTGCTTTCCACTAGCAAGCAAACTGTCGATTAATCTATCAAAGTGTACATTAATAAACGGTTCGCCGCCACTGATCTCTAGCTTGCGAATCTGGTCCGCACGTTCAACAATACTGTCATTGATGTTTCGGTACCATGTTTTAGTTTTATCCCAGTTGTGTTTGCGTGTTATTAGTTGCAGTAAATCAGGATCATCAACTGTGTCAACTGATTCTTTATATTGTTTTTCAATTAAACTACTACGACTGGCATTACATATCCTGCATGCTGTATTGCACTGATTGCCAAATGTGATCATAATATGTTCTAATCCACGATCAGGTTTATTTTCATAATAAGCATTGCGCTTTTGCCGCATACTTTGTGCGCCGCTGTCTTCTTGTCGCCAACAAAAATCACAACCGCTTACACGTTCGCCGTTATCTAGCTTTTGTTTAAGGTCTGCTAGCCAATCACTGTTGAGATATTCTTCAAAATTATTAACGTTAGGCCGCTCTCCTACATACTGACAACATGGACCTAAGTTGCCGCGGCTATCAAAATGTATTTGTTTGTAAGGCTCGCTACATGCAGTCATAATGATATTTATGTAATTAAACACGTACATAAATAATAGTATGACAAAAACAATAAAAACTTGGGACCCCACTGAAAACGTAACAGATTTATTACCTGATGATGTATTTGGTATTTGTATGAAACTAAGCGGTGGCGCTGACAGTAGTGTATTGTATTACCGACTTTGTAAAGAACTAAGCGATCAAGGCAGAGACATTCCCATTTATGTAGCTACATTGGACTGTGAAACTAAGCCTTGGTACAGTCACTATGCTAAAAAAGTAATTGAATTTACAGCACAGCACACTGGCATACGTCCAGTAGAACATAATATAGTATATCTACCGTTGCCTTGGGATGCTGAAGTCAAATATGTACAAGTACAAGATGAATGTGCGTATAAAAGTTTTCGAGATGGAAATACAAACGTATGGTTTGGCGGACTAACACAGAATCCAGATCCTGAAGCTCAAGCTGCTGGTGCCTTAGGTGTAGAAGGCATTAAATGGCGTACACTAGAAGAAATACTGCCCGAATGTGACCGAGGCGATCCTGACAGGAATAATAACACTCGGCGCTTGATACGAACTTTCCATTATATAGAAGACAAATATCCATTATATGCTATACATCCTTTTGTACACCGTGATAAAAAAGCTAGTACAGCACAGATGTATATTGATAACGATCTATTAGACACATTATTACCATTGACATACAGTTGTGAAGCTGCTTATGGTAAAACACAATTTGTGGATAAAGTACAATTAGATACTCTTATTAGTCCAGGCATTTACGAAGAAGAACACTGTGGAAGATGTTGGTTTTGTTTGGAAAGAGCATATGCGTTTGGGCGATTGACTTAACATATGAAGCCGTGTATATTACCTTGGATTAACTTTAGCACAAATACATTTGGTAGACCGAGAACCTGCGGATATGCTGACCAACCTACTGTAAAACAAAACAGTAAGATGAAAAACAGCACCATCGAAAGTGAATGGAATAATGATTATTTTAAAAGCATACGCAAAGATTTTTTAAGAGGCGAATGGCCAGAGAATTGTAAACGATGTAAGTATGTTGAGGAATTAGATGGCAGTAGTAAGCGTATAGAAGAAAACAAATACCATTATGAAACAAATAAACATCTAATAGACACAACAGCACCTGACGGCAGTGTAGACTATTATCCTCCGCAGATTGACATTAGGGTTGGCACTATATGTAATTTAAAATGTATTCACTGCGGCACAGGTGCTAGTAGTAAATGGAATGAAGACAAAGCTATGCTCAACAAGTATCCCAACACAGAGTTTTACAATGCTGATAACAAATGGATAGAGCAGGACAGTTACATATGGGATAATATACGAGAGAATTTAAATGAGACTAAAAGATTTAATTTTCTAGGTGGCGAACCATTTGCTAACAAACAACACAATAAATTTATAAATGAAGTGTACTCTACTCCTGCGGCAAAAGAGATTTCACTATCATATGTGAGCAACGGTACACTCTTAACAGAAAAAATGTTTAGTCAGCTTGTACAGTTTAAAGAACTAATAATAAGACTAAGTGTAGATGCAATCGGCATTCCGGGTGAATATTTTAGATTTCCAATTAAATGGGATCAATTTAAAACTAAATTAGAATTAATGCAGAGATTTGCCGCCGAGAATTCTAATTTAGATATTGGTGTACAATGGACTTGTAGTAACATTAGTATGTTTTATCTAACGGATACTTATGAATTTATTCGCAGCGAATATCCAAATATCAGATTTATATTTTGTAATCATGTTGAATGGCCTGAACATATGAGTGCGCAAACATTGCCACATGAACTTAAATTAGCTACAGCAGAACGCATTAATTCATATGACTTTGGAGAAGACGCTGAGTATGTTCCTTTTTATGTGAATCACATGTTAGAAACAGATCGCTGGAGTGATCAGGGCAGTGTGTTTATGAACTACTTAAATGATTTGGACATTACCAGAAATGTCAGCTGGCGTAAAAGTTTTAAAGAAATGGATTTAGAAAAATATGATTATAACAGGTAATCCACAAAAAGGTTTGGCACACAGTCTACACAAGATATATCCTGGCGCAGTATATTGTAGTCGTGCTAGTGGATACGAACTCACTGACAACAAAGGTATGGATGATTTTGCACAATTAGCGGCCCAGCATGACACTATCATTATTAACAGCGCATTATGGCGCTTTCATCAAACTGTTCTACTGGATCTAGTATACAAGTCGTGTAAAACAGCCAACAATGACGCACATATTGTGTGTATAGGCAGTACTACAGACAAAACTAACAAAGGATCTAGTTGGATGTATAACGCTGAAAAGAAAGCACTTAGAGATTATTGTAACAGTCTAGGATTAATAGGTGTGTGGCACAGCGGCCCTAAGATAAGTTATATTAGTTTTGGTACACTCAGCAACAATCAAGAAAAACATCCTGACAGGAAATGCTTGGATATAGATGAAGCTGCTAGCTATATTAAATGGTTGATAGATCAGCCAAAACATGTTACAATAAATGAAATAAGCATAGATCCTATGCAAGAGAGACAACAATGAATATATTATTATGTGTAGCACTAGAAGCAGAGCTACCTCACAACAAATTACCACCGACCGGGTCTGTTGTTTATACAGGAGTAGGCAAAGTACAAGCCGCAACTAAATTAGCACAAAAACTTAACGCATACTACAAGCCGGACTTGATTGTTAATTACGGCACAGCAGGCGGCTTAAATCCCATGCTCAAAGGTATGTATGAAATAGGAGAGTTTGTGCAACGTGATATGATAGCAGAACCACAAGCTCCCAGAGGCACAGTGCCTTTTAGTGATCCTATACTAAGCGATATTAAAACTGCCGCACCCACAATGCAAGTACGCTGCGGCACAGGCGATAGTTTTGTTATGAAACCTGATCCTTGGTTTGTAACAGCAGATATTGACTGTGTAGACATGGAAGGTTATGCACTGGCATATGTAGCACAACAATACGGTATTCCATTTAGAAGTTTTAAATATATCAGTGATATGGCAGATGAGAATGCCGCAGATGAATGGGCTAACAATGTTGCTGCAGGCGCAGAACAATTTTTAGAGTTGTATGCAAAACTATGAATGAAGATTTAAAATGGAGCGAATATGACTTTACTAAGATCCCGTATGATGACATTGTTCAAGTCGGACAAAGGACACTCTTGTATAGAGACCTCTTTACTGTTAGCTGGTTGCTTGGAAGATTCTGCAACTACAAATGCAGTTATTGCTGGCCCTACGCAAGAAGCGACCGCAAAGATCATAGACCTACAGAACTATGTCTCAAAACAATCGACGAAATAAAAAGACAAGCACGTGGTAATGGTTTTAATAGTTTTCATTTTAGTCTGTCTGGCGGCGAGCCTACTTTCCATCCTGGCTACTTGGACATTCTACAACATTTGGCTGATGACGTAGACAACACCAACTATACAAGTGTACACATGACATCAAACTGTAGTCGCAATATGCGATGGTTTGAAGACTATGTAGAACGTGTAAAACCTTTTCATAGAGCTAGTATTACAGCAAGTCTGCATACAGAACACTTAAATACTGTAGAGAAGATGCAAGACTTTGCAGATAAACTAATCTTCTGTCAGGAGCACGATGTACAGATTACCATTAACATGGTTATGGTCCCGGATTGGTTTGAAAGAGACTGGGAAAACGCCTTGTTCTTCCACGAGCAAGGAATCAATGTCACACTCAAGCCCCAGTCGGATCCCACGGCATCAAGAGTCGTGGACGGTTACACGGATGAAATGCTACAGCGATTGTGGAACGGAATGCCGCAAATGGCATATACTGAGTCGAAGCGACAATGGGCAGACCGTCCTCGGCCAAGTTTCGAACTGCCGCCTTATGCAATAGGTGAGAATGATAAGAGTGTGCCATGGCACATGCAAGTAGAGTTCACTGACAGCAAGGGTAAAAAATGGTACATGGATCAAGCAGAGAGATTTAATGCGTTTAATTTTAATGAGTTTAAAGGCTGGATGTGCAACAGTGGGTATCAAGGTATTATTATCAGAGAGCCTGATGGTAGTGTAAAGCGTAGTTATAGTTGTGCTGATGTTCCACTAGGTAATATTGAAACAGGATTTAAGTTGTTCGA